>Ga0308411_10000511_pt1 | contig 25739 bp, 24 predicted proteins | sample HotsprottomLayer_2_FD_203530 | JGI IMG/M metagenome (GOLD analysis project Ga0308411, IMG submission 203530) | Hot spring phototrophic mat microbial communities from Octopus Spring, Yellowstone National Park, Wyoming, United States -... | ecosystem: Environmental > Aquatic > Thermal springs >... | reverse complement strand
GGCTCGGCACTCAAGCGCCGCGCCGAACGCGCATTGGCGCAGAAGATTAGCTTCCGACGATCGGAGAGGATTTCAGTGGCAAATACTGCATCGGCAAAACAGCGCATTCGCAACAGCGCGCGCAAAGCGAAGTTCAATCGCCTGCATCGCTCGCGTTCGCGCACGGCGGTCAAAAAGACGCGCCTGGCCATCATGTCGAAAGACCTCGAACAGGCCAAAGTTGAGCTCATCAAGGCGATCAGTTACCTGGATCGCGCGGCAGGCAAAGGCGTTATTCACAAGAACAACGCTGCCCGGCGCAAATCGCGCCTGATGAGGCAATACAACAAGGCGGTTGCTGCAGCAACCAAACGGTAACTTTGTCTCGACGATGAAGCAGGGCGGTCGGCTGCTTTCGTGTGCACTACGCAGCCGCCGACCTGCCACCCTTTCCGGTCCCTCCCGGCACTGCAGGTGCGCGTCGTTACTTGTCTCGAAACAGCAGCAACCGTAGCCCGTTCAGCACCACGATCACGGTGCTGCCTTCGTGGCCAATCACGCCGACCGGCAGCGGCAGTTCGAAGCCGAGCGCAGCGACGACCAGCATGATGATCACTGCGATGGCGAATCCCAGGTTTTGCACGATCACTTTGCGCGCCTGGCGGCTGAGCGAGATCGCATAGGGGATCTTGCGCAGATCATCGGACATCAGCACAACGTCGGCAGTTTCCAGCGCAACGTCCGTCCCGGCGGCTCCCATTGCTATGCCCAGGGTTGCGCTGGCCAGGGCCGGCGCATCGTTCACCCCATCGCCGACCATTGCCACGTTGTGCGGCCGCCCGCCCTCTATGCGCAGGCGCTTGATCTGAGCCACCTTGTCCTCCGGCAGCAGGTCGGCGTACACCTCGTCTACGCCGGCTTGCCGAGCCACCGCGCGCGCGACGCGCTTATTATCCCCTGTCAGCATCACCACGCGCTTGATGCCAAGCTCGCGCAGCCGCCTGACTACATGAGCAGCGTCCGAACGAACGACGTCGGCGATGGCGATCACCCCTAGCACGTTGGCCTGGGGCGGGTGGGCGCCGTTGTGAATCTTGGCGACGAGCACCGAGGTCTTGCCTTCCTCCTGCAGGCGCCTCACTGCCTGCATAGCCTATTCCATGCCATTCGTTCGGTAGCTGTCAAAGTAGCGCGGGCTGCCTACTGCAATGTCCATCCCACCCATGAAGGCTGTGCGTGCGCAGACTCCCTTCCCGGTGGTGTTCACGAACTGGGTGGCTTCTGGGATGATCAAGCCGCGATATTTGGCCGTCTCTACGATCGCCTGTGCCAGCGGATGCTCGGACTTCGACTCGACCGATGCGGCCAGGGTAAGCAGGATGTTCTCTTGCTCACGCCGCACGCGGTCGGGCATTTCGGATGCGCACGGTGGGTCGTCGCAGTCGGATGCAAGCGTCGGGAGCATTGGGATGATGGTCACGTCGGTCACGGTAGGCTTGCCTACGGTCAGGGTGCCGGTTTTGTCGAAGGCGACGGTGTCGAGCTGAGCAGCCTGCTCGAGATGCGCGCCGCCCTTGAAGAGGATACCTTGGCGGGCGCCATTGGCGATGGCCGATAGAACCGAGGCCGGCGTGCTGATGATCAACGCGCAAGGCGACGCCACCACCATGACCGTGATGGCGCGATACAGCGTCTCCTCGAACCGAGCGTTGAAAACCAGCGTGGGCACGACGATGAGCAACAGCGTGAACAGGATCACGCCGACGGCGTAGATTTGCTCGAACTTGTCGAGGAAGCGCTCGGTAGGAGCCTTCTCGCTCTGGGCTTCTTCGACCATCTTGATGAGCTTGGCGATGGTTGAATCGCGCGCCAGCCTGGTCACTTTCACTTCCAGGCTGCCGGACTGGTTGATCGTGCCGGCAAAGACCAGGTCGCCAATGCCCTTGCCGACGGGCATGGATTCGCCGGTCAGCGAGGACTGGTCGAGCGTGCTCTCACCCTCGATCACAACACCGTCCAGGGGCACGCGCTCGCCTGGGCGCACCAGGACGTGATCGCCAATGCTGAGCTGCTCGATCGGCATTAGTACGGTCTCCTGGCCACGCTTGAGCAGGGCTTGGTCGGGCCGCAATCTCATCAGTGCCTGGATGGCGCTGCGTGTGCGGCCGAGCGCATAGGCCTGTAGGACGTTGGAGAGCGAAAACAGAAACAGCAGCATTGCGCCCTCGAACGGCGAGCCAATGACCACTGCGCCCAGCGCAGCCAACACCATGAGCAGGTCTACGTCCACACGGAACTGTCGCAGCGACTCGATGCCCGCCCATACGCCGAAGACGCCACCGCTCACATAGGCAATCAGGTAGAACAGCGACGGGATCCACGCGGCCACGCTCGAATTCGACGTGATCAGCCCGGCCATCATGGCGATGAAGGTGATTACCACGCAGATGGCCTCCACCCGTTGCAGAGTGAGCAAGGCGCGCAGCCTGAAAAGAAAAGCGAAGGCGGGTGGTCTGCCCGCCTTGGTGCCTTCTGTCGGTTGGGTTGAAGCGGTCATGGTTCAGTCCGGTTCGATGTAGATCAGCTCGGCAAGGTTTTGTCCGATTGCCAGTGTGCCCTCTGGCGTCTCGATGTTGATGGGCCCGCCATAAGGGGCGATGTCCTTCAACTTCACCGGCGTGCCTGGCTTAAGCCCCTGGTCGCCCAGGTATTTCAGCCAGTCGCTGTTGTCGGTGTCTACACAGCGAACAACGCCGGTTGTGCCAGGCGGAACAGTCAAGATCGGCACATCGTTCACCTCTGGCAGGCTGCCGTCCTTGCGGGGGATCAGATGCCCGTGCGGACAGCGGGTGGGATGGCCGAGCATCTCGTCCATCCGATCTTCGAGTGGCTCGTTGATGGCTGTCTCCAGCACGTGGGCGTGGTCGTCTACTTCGTGCCACTCGAACCCCATTACCTTGTGCAGAAACATCTCCAGCAAGCGATGGCGCCGGATGGTGCGCAGTGCCAGGCGCCTGCCCTGCGGCGTGAGCGTCGCTCCCTTATAAGGGGTGAGCTGCACCAGCTTCCGCTCGGCTAGTCGCTTCAGCATTATGCTCGCGCCGGATGGCGTAACGCCCAGCTTCTCCGCGATGTCGGTTGTGTTGGCTGCGTCGGCCTGCTGGGTCAGGCGGTAGATGACGTCGAGGTAATGCAAGGTTGCATCGTTTACGCCTGCCGGGTCGGTGTATGTCGCTTTTGACATGATCCTAAGAGTCGTCAAACTTAGGGTTTGACAGCACTTAAATTCTATACAGACAAGGCTCAATTGTCAACCCAAGAGGTCAAGCGTGGAGCGACACCTGACGCAGGCAGGGTGTGCGCGTCTGGGGCTGAAGCTGCCGGTCGGCATTCGCACAGGCAGGGTCGAGGCGAACTGCCTCCACACACTCCGCTCCCCTGAAGCTATGGCCAGTCCACTGGCAGGGGCTGAGGTCTGTCGCACGTGCTGCCGAGCGCGACGTGGCGTCCCTCAATGGCGCTGTCGTGAAAGGCATGCATCAGGTCCAGCACGTGGTAGGCCAGCTCGGCATTGGCACGATGAGGGCGCCCGGCGCGGATGGCCTCGGCCATATCTGCCACACCGATCCCGCGGCTGTTCTGCACCCATCGGTGCGCGATGGGGACATCTTGCCAGTCCTTTTTGCCCTTTTGCCTGAGCCGCACCGGCCCGCCGAATGTGTTGGGGTCTGGACATTGCAACTGACCTTCGGTGCCGTAGATTGTCAGCCCAACCTCGTAGCCATCGGCTGCGTCGAAGGTGGTGGTGATGTTGGCGATAGGGCCACTGGTGAATTCGAGCAGGCCGCTCACCAGGGTGGGCACCTCGACAATTATCCTGGTGCCATACAGTGGCTGGCTGGTGATGATGCGTTCGGGATGAGTGATGCGGGTCATGCCGCTTGCCAGTCGCACTGGGCCCAGCAGCGTCACCAGCGCCGTCAGGTAGTATGGCCCCATGTCGAACATTGGCCCGCCCCCTGGCTTGTAGAAGAATTCCGGGTTGGGATGCCACGACTCTGTGCCGGCAGAGAGCATGCGGGCAAAGGCGAGCACCGGCTGGCCGATGGCTCCGTCGTCCAACAGCGCGCGACAGGTCTGCAAGCCGCCGCCGAGGAAAGTATCCGGCGCGCCGCCCACCCGCAGGCCCTTGGCTCTGGCCAGCGCCAGCATTTGCTGGGCGTCCTCTCGCTTGGTGGCCAGCGGCTTCTCATTGTAGATGTGTTTGCCGGCCTCCAGCGCCTGCAGCGCAACCGATGCGTGCGCACTGGGCACCGTCAGGTTGATGACGATCTCGATTTCTGGATCGGCCAGCAGCGCCTCCACACTCACGGCTTGCTTATCGAACTTTGCAGCCTGGGCATGCGCGCGCGCCATGTCAATGTCGGCGATCTTGGTGATTCGGATGTTGTGGAATTTGCGATCCGACTCAAGATAAGTTGAACTGATGTTGCCGGCGCCGATGATGCCGACGATCACAGGTCGTGTAGTCATAGTGGTCGGATGATAACGGACGAAGCTGGTTCGATGGATAGCAGCTCAGGATCGTGATGCTGCGAAGGCTGGGTTCTGCGCCGCGCTCCTTTTTGCAGGTCGTCATATAATCGAAAGGCCGCCTCTGGTTGCAGTTGGGCTGACATGGCCGATTACAGCTTTGCGCAGTTGCAAGCCGAGCTGACGCGCATCAACCTGTTGATTCAGCGCGCAGTTCGCCTTGCGCAGTTGGCTGGCCAATCTCCCGATGACGCGCTGCGTGGCCTGTATGTGCCAGAGGACAAAGCGGCTGCACTGGCTGCTCGCCCGCCGGCCACAGGCTGGCAGCATCAGGCTGAGCTGCCGGCCGAAGAGCAGGCCGCTTTCGACGCAGCCATGCAGCAGGTGCGCAGGCGCCTGCGCAGCATCGAGCAGCAGGCCCGCCGCGCTGGCGCCGCTCTGCGCTTGGATGACCTGTGCCGCACCTTTGGCTTGAACGCCTTCGACCGCAGTGCGCTGCTGGTGTGCCTGGCGCCGGCCCTGGACTTGCGCTTCGAGCAACTGTATGGCTATCTCCAGGATGATGTGACGCGCAAGCAGGCCAGCCCCAGCCTGATCCTCGATTTGCTATGCCCGCCTGGCCCGCAGCGACTGCAGCGGCTGTGGCATTTTGCCGACGCTGCGCCTCTGGTGCGCTGCCGGCTGATTGAACGCACCCCCGATCCACAGGGTGAACGCTCGCATCTGCTCAACCAGTTGTGGCGACCCGCGCCGATTGTGGTGAGCTGGCTGATCGGCCACTCGCCGGACGTGCTGCCAATCAGCCACGGCGCGCGCTGGGTGATGCCAGGCGAGGAGCACCTTGCTGATGCCTGCGCCTTGCTGCCGGCCCAAGTGCAGGCCGCGCTGGCTCACGCTGCGGCTTCTGCCGAAGTCCCGCCTCCCGCAGTGGTAGTGTGGGGTGACGATGCGCTCACGCGCACGGCAGTGGCCTTCTTTCTGGCGTGCCAGTTGAAGCGGCCGTTGCTGCTGGCCAACGCAGCCGCGTTGTCGCCGGAGGATCGTCCGCTGAATGCGCTGGCCGAGTGGCAGCGCGACGCACGCCTGTTGCAGGCTGTGCTATGCATCCAGGGATGGACAGCCTGGGCTGCCGAGGCAGACATGCCACAGCCGCTTGCGGCTGCGTTGCTGAGCCATCCTGGCTGGCTGGTGATCGAGGGCAATGCGCGCTGGCCAGCCCACCCGGCCGAGGCGCGCGGCGTCTCGCGCCGAATCGTCCGAATCGGCTGTAGCACTCCTCCCTATGAACATCGCCGTCAGCTCTGGCAGCATCACCTCCAGCGCGCCGGGGTTCCCCTTGCCGAAGACCCCGACGATGCTGCGCTGGCCGGCGCCTTTGCCATGACAGCCGGGCAGATTCGCGACGCGGTCGCTGTAGCGCGCGATGAAGCGATGCAGCAGGCTGGCCTTGTAGATAATGCTCTGCTGTTCGCTGTCGCCCGCGCGCAGACTAGCCCAGCCCTGGGTAACCTGGCCCGCAAGATCACACCGCGCTACGCCTGGGCAGACTTGGTGTTGCCTGATGACCAGTTGGCGCTGTTGCGAGAGTTGGTGGCGACGGTGCGCAGCCGACCGCTGGTGCTCGAAGAATGGGGGGTGGGCCGCAAGCTGGCCGCCAGCGAGGGCGTGACGGCGTTATTTGCCGGCCCGCCCGGCACCGGCAAAACTATGGCCGCTGAGGTCATCGCTGCTGAGTTGCGCCTGGATCTTTACAAGATTGATCTTTCCACTATCATCAGCAAGTACATCGGCGAAACGGAAAAGAACCTGGAGCGCATCTTCAGCGAGGCCGAGCACAGCAATGCCATCCTGTTCTTCGATGAGGCCGACGCTATCTTCGGCAAACGATCCGAGGTGAGAGATGCTCACGACCGCTATGCCAACATCGAGGTCAGCTATCTTTTACAACGGATGGAAGGTTACAACGGCGTGACTATTCTGGCCACTAACCTGCGAGCCAACCTGGATGAAGCCTTCATCCGTCGGTTGCAGTTTGCCGTGGATTTCCCTTTCCCCGACGAGGCTTATCGTCTGCGCATCTGGCAGACACTGTTCCCGCCGCAGACCCCGCGCGATGACTCCGTAGATTTTGCGTGGCTGGCCCGGCGTTTGAAACTGGCCGGTGGCAACATCCGCAATATCATCGTCGGCGCGGCCTTTCTGGCTGCCAGCAACGGTGGCAAGGTAAGCATGGCCCATTTGTTGCATAGCGCGCGCCGCGAACTACAGAAGATGGGTCGGCTGGTGAATGAGAAGGATTTGGCCTGGGAGCCGTGACCGTTCAGTCGGCACAGGCCTGGGGGTGCACCCATGAACAAAACTAACCGCACGTCTTCGCAGAGCGATGCCAGGGCACGCCAGCAGACCAGCCCTGCTTTGCAACGAGCTGCGAACCACCGACCGATGAACCGCCCGCGTGGTGCGGTCAACCCGCTGGTGGCTTCGCCCGAAACATTGCGCCTGTTGCAGCGCTGGTCTGGCAACCATCGCGCCAACCGCTGGATTCAGACCAGGCTGACCGTTGGGCCGGCTGATGATCCCTATGAACGCGAAGCGGAACGCATGGCTGCACAGGTGGCCGGCGCGTCTAGCGCAGCGCCGACGGCTGATCGCTCATCTCCCCCGCCGGTGCAAACGGCAGCGCAACAGCCGGAAGTGGGCCGCGAAGGCGGCCAGGTCAGCGATCACATCGAACGCGCCCTGGCCAGCAACAAGGGCAGCGGCACGCCGCTGCCTGCGCCCACGCGCGCCAGCATGGAGCAGCACTTCGGCGCGGACTTCAGCGGCGTGCGCGTGCACACCGGCCACCAGGCCAGCGCGCTGAACCAGCAACTCGACGCCCTGGCCTTCACCCACGGCGCGGATATTTACATTGGCGAAGGCCAATACAACCCTGCCTCGTCGGACGGGCGACGACTGCTAGCTCACGAACTGACACACGTCGTTCAGCAGGGGGCGGCCCGCCCCCTGCCTGCACAGCGGCTGCCGCGCACCGGCCAGCGCCTGCCCGCCGTACAACGATTCTCCTTCAAGAGCTTGTTTGGCCGGCGACCGAAACTGGTTCCGCAGGGCGGACGGAAGATGACGCGGGAAGAAGCCGGCAATGTGCCCAGCGCCAGGGACATCGAAACCCGCTACCAATCGGCGCGCCAGACGCAACTGCGCGAAGGGCCGGGGTTCTGGCACGAAGACCCGGCGCAAATGGACCGGGCGCTGCAGGAGCAGCGCGAGCAGATGACCCTGGCCAGCCTGCGAGACGATGACTATCGCGCCGAGGCCGGGCCGGCGCCCTACACCGGGCCGACGCTGCCGGCGAATGTCCCGCTTACCGGCGCCGATCTGAAGGCTGCCCGGCGCATGATCTACGACGCTGCCCTCCAGACGCTGGACAACATCCCCCAGGAGGATGACCCGGCCCGTGCGCAGCGTCTGGCGTCGTTGCGCGAAGCTCTGGAGCGCGAGCGCACCACTGTTCCCATCCGCGATGAAGAATCGCTGCTGTCCCGGATTGCTGCTGGCGACAAGGAGTCCCTGAAGCAGGTCATCAGCAAAGACCTGCTCGACCAGTTGGCCATACGCATCGCCGAAGCCTCCGGTCAGGAGGCGCAAGTGGTAGAGCAGCAGGCGCATGCAACGCTCGTCCAGATGGTCAACACGAGCGGGCGTTGGGCGCCCTTTGCAAAACAACTTGATCTCCCCGGCGGTGCATACACCAGCCAGTTCACGCCGGTCAACCAGGCGTTTGATCCAACCTTCGCCGCCTATGGCACAACCGGCTACGCCAGCATGAGCGCGCATCTGCCTGTGTCCGAGCAGGCGCCGCTGGAGCAGCGCACGCGGACCACCAATGCCTGGTACACCCAGTTCCGCAGCGGCGACACAGTCAGCGGCGATATTCTGTTCGAGGCTTTCCGCAGCGGCTCATTCAGCGAAAAGGGTGTCAAGGATCCGGAACAGCGCGCGCAGCTTGCACGACAGAAGGCTTACGATTTGCTGAAGGCGATGGCGGTTCAGTACCTGAAGAGCCGCGAGCCAGACGATCAACAGGCTATTCTGCAAGGCCAGCGCACGCCGACGATCACCGTCGTTTCCACGGCACTGTTGACTTCCTTCCTGGGCAAGCTCGATCACAAGCTGCTCCAGGTTCACGCCGATGCGTTTGAGTCGTTCCACGGCCAGGAGGTGGAGTTCGACATCATCTTTGGCGGCCAGCCCCAGAGGGTCAAAGTCAGGTTCAACATCATCAACTTCAACAAGGCGGTGAACGAATTTCGCTGGTTCGGCGCCAGCCGCTCGTCGCAACAACTAAAAATGAACCGGCAGGCGATCCAGCGCCTGCGCGAGTTCAAGGCCGAAGGGCTGAGGCTGCTCGAAGAAAAGCTGACCAGCAACCGGGGCAAGATCGCGGAGATGGGGGAGACGGAGGAGGCCGAGCTTCTTCGACAACAGAACCAGGCGCTGATGGTGCAGATTGAAAAGGTGAACCAGCTATGGGCGCGCATCGAGAAGGTCTCGGCGCGCTACTGGCGGCTGTTCTCCGGCAGTGGCTCCGGCTACGAATTGCCGGCGCTGGTCTCCAACCTGGCCTACCAGCTCGGCGCGATGGTGCACTACAACTGCATGAGCGGAAAGGACCGCACCGGCATGGCCGATGTCGAAGCCAAACTGCTGGCCTATCAGATGGATCAGCGGGTGAAGGAGGCTCAGGAGTCGGGCGTGTCGCTCGATCGGGCGAACCTTGTGCCCAAATACAACAAGTTCACCGAGGGCGACGCCGAAGCAGCGACCCGGCTGATGTTCGAGAGCGGCAACCTGGATATCCAGCAGATCAACACCGGCGTGGCCGGTTACAAGGTGCGCGGCGCAATGGCCGGCCTTGTTTCGGGTGGTCGGCTGGGCAAGATTCTATCCACCGAGCGCGGCCAGTCGGCGCTCCGCAAATACCTGGGCGTGGATGAGCAGATTTCGCTCAAGGCCAAGACGTTCACCAAGGCAGTCAACGCGCTTTCGATCTTCACCGGCGCGTAGCATATCGGTCGGCAGCAGTGTCGGGATCTTTGAAGCGTCCGACACAGGATGGGCAGCAGTCAAACTCGCTGCCAGGAGAGTGGGTCATGCACAGTCCGAAGCCGAGGGCACTTGCTGCCCGACTGGATCGCAAGACAAAGCTGGCCCAGCCCGCCCTGCGATACACAGCGCCTGCTGCAAGGGCGCGGGGTGCAGACGCGCAGCGGATAACCCCGGCCGGCCTGTTGCAGTTGCAGCGCAGCGCCGGTAACCGCTAAGCTCGCTGGTGCATGAGATGACGCACATCGCCGTTCAGGAAACCTTCGGCAACACAGCGATCCACCTCGCTTTCAAGAGCGCCGCGACTGGCGCCACACCTGATCCGGCTTTGTGCAAATGGGCGCAGGCACGCACCATGGCCTCTGATAAGGTGTGCCTGGGCCGGCCCAGCTCGCTGCCAGCCACAGCGCACTACGATTCCAGAATGCGTATCACCGCGTAGCCCAGGTGCGCCAGGCCGGAGATGGCCTCGTCCTGTGCACGGCTTATCTCCTCGCGGATAGCATTCAAATCGTTGCCGCCGAGCGAAAGCACCACAGTCAGATGCAGGCCGTCTTCCAGCATTTGTCCCCGCGACTTTACATACACCAGCGGGTGATGATCTTGCACATCTCTGAGCAGCCCGGCGATGCGCGATTCGTCGCCCTTGTCCAGCACGATCGTGCGTTCGACATAGCCCCCGGCGCCGATGGTGCGGGCCAGCAGCGGTTGCAGAGTCGAAGTGAAGATGGCCTGCATTTCTCCGGGCACGCCGGGCAAAGAGACGATGGTCGTCGTTCCATCCGCGTGCTCCGAGCGCACGTCGAGCGCCATGCCCGGCGCGGCGCCGCTGGGATTGAAGATCGGAAGCGCACCAGCCGGGAAGACTGCCATCTTGCGCCGCGCGTCGTTCAGCTCGGCGCTGAAGTTTGGCCGCACGGTGGCCAGGTAGGCGTAGCGCTGTCGGACCATCTCCAGCGCTTCCGGGTGGGTCTGCATGGGCAGGCCGAGCGCACGAGCAATCGCCCGCAGGGTGAGGTCGTCGTCGGTCGGGCCGAGTCCACCGGTGGTGAGGATCAGCCGCGGGCCGCGCCTGAGCGCGCATCGAATCTCGTCGCCGATGTGGTCGTAGTCATCGCGCACCATGGCAGTGCGTGTGACGCGCGCGCCTAGGCCGGTGACCATGCGGATGAGCCAGTGGGTGTTCGTATCGAGCACCTGGCCGGCCAGCAGTTCGTTGCCAATGGCGAATATCTCGACGGTGCGCAGATCGCTGAACATCGGCTGGGGATTGTAAGACCAGAGCCGACTCGCGGCCAGTCGGGGCTGGCAGTATCATACGCCTCGCTCCCTTTCTGAGAATATGACTACTCTCGGCATCCTGGGTGGCGGGCAACTGGCGCGCATGCTGGCGCAGGCGGCCCAGCGCATCGGCGTTCATGTCGCCATCCTCGACGAAGACCAGTTCAGCCCGGCCATGCAGGTGACCGGGCTTGGCGTCGCCGGCTCGTGGGGCGACCGCAGTACGCTCGCCGAGTTTGCCGATGCTGTGGATGCCCTCACGATCGAAAGCGAACTTGTGCCAGTCGAGCTGATTTCGTTTGTCGAGGAGCGCGGGCGTCGCGTGCTGCCTGGCTCACACACCCTGAGTCGGGTGCAGGATAGGTTCGCCCAGAAGCAAACCTTGAGCGCAGCCAGCCTGCCCACCCCGACATATGCCGCCGTTGACTCGCTCGACGAAGTTAAGGCCTTCGGCGCCCGGCACGGCTATCCATTGGCGCTCAAGACGCGTACGCCTGGCTGCGACGGCTACAGCGACGCGCAGATCGCCCAGGAGGGGGAAGCACAGGCGGCCTGGGATAAGCTGGCCGCTACCGGCGGCGCGCTGATGGTGGAGAAGTGTGTGCCATTTGAGCGAGAACTGGCTGTGATCGTGGTGCGTGGGCAGGATGGCCGTCTTGTCACCTATCCCGTGACTGAGGTGCTGCGATTGAACCAGGCGTGCCACGTTGTGCGCGCCGAGCAAAGCGGCTTTGACCACCCGGCGGCGGCTTTGGGCAGAGCGGCGGTGGAAGCGGTGGAGGGCGTCGGCGCATTCGGCATCTCGATGTTTGGGCTGCCCGATGGCAGCGTGCTGATCAACGAGGTCGCGCCGCGCGTGCACAACAGCGGCCACTACACCATCGAGGCTTGCTTGACCTCGCAGTTTGAAAATCATGTTCGGGCAGTGCTGGGCTTGCCGCTCGGTTGGCCGGACATGGTCAGGCGCGCAGCGGTGACGGTGAACTGCCTGGGTACGAGTGACCGGATGCCGGCTGCGCGCGACTTTGCGCGTGCGTTGTCGTATCGCGGCGCGCATCTGCACTGGTATGGCAGGCGTGAATGCCGCAGGGGGTGCGAGATGGGGCACGTCACCGCCGTGCATGACAGCCTGGCCGAGGCCGAGCGCATCGCGCGCATGGCAGCCGGTGATCTGATGAGCGCGCCGGCCTGGTTCCTGTGAGCTGAAGGGAGCGCTAGCGAGTGGTCGCCGTCAAGGCAACCGGCCGCATAGGGCAAGGTGGGTGTGGCGAAGGGGCGGAGCAGAGTCCGCACCCCTCGCCGCGGTTCGGTGAGTGAGCTAAGCGCCGGGCGATCTGGCGTCCTGGTGCTTGCCGTTGCCGCCGGATGTCATCATCTCCGCCAGCGGCCTCATCAGGCCGGTGAACTCCATGGGGAAGATGTACTTGGTGGCCGGGCTGGCGCCAATGGACTTCAAGGCTTCGAGATACTGAATCAGCATTGTGTTCGCGTCCACGTTTTTTGCGGACTTGAAGATTTCTTCCAGCGCCGAAGCAAATCCCTCTGCCCGCAGCGCCTGAGCCATCTTCTGGCCTTCGGCCTCCAGAATAGCCGACTGCTTCATGCCTTCTGCGCGCAAGATGGCAGACATCTTCTCGCCCTCGGCCAGGGTGATGGCTGCCTGGCGCTTGCCATCGGCTTCGGTCACCAGGGCGCGGCGCGTGCGTTCAGCGCTCATCTGGCGATTCATGGCCTCTTGTACGTCGCGCGGTGGTGTGATTTCGCGAATCTCAACTGCGGTGATCTTCACGCCCCATCGCTCGGTCACTTCGTCCAACTTGCTGCGCAGGGTTTGGTTGATGCGTTCGCGTTGTGCCAGGACGTCGTCCAGCGTGATATCGCCAATCACGGCGCGCAGCGTAGTCGTGGCAATGCCCTGCGAGGCTGCGGCGAAGTTGCCCACTTGCAGGACGCTGCGTTCCGGGTCGGACACTTTCCAGTAGGTGAGAAAGTCCACCGAGATCGGCGCATTGTCTTTGGTGATGGCCGTCTGTTGCGGGACTTCCATGAACTGTTCGCGCAGGTCAACTTTGGTCGCCGTATCAATAAAGGGAATCAGGATGATCAACCCTGGGCCTTTGGCTCCGATGGAGCGGCCCAGGCGAAAGATCACGAAGCGCTCATATTCCCTGGCGATCAGGATGAACGTTCGCAGCAATCCTCCTGCGATAAACAGTGCGACCACAACGATCAAGCTGACTGCGATCAGCGTCGTCAAAGCACTCATCTCGTTTCCTCCTCTTTTGCTTGCATTTTCACTTCCGAATGCCCTGGCGGATGCGCCAGCGCGCGCACGAAGAGCGTCAACCCTTCGATCTGCACAACCACGACCGGCGTCCCTTCACTCATCGGCTCATCCGATTTCACCGTCCACAGCTCGCCGGCCACTTGCGCCGTGCCCACGAATTGCGATTCGGGGGCGAGGGGCGACTTGATCACTCCGTGCGCCCCCAAGATGTTCTCCTGCGAGATGAGCGGGCGCGTCTGCATCGCTCGCAGGGCACGTTGCAGACCGAAGCCGAAGAAGATGGCTGTGCCGCCTGAGGTCAGCAGAATCAGCCACCACGACACGGCAAAGGCGCGCTCATCGGGTCTGAACAGGAAGAGCGAGCCGATGCCGAGGACGACTGCCCCGCCCAGCGCCACCAGTCCGCTTTGCAGTTGAAGGTCGGCAATGAACATGCCGATGCCGACCAGGATGAGCAGCAAACCGGCTATGTTCACCGGCAGGCGGGACAGGCCGAGCAAAGCCAGGATCAGGCACAATCCTGCGCCCACTTCCAGCAGGCCGGTGCCTGGCACGGCGAAGGCCATCACCAGCGCAATCAGGCCGAGCACCAGCAATGTATAGGCAACGTTGGGGTTGGAGATGACGTCAAAGACGGCTTGGCCGATATCCATATCGCTCACCTCGCTACAACGTGGCCGCTCGTCTGCTTCGATGCAGATGCCACGCCGGTGAATAGCTGCAATAGACGATACAGCAGGTGGATTAGAAGGACGTACGTCAAAGGATGAGGCGTGAATTAGCGCGCTGTTTCGGCGCTGTGCTCATGTTGGCGTGGCTGCGGCGATCTGATCGTGGCTGCCGTTGTAAACCTCCTCCATCGAAACAAGCACATCGTGCAGCGAATTCACCTGCGCGGCGATATTCTCGCGCAGGCGCTGGGCCTTGCTGCTATCCACATCCCTGGCATCCAGCAACAGCATCTGCGAGTACACCGTGCCAAGCGCCGTGAGGGTGTTCTCAAGCTGCAGGGCGGCGCGCTCCATGGCGGTCTCCAGCTTCACCAGGTTGTCATACTGGGCCTTGCGACGGGCGATGGTCTCGGCCAGCTCGCGCTTGATGGTTTCGTCGCTTTCCTGCAGGGCGCGCTGCTTGAGGCGCCTGATGGACTCCGGCACGTCGTGCAGATCTCTCTTGATGATCTCGTCGTTCTGGAAGGCATCCAGCCGGCTGGCCAGGGCGTAGATGTTGCGCACCCACTCCTCCACCTGATTGGCCACATCCTGCATGCGGTGTTGCATGGCCGAATCGGTGAAACGCTCGACGGCTTTGTCTATGCGCTCGCGATAGGCGATGGCCTGTTTGACGTTCATGCGCAGGCTGGGATTGCCGATTCGCATGAGGTCGAACTCCTCGCGCAGCGCCTGAGAAACGGCCTGCTCGCCGGCCTGCCGGCTGGCGACGCTCGCACCGACGACGCCCAACCACAGCGGCACCAACCCGGCCAGCCACCACACGGCCGGCAGGTTGAACGGCGGCTGGCTCAGGATCGGGATTGGAATACCCAACCCGACCAGGATGATGCCAGCCGCGATGACAAGTGCGCTGAGCGGACTGAAGACCGCATTCTGGATGAGCTTGCTGCGGGTGCGCTGTCGCAGGTCGTTCATTACTGGTTGATTCCTAACCTCCGCTTGCGTTCCTCAAGCTGGGCATCCAGCTCGCCGCGGCCGAGCACTTCGTCCATTTGAGCGTCCAGGTTCTGAGCCGCCATCTCGGCGCGAGCCGAAGCCTGATCAAGCCGGGTGCGGATGGACTCGGCCATGCGGGCCACGTCGGCATCGCCCACGCCAGCGAGGTCGTCCAGCGACCTGATAGCCCGGTTGGTGATCTCCTTGGCCTTGGCCAGGTCAAGCAGGGCTGCCATCTCCTCGCGCTGTTGCCGAATGGTGCTGAGCTTGGCCTGCAGCTTCAGGCGCGCGTCGAGCAAAGCGCGGTATTCCCGCTGTTGCCTCTCCAGTTGACCGTTGTACGTCTCATACAAGCCACGCACCGAGTTCAACTTGGCCTGTGCTGCGCGCGCCAGATCCTCTTTGCCCTGGGTGAGGAACAGATCAATGTTGCGGTCAAGCTCCTCCATCTGCTTCTTGTATTCGTTGCTCTTACGCTCCAGCGTCTTCACCTGCCCGCCGACGGTCGCCGCAGCGTCCTCCAGCGCATCAAGGTTATTGTCCACGTCGCGAATATACTGGTCAATGACCGCCATCGAGTTCGACCGTAGCGCACTGTCTACCAGTGCGTGCAGGTTCGCCTGAATCAGCGTGCTCACTTTGTCGAGAAGAGAAGCCATGTATTTCCTCCGAGATGCGAATACCATTGCTGCTGCCAGGCTCGCCAGAATTGCCCTTCGCGTCGTGAGGTCGCGAACTCGCCAGGGGCGAACTCCGGACAACCGCAACAGTAAGCGGACTCAATGAATTATAGTCACCGCGGCGCGGACGTGACCTCTGGGCCAACGCGACTGGGCGTTCGGCTCGAAGGGATGGAACTTGGCGCCGGTTTTGGCGTCTACAAGACGATGTACCTGCTCGCCCGAAGCCTGAAGGAGGAACTGCCATGAAGATCTTGCTTGCAACTCGACTTGTTCCGATTGCCGGTTTATTCGCTGCGTTTCTGCTGCTGACATCGGCCTGCGCCGCGCCGGCCGAGCTAAGGAGTGGGGGAGCGTCTGCGCCCGACGACGCTGTGCTGGTGCCGGCTCAGCCTGAGCGCGCCATGACCGAGAAAGCGTATGGCGATGGCGCCCCGGCCAATGAAGCCAACGCTGCTCTGACCCCGGACACGCAATCGCGCCTGATTATCCGCACGGCCGATGTGACCATCGTTGTGCCGGATACCCAGGAGGGGATGAGCAATCTGACCCGAATCGCCGGGGAATTCGGCGGCTTCGTCGTCTCATCCAGCCTGTCGCGCGTAGCCGATGGTGCCTCGCAGGGCTACATTACGCTGCGCGTGGATGCGGCGCGCTTCGACGAGGCCATGAACCGCGTGCGTGCGTTGGCACTGGAAGTGCGCAGCGAAAGCGTGCGCGGCGAAGATGTGACTGCTGAATACGTGGACCTGGACGCTCGTCTGAAGAACCTGGAAGCGGCTGAGGCACAGCTTCAGCAGATCCTGAAGCAGGCTACCAGCACCGAAGATGTGCTGGCCGTGTATCGTGAGCTGACCGGCATTCGTGGGCAGATTGAACAGATCAAGGGACGCATGAAATTCCTGTCGCAGTCGGCGGCGCTGGCGACGATCTCAGTCACGGTGATCCCCGATGCGCTGGCGCAACCGGTGCAGGTGGGCGGCTGGCGCCCGGCCGGCGTGGTCAGGGATGCCTTCGAGGCACTGATCGCGACGCTGCAAGGGTTGGCCTCGCTGCTGATCTGGCTGGTGATCGTGGTGCTGCCGGTGCTGCTGATCTTCGCCGTCCCGGTCGTCGCGCTCGTGCTGCTCATCCGTCGCGCCCGGCGCAACAAAGCCAGGACAACCGGCGTTAAGGCTTCGTAGACGCCACGCGCGCCTCTACAATTCGGGCAACATGCGTGCTGCCCTCGAATCGCTCATCCGCGCTGCGCTGCAGGCTGCCGATCCGGCCGAGGCAATTCGCCGTCATGTTCGACGTGAGGGCGAATTGCTTTTGGTGGATGGCCTGAGCTACGACTTGCGGGCCTGGGATGAGGTTCGACTGATTGCCGTCGGCAAGGCAGCCGTGCCGATGGCGCAGGCAATGGTCGGGCTGCTGGGCGATCGGTTGTCGCGCGCCGTCGTAGTCACCAAATATGGCCACGCCACATCGCTGGCTGGCCACAGCGCGATGACCGTCATCGAGGCTGGACATCCTGTGCCGGATGAGAACAGCCAGCGCGGCGGCGAAGCGGTGTGCGATGCCTTGCGCGACTGCACAGCGCGCACGCTGGTGCTGGTGGGGGTGAGCGGCGGGGCATCGGCTCTACTTGTCGCGCCATACCCGGACATCTCGCTTGGCGCGCTGCGCGCCGTCAACGATGCCCTGCTGCGCAGCGGGGCCGACATCCGCGAGATGAATGCCGTGCGCTCGCGGCTGGATCGCCTGAAAGGAGGTGGGCTGGTACGAACGGCCCGGCCAGCGCAGGTCGTCGGCCTTATCCTCAGCGATGTGATCGGCGATCCACTTGACGTGATCGCTGGCGGCCTGACCAACGATTGCGGCGCCCACAACGTGCTGGTGGGCAACAATGCCCAATCGTGCAGGGCAGTCGCCGAAGCAGCCGACCGGCTGGGCTTTGCCGCGCGCGTAATCACAACAACGCTAGGAGGCGAGGCGCGCGAGCGCGGCCGGGAGATTGCGCGCGCTGCTTTTGAGGGCGCTGAGTCCCGACCTGCGCCTTGCTGTTCGATCTACGGTGGCGAGACCACCGTCACTGTGTGCGGCAAAGGTAAGGGCGGGCGCAACCAGGAGCTGGCGCTGGCCGCGGCTATCGAATGGGACGCAATGCGGGCTGCTGGCCAGCTAATTGGTCGAGGAGACTGTGCCCTGGCAGCACTGGGCACCGACGGCACCGACGGGCCAACCGATGCTGCTGGCGCGTTTGCCTTCCTCGACACGGTTCAGCGGGCGCGGGCGATGCGCCTGGCGCCAGGCGATTTCCTGGATCGCAACGACAGCTACACCTTCTTCGGCCATCTTGGCGATCTGATTGTGACCGGCCCAACCGGCACCAACGTGGCCGACGTCATCATTGTCCTGAAATGGGGCGACTGATTGGACGTGATACACAACACACAATATGCAACGCATCATGCGCTACACATCAGACGATCTCACCTCACACCCGGTCACCCTTGCCGATGTCCACGCTGCGCAGCACACCCTGCGCGACCAGCTCATCCACACACCGCTGCTGCCGGAGCTGCGCCTGACGCGCATGTTGGGCGCGCGGGTGCACGTAAAAGCCGAATCGCTTCAGCGCGCCGGTTCGTTCAAAATTCGCGGCGCCTACAACAAAATCAGTCACCTGACAGAAGATGAGCGCAAGCGCGGCGTAATCACCGCCAGCGCCGGCAACCATGCCCAGGGAGTGGCGCTGGCTGCGCGCATCTTTGGCACCCCTGCTGTCATCGTCATGCCGGAATTTGCGCCGCTCACCAAGGTGGTGAACACGCGCGATTTTGGCGCGGAAGTGATTTTGCACGGGACCACCTTTGACGACGCTGTGGCGTTCGCTCGCCAGCAGCAACAAGCGCGCGGGCTGGTGTTCGTTCACGCCTTCGACGATCCGCTGGTGATCGCTGGCCAGGGCACCATCGGGCTGGAGATCATAGCTGCCTTGCCGGAGCTGACCACGCTGCTGGTGCCCATCGGTGGCGGCGGGCTGATCAGTGGCATCGCCATCGCGGTAAAGGCGCTCAAGCCCTCTGTGCGGATCATCGGTGTGCAGTCGGCGGCGTGTGCCCCAGTGCGCGCTTCGCTGGCAGCCGGGCAAATCGTCATGGCTGATTCGGCCAACACCATTGCCGATGGCATCGCAGTAAAGCGGCCAGGCGAGCTGACCATGCCTTGCATTCGCGCCTTGGTGGACGACGTGGTAGAGGTGAACGATGACGAAATTGCGCGCGGCATCGCCCACTGCGCCCAGTATGCACGGCTGGTGGTGGAGGGCGCCGGCGCAGCCGGCGTGGCAGCGTTGCTGGCTGGCAAAATCCCGGTGCGCACGGATGATGTGGTCTGCGCTGTGCTGTGCGGAGGCAACATTGACGGCAACTTGCTGGCGCGCGTGATTGAGCAGGTGATGGTGCAGCAGGGGCGCATCATCGTGCTCAGGCTCACTGTGCTGGATCGTCCTGGTCAGCTTGCCCAGGTGATCAATCATGTGGCTGCCTGTGGCGCGAACATCATTGATGTAATTCATCGCCGCGCTGTGTGGCTGGCGCCGCTCACCCGCACCGGCCTGGAGCTGGTGCTGGAGGTGCGCGACGAAGCGCATGGCCAGGCTGTGGTGCAGCGGCTGACCGATGCTGGCTACCACATCGAGCGCGTGCGCCTGGGAGAGTGGCCGAGCTAAACAGAGTATCATCCACCCTACAGAATACGCGCGACGTGGTTGTTCACATGGTTTCTCCCGACGATTTCAAACAGGTGATGAGGCGCTGGGCCAGCACCGTCACCATCATTACCACCCGCTCCGACGATGTGATCTACGGCCTGACGGCGACAGCGTTCTCGTCGCTGAGCGTCAATCCGCCTGAGGTGTTCATCAGCATCTACAAACAAACGCGCACGCATCCGCTGATCGAGCAGGGCAGGGTGTTTTGCGTGAACTTTCTAGGGCCGGAAATGAGCCATCTGTCCGACCGGTTTGCTGGCCGCTACCCCAACGAGGAGCGCTTTCAGGGCGTGCGCTACCGTGCCGAAGTCACCGGCGCGCCGGTGCTGGATGACGCGATTGCCTATCTCGATTGCACTGTGGCTCGTGCGCTGGATGCCGGCGATCACACCATCTTCATTGGCGCGGTGCAGACCGCCGGCGTGCAGCGCCCCGACGAAGCGCCGCTGATCTATTTCAATGGTCGCTATCATCGCCTCGGCGATCAGGCAGCCGGCAATTGATGAACCTGGGGATCGGGGATTGGTTAAATCCGCAGTGACGACCAATGGGCCTTGCTGAAATTGCTGCTGCCTTTGCCCGCGCTCGTGCCGCAGGACGCCCGGCGCTGATGCCATACTGGTCGCTGGGATATCCGGATGCCGAGACTTCGCTGCGTGTGATCGAAGCCATCGCTCGCGCCGGCGCCGACATGATTGAACTGGGCGTTCCGTTCAGCGATCCGCTGGCCGATGGGCCGGTGATTCAGCGTGCTAACCAGGTCGCCCTGGAGCGCGGCATCACGGTGAGCCGGTGCATCGAGATTGCAGCGCGTGCCCGTGAGGCCGGCGTTGTCGTGCCTTTCCTGACCATGGGTTATCTGAACCCGGTGGTCGCTTATGGCGAGGCGCGCTACGTAGGCGACTGGCAATGCGCTGGCGCTGACGGGCTGATCGTGCCTGATCTGCCGCCGGAAGAGTGCCAGAAGCTCAAAGGTGAGTGTGATGCGCGCTGCATGGCGCTGGTGCAGTTCGCTGCGCCCACCAGCACCGATGGGCGCATCCGCCTGGCAGCCTTGCATGCCACCGGCTTCATTTATATCGTCTCCGTCGCCGGCGTCACCGGCGCGCGAGATAAGCTGGCCGAAGGGTTGCGCGACTATGTGCTGCGCGTGAAGGCCCTGGCCAGCGATACGCCGGTGGTCGTCGGCTTTGGCATCAGCAAGCCGGAGCACGTACGCGAAGTGGGTGGGTTTGCCGATGGCGTCATCGTCGCCAGCGCGCTCATTCGCGCAGCCGGCGATGCGCCCGACCCTGCGCAAGCGGCGTTTGACTTTGTGAAGCAATTGAAGTACTGGGAGAGTTGAGCCTGGCAACGCAATGGTCACCGAACCAAACTGATCTACGCACTGAGCACCGCGCAAGCGATATGAAATGGACTCACTTTGACCGACCTGCTTCCGTCTTTGCCCTTGCCCCGCAGCCCGGCGGCGCCTGCCTGGCTGCCACGGAGCAGGGCCTATGGCAATTCACACCGCCAGCCGGCGAATGGCAGCCCGCGGCGCCGCAGCTTGCTCAGGTGGCGCTGACGGCTGTGGCTGCCTGCGGCTCCACCTGGGTGGTTGGCTCGAATGGAGACATTGCTTTCTCGCGCGATGGCGGCGCAAACTGGCAGATTGCCAATCTGCCGGCCAGGTCGCGAGTGTTGGGACTCGCCCTCTCTCCGGACTTCCAGCGGGACGGCGTGGCCCTGGCCGCCACAGCAGACGACGGCGTGCTGCGCAGCGCCGACCATGGCGCGACATGGCATGCCTGGAACTATGGCCTGCTCGACCTGGGCGTGAACGCCGTCGCGCTCTCGCCAGACTTTGGCGAGGACACGACGTGCTTCGCTGCCAGCGATCATGCCGTGTTCATCAGCATCAATGGCGGCCGGGCCTGGCAGGAACTGCCGCTGCCTATGCAGGCCGGTCCGTTCGCCTCGCTGGCTGTTGCCGGGCATGGGGGCGACGCCATCCTCTACGTGGGTACGGAGGGCAACGGCTTATGGTCAGCCTGCGCCCCTTTTGAGGACTGGCGGCGCGTGAAAGGATTGCGAGCCGACGAAGTGAACTTTGCGTTGCCGGGTTGGGCGGCCACTACGTCGGGCATCTATGTTGCCGATGGCAAGCACTGGCGCAAGGCGTCGGATCAGCCGGATGCGGTGTGTATGGCGCTCCTCGATGACGGCACGCTGGTCGCCGGCACGGCCGGCGGCGGCATCTGGCATGCGGTCGCTGGCGTATTGGCCGGGCAGATCGCAGGTAGCGCAACGGCGAGCCAAAGGGCGCACCGGCGGTGATCTGGTTGCGTGAAAAGCGTCGAACCCCGAAAGGTCTTTCGGGGTTCGAGGTGTGACATCGAGAAAGGAGAACTTGCGGGGGGTTAATCGTCGCCGCCGTAGCCGTGGCTGCATCCATACGAGGTGTAGCCGGCCGACTTGGCAGGCGCTTTGGTCTGCTCGACCGACTTGGCAGCATCCACCGCTGGGACAGCCTTGCTGGTCTGCTCTGGCGCAGAGGATGGCTGAGGAACCTTTTCTTGGGCTGGCACCGGCAGTGTGATGCGCTCTTCCGCGGGCTGCTCGATGGGTGCAGCTTGCTTTTCCACCGCTGTGAAGTTGATCGGTTCTACCACCAGGCCATTCGGTCCGGTCAAGATTTGTCGGTTGCTCACGGCGCAGGCTGTGAGCACGAAGGCAGCTCCGATGCCGGCAGCAACCACTTTGAGCATACGTTTGTTCATCATCATCCTCCCGTTTGAAAGAAAAGCGAAGACCTGACTAAATGTTAGCAACTGTCCTGGGTTTGTCAAGGATTTGTGCCGAAATGACACGAAAGGGCCGTTCGGCCTGCTGCGTCCGGCTGAACCTGGCCGATTGACTGTGCTTATGTGCTTAACTGAGGTAGTAGGTCATGTGCTGCAGGTGAAGCACCGGGTCTATGTTCTCCACCCGCACGTGCTCCGGCACGATCAAGTTGATGGGTGCGTAGTTCAAGATGGCCGTTATGCCGGATGCGACCGCCAGATCGGCAACTTCCTGAGCTGCCTCGGCCGGCACAGCGATCATCGCCAGCCGGATGCGGTGCTCGCTGACGAACTCCGGGAGCTTGCGCACGTCGCAAACTTTGTAGATGCCAACCGAAGCGCCGATCTTCTTCGGGTCATTGTCGAACACGGCGCACACGCGAAAGCCGCGGTGGGTGAAGCCTGGGTAACTGGCCACAGCACTGCCGATGTTGCCCGCGCCGATGAGCACGATCGGCCACTCACGTTCGACGTTAAGAATCTGTCGTAGCTTTTGCTGGAGGCCGGAGACCGAGTAGCCGGTGCCTTGTTTGCCGAATTCGCCGAAATGCGACAGGTCTTTGCGAATCTGCGCCGAGCTGATGCCAAGCCATTTTGCCATTTCCTGCGATGAGGTGAACTCCTTGCCGCCGTTCTGCATGGCGCTCAGCGCGCGAAGGTAGAGCGGCAAACGGGCGATGACGATGTCCGGGACGCGTTTTGCAGGCATCTGAACCTTTCGGCGATGTTAGCACAACCTGCCTAGTTGGGCGATCCGCGATAATCGCACTGTGTTGATCGGGATTGACGCCAGCCGGGCGACTGGCGCGCGCCTCACCGGAACGGAGCGCTACTCGCGCGAAGTCATCGCTGCCCTCATCCGCATCGCGCCGCAGCACTGCTTCCGCCTGTATCTGCGCGATCGGCCTGCCGGCGGCTTTCCACTGCCGGAGGTGCCAGCAGTCGGCGTCGAACACAGGCCGATTCGCATCCGGCGGCTGTGGACGCACGTCGGCCTGGCGCGCGAGTTGATGCGCCATCCGCCGGACGTGCTGTTCGTGCCAGCGCATGTTTTGCCGGTTGCCTTTGCCTGGCCGCAGATGCGACGGCGCATCCACGCCGTTGTCACCGTGCACGACGTGGGCTATCGCCACTTCCCCTCCGCGCATCCGCCAGCTCAGCGCCTGTATCTCGACCTTGGCACCCGCTTATCGGTGCGCTGTGCCGGCGCAGTGATCGTGGATTCGGAGGCAACCCGGCGCGATGTGATCCGCTTCTACAGCAACAGCATTGCGCATAATCGAATCATTGTTGCGCACCCGGGGTGGCCTTCGCTCGCCGAGGTGAGCGAGGAGGAAGCCCGACGCACGCTGGCCAAATTCGGCCTCGATGATGGCCGGCCCTATGCGTTACACGTTGGCACGTTGCAACCGCGCAAGAACCTGCGCCGCTTGATCCAGGCCTGGGCGCGCATCTCTCGGAGTGCAGATGCGCGTGAGCTGCGATTGGTGCTGGCCGGCGGGCAGGGGTGGGGTGGTGAAGATTGGAATGCCATCATCGAGGCTGCCGGCGTGCGATCTTCGATCGTCCTGACCGGCTATGTGAGCGATGCCCAGAAAGCGACCCTAATGCGCCGCGCGCAGGCCTACATCTTTCCCTCGCTTTATGAGGGTTTCGGTTTCCCATTGCTGGAGGCGCAATCTGCCGGCCTGCCGGTTGCCTGCAGCAACGCTTCGTCGCTGCCGGAGATAGCCGGTGGTTCGGCGCTGCTGTTCGATCCGCTGGACGTTGAGGCGATCGCCGGGGCGCTTCGCGTTATCCTCTTCGACGAGGGCGTTCGCCGCCGTCTGATTGAAGCCGGGCGACGCAACGTGATGCGGTTCTCCTGGGATGCCTGTGCGCGCGTTATCCTGGAGAGCCTGCAGGCGCGGCACCAGGGGCAAAGCTAACCCTCACGTGTAGGCGCGAGAAGAAGCGCTGCGCCTTGGCAGCGCTTCTAGTCTCGACAAGACAGGGTTGCCCCTACCGACGAACGCCTTATGGTGGAAGGTAAGTGTGTCTATACTCATGCCTACGACGCCAGAAGCAGAAGAGGTGCGATCGGAGCCGCTGGCTGCGGTTGTCCTGGCAGCCGGCATGTCGTCGCGCTACGGCGGCGCCAATAAGCTGCTGTTGCCCTTCCTGGATGGTCCGGTGGTGCGCAAGGTGGTTCAAACAGTGCTTGACGCTGGCATCGGGCACATTGCTGTGGTGACTGGCCACGATCGCGAGCGCATTGAAGCAGCGTTGGCGAGCATGTCGCTGACCTTTGTGCACAACCCGCACTACCGGGAGGGCGAGATGCTGTCCTCGGTCAAAGCTGGCCTGGCTCACCTGCAGGGAAGCGCGGCAGAGGCGGCTTTCATCGTGCCAGGCGATCAGCCATTGCTGCCGGTTAGCATCTTCCGGCGCATGCGACAGGCGCTCGAGCAGCGCTGCGCCGACATCGTGGCGCCCAAGTTTGGCGCGGTGCGCGGTCATCCGGTGCTGATTGCGCGCCGCTGGTGGCCGGCCGTGCTGGCGCTGCCCGATGGGGCGCGAATGCGCATGTTACTGAGGGCCAACCCACAGGCCGTCGCCCACCTGCTGGTGAACACCGATGCGATTCTGCTCGACGTAGACACGCCCGAAGCCTACCGTTTGGCGCTGGAGCGCGCCGGGCAGCGGAGTCTGGGAACTGGGAGTTGAAAGCTGAGCGAGCAGCCAGCCAGGCTGTGCTCGCGGTTGATCCTCACACGGAAGACGCGGAAGGAAGCGCTGCGCCTGGCGGTGGTCGCTCGGAAGGCAGCATGCTCCGGCATTTCTGCCAGCACGATGAGGGTTGCCCCTAGGTATTACTGGTGAACGCACCCGCTACCACTGGTTCAGGTACAGTTCGAGGTCGTCCGGCGAGTCCAGGTCGAGGCAGATCGAATCGGAACGAAACCAGATCGGTTGCACGCCCTGTGCCAGCGCGCGCTGCGCATGGCGGGCGGCGCTGTTCCTGCCAAACTCGAAGTCAATGAGACCAGGGGGCCTGAGCAGCAGCGCATTGGTGCCGCGGCCGTGCCGATCCGGGGCGATCACCACGCAGCGATCTCCGGCCCGACGGGCGGCCTCAAGCATGGCGCACACGTCTGTCGCGCTCAGCGCGACCAGGTCAGATGGAAGGATCAGGATTGCTGCCGCGCCAGCGTATTGGGTTCTGGCCTCGTGCAGTGCGGCGTTCAGGCCGCGCCGGCGCTCGCGCATATGCGCCACATGCCAGTGCGCTGCCCATGCTGCCACCTGCCGATCCCGGCTGATGATGACGATGTCGCCGATGCGCGGAACCGATCGCAACGTATGAACCACGTGTCTCAGTGAATCGTGCGTCAGTTGTATCCGTCGCGCCGGGTCGAGCTGACCGCTCAGGCGGGACTTGCTGTGGACAAGCGATTTGACGGGGATGAGAGCAGTGACGAGAAAATCGCCCCGATCAGGGGGAGTATCGCCGGCTGGCATCGGGGGACTGAACGGGCCGATCTTGTTTCGGTAAGGCCGGGTTGAGCTTACATCCTCCTAGTTTCTCAGGCCGTAGCTGGTCGGCGAAGCTGACCACCTGGCAGGCCAGACGCGCGC
>Ga0308411_10000508_pt1 | contig 25810 bp, 24 predicted proteins | sample HotsprottomLayer_2_FD_203530 | JGI IMG/M metagenome (GOLD analysis project Ga0308411, IMG submission 203530) | Hot spring phototrophic mat microbial communities from Octopus Spring, Yellowstone National Park, Wyoming, United States -... | ecosystem: Environmental > Aquatic > Thermal springs >... | reverse complement strand
CGGCAATCCGGGGACGGGCGCGCGGAAGAACGGAATGCGCGTGCCCCGGAGGCTGCCGATGTAGCAGGTGCGCAGGTCCGGCCCGCCGAAGGTGAGGCTCGCGAACCACGGCGCGAGCCGTCCGCCGGCGGCGAGCATCAGCTCCGGAGTGACCCGGTCCTCGCGGAACGCGCGCTCGAGGGCCGCAGTGGCCTGCGGGTCGCCGTCGTCGAGCACTTCGACGTAGTCGCCTTCCGGAGTGATCACGAAGATCACGTCGCTCATCACCAGCGTGCCCCAGACGTTGCCGAGCGCGTCGAGCGCGATGCCGTCGGGAAATCCCCCGGCACCGAGCTTGGAGGGCCCGAACACCTCGCGGCCGGTCAGCGAGCCGTCGGGCTGCACGCGCATGCGGCTCACCCGCTGGCCGGTCGTCTCGACGACGTACAGCCACTCCTCGGCGGCGTCGAGCCGGATCTCGTTGGTGAACGCGAACCCGTCGGCGACGATACGGATGCCCCTGTCGTCGGCGAGCGCGATGTAGCCGTCGGCGACGTTCGGGCTGATCGCGCTCATCCAGTTCTTGATGCGCGTGGACACCGTGAGCCACAGCCGGTCCTTCGAGTCGCGCAGCACGAAGTTGGTCTTGCCGATCGGCTGCCCGTCGATCGAGTCGTACAGCACTCGCGACCGGCCGTCGCGTGTCATAACCTCCAGCCGGTCGGTGCCGAAGTTCGCGATCAGCAGATCGCCGTTGCGCGCGAAGGCGAGGCCGTTCGGCAGCGTTCCGGCGGTGAAGCGCGTGGCTTCGTCGGCTGCACCCGCGAACGCCGTCTGCTCGACCTGGGCGACGACGGTCTGCGTGCCGTCGGGGGCGATCCGCACCACGCCGCCGCGCGCATCGGCCGACCACAGCGTGCCGTCGCGCTCGGCCAGGATGCACTCCGGACGCTGCAGATCGTGGCCGACGAAGCCGACCGCGTCGCGGTCGACGCGGAAATCGCGCACCGGGTTGTCACTCGCCATCCCTGCCTCCTTGCCGTCCCGCTCGCCGCGCTACTCGCGCACCACCCGGTTGCGCAGCACGCCGATGCCTTCCACCTCGAGCTCCACCACGTCCCCCGGTTTGAGGAACCGCAGGTGCTCCAGCCCGCAGCCGTCGCCGACGGTGCCGGAGCCGAAGAACTCGCCCGGATGGAGCGTCTCGGCGCGGGCGGCGTGCGCGATGCAGTCCTCGAATTTCCAGCGCATGTCGCGCGAGTTGCCGCGACCCCACTCCTCGCCGTTCACGCGCACGCTCATCTCCAGGCGGTACGGGTCGGCCAGCTCGTCGGCGGTGACCAGGCACGGTCCCATCGCGTTCGCGTTGTCGAAGTCCTTGCCCTTGCCCGGGCCGAGCTGTCCGGGCATCTCCCGCGTCTGCTCGTCGCGCGCCGAGAAGTCGTTGAAGATCGTGTAGCCGAAGATGTGTTCGCGCGCCCGCTCGCGCGGGATGTCCTTGCCCGGCTTGCCGATGTAGCAGCCGAACTCCAGCTCGAAGTCGAGCAGCTCGCAGTAGCTCGGCCACGGCACCTCGGCCTCGTGGCCGCAGACGCTGAAGCGGTTGGGATGGTAGAAGATCGGCCGCTCGTACCAGGTCTGCGGCACCGCGAGGATGCCCCGCGCCTCCATCTCCGCGAGCGCGGCCGCCGGGTCGGGCGCGGAGCGCGCGCGCAGCTTCCGCGCCGCCTCGAAGGCCTGGACCAGGTGCTTCTCGAAGCACAGGAAATCGCGCATCTGCGGCGGGCACGGGATCGGCGCCTCCAGCCGCACCCGCCCGCGCGGCACGATCGCGCTCTCGACCGGCGCGGCGGCGAGCGCGCGCGCGAGGTCGAGGGCCGGTTCGCCGCCCTCGACGATCGCCAGGACGCTCGCGAGGTGCCGGTGGCCGCGGCCGTGACGGGCGCGGTGCGCCGCCTGCAGGTCGAGCACCTGGTCCCCGCCGCCGAGCAGCACGCCGGCGCGCGGCGCGCCGCGTCCGGACCGGAACGTCACCAGCTTCATGTCCGGTATTCTAAAGCCCCGCAAAGGAGGGCAAGCGCATGGTCTGGAGGGTCCGCAGGGTAGTCACGGGTCACGACGCCGAAGGCAAGTCCGTTTTCCTGATGGATGGCCTCGCGCCGAACATCAAGGAGATGGCCTCGATGCCGGGGCTCGCGTTGACCGATCTATGGGAGACGAAAGGCGCGCCGGCGAGCAACGCCGGCAGCGCGGACGCGGCCGATCGGCCGGTGCGGCTCGAGCCGCCGAAGAACGGCACGATCCTGCGCATCGTCGAGTTTCCGCCCGACTCGCAGTGGCGCGACCGGGCCGATGCGCGTGCCGCGTTCGACTCGATCGGCGCCGCACACGCGCCGGACCGGCACTCGGCCGACCCGATGATGCATCGGACGAACACGGTCGATTACATCATCGTGTTGAAGGGGGAGATCTACGCGATCATGGACAAGGGCGAGACGCTGCTCAAGCCGGGCGACGTCCTGATCCAGCGCGGGACCAACCACTCCTGGAGCGTGCGCGGGAACGAGCCGTGCATCATCGCCGCGGTGCTGGTGAGCGCGGCGCCGCTCGGTGCCGCGCGCGCGGTCAGGAAGAAGCTGGCGAAGCGCCCGGCGAAGCGGGCCGCGAGTCCGCGTAAGCGAGCATCCGCCGCACCCAGGGCAGCAGCGCGTAAGCGGGGAACGAGAGGAAGAAAGTGAGCAGGAAGTAGGGCGAGTAGCCCATCGCCTCGGCGCCGTGCCCCCCGGCCCAGCCGGCGACCGAGCGCGACAGCGCGAACACCGAGGAGAGCAGCGCGTATTCGGTCGCCGAGTGGCGCTTGTCGACGATCGCCATCAGGAAGGCGAGGAACGCGGCGGTGCCCAGCCCGCCGGTGAACGATTCGGCCGCGCTCGCCGAGTAGAGCGCCGCGCGGTGCCAGAGTTCGGGCGACGCCCCCGGGCCGTACGGGATCAGCCCCGCGGCGATCGCGTAGCCGAGGTTCGACAGCGCCTGGAACAGCCCGAGCACCCACAGCGCCCGGAAGATGCCGGCGCGGTCCGTGTACCAGCCGCCGACGATGCCGCCGGCGATCGAGAGGCCGAGCCCGATGTTGACTGAGACGAGCCCGATCTCGGTGGCGGTGAAGCCGGCGTCGACCCAGAACGGCTTCACCATGAACCCCATCGACGCGTCGCCGAGCTTGAAGATGAGGACGAACAGCAAGACCGGCCAGATATGCGGCCGCTGGAGGAGCTCGAGCAGCGCGCCGAACATCGGCCCGCGCGTCGGGTCGGCAACGGTCACGGCACTCGCCGCGGCCGCGCGCCGGCCGCGCGTCGCGAGCGAAACGGCGACGAAGATCACTGCGGCGACTGCCGCCGCGACCGGCCAGAAGGCGGGCCGCGCGCGCGACCACTGCGCGGTCGCGTCGACCAGCCAGAGCACGCCCAGACCGAACCCGAGCACCGCCGCCAGGAGCCGCGGCTCGGCCGCGATCCGGGCGAGCTCGCCGGCGAGGGTGAGCCCGTTCGGCCGCTCCACGACGCGTTCGCGCGGTGCGAACAGCACGCCGATCGCACACGCGACGAGGATCGCCGCGGCGCAGGCGAAGGCCCCCGGCCAGCCGAGCCAGTCCGACCCGATCAGCACCGCCCCCGAGGCGAGCATCCCGACGCGGTACATCCCGATCCGCACGCCGTTCGCCAGCCCGAGCTCGTGCTTCTCCAGCAGCTCGATCGTGTAGCCGTCGATCGCGACGTCGTTGGTCGCCGACAGCACGGTGAACAGCCCGATCGCCGCCCACACCCAGGGCCCGAAGCCGGCGACCACCGCGAGGGCGAGCAGCACCGAGCCCATCGCGAGATCGGCGCCGGCCATCCACAGCCGGTGGTGGCGGTAGTGGTCCACCGCCGGCGCCCAGAGGAACTTGAGCGTCCAGGCGAGCCCGAGCAGGCTGAGCAGGCCGATCGACCGCAGGTCCACCCCCTGCTGCCGGAAGTGGACCGGGAACAGCTCGTAGAAGACGCCGAGCGGGAAGCCCTCGTTGAAGTAGAGGAAGGCGACCCAGAAGAGCTTCGACCTGAGGATCTGCGGGCGCGGCGCCGCAGTCGCCGGCGGGGCCGCGCTCACTGTCCGAGCGCGTTGCGGCGCACTTGGACGCCGGCGCGGGCCGCCGGCCGCTCGAGCTCGCGGAACGCCCGCATGTTCCAGGGCCGTAGCGCGACCAGCAGGCTGTGACCGAAGCGCTGTTCGAGCGGCAGCGCGAGGTCGTCGTTGTGGAGCTCGGCGAAGTCGTTGGCCACGCGCTTCAGCCGCTCGGTCATCGCCGCCGCCGAGGCGCGCGAGAGCATCGCGCTCACGAACAGCATCAGCTCGCCCTCGCCGTCGAAGCGGGACTGGAAGTACTCGTGCTGGGCCTGGGTCTTGAAGAACTGCTGGATCGGCCCGTCCGGCAGCCACGAAAAGGTGCGCGACACCAGCAGCCGGATCCGGTTGCCGGGCAACAGCTCGATGAAGGCGAGCCGGTCGAGCCGCGCGAGCAAGCGCACCAGCTCGGCCTCGGTGAGCGCGTAGCGGGCGAGGATCTGCTCGAACGTCCAGTGGTTGAGCGCGCACACCGCGGCAAGCAGGAGCTTGCGGTTACCGACGATCTCCCGCTCCTGCTCGAGGGTGAGCCGCGAGATCTCGCGCCTGCGCGCCTCGGCGGCGCGGGCGAGGTCGGCGATCTCGACGCCGGCGAGGCGGCAGATCTCGTCGAAGCGCTTGAGCGTGAAGTCCTCGCGCGAGAACATGCGCTTCACGCTCGCCTCGCTCATTCCGATCGAGCGCGCGACCTGCGCGTAGGTGGTCCCGCGCGCCTTCAGCGCCTGCTTGAGCGCCCGAACCAAGCCGCTCGTCTGTGCCATCGTCCCCGATCGCCTACCGCGCGGCTTCGAAGCGGAACACCGCCAGGCTGCCGCGCAGGTTGGGCAGCAGCCGCACCGGCCGCCCGTGCGCGAGCACCAGGCGCTCGAGTATGCGAATGCCGCGCTGGGCGCAGAAGCGCTCGAAGTCGCGGATCGTGCAGAGGTGCACGTTCGGCGTGTCGTACCACTGGTAGGGCAGGGTGTCGGACACCGGCATGCGGCCGAGCGCGGCGACCTGCCAGCGCGCCTCCCAGTGGCCGAAGTTCGGGAAGGTGACGATCGCCTCGCGCCCCACCCGCAGCATCTCGCGCACGATCGACTCGGTGTGGCGGACCGCCTGCAGCGTGAGCGACAGCACCACGTAGTCGAACGAGCCGTCCTCGAAACCCCACAGGCCGCGCTCGAGGTCGGCCTGGATGACGTTGACGCCGTTGGCGACCGAGGCGATCACCTTCGCGTCGTCGTTCTCGATACCGTAGCCGCGGGCGCCGCGTGTCTCGGCGAGATGGCGCAGCAGCAGTCCGTCGCCGCATCCCAGGTCGAGCACCGAGGCGTTCGGCCGCACCCAAGCCGCGATCGCCTCCAGGTCGGGACGGTCCGCGATCCGGCGCGCCGGCGATTCGCTCATGCCGCGAACCCGCTCGCCAGGGTGCCGGCGCGCCGCTCGAGCGGCTCGCCCGGCAGCTCGACCGCGACGCCGCGCCCCGGCGCGGCCCCGACCTCGCGGGCGACGTTCTCGAAGTAGGCCCGCACCAGCGCGTGATAGCGCGCGTCGTCGAGCAGGAACGCGTCGTGGCCGTGCGGCGCGTCGATCTCGGCGTACGCGACGTCGCGCCGGTTGTCGACCAGCGCCTTGACGATCTCGCGCGAGCGCTCCGGCGAGAAGCGCCAGTCGGAAGTGAACGAGGCCACCAGGAACCTGGCGCGCGCCGGAGCGAGCGCGGCGGTGAGGCTGCCGCCGGCGTCCTGCGCCGGATCGAAGTAGTCGAGCGCGCGGGTGATGAGGAGATAGGTGTTCGCGTCGAAGTACTCGGCGAACTTGTCGCTCTGGTGACGCAGGTAGGACTCGACCTCGAAGTCCACGTCGAAGTGGTAGCCGATCGCGCCCGAGCGCAGGCTGCGGCCGAACTTCGCCATCATCGCGTCGTCGGAGAGGTAGGTGATGTGGCCGATCATGCGCGCGAGCCGCAGGCCCCGCTTGGGCTTGACGCCGTGCTCGTAGTAGTCGCCGCCGTGGAAATCGGGGTCGGTGGTGATCGCGCGCCGAGCGACCTCGTTGAACGCGATGTTCTGCGCCGTCAGCTTCGGGGTGGCTGCCACGAGCACCGCGTTGGCGATCCGCTCGGGGTACGAGATCGCCCACTGCAGCGCCTGCATCGCGCCGAGGCTGCCACCCATCACCGCCGCGAAGCGCGCGATGCCGAGCCGGTCGGCGAGCCGCGCTTGCGCTTCCACCCAGTCGGCGCAGGTCACCACCGGGAAACGCGAGCCGTACGGCCGGCCGGTGCGCGGGTCGGGCGACATCGGCCCGGTCGAGCCGAAGCAGCTGCCCGGGTTGTTGACGCCGATCACGAAGAACTTGTCGGTGTCCACCGGCTTGCCCGGCCCGATCATGTTGTCCCACCAGCCGACGTTGCGCGGGTCGTCGGCGTAGTGGCCGGCGACGTGGTGCGACGCGTTGAGGGCATGGCACACCAGCACCGCGTTCGAGCGCGCGGCGTTCAGCTCGCCGTAGGTCTCGTAGACGAGGTCGTAAGATTCGAGCACGCCGCCGCTGCGGAATCTGAGCGGCGTGTCGAAGCGCAACCGGCGCGGGGTGACTGCCCCGAGCGCCCGCGGAGGGCTCATCGGTGTGGGCCGGAAAACGAAAAACCCGTTCAGCTTGGCTCTGCCTGAACGGGTTGCCGTCGCTTTAGCAGGATTTCGCCCGGCGCCGCCGATGCATCGCGGGTGCCGGACCGCGCCCGCAAGCTGAACTCAAATCGGCGCGATGCGGCGAAATTAGCCTATCGCGCCCCACGGTGTCAAATCGGGCCCCGGTTCGGGGCTGGCGGGGCTCAGGCGTCGTCGCGCGCCTGCCAGCGCTCGCGCCGGTAGCGCCGGCGCGGCTGGCGGCCGAGCGGGTCGAGCTGCGAGAAATCGCGGATCGTGCGCAGGACCGAGGTGCTGATCCGGTGCGGGACCTCGCCACACTCGGCGGCGAAGCGCTTGGCGAGCGCCTCGCCGTTGAACTGGTCGGCCGCCGGACCGTCGTGGAAGTGGCCGATGCCCTTGCGCCACACCAGCGCGTGCTCGTTGTGGCCCACCCCGTAGCACAGCTCCAGCGCCACGACCTCGCCGTCGCGGTCCTGGCGGACGAACAGGTCGAAATAGTCGTCGTGGAACCAGCGGCGGGAATTGCCGCTCGGGTCCTGACTGACGCCGCCGATCTCGCGCAGCACTTGCTCGTTCCTCATTGATTCAGTTTAGCCAGAAGCTGCCGGGTCCGCTCGGGGTCCTCGCTGCGCAGGATCCGCTGCGCGGCCGCCTCGACCTGCGGGATCGAGCTGCGGAGTACCTGCTGCTTGACCGCCGGGAGCTGGGCCGGGTGCATCGAGAACTGGCGCAGCCCCAGGCCGAGCAGCAGCCGCGTCAGCTCGACCTCGCCCGCCATCTCGCCGCACACCGCGACCGGGATGCCTAGCCTGTGCGCCGAGCGGATCGTATGGGCCACGAGGTGCAAAACCGCAGGATGCAGCGGATCGTAGAGGTGCGCAACCGTGTCGTCGGTGCGATCGATCGCCAGAGTGTACTGGATCAGGTCGTTCGTGCCGATCGACAGAAAGTCGAGCTTCTTGGCAAAAGTCCCCAAAGCGAGCGCAGCGGCCGGGACCTCGATCATCCCCCCGACCGGGACCGCCGGGTCGAAGGGCACCCCATCGCGCGCGAGCTCGGCCTTGGCGAGCTGGATGTAGTGCAGGGCCTGGTCGATCTCGTGGGCGTGGGCGATCATGGGGACGAGCACCCGCACCTTGCCGTAGTGCGACGCGCGCAGGATCGCCCGCAGCTGGGTGAGGAACATCTGCGGCTCGGCGAGGCAGAAGCGGATCGCGCGCAGGCCGAGGGCGGGGTTGGGGCCGGCGCGCTGGTCGCCGTGCATCGCCTTGTCGGCCCCGACATCGAGCGTGCGGATCGTCACCGGCAGCCCGTTCATCGCCTGCACCGCCTGGCGGTAGGCCTCGAACTGCTCGTCCTCCTCCGGCAGATCGCTGCGGTTGAGGAACAGGAACTCGCTGCGGAACAGCCCCACGCCCATGGCGCCGGCCTCGAGCGCCTGCCCGACGTCCTCCGGCAGCTCGATGTTGGCGGCGAGCTCGACCGGCACGCCCTCCAGGGTCGCCGCCGGCGTCGAGCGCAGCCGCTTGAGCTTCTGGCGCTCCAGCGCGAACTGGGTGCGCCGCAGCTGGTACTCGCCGAGCACCTGCCGGTCGGGGTTCACGATCAGCACCCCCGCGGTGCCGTCCACGATCAGCAGCTCGCCCTCGCGGATCATGTGCCGCGCGTGGTGCAGCCCGACGATCGCCGGCAGCCCGAGGCTGCGCGCGACGATCGCGGTGTGCGAGGTGACCCCGCCGAGGTCGGTGACGAACCCGGCGAAGCGGTGCTGCTTGAACAGGATCATGTCGGCCGGCGAGAAGTCGTGCGCGACCACGACGATCTCTTCCTCGTTCTCGGGCAGTGGCGGCGCGTGACCGGTCCCCATCATCGCCTTGAGCGCGCGCTCGACGACCTGCTGCACGTCGGCCTTGCGCTCGCGCAGGTACGGGTCCTCGATCTCCTCGAAGCGGTGCACCAGGATCTCCATCTGGTGCACCAGCGCCCACTCGGCGTTGCAGCGGCGGGTCCGGATCAGCTCGCGCGCCGCCTGCGAGAGCATCGCGTCGTCGAGGATCATCAGGTGCACGTCGAGGAAGGCCGCCATTTCCGGCGGCGCATCCGACGGCACCGCGGCGCGCAGGCCGATGAACTCGCCCCGAACTTCCTCGATCGCTTCGTCGAAGCGCTCGATCTCGGCCGCCACGCGCTCGGGCGGGATCTCGTAGTGCGCGACCTCGAGCCGGGCCGAGGAGATCAGGTGGGCCTGGCCGATCGCGATCCCGCCCGATACCCCGGCCCCGTGCAGGGTGAAGCTCGCCCCCGCCGGTCGGGCGAGCGCCGCCTCCACCGTCGAGACCTCGGGCTTGCCCACTATTCGCCCTCGCCGAACCGGTCGTCGATCAGCCCGGCCAGGGCTTCGAGCGCGGCCTCGGCGTCGGCGCCGTCGGTCTCGATCACCACCCGGCTGCCCCGGCCGGCGGCGAGCATCATGACCCCCATGATGCTCTTCGCGTTCACCCGGCGGTCGTTGCGCGACAGCCACACCTCGCTCTTGAACGCGCTCGCGACCTGGGTGAGCTTGGCCGCGGCGCGCGCGTGCAGGCCGAGCTTGTTGACGATCTCCACTTCACGCCGCGGCACGGCTCCCGCGTCCGCCCAGATGGGCCACGCCCTCGCGTCCACCGCTCATCGCCTTGTCCACCGCCACGGCGAGCGCCTCATGGCGGTAGGTGAGCGCCCGGATCAGCATCGGCAGGCTCACCCCGGCGACCACCTCCACGCGGCCCGGCACGGCCAGACGCGCGGCGATGTTCGACGGGGTCGCGCCGACCATGTCGGTGAGCACCAGCACGCCGTCGCCCTCGTCGAGCTCGCGCACCAGGCCAGCGGCCTGGGGCAGCATCGCGTCGGGGTCGTCGTGCACCGTCACCCCGACCTGGCGCACGCGCAGCGGGCGCTTGCCGAGCACGTGACTCGCGCAATGGATCAGCGCCTCGCCGAACGCGCCGTGTGCGACGATGAGTACGCCAATCATGCGAAGCCCGCCGGGAATCCGTGCATCGTGGCGGGAGTCTAACGCGCCGCGGCCCGGCAGTGGGCCGGTCAGGACCGCGTGGCGAGGGCCCGCTCGAGCGCGTCGACGAACATCGCCGCCACGCCGAACCCGGTCTGCTGCGCGATCTCCTGGAAACAGGTCGGACTGGTCACGTTGACCTCGGTCAGATAGTCCCCGATCACGTCGAGGCCGACCAGGAGGAGCCCGCGCTGCCACAGCTGCGGGCCGAGCGCCAGCGCGATCTCCCGGTCCCGCGCCGACAGCGGCCGGGCGACACCGGTGCCGCCGGCGGCGAGATTGCCGCGCGACTCCCCCTGCTTCGGGATCCGGGCGAGGCAGTAGGGCACCGGCTCGCCGGCGATCAGCAGCACCCGTTTGTCGCCGTCGCGGATCTCGGGGATGTAGCGCTGCGCCATGATCGTGCGCCGGCCGTGCGCGGTGAGCGTCTCGACGATCACGTTGCGATTGGCGTCGCGGTCGGTCACGCGAAACACCGACTCGCCGCCCATGCCGTCGAGCGGCTTGAGGACGACGTCCGCGTGCTCGTCGACGAAGGCGTGCAGCTGCGGCATCAGGCGCGTCACCAGCGTGGGCGCGGCGAACTGCGGGAACTCGGCGATCGCGAGCTTCTCGCTGTGGTCGCGGATCGCGGCCGGGTCGTTGAACACCCGCGCGCCCTCGCGCACCGCCGCCTCGAGCAGCCAGGTGCTCGCGACGTACTCCATGTCGAACGGCGGGTCCTTGCGCATCAGCACCGCGTCGAACGCCACGAGCGGCGTCTCGTGCGGCGGCAGCTCGAGCCGGTACCAGTGCGAATCGTGCATCGCCGGGTTGCCGAGGCGCTTCTCGCCGTCTAGCAGATGCAGGCGGACGTGCTCGGCCATGGCGCGCCCCCGCTTCCACATCAGGCCCTCCTGCGGCGCGAAGTGGATCTCGTGGCCGCGCCGCGCCGCCTCGACCATCATCGCGAAAGAGGTGTCCTTGTACGTCTTGATCGACGGCAGGGGGTCGAGGATGAACAGGAGCTTCATTGGCCGCTCGTCGCGGACGATTCTAGCCCAGGGGGCACCCCCACCCCGAGGTACGGCGCTCCGACGGCGCGAAGGTCGCGGGCCTGCCGAAGCTCGCCGCACGGGACGCCCGAGCAGCGGCAAGCAGCGCCGCTGCCCCGGGCGGTGCGCGGCGATCCCGCGCTACTTCTTCGCCAGGATGTACTGCACCATCGCCTGCAGGTCGGCGTCGCTCACCTGCGGGTGCGGCGGCATCGGCACCGGCCCCCAGTTGCCGGCCCCGCCGGCCTTGACCTTCTGGACGAGCTTCGGCAGCGCATCGGCGCCGTACTTGGCGGCGATTTCCTGATACGACGGGCCGACCATTTTCTTGTCCGCGGCGTGGCACGCTACGCAGCCGTACTTCTGGAGCAGCGGCCCGGCGTCGGCAGCGGGCGCCGGGGTCGCAGCCGGCGTCGCGGCGACTTGCTGTGCCGCGGGCGGCGCCGGCGCGGGCGCCGCCGCCGGCGTGGCGGCCGGCGCGGGCGCGGCAGCGGCCGGCGCCGATGCCGCGGCGGGCGCGGGCGGCTCCTTGAAGTTCGCTCCGGCCGCGTTGGCCATGTACACGACCGCACGCGCCACTTCGATGTCGGTCAGGTCGGCGCGGCCGCCGCGCGGCGGCATCGCGCGAATCCCGTTGATCGCGTTCTTGACCAGCGCGTCGAGCCCCCCCTTGAGGTGCGGCGCCCACGCCTCCTTGTCGCCGAACTTCCACGCGCCGGCCACGCCTGCGCCGTGGCAGGCCGCGCAGACGGCCTTGTACACCTCCTCGCCGCTCAGGGCCGCGCGCGGGCCGGCCGCGGCGTCGGCGAACTCCACACGCGCGACCGGCTGGATCCGCCGCGCCACCACGTCGGGTTCGAACAGCGACGCGTCGGGCTTCTGACCGGTGACGACGAAGTGCGCGAGCAGGACGATCCCGAAGACCGGGATCGCGAAGGCGAGCACGATCACGGTGATCAGTTGGCGCGGCGTCTTGATCGGCGAGGAATGCGCGTGCTCGAAGCCCTGGTCTTTCATCGGTCGACGCCTCGGAGAACGAAGAAGCCGCGACGAGCGGATGTCGCGGCTGGGACGCGCGATTATAGCGGCCCGTCCCCTTGCGGTAAAATCCCGCCGGTCGCGCGCGCCCGTAGCTCAGCTGGATAGAGTACTGCCCTCCGAAGGCAGGGGTCGGACGTTCGAATCGTCTCGGGCGCGCCACACCGACTTCCGATCACCTGCCGAGCGAGCGAGTCGCAACCCGTGCCCGAGCGCCCGTTTCGCATCCTCGGCCTGCAGCAGATCGCGATCGGCGGCGTTGACAAGGCGCGGCTCGCCAGGCTGTGGGTCGAGCTGCTCGGCGTGCCGGTCACCGGCACCTACCGCAGCGAACGCGAGAACGTCGACGAGGACATCCTCGCGCTCGGAGCGGGTGCGCAGCGCGTCGAAGTGGACCTGATGCAGCCCCTCGACGCGACGAAGAAGCCGGCGGTGCACGAGACCCCGCTCAACCACGTCGGTCTCTGGGTGGACGACCTGCCGCGCGCCGTCGAGTGGCTCGCCGCGCGCGGCGTGCGGTTCGCTCCCGGCGGCATTCGCAAGGGCGCTGCGGGGCACGACATCTGCTTCATCCATCCGAAGCCGAACGCCGAGTTCCCGATCGCCGGCGAAGGCGTGTTGATCGAGCTCGTGCAGGCGCCGCCGGAAGTGATCGCCGCCTACTCGAACTCGATGATCGGCTGATCGACCGACAGGCTCTCGCCGGGCTTCGCGAGCAGTGCCTTGACCTTCGCGTCGTGGTCGGCGCGCAGCACGTTCTCCATCTTCATCGCCTCGATCACGGCGAGCTTCTCGCCCGCCTTGACCTCCTGGCCGGGCGCGACCGCGACCTCGGTGAGCAGCCCGGGCATCGGCGAGAGGAGGAATCGCGACAGGTCGGGTGTGCCCTTGCGCGGCATCAGCGCGTAGAGCTCGGCGGCGCGGGCGGTGAGGACCATCGCGTCGGCCTGCGCGCCCTGGTGGAACAGGCGGTAGTGCAGGTTGCGCCGCTCCACCTGCATGCACACCGGACGCCCGTTGACCGTGCCGCGGAAGATCGGATGGCCGAACGCCCAGTCCGACAGCACGGTGAAGGTCTCTCCCCCGTAGGTGACCAGCTGGCCACCGGGCACCGTCTTCACCCGCACCGCATGGAGCGTCTCGCCGAGCACCACCGTCCAGTCCTCGCCGACGACGTAGGCGCGCCCGGGCAGCTGGCCGCTCACCCCGGCGGCGCGCTCCATGTAACGGCGGTGAATCGCCGCGGCGACGCACACGAGCAGCGCCGGGTCGGCGTGGGCGACGTGCTGGGCGGCGAACCCCGACGGGTACTCCTCGGCGATGAAGCCGGTGTGGAAGCGGCCCGACACGAACCGCGGGTGCTGCATCAGCGCCGCCTGGAACGGGATGTTGGTCGCCACCCCGCGGATCACGAACGCATCGAGCGCGTCGCGCATGCGCTCGATCGCCTGGTCGCGGCTCGCTCCGTGGGTGATCAGCTTGGCGATCATCGAGTCGTAGTACATCGAGATCTCGCCGCCCTCGTACACCCCGGTGTCCACGCGCACCGCGCCGGGCACCTCCGGCGGCGGGATGTACTTCACCAGGCGCCCGATCGACGGCAAGAAGCCGCGGAACGGGTCCTCGGCGTTGATCCGGCACTCGATCGCCCAGCCGTCGAGCCGCAGGTCGCGCTGCGCAAAGCCGAGCCGCTCGCCCGCGGCGACGCGGATCATCTGCTCGACCAGGTCGAGCCCGGTGATCATCTCGGTCACCGGGTGCTCGACCTGGAGCCGGGTGTTCATCTCTAGGAAGTAGAACGAGCGGTCCCTACCGACGACGAACTCGACCGTGCCGGCGGACTGGTAGTCCACCGCTCTGGCAAGAGCGACCGCCTGCTCGCCCATCGCGCGCCGCGTCGCGGCGTCGAGGAACGGCGAAGGCGCCTCCTCGATCACCTTCTGATGGCGCCGCTGGATCGAGCACTCGCGCTCCCACAGATAGACGATGTTGCCGTGCGCATCGCCGAGCACCTGGATCTCGATGTGGCGCGGCTCCTCGATGAACTTCTCGATGAACACCCGGTCGTCGCCGAACGCCGCCTTGGCCTCGTTGCGGCAGCTCTGGAAACCCTCGCGCGCCTCGGCCTCGCTCCACGCCACCCGCAGGCCCTTGCCGCCGCCGCCGGCGCTCGCCTTGATCATCACCGGATAGCCGATCTCGCGGGCGATCGACGCTGCCTGGTCGGCGCTCTCGATCACGTCGGTGTAGCCGGGGATCGTGCTGACGTTCGCCTTGGCCGCGAGCTTCTTCGACGCGATCTTGTCGCCCATCGCCTCGATCGACCGTGCCTTCGGCCCGATGAAGACGATGCCGTTGCGCTCGAGCAGGTCGCAGAAGGCGGCGTTCTCGGACAGGAAACCGTAGCCGGGGTGGACCGCCTCGGCGCCAGAGTCCTGCGCCGCCTGGAGGATGCGGTCCATGCGCAGGTAGCTCTGCGCCGAGGGCGGCGGTCCGACGAGCACCGCTTCGTCGGCGAGGTCGACGTGGCGCGCGTCGCGGTCGGCTTCGGAGTAGATGGCCACCGTGGCGATGCCCATCCGGCGCGCGGTGCGGATCACGCGGCAGGCGATCTCGCCGCGGTTGGCGATCAGGATCTTCTTGAACATCGTGTCAGAGGGGGATGTTGCCGTGCTTGCGCCAGGGGTTCTCGAGCTTCTTCCCGCGCAGCATGGCGAGCGAGCGGCAGATCCGCTTGCGCGTCTCGTGCGGCATGATCACGTCGTCGATGAAGCCGCGGTGGCCGGCGATGAATGGGTTGGCGAACTTCCTGCGGTATTCCTCGGTGCGTTCTGCGATCGCCGCGGGGTCGCCGATGTCCTTGCGGAAGATGATCTCGACGGCGCCCTTCGGTCCCATCACCGCGATCTCGGCCGACGGCCACGCGAAGTTGACGTCGCCGCGCAGGTGCTTGGAGCTCATGACGTCGTATGCGCCGCCGTAGGCCTTGCGCGTGATCACGGTCACCTTCGGCACCGTCGCCTCGGCGTAGGCGTAGAGCAGCTTCGCTCCGTGCTTGATGATCCCGCCGTACTCCTGCGCGGTGCCGGGCAGGAACCCGGGCACGTCGACGAAGGTGATGATCGGGATGTTGAAGGCGTCGCAGAAGCGCACGAACCGGGCGGCCTTGATCGAGCTCTTGATGTCGAGGCAGCCGGCGAGCACCATCGGCTGGTTGGCGACGATGCCGACGGTCGAGCCCTCCATGCGCGCGAAGCCGATGACGATGTTCTTCGCGTAGTCGGGCGCGAGCTCGAAGAAGTCGGTGTCGTCGACCACCTTGAGGACGAGCTCCTTGATGTCGTAGGCCTTGTTGGGGTTGTCCGGCACCAGGGTGTCGAGCGAGAAGTCCAGGCGATCGGCGCTGTCGGTGGTCGGGCGCACCGGCGGCTTCTCTCGGTTGTTCGCCGGCAGATAGTTGAACAGCCTGCGCACCATCACCAGCGCCTCGACGTCGTTCTCGAACGCGCGGTCGGCAACACCGGAGCGAGTGGAGTGGGTCACCGCGCCGCCGAGCTCTTCGGCGGTGATCTCCTCGTGGGTCACCGTCCTCACCACCTCCGGCCCGGTGACGAACATGTACGAGCTGTCCTTCACCATCACGATGAAGTCGGTCATCGCAGGGGAGTACACCGCGCCGCCGGCGCACGGCCCCATGATCACCGAGATCTGCGGGATCACGCCCGAGGCGAGCACGTTGCGCTGGAAGACGTCGGCGTAGCCGGCGAGCGACGCGACGCCCTCCTGGATGCGCGCGCCGCCCGAATCGTTCAGCCCGATCACCGGTGCTCCCACCTTGAGCGCGTGGTCCATGATCTTGCAGATCTTCTCGGCGTGCGCCTCGGACAGCGCGCCGCCGAACACGGTGAAGTCCTGGCTGAAGACGAACGCGAGCCGGCCGTTGATCGTCCCGTAGCCGGTGACCACGCCGTCGCCCGGAATCTTCTGCTCGGCCATGCCGAAGTCGGTGCAGCGGTGCTCGACGAACATGTCCCATTCCTCGAACGAGCCGGGATCGAGCAGCAGCTCGAGGCGCTCGCGCGCGGTGAGCTTGCCCTTGGCGTGCTGCGCCTCGATGCGCTTCGGGCCGCCGCCCAGGCGGGCCGCGGCGCGTTTCTCGTCGAGCTGCTTGATGATGTCGTGCATCGCTCCTCCCTACTCGCCCGCGGCGAGCGCGAGCAACCGTGACGCCGCCGCGGCTGGGGTCATCCGCCCCTCGGCCACCGCGCGCTCGAGCGCGGGCAGCTCGTGCCGGACCGCCGGGTGGCGATCGAACCGCGCGCGCAGCTCGTGCTCGACGATCGCCTGCATCCAGTCGAGCGCCTGGCGGCGGCGCCTCGCGACGAGCGTCCCGTTCGCGGTCGCGGTGGCGCGATAGCGCTCGGCCGCGCTCCAGAACGCGTCGATTCCCGCGCCGGTGAGCGCGCTCACCGCGAGGATCGGCGGCGCCCACCAGGCGTCGCGCTGGCGCAGCATCGAAAACGCGTTGGCGATCTGGGTGCGCGCGAGCTCGGCGGCCTGCGGGTCGATGTCGGCCTTGTTGACCAGCACCGCATCGACCAGCTCGACGATGCCGCGCTTGATCGCCTGCAGGTCGTCGCCGGCGTTGGGCAGCGCGACCAGCACGAAGAAGTCGGTCATGCCGGCGACCGCGGTCTCCGACTGGCCCACGCCGACAGTCTCGACGATGACCACGTCGTAACCCGCCGCCTCGCACACCGCGAGCGCTTCGCGTGTGCGGTGCGCGACGCCCCCGAGCGTCCCGCCCGACGGGCTCGGCCGGATGAACGCGGCCGGATCGCGGCTCAGGCGTTCCATCCGCGTCTTGTCGCCGAGGATCGAGCCGCCCGAGACGGCGCTGGTCGGGTCGACCGCGAGCACCGCGACGCGCTGGCCACGCCCGGTGAGGTGGAGCCCGAGCGCCTCGATCAGGGTCGACTTGCCGGCGCCGGGCGCCCCGCTGATGCCGACGCGGAAGCTCTTTCCGGTGTGCGGCTGGAGCGCCTCGAGCAGCGCCTCGGCGCGGCGCTGGTGGTCGCGGCGCGAGGACTCGATCAGCGTGATCGCCCGGGCGAGCGCGCGCGGCTCGCGCGCGAGCACGCCGCTCGCCAGCGCCTGATCGGCCGGATCGAGCGCGATGGGCGCGGCCGGCGCCCGGGTCGCGGTCCTGCTCAAGCCGCGCTCGCGCCGAGGCGCGCGGCGCGGATCGCCTTGAGCACCGTGCGCGCGGCTTCGGCGATCACGGTGCCGGGACCGAACACCGCGGCCACACCCGCCTCGCGCAGGAACGCGTAGTCCTGCTGCGGGACCACGCCGCCCACCACCACGACGATCTCGCGCGCGCCCTGCTCGCGCAGCGCGGCGACGAGCTGCGGCACCAGCGTCTTGTGGCCCGCCGCCAGGGTGGAGACGCCCACCGCGTGCACGTCGTTCTCGATCGCCTGGCGCGCGGCCTCCTGCGGCGTCTGGAAGAGCGGTCCGATGTCGACGTCGAAGCCGAGGTCGGCGAACGCGGTGGCGATCACCTTCGCGCCGCGGTCGTGGCCGTCCTGGCCGAGCTTCGCGATCAGGATGCGCGGGCGCCGGCCTTCTTCGGCCTCGAACTGGTCGATCTCGGCCGCGAGCGCGCGCCAGCCTCGGTCGTGGGCGAACGCGGCGCCATAGACGCCCGACACCGTCTGCGCACTCGCCTGGTAGCGGCCCCAGACTTTTTCCAGCGCCTCGCTGATCTCCCCGACGGTGGCGCGCGCGCGCGCCGCCTTGATCGACAGGTCGAGCAGGTTTCCCTCGCCGGTGCGGGCCGACTCGGTGAGCGCGGCGAGCGCTCGCTCGACCGCCACTCGGTCGCGCCTCGCCTTGACCTCGGCGAGCCGCTTGATCTGGGCCGAGCGCACCGCGGTGTTGTCGATCTCGCGGATCGGAATCGGCGGCTCGTCGTCGAGCTGGTACTTGTTGACGCCGACGATGACGTCCTCGCCGCGGTCGATCCGTGCCTGCTTCTCGGCGGCGCAGGCCTCGATGCGCAGCTTCGCCCATCCCGATTGCACCGCCTGGGTCATCCCGCCGATCGCCTCGACCTCCTCGATGATCGTCCAGGCCTTGTCGGCCATGTCCTGGGTGAGCCGCTCCATCATGTACGAGCCCGCCCACGGATCGATCACGCTCGTGATGTGCGTCTCCTCCTGCAGGATGAGCTGGGTGTTGCGGGCGATCCGCGCCGAGAAGTCGGTCGGCAGCGCGATCGCCTCGTCGAACGAGTTGGTGTGCAGCGACTGAGTGCCGCCGAACACCGCCGCGAGCGCCTCGATCGTCGTGCGTACGATGTTGTTGTACGGGTCCTGCTCGGTGAGCGACCAGCCCGAAGTCTGGACATGGGTGCGCAGCATCAGCGAGCGCGGGTTCTTGGGTTCGAACGCCTTCATCATGCGCCACCACAGCAGGCGTGCCGCGCGCAGCTTCGCCACCTCGAGATAGAAGTTCATGCCGACGTTGAAGAAGAACGACAGCCGGCCGGCGAACTCGTCCACGTCGAGCCCGCGCGCGAGCGCCGCGCGCACGTACTCGCGGCCGTCGGCGAGGGTGAAGGCGAGCTCGAGCGCCTGCGTCGCGCCGGCCTCCTGGATGTGATAGCCGGAGATCGAGATCGAGTTGAACTTCGGCATCTGCCGCGCGGTGTACTCGATGATGTCGGCCACGATCCGCATCGAAGGCCCGGGCGGGTAGATGTAGGTGTTGCGGACCATGAACTCCTTGAGGATGTCGTTCTGGATGGTCCCGGCGAGGTCGGCCTGCCGCACCCCCTGCTCCTCGCCCGCCACCACGTAGCCGGCCAGCACCGGCAGCACCGCGCCGTTCATCGTCATCGACACGGTGACCTGGTCGAGCGGGATGCCGTCGAACAGGATCTTCATGTCCTCGACCGAGTCGATCGCCACGCCGGCCTTGCCGACGTCGCCGGCGACCCGCGGGTGATCGGAGTCGTAACCCCGGTGGGTGGGCAGGTCGAAGGCGACCGAGATGCCCTGCTGGCCGGCGGCGAGGTTGCGCCGGAAGAACGCGTTCGACTCCTCGGCGGTCGAGAAGCCGGCGTACTGGCGGATCGTCCATGGCCGCACTGCGTACATCGTCGCCTGGGGCCCGCGCACGAACGGCTCGAAGCCGGGCAAGGTGTCGGTGTAGGCGAGCCCCTGCAGGTCGGCGGCGGTGTAGAGCGCCTTGACCTCGATGCCCTCGGGCGTGCGCCAGACGAGCTTGTCCAGGGAGCCGGCGGACTTGGCCGCGGCCTTCTGCCACGCCTCGAGCGTGGCGGGATTCGACGTCCGGTCGGTCATGCTCGTGCGCCTCGCAACGCGACTCTCGGGAGCGGGTCGCGCGCCTTGCGGCGGCGCGACATGGCACCGTATTCTAAGTTCGAACCGAACCCCGGCGCAGCGCCCGGGCCGCGGATCGGCGGCCGGCGGGAACGCGAACAGACGTCTGGTGATCGAAGGCTTCAGCGCGGCGCGCCGCCGGCGCGTGCCCCGGCGGACGGCCCGCGCGAAACGAGAGTCGTTGCCCCGGCCAGCCCGCGGCGTGGCGCCGCGGCGCGCCGGATCACCTTACGGAGGGAGCGATGCCGACCTACGAATACCGCTGCGAGAAATGCGGCCACGCGTTCGAGCGCCGCGAGCGCGTCGCGGACCACGCGGCGCAGCAGGCGCGCTGTCCGAAGTGCGGGAGCGAGCAGGTGGCGCCGGTCGTCTCGGCGTTCTTCGCCAAGACTTCCCGCAAGAGCTGAGCGGCCGCCGCGCGCCGCCTACTCGGCGTAGCGCACGCCCTGACGGTCGAGCAGGCGCAGCAGCGCCGGCCAGTCCCGGTGCTCGGCCGGGCGGTCCGGGCGCGCGAACTGCGCGGCGGCGTTGCGCGCGGCCTGCTCCGACATGCGCAGCACGCTGTCGATGCCGCCAGCCATTGCGTCGACCTGGATCTGGCAGGCCGTGTCGAGGTAGTACATCAGCTCGAAGGCCTCGCGCACCGACGCGCCCAGGGTGAGCTGGCCGTGGTTGCGCAGGATCATCGCGTTCGACGTCGGTCCGAGGTCGCGGGCGAGGCGCGCGCGCTCGTCGAGCTCGAGCGCGATCCCTTCATAGTCGTGGTAAGTCACCTCCGCCTGGACGCGCGCAGATGGTGCGCGAGCCGATAGGCCGCGGCGAGGTCGACCCGGACGCGCTGCTCGCCGTCGCGTGCGCGGTCGTTCGCATGGTGCGGGCTAGGCGGCCCGGCTCGGGGCGGCATCGAAGGGCTCCTGGCAGGGGCGCGGTTGCGCTGACCGGGCCGAGCCGGGATTCTGGCGCAGGCGGAGCACAAAGCCGCCGTCGGCACGGGGCCGAGGGGCTGCGGTGGAGACGGTTGCAACGCGCCCGGAGACCGGCCGGAGCGCGACCGTCATCGTCAGAAAGGGCGTTACGCGTCACCGCGCCCTGGTCGCGCTGAAAGGTTCTCGCGGTGCGCGCCGACTATGGTGCTGGCGACAGCAAGGGGAGGGCGCATGGGATCGCAACCCGCACCCGCCGCCGTGCGACCGGGCGCGCCCGCCCGCGACCAGACCGAAGCCTTCTACCGCAGCCTCGTCGAGGGGCTGAGCGAGGGCGTGGTGACGCGGGACGCTCGCGGGACGATCGTCTTCGCCAGTCCACGGATGTGCGAGCTGCTCGGTTGCGAACCCGATGAAATCGTCGGCACGACCGGCGAGCAGTGGGTGCGGCCGGATCGGCGGGACGAATGGGCCGGAATGCTCGGCGCCGGCGAGGTCGAGATCCCCCGGACCCTCGAGCTCGACCTCGTCCGCAAGGACGGTCGGCCACTCGTCGCGCTCGTGTCGCAGCGCCCGGTCCGCGACGCATCGGGCGAGCTCCAGGGCTCGACCGCGCTCGTGGTCGACATCAGCGCGCGCAATCGCGAGACGAGCCTCCTGCGCGACCTCGCTCAGACGATCTCGCCCCTGACCGGCGAGGACTTCTTCCGGTCCGCGGTGCGCTATCTCGCCGGCGCGTTCGGCCTGCAGGCGGTGTTCGTCGCCGAGTGCGTCGATTTCCCCGCCACGCGGGTGCGCATCCTCGCCGAGTGGGAGCGCGGCGCCTACACCGAGCCGCGCGAGTTCGCGCTGAGCGGCACGCCTTGCAACGAGACGATCGGCGAGGCGCGAATCAACTGCCTGCCCGACAACCTGTGCGAGACCTTTCCGCAGTACCGCGCGCGCGCGCGAATGAGCTATCTCGGCGTACCGATGCTCGATCCGACCGACGGCCGGGTGATCGGCCACGTCGCTTTCTGGGACGGCAAGCCGATCTGCCGCGAAGCGCTGGTCGGCAGTCCGCTGTTCGCCATCTTCGCCTCGCGCATCGGCGCGGAGCTGCGGCGCAAGCGGGCCGACGACACGCTGCGGGTGATCGCGGGCACGCTCGCGCCGACCACCGGGGAAGCGTTCTTCCGCGGTCTGCTCGAGTGCCTGGCCAAGACGCTCCAGGTGCGCGTCGCGTTCATCGCCGAATGTCTCGACGAACCGCCGACGCGCGTGCGCACCCTGGCGTGGTGGGAGGGTGACGGCTTCCGCGACAGCCGCGACCTCGCCCTGGAGGGACTGCCCTGCGCGTTGACGGTGTGCGAGGGCCGCGAGACGTTCTTCCCGCAGGCGCTCGGCGACGCCTTTCCGCACGAACGCGATCGCGGCCTCGAGAGTTACCTCGGTCTGCCGATCCTCGCGCCCGGGGGACGGCGGGTGCTGGGGCATCTCGCGCTGCTCGACGACAAGCCGATGCCGCCGACGCTCGCCGGGCACCCGCTGCTCCAGATCTTCAGCTCGCGCATCGGCGCGGAGCTGCGGCGCAAGCGCGCCGACGACACGATGTGGCTGATCGCCGAGGCGACCGCCCCGCTCGCCGGGCCCGAATTCTTCCGCACGCTGGTGCGGTACCTGGCGAAGGCGCTCGCCTTTCGCGAGGTCTTCATCACCGAATGCATCGACGCCGATGCGACGCGGGTGCGCATCCTGTCGCACTGGCTGAGCGGCGGCTACGCCCAGGACGAGGAGTACGACCTCGCGGGCAAGCCCTGCGAGCTCACCATCCGCGACCGCAAGACCACCTTCATCGGCGAGCGGCTCGAGGCGCTGTTCCCGTGCTGCGCGGGCGACCAGGCATATCTCGGGCTGCCGATCTTCGACGGCGCCGGCGATCGCGTGATCGGCCACATCGCCTTCTTCGACGACAAGCCGCGCCAGGCGAACGTGGTCGAGAACCCGGTCTTCCGCATCCTCGCCTCGCGCGCCGGCGTGGAGCTGCTGCGCAAGCGCGCCGAGGACGAACTGCGCAGCAGCGAAGCCAAGTACCGGCTGCTCGTGGACAACCAGACAGACCTGATCATCAAGCTCGACCGCGCCGGGCGCTACCAGTTCGTCAGTCCGTCGTTCTGCGAGTGCTTCGGCCGCACCGAGCGGGAGCTGCTCGGGCAGGTGTTCGCGCCCGAGGTGCATGCGCTCGACCGGGAGGCGTTCGCCCACGCTTACGCGGAGGTGCTCGCGCCGCCGCATCGCAGCCACGTCGAAGCCCGGCTGCTGACCGCGGACGGCTGGCGGTGGCTCGCGTGGAGTTGCGTCGGCGTCACCGGCGAGCGGGGCGAGGTGAGCGAGATCATCGCCTCGGGGCGCGACGTCACCGAGCGCAAGCGCGCCGAGGAGCAGGCCCGGCAGCACCTGCAGAGCCTGGCCCACGTGACCCGCCTCGCCTCGATGGGCGAGATGGCGAGCACGATCGCGCACGAGGTGAACCAGCCGCTCACCGCCGTCCTGACCTACAGCGAGGCGTGCATCCGTCTGCTGCGCTCGGGCCAGGCGAGGCCCGGGGAGGCGGTGGAGTGGATGGAGCGCGTGGCGGCGCAGGCCGAGCGCGCGAGCCAGATCATCCGCCAAGTGCGGACCTTCGTGCGCAAGGACGAGGCGCGGCTGGTGCCCCTGCAGATCAACTACCTGGTGAGCGAGGTGGTGCGGCTGGTGCAGCCCGACGCGCGTCACTCCTCGGTCGAGATCGTCCTCGGGTTGGCCGACGGGCTTGCGCCGGTGCTCGCCGACAACATTCAGATCCAGCAGGTGCTGGTGAACCTGGTCCGCAACGCCATCGAGGCGATCAGTGCTGCGGTGTCGCCCGTTCGCGAGGTGCGGATCACGACCCGGCCCGGCCGCGACGCGATGATCGAGATCGCCGTCGAGGACAGCGGCCCCGGATTCGACGCGACGACCGCCGCACGGCTGTTCGAGCCGTTCTTCACCACCAAGGCCGAGGGAATGGGGATCGGCCTGTCGATCAGCCGCTCGATCGTCGCGGCGCACGGCGGCCGTATCCACGCCGAGCCGCGCGCGGGCGGAGGTGCGCGCTTCGTGCTCGCGCTGCCGCCTGCGCCCCAGCCGTAAGGCCCGAGCCGCGCCGCGAGACCAACGTCTGTCCGGAGCCCGCCCGCATGCAGCCCCGTCCCACGGCAACCCCTCCCGCGACCGTCTTCATCGTGGACGACGAGGCCGACGTGCGCGACGCACTGAGCCTGTTGTTGCGCTCGGTCGCGCTGCGGGCGGTCGCCTACCCCGACGCGCCGACCTTCCTCGACCGCCACGAGCGCAACGCCTGTCCGGCGTGCCTGCTCGCCGATCTGCGCATGCCGGGCATGAGCGGACTCGATCTGTTCGCCGAGCTCAAACGGCGCGGCAGCGCGATCCCGACCATCGTCATGACCGGGCACGGGGAGGTGAGCGTCGCGGTGCGGGCGATGAAGGCCGGCGCCTTCGACTTCATCGAGAAGCCGTTCCGCGACCAGGCGCTGCTAGATCTGGTGCAGCAGGCGCTGACCGCGTCGATGCAGGTCCGTGACGCGGCCGCTCAGCGGGTCGAAATCGAGACGCGCGCTTCCCGTCTGACGCCTCGCGAGCGGGAAGTGATGGACCTGGTGGTGCTCGGCAAGCTGAACAAGGTCATCGCGCACGAACTGGGCTTGAGCATCCGCACCGTCGAGCTGCATCGGGCGCGGCTGATGGAGAAAATGGAGGCGAAGACCTTCTCGGATCTGGTGCGCATGGCGGTGGCGCTGGGGCCTGTGCGCAGCGCCGTTTGACGGGGCGCCGTCAACGCAACTGCCCCGGCAGCCAGGTGGTGAGGGGCGGGAAGACGATGAGCATCGCGAGCACGGTGATCGCCCAGGCGAGGAAGGGCAGCGCCTCGCGCGCAAATGGGCCCGGTGGCCGCGTCGAGCGCACGCATGTATCCCCGAGTCGCGGGGGTGCGGGGTCGAGGCGGTCGACGAGAGGCGGTCGCGCCTGCCGTGTACCGAGGGGCTTTCAGCACTGAGCTCAGCGTGGGCGTGGCGGTCGCTTCGCCGGCTTGCCTTTTGGTCTCGCGGATTGCTTGTCGGTCGAGGGCTTTGGCGTCCGCTTCGGACGCGCCGGCGGTTTGCGGGCCGGCCTGTCGAGCCACGCCAGCGCGCCCAGCTCGGGGGCGAGCCTGTCCAGGGCAGCGAGTCTCGCACGCGCGCGCTTCGCCCATCCCGGACCCCGGTCCACGACCTCGACCCACGCTGCTTCGAGTCGGTCGGGCCGGACCTCGCGGAGGTGGCCGATCAGCTCGCGCGTCTGCTGCAGGTCTTTCCGGCTCTTCGGGTTCGATGCGGCCCCGTGGCGCTCGCCGGCGACGATGAGCCTGTGGATCGCGTAGCAGGCCGGCGCCGGCAGACCTCGCGGAGTTCCCCGGGGTGCGGGCGGTGGGCGTGGCCGGCGTGGCGGGTTCGAAGTCGCCGCAGTGGATGGAGGCGAACCTGCCGCCGATCCCGGAGCGGCTCGGCCGCCTCGGCGCGCCGCTTGTGCATTACAAGGTGTGCTCCACCTTCGACTCCTCGCCCGAGATCGGTTCGATCGGGCGTGCGCTCGACATCGGCCGGCGGGTGCTCGGCACGCAGTCGTTCACGCCGATCGTGGTCGGAGCACCGGTGCGCCGGCGCTACGTCGCCTTCGGCAATCTGGTCGCCACCGTCGGCGCGGCCACGCGTCGTCTGGATCGGCACCCGACGATGTCGCGCCATCCGGTCACCCCGATGAACGATGCCGATCTCGTGCGTCATCTGGCGCGTCAGAGCGCCGCGCGCGTCGCGAGCTTCGACCTGCTCGCGCACGGCGCGGACGATTTCGCGGCGCGGTTCGGCGTCACGCTCGCCGAGCGTCCGGACGCGGTGCTCTTCGACACGCTCGACGCGCGGTCGTCTGGCAATACGCGGTACGTCCCACGTACTGCGTCGCTTCGTCGGGGCTGCAGTACGCGCTAGTGGCTCACTTCCGCGCGGCGGGGTGGCTGCTCGAAACCGGCGCGCGACGTGCGGTCGTGTGCGGGGGCGACACTTCGGGCGAGGCCGCGCGCGCGAGCGGGGGCTCGACGGGCTCGAGATCGCCCGGAAGGGCGGACAGGTCGGCGGGCCGGATTACCTGCTCGCCGCGGCCGGACACGTTTGACTTCACCAGGGAGGTGACCGATGACAGCCGTGACGATCATGGGTGCGGGCGGCAAGATGGGCTACCGCGTTTCGACCAACCTGCGCGGCCACGGGTACGACCTGCGGCACGTCGAGGTGAGCGAGGCCGGCCGCTCGCGCCTCGCGGCGATCGGTATCACGTGCGCTTCCGAATCCGAAGCGCTGCCGGGGGCCGATGGGAAGCGATGGACGAGGCGGTGCGCCACGGCGTCCCGGCGCAGGATTTCATCGAGGGGCACCTGCGCATCGAGATCGCGATCCTCTTCGGGCGCCTGCCGGGTGCCCAGTTCTCCGATGCGGCGAAGAAGGCCGTGGAGCAGGCGAAG
>Ga0308411_10000504_pt1 | contig 25863 bp, 22 predicted proteins | sample HotsprottomLayer_2_FD_203530 | JGI IMG/M metagenome (GOLD analysis project Ga0308411, IMG submission 203530) | Hot spring phototrophic mat microbial communities from Octopus Spring, Yellowstone National Park, Wyoming, United States -... | ecosystem: Environmental > Aquatic > Thermal springs >... | reverse complement strand
ATCCTCCATTCATCGCTTAATATGTTCTTAAATGGTTTGGTTACAGGAGGCATTATAGTCAGTAATTCAATAGTTGCCACTGCCTTATTACCCTCAACCTCGGTCTTTAATATAGAAAAAGACCTTATCTCAAACCTCCTTATGAGCCTTGCCCGTGTCTCATAGTCTTTAAAATCCGGGAGTCCGTCCCTTGATTCCATTTTATAGGTATCTTCATATTTATCGGCAAGTCTTAAGGACCAATATTGAGTAATGACCTCATTTAGAGATTGTTCAGTCTTGATAGGGGTTGCACAACTTGTTAATAGAAAGACTATAAAAAGACAAAGGCATGCATAGCCTTTTATATAAAAGCGTTTTATCATCTTTTCCTCATCACCCTATGTGCCCTTATACCATTATCCTTAAGGTCATCTGATGCCAGGTTATATACAAATATGACTGAGCCATCCCTCTGCCTTGCCACCCTTAGGTCGTAAACTGCATTTAGGTCATTGACCTTTATCCTATATTCATCAATCTTTATCCATTTGCCCTGTATATATTTATATAAAGTAATGGCCTCTTTTGTCAAGACAGATAACTCATGAATCCCGTCATTATCAATATCTGCCAGGTCAAAGACACCAACATCCTTTATATCCTCTAACCCTTTAGATATATCTTCAATGTTATCATTAGTGAACCTAAATGCCTTTAGATAGGGGCTACCAAAGGCACCAAGGGGGCTTATCTTAAAGACCATCTCGTCCCTTCCATCGCCATCTATGTCGCCTACCCGTACAAAAAAGGGTATCTCTTTGTCGGTGAATAGGTCTTTTTTAAAAGGCTTAAATACACCATTACCCTCATTTAGCCATATAGCCTTTTTCTGTTCTTTTATACCTGTAAGGGGGGCTATGATTATATCCCTTTTGCCATCACCATTAATATCTCCTACTGCAAGGGAATCGCCAAAGATACCGCTACTTTCTTCTACAAAGTTTACGCTAAATGAACCATTCTCATTAATCCCTACCATGATACCCGTTTTTAGATCCTTTAGATTTGGGTTGTAAAACTCTGAAAGTGCTATTATATCAACCAAACCATCACCATTTATATCATCAATCAGCACAGTCCTTGATCTAAAAGGTTCATTAACAGGATAATTTATCTCAAAACTGCCCTTGCCGTCATTAATAAGGCACACGATGGTATTTTCATGATTTGCGAGAACTAAATCATAGCGACCATCTTTGTTAATATCACCTACTGCAATACCTCCATAGTTATATTTATCAGAAAGTGGAAATCTGTATAATTGCGATTCTTTCCATCTCTGTTCACTCTCAATATATGAAAAGATAAAGGGTCTCCTCTGCCCTTCAGGGGCCTTCCTTGGAGGAGGGGCAATAATATCAAGGATACCATCTTTATCAATGTCAAAAACAACAATACTATGTCTCCAAAGCCCTGTATTTGGTAAACCATGAGAAATATCTCTAAAGGGCCCATCCTCTGATACTGATATGCCCTGCATAGAAGATGCACAACTTGATATAAGTAAGATACTCAATACGAAAGGGACCAATCTATACAAAATTGACATTGTCTCTTACCCTCCATAAAAAAAGAGGGATGTAGTCCCCTACATCCCTCTTTGATCTCAAAAGCAGATTATAAGGATTAGTAGTCTTTGTGAATTGGATGGATTAAGCTCCAGCTAAGTGATGCACCAGCAGTGCTTGCTGCCCTCTGATAGGACCATCCAATAATTGTATTATTAGTTACATATGGATCTACAGCAAACAAGCCATATCCAGCCTTAGGGAATGTTGTAAAGAGCCCAGCAGGGATATGATCAGCCACATTGATGATATTTAACTCATCAGGTAGTGGAATGTTAAGAGATATACACCTTTCTGTTTCATCACAGATAAATCCAGTTAATATTCTGGCTCCATTATTTGTCCCTGAGAGTATTACCCACCAGTTAAATGAATCAGCTACATCATTCATTAAGAAATATCTTGGATACATCCAAGCAGCTGTAGAACATACTGCAGTGCCACCAACAGTTGACTCACAGAGATTTGCACTTATGTTGTTTTGAACGCTGTAGCTATTAAAACCTGCAGCAAAACCCTTTGATAAGTCAACAAGATACTGCCATCCTATGATATTATTTCTGTTCGCAAGAGCTTGCTCATAAACGATATAACCAGCATAATATGTTACGCCACCTATCGTCTTTTCAAGCTGTGCCTTTTGGGCTGTTGACATCCTTGCTATGAGCGCCTTACAATTATCAGGCTCAATGTCACGAGCTGTTAATCTAATCTCAGCATCATAAACAAACCCACTTCTTACAGTATATACATAGTAATGAAGTGTTGTTGCAAAATTCTGAGTCTCTGCTATTGCCCAAAGGGTGTTTAAATTATTTGCTGCATCTTTACCGCAGATAAATGGTACTACTAAATCGTTACCTGGTGTATCGTCTGCAACACCAAGCAATCTGACTACATCTTTTTGACCATTTCCTAAGATGTTAGCAGTGCTTGTTGAGTTTGACTCTATTATTACTGCATGAGCCATACCAAAAGTTAAAAGCATTGTAATCAAAACTACACTTGATACTAAAATCTTCTTCACTTTGATACCTCCTGATTAATTGTTACCCAGTCAAAGACTGTGGCATTTCTTGTTTTACTTCTACATATGACTACTCCAATTAATTGTCCTCTACTTTTCCCATCACCTCCCTTATAGGATTTTTACTTGATAACAACTTAGGCATTGATGTTGTTCCTTCCTTTAGTCGGTTTAGGTTGAAGGAACTACTTTGCCCATATATTAAGCCACGCCCTCCTTTTTGTCAAGATCTTCTGCTGCAAGGCAGCCATGAGTTTTGGTATCTCTCTATAGACTCTGTCCCTTGTATTACACATAAGAGAGAGGCTCCTGTAACAAAGGATCCATAACTCCTCTTGAGTTTGGTGCTAATTATAACCAAAGCAGTATATATATTGTCAAGGGTTTTGTATAAAAAAATTACAGCCTTAGATTTTAGCAGGTTAGCCTAACGAACTCTATGTGTACAAGCCCTTTGTAATGTGATTCCGCAAGGATAAGCAACGCTACCCTTCAGAGCGAAAGGAGACTATCAATCCATGCAAGGCGACACTCAACTTTCTCCCCTATGCCATCCGAGCACACTCACCACTGTCATGCCGAGCGGAGCGAGGAATCTCTCCTAAACAGCGTAAAACCCATCACCTGCTGCAGGAAGCGGTATGACAATTGTCGGACTATTAACACACACTAATTGGGCTTGGCCCTCATCTTAAGACAAAAATTTTAACCAACGGGTTTGTTATAACAGGCTCGTAATACTGCCCCTCATAGTTGTCAAAGACAAAAAACTGTATAAACAGCGAATTCAATGTTATCTCGTCAAGTATTAATAGGGTCCGTAGTCTCTTCAAAAGGATCGCATTAACAGTAGAACCAACATTATATGTCCTTTTGTTGATATGTTTTTGGCCTGTCCTATCCTCACTGATTATATAAAAGTCTTTTATCAGGTAGGAGGCCTTATCTAACTTTGCCTCCATCCTTGAAAGGTCTATATAGGCCCTATCACCGAGTATCAACCTACCACTTTCCGTGTTGCCCACATTGTAAAAGGGATAAAAGATATGCCTGCGCTTCTCCTGACCTGTCATAAGGTCCCTATTTGAATATCTTATAATGCTATCAAATATATCTATCATCTGATACTTTAGACAGAGATAAACCCTCACAGGCCTGTCTGCCCTAATCTTATAGTCCTTTGATGACATCTCAGAGATTAATTCATTAGGGCTTTTAGATTCACTAACTGATAGATTAGTTACCATCACTTCTATTAATGATTCACTTTTGGTAGCATCATATAAAGATGCCGACTCTTTAGTCAAGTTGTAAGCCAATGTCTGATTGTCTGTTGAGAGTATCAAAGACTCAATGTAACCGTTCTTTGAGTTCCTACCACCATCTGTAAGGGTCCTCAGACCAGTGTAATATTGAATCGCATAACCGTAGTCCCACCAGGAAAAGACATAAGCCTCTTTTTCTGCTATGTTTTTAAGTTGTTGTAGTGCCTCAATCTCCTTACTGGTGATAATAATGGGGTTTTGATATCCTACGATATGCCTTACATTGAATAACAGGGCTACAATAGTAAAAGATGAGACAAGGAGGTATTTGATAGCCTTCTTTTCCACAATTGATGTGGTTAGGAATATCAGGTATGCAAATCCCATACCTGCTACAGGAACGGCATATACAGAGTATCTTGCACCTATAAAAAAAGACATTAAACCCAACCCAAGCATTGGAAGGAGCAAGAGAGAAGAAAGATTTTTACTGAAGTATAGCAAACAGCCTATTAATGACAACAAGAATATTACTAAATTACCTGAAATCCTTTCTGAGAATTCTATGATGTTAGGCCTTTCAAGCTCACCGGTAACAGAGGTGAAGTCAAAATACTTAAGACCCTCCTGCTCAGGCTTTATAAAAAAGGTCTTTACAAACAAGATGTGCTCACTAATGGTATCTGAAAGACTTGGTATAGACATATATAAAAGTAATGCCAGTATCAAAGCCAAAGAGTAAGAAGTATAAACAATCCTAAGCCCCTTATCCTTATATAAGAGAAAGAGCACAACAAGTAATGTTACTGCCAATGAACGATAGACTATAGGAATTGGCATGGCCGATATCATGCTTAATAGTAAGGTCATATAGGCATAGGCATTTTTTCTGTCAAATATGAACAAGTACAAGAGGCCTGTAAAGCAAAACAGGGCGATGAGATATACACCTGCCACATACCAGCATGAAAATAAAAAACAGGTGGCAACAGTAAGAACCATATACAAGAGCCTTTGCCTCATCACCGTTGCCATCATAAAAAACATTATCAGTAGCGGCATGGTAACATTTAACATGTCCGTATCATAGTAACCTCCCATTGTGCGATTGTAGTAACTGACAGTTATTGAAGAGATCAACGCAGAAATAAAACCCACCCTTGAGTGGCCAAATAGCCTGCCAATGAGCATTAATGGAATGACAATCAGGGGGCCAACAACTGCAGGCATATAAAAAATGATCGTCTCAAACTTAATAAATGGCAAGACTTTTGAGATATAGACTGTAAGAATAGAAAGGGCTTCTCTTGCGGGGGTCCCATAATTAAGGGCATCATAGGCCTGTTTTGCAAAATAAAACGAATCGTGAGTAAGGGGTATAAACTCGCCGTTCCAATGGAGCTGCTCATAGCTTGAGTGTTTAAAGACCCATATTAGCCTGCATAGGAAAGAAAAGGCATAGGCAATTAGTATCAATAAAATAAACTTGCTTAGAGTATAGTCATCTTGAGATACTTGAGCCTTTAAAAGCCTCTTAAGAATTGGTTCGCCCTGTTTGATGCCATCCCTTCTTTTGTTTAGGACTCTCTTGCCCATGTATTAAGTGGCAACCTTCTCTGTTTAATAGTGCTTAGAAAAGCCTTTTCAAGTCTCTCAGCAACTGTATGGGCCATGAAATTATTTCTCGTAACTTGTATGCCCCTATGAGAGAGATAAAGCCTCTTTAAGGGGGAATTTATCAAATCTTCAAGTGCATTAGCAATAGCCAAAGGGTCCTTTGTTGAAACAAATGCAGCATAATCTGCCCTATTATCAAGACTCATGTGTGATGGGATTTTTGTAGCAATCACTGGGACACCACAGGCGAGCGACTCAGCGAATGGAAGGTCAAATCCCTCATTTGATAATGATGGAGATATAACAATATCAGCCTTGTAATAGATATCCCTCATTTCTAACGGTGTAATCTTTACATAGTATTCATTAATGGGTGTGATATTGGATTCTTCTGGATATGCCTTAGTATAAGATACCCTGATTAGGTTAACATCGTAACCCTTGCCTCTTATTATTGACACTGCCTTAAGTCCATCTTCTACTGCCTTGACAGAGTACTCAAAGGCACCAACAATAAGGACATTCAACCTTTTCTTTGTAAAGGTCTTTATGAGCCTTTTTATATAAGATTGGGGCGCATAGAGTCTTGTATCAATTATCTGTCCAACGATGTAAGTCTCAAATGCCTCCATGCCAAAGACCGAGATTAACCTATCTTCAAGCCATTTGCCTAATACAATCTTTGGTATAGGCACCTGATATGCCTTTTCTATATGAGAACGGATGCCCGCATATTCTATTGTATCTCCTTCATAACCTTGACAGAGATGCAAAAGGCCTCTCGCCTTCAGCCTTAGAGCCTTTTCAATAGTTGTCCAAAATGTTGAGACTACTATATCAAATTCCCTATCCTTAACTGCCTCAATACTATCAACATACTCAACCTCTATCCCATATGGATACCATTTATGGTCTCCGGCAAAGGATATGATCAGTACCGTATGACCCCTCTCCTTTAAGGCCCTTGATTGATCAAATACTACCCTTACTCCACCACAAAGTTCTGTGGATTCAATGACATAGGATATATTGAGGTATTTGTTCACCTGATCCTTGTCCCTTCTCACATCCTCTGGCTAAAAAACTATAACCCCAAAAATGCAGTCACAGTGGAGGCAGGGCTGCAACAAACCTTTTAACTCGGAGTTTTCTAAGCTTTGGCTGTGTAACCTCCAAATTCTATGCAGCGTCATAATCCCCCATTGAGTAAAAGAAGCCCTTGTAAAAGACCTCTGCGTCTCCAAGAGACTTAGGATTGACAGCAATTGGTATATGGTCTTCCGATTGGAAACCCAAAGAAGTTAAGCATGTGGACGTTGCCGAGTCCGGATGACACCAGAGGGCTATTTTGTCTATATCGGGGTGACGGTGGTGTAGGTAAGACTCGGCAGTAGTAAAGACCTTTACACAATCCATTGGGTCCCTCAAAAACGATTCTACTATATTAATCATGCCTCCTTTTATAGTGTAAACAATGAGACCTATATGTCTAAACAGTCCTTTAAATACAAGAAGGCTGTAGGTTTGTAGCGGATGTTGGCAATAGCGCCATTTTAGGTAGTCTATGTCTTTTACCATTGCCAAAGGCCCTACCAGCGAGTTGCTGGTCATGAGTCTTTGTACACCACGAAGCTCTAAACCCTCCCAGCCTTCACGAACCGAGAGCACTGATCTTGCACTAAGGGGGTTGATAGTCTTGTAGAACAGCCTTATCAAACGGTATCCCTGTCCCCCTAAACGCACTGCCTGCAGCCTTGCATGCCTTAGGGAAGGGAATCCAAAGGCAAAGTCCATTGAGTTTTCACGATACAGCATCTCACCAAGGGCAGCTACTATTGGCGTTTTACTAAAAAGGACACCTCTATAATTAGCCTTTGTCATGACATCGCAGAGTTGGTAGCCCCACAGTGTCGTTCCTTTATAAAGAAATTTGAACCTGATACCGCCATAATAAGCGACTACTTTGTTGCTGTTTTTGGCTACATACCCTACGGAACCCCACGGTGACGATAGGTATTTCCAATGAAACCACTCCTTGTTTACATCACCACCAAATACCTCTTTAAAGAGTTCTAAGATGCCCTCAATGTGGGTTTCGTCAAAGGGTTTTATTGTTATAGTATCAATCAAGGGCTATATCCATGTGAGAAGGTATCTTTATGACAAACTCCTCGGAGACCGTCTCTCTACCCTCAGGGCATTGGTAAACTACCTTCATAAATACCCTTTGCTCTCTATTATCGGGATAGTATCTACCAAACCTCTAAGAACCTATTTTCGGTAGATAAGCCTCTTCCATTGATTGTCTGCCCGTCACTTTTTCAATGTAAATCATGTCTATATCTTTTCTGTATAAAATATGCTTGTTCATAGATGTCTTTATAATTCTAAGTGTCTCAGTTAATTTATCTATTGTTTTCAAGGCTATAGCTCTCTGCAACTTCCTGTGCTTTGTTGCCAAGATTTATTGATGTGCCATGATGTTGGTCTAAATAAACTATGCCTTTGAAACTCGGATTTGCCCAGAAAAAACGACTATAAAAAATCAAATTACCCTCCATAAATGGTCTATTTTATATATGCCGAGCTCTTTTGTGGTGCGAACAACAGTAAAATTTTCAGTCCTATATTTATAAAGCACATTAAATGCCTTGTCATCTAACAGAAATATTATAAAGTTATATTCTCCGGCCAAAAGGCCTAAATTTTTTATAGAAAAGAAGACCTTTTTTCTCATGTCAACATAAATAGGGTTGAGTTTTTCCATTTCTGTTGATGTGGCATAAATGTTAACCATATCATTTCTATCTAATCCAACGGCGATATGGATTAATGTTGCGCTTTTACTGTTAAGATTTATTTCCAAATCAATGTGGTCATAAGTTTGAATCGTTGAAACCCGTTGTCCATTTTTTGTTATCAATGCATTAGTTATCCACACTGGTGAGTCTGTTGCTGTGGGTGCAGTATCTGTTTTAACATCATTACTGTCTTTTTCACGCATGTAGTTTTCGTAAGCCTCTACTACAGCAAATGCCCTGTCCAACATCATAGGTTCTCCATTTTTAAGCCATAGTGCCCTTTCGCATAGGTGGAGCACATGGTACATACTATGAGAGGCAAATAAAATAGTGCCGCCATTTTGCTTGAATTTAAGTATGGCTTCAAGCGATTTTTTTTGGAAATGTATGTCTCCCACCGATAGTGCCTCATCTACTATCAAAATATCCGGCTCCATAGAAATTGCAACTGAGAAGGCAAGCCTAACGGTCATGCCTGATGAGTACTCTTTTAGAGGCTTCTTTATGGATTCTTGTAGCTCTGAAAACTCTATTATTGATTTTACTTTGGAGTCAATTTCACTCCTGGAAAGTCCGAGTAAGGTTCCATAGAGGTAAATATTTTCAAGCCCACTGAATTCATGATGAAATCCTACCCCAAGCTCAAGGAGAGATGATACTTTACCTACTACTATGCACTTACCATATGTAGGCTTAATTATTCCCGCAATAATGGATAAAAGGGTACTTTTCCCTGCTCCATTTTCACCTACAATCCCGAATGCCTCACCTTTTGATACTGATAGGTTAATATCCCTTAGTACCCATCCATTGTTAAAATCACTTTTTTGGTAGTCGCTTTTAAATAATAATTCCTTTATCATTTTCCATGAGTTTTTAGACAAAGGATACCCTTTGTAAACCCCTTTTAGTTCTATTATGGTTTCATCCATTTTTGTGTATGGAAAATCTTTTTAGAATATTGCCTTTATTGTCTATTTGAGCAAGATAGTAAGGGCCTTTTGAGAGCTTTTCAATAAAACTTTTGGGAAATGTGAAGGCCTTATCTTTTATTTTGTGCGCTGCACAAGGAATTAATTGTGGCAAGGGTGAAAATAGTAAGTAATCGCCATTGGATGTATCAATAGGTTTTGTGTAATCCCATAAAGTAAAGTCCTCTTGCTTTTTTGAATTATTGTATCTCAGGTAAGAAATGTTTGATAAAAATGAGGCCATTGAGTATAACTTGGGACCAAAATGTTTTTGCATGTATAGTTTTTCTGACATTATGAATTTGTTAAGTGCATCAGAAGAAGATTTAGCACTTTGGTTATAGTAGTGAACTGCTTCTGCAAGGGGGTAATAAAAGAGTTTATAGCCTATCTTATTGATTCTTCTACATAGATCAGAGTCTTCATAATACAGGGGGAATTGTTCGTCAAAGTTTCCAACAAGGTCCATAATCTCTTTTTTTGTTAAAATGAAAGACCCTGAAATGGCTTTTACTTCAATAGGTTCTGATGTATTCCAGAATGACAAAGCCTTTTTAAGCCAGAGACTTCTGTAAGTAACTGGAAACAAGGAAGATGCTATTTTGTTGTATATACATGGCATGTCAGCAGTAGGCATTATAAATGTCTTTTCTTTGTTCATCCATATCTTTGGAGTAAGGGCTCCAATATTATTGGAATTCTCATAAAATGAAAGGAGGCCCTGAATGCATGAATCAAAGATATATGTATCGGGATTTAAAAAAAGGATGTATTGTCCAGAACTCAGAGCAAGTGCCTGATTGTTAGCTTTTGAAAAACCAATATTCTTTTCATTAAAGATTAATCGCACATCCTCATAGTTATCACGCACAGTTGTGAGCGTCTCTTTTTCATGTTGTCCTGAGTTGTTATCAACTATTATGATTTCACAATTGATTTTTTGTCTTTTTATGCTTTTAATGCAATCTGATATAAGGTTTGCTGCTTTATAATTTACAATGATTATTGAGAGCAATACTTTTTTTTTCATTGCTATAATGTATCTGCAAAGCCATGTTTAAGCCTACTGAATATAACATAGCCTATCACGGTTACTATTATTGATATTACAGCGCAATAAAGCATCGTAAATAAATCAGGCATTTTATTAAATATAATTATGCTCCTATAGCCCTCAACTAAATTTGTAATGGGATTGATTTGTACAATAAGCCTGAACTTATCAGGGATAGCCGATAATGGGTAAAAAATAGGCACGAGGAAGAATATGCCCTGAAGTGCAATTGTGATAATCTGCACGATATCTCTGAAATATACAGTAATGGATGATAACAATAATGAACAGCCTATGGAAAAAATAATCTGCATGAAAGCGAGGGCGGGCAGCGTAAGAATGTTTATAAAGGAAGGAAACCCATAATTTATAAAATAAATTATGAGAAACATGCTGAATCCTATACTATGATGAAAAAAAGCGGAGATATTTGATGCAATAGGAAATATCTCATTTGGTATGGGCATTTTTTTGATAATGTATCCCCTCTCTATAATAGAACTTGTGCCTTTTATAATCCCCTCTTGAATCGCAAACCATGGAAATAGCCCTGAAAGCAGAAAGGGTAAAAATGGTATATCAGGAGATATGCCTTTAACATGCATTATTTTAGAAAAAACAAACCAATATATTATTATAAAGAAGATTGGGTATATAAAGCTCCAAAGAACTCCGACTGAGGAAGCTGCATATCTTTCCTTTATATCTCTTACGGCAATGTGAAAGATAAGTCTAAATGTATGGTTCATCGCACAGTTAGTTGCAACAAGCAAAATCACTTTTATTTAATTTATACTGCTGAGACTTACGCCCGATAATTTTGATTTTAGTATTAATACATTCATACAACAGAGATTGTCAAGATTTAGTTGAAATCCCCAAAATAGACATTGACAGACTCAGGACGCACCACTCCACCACCATTATTGAATTCTCGTATTGTCGCTATCGCATGAAAAAGTATCCCTGAGGCTCAAAAAGGCCCATCTGCTCTTTTCCACCTTAAAAATACAAGGTTAAATGCCTCCGTTTTATCCCCGGCGTGCACCGTCACTGCTATCTCCTTGTCTGTCTTCACTCACTGTCACTCCATCCTTCCCCTTTAGAAGGTATATGACACAAGCATTGTAAAAATTCACTGTCAAATGCTACATATTTGATCTTCTTGCCCGATGCCTCTACTGTTTCAAATCCCTCCTGTACCGCTTCCTCTACGCCACCAATAATTTGCCTTGTCAATGGCTTAGAATGTAAAAGGCCTCCACAAAGCCATTACATCCATTGAGGGTCAATGAGCGAAAACCATTTAGGGCATTTATAAGTCTAACATAGTTTATGAGCTTGCATTGGGACCTATATGCCTCTAAGGCCTCAATTTTTTTATCCATTACCTCAGTGATTGTAATTAATCTATTGGGCCGAAATGGGACACTAATTTCATAAAAGGCAATGTTTATCTTACACTCCCGGAAGAGCAACACAGAGATTGTAGCAGCGACACGGTGGTCTGGGTTCAGCTCAAGTGGCGATGGACAGTACAGGGTGTCTGGTTTGTAGTGACTGACACAGTCCTTAACATCTTGAAGGCACTTATGGAAATTGGTGTAAAGTCCTCTATCTGGGTGACCCAAAAATCTATAATCGCTTATACCAAGCGTTGTAAGGGCGGCCATTGCCTCCTCTTGTCTGATTACTGCATACTCCTCGGGGTCTTTGACTGTTGGGTCGGCCTTTTCTCCCTTTGTAAGGAATAATACCTTGATCTCTGCCCCCCTTTCTCTTAAGAGTATAAGCGAACCACCACAGCCAAGGGTCTCATCATCAGGATGGGGGGCAAGCACTAAGACCCTTCTTCCCTCAGGGGCTGAGGGTGAATAAGGGATTATGTCCGCTTCCATCTGCTCTAAAGTAGGCACCTCAAAGGCTGATCTTAAGGGTTTAAATATATCAGCTGTAAACGACGGTAGTAGTGCCTTATTAACAGTGTAGCCAAAGAGCCTCTTTAGGTATATGGTTATGTGATTAATCATGAAGTTTTCTTTAGGCTTCCTGAGTTTGACCTCTTTGTCCTATAGTCTATTTTGACCGAAACATTAAAAAATAAGCCATGCCTATTCATTTTTGAGACCCGAGTGTAGGCTATCAATGCAAGTGCAGATATTGTCAGTGAGGCACAGGTTATGGTTTTTGAACTCTGATTCTTTAATCAGAAATAATACTTTCTTAACCCAAAAAATGCAATTATACAAACTAAGAGTGGAGGTAGGGCTCCCAACCGACCCGCCCCCACCCGCCCAACCGACCCGCCCCCACCCACCACAAGGTGGGCAACCACTTCCCTCTGGGAGCAGTGTTTCAGATAAGCCGTGTGGTGGAGGTTATACAGCCAAGGCTTATAAAACTCCAAGTTAAAAGGTTTTTGTAGTCCTGCCTCCACTGTAACTGCATTTTTTGGGTTAATAACCGTTGTTTTGATTATGACATATTTTATCAATGCCTTTATTTGGTGATTATAAGTTTGCGGATTAGGCCACGTTTTTTTGGGGTGTTCAAAAGGTGTTGGACCTCATTAAATAATGTGATGGATCTCTCCATTACCGCACACTCCTTTTTATTGCATCAAGCTGTGGGTTGAATCCCTCTTGTGGTGATTGTGTAGGCGTTTGGTTAGTTTGGGCTTTTTTGTGGTTGGGGGGCTGGGGTTATGGTTGGTTTTACATTAGGGGCCTGCTGGGGTTGAGTTGGAGGTTGTTTTACAGCAGGTAGGGGTTGACTGGACTGCCTCTGCTTTTTCTTGCTTGGGTCTAACAACGATACTGTTATAGACTCCTCGCCCCGTTGGAGTATTATTTTGTCTTCTGTAATGTCTTTTACCGTAAAACCACTAATCATCTCACCTTTTTTAATGGGGCGCTGCCTTGGACCTCTACCTGGTGTTGTGGTCTTAGCCTTTAGGTCCTCTACATAGGCGATTTTTGCCTCTTCTGTTATCATGGTGCCGTAAAGGACGATTTCTGGTTTAGGTAGTTCTTGTGCCACCTTTTTTTCTGGCGGTATCATACGCTCAGGATGAAAGAGGTTCTTTTCCACTATATTTGAGTATTCTACAATTATGGGTTCTTTCTTTTTGTCTTCTGAATTATCATGATCCACCTCTGCGATATCCTGTGGCTTCTTTATATCTTGGGTGCTGAAAAGTTGATCATGCTTGAGATCATGATTTAAGTGTAGATATAATTGCCAACTCAAAACAGCAAGCAAAATGTTCAATATTGTAATGTGCGAAAGCATTTTCCTGAGCTTTAACCTCACCTTCATCTCCTTCCTATAATCACTCTGTGAATTCGTATTTTAAAAATAAGAATGTCTCAGTGGGCGAAGTGCCCCACCAATAGAACCTGCAAAGCGCCCCTTTATCTCTCGCCGTATCATTTGATCAAGCAGGTCTCTATAGATATAGAGGCTCTTGCTGATTTGAAAGGGTGCAAGTACCATCTCTTTAATGTACCTCATTGGAGCTACTTTGCCTCCGTCATCGCAGTTACTGTCATGTGTACAAATAGCTGGCGCGGATCTCGGAAGTTTTGCAGACGCAAATCAATCTCCTTTATTACTATAGTGGGCTTATTGGCTTGTAGGGCAAGCAAGATGTCTGTCAAGGCCTTAATATCAGGCACTATAGCGCCGAAGTGGATGTTTATTATGTTAAACTTGCCCGATTTTGTCGGCTTATCTATCCTTTGGCTCTGGGTGTTTCCACCCCTTGAAGTGATTACGCTGCTAACCATATCCTGTATTGTTGAGGCTGCCACGGTCTGGGTCTGTCCCTGAACGAGATACTGGCCCTGTTGTCTTTTTTCTTCGTCTAATCGGCTCAATTCCTTTTCTAACTGAGGTATCTCTGCAATTATGCCCAGGTACTTTTTTAGGGTCTCGGTCTTTGAATCCCTCAGCTGCCTCGCCATCTGGATCTCGGCCTCAAGTGGTTTATAACCATACTCATAGATCGTCATGGCCAAGAGCACGATCATCAAGGGGATTGCTATTAATAGTGTCCTATTTTTTTTCACCCTTTGCCTCGCCTTTTATGTCCTCACGCTGCATACGGACCGTGAAACGATCGGCCTTGAAGGAGATATCCTTGTAAGAAGGTGATGAGAACTCTGCATTCATAAAATACTTAGACTCCTCAAGCCTGCTTAGTAGTCCAGTGGTGTTTTCGGCATACCCCTCTATCTCTACCAAATTTGGGGTAATACGCACCCTCGTGAGCCATGTGCTGTTAGGTATTAACCTTGTGAGTTCCTGAAGTATATTTAGCGTTGAGTTATTGGCATCGGTAAATTCCTTTATCTGACCTATGTCCTTTTGGAGCTCTTCTATAGCCTTTTTGAGTTCCTCTGCCTTTTTTAATTCTGCCTTTTTGCTGTTGATCAGAGAGGTGAGTTTGGCAATCTTTGCCTCTTCCTGTTTGAGGGGCGTAAGGGCATAAAGGACACAGAGCACTAAAATCAAGAGGCTAAGAAGTATGGTCAACAAAAGGGGCCTCTTTGCCTTGTGTCCTTGATTGAGTAGATTGACTTTAGACGCCCTGTGCCATAGCCTTGAGATAATGGCCCCAATGCAGGAGTAAGCACCTTTATTGGTTAGTGGTTGAGGGATACCCCTTAGGAGATCTTGAATTGCCCTTAAAGGTATCTCGGCCCTTATTTTTAGGGTCTGTATTTCATCAGGCCTTAAGGCCACCACTGCCTCTGCATTTGCTACTGATTGGCCCCTATCCTTGAGCTCCTTTGAAAAGGTGCGGACTCTGTTTAAGATATATCCCTCAGGCCCTTCCTCTGTAATTGGCGACCTGTCAACAGATCTGAGCACACCGTCAGATAGGGTTATGCAAAGTGGTGATTTCGTATCAGGATCTAAATAAAAGTGGTGGGACTTGTTCGGGCTATAGTATTGAATAAGGGTTTTAAGGGCAGAGAGGTCTGTCAATAAAGCCGTAACATCTATATTGGAGGCCTTAAGGTCTTCAATATAGGGCCTGACGAGCGACTGTCTCAGTGCTGTTACAGACACAGTGACCTCTGTATCATCTTCACTTAAAACCTCAAAATAGAAATATGCCTCATCACTGCTCAGGGGTGTTATGCGGTCTAATTCGTAAGTGAGCACGCCTCTAAGGTTCTCTTTTACAGCCTTTGGGAATGTGGTGGTCTTGAAGATTACCCACTGATTGGGTATGCACAGGGTTATATCCCTCTTTGTCAAACCCATATCTTCTATGGCCGACAATACGGCCGTTGTTACCTCTGAAGGGGTGGGATACTTATTTTCAGGGGTATCGTAGTGTTTAATAGCCTTTGTCTTAATACTGCCAAAGAGCCTTGTGCCATAGGCCACAGAGACACCGCTTGTATGGATTGACGCAGCCACTGCTGAGGCAGGGTATATCCGCTCATCAGAGGGGCTTAGGTAAAGCAATCCAATAAGACCATCCCAAAGACCTTTTATGTTAGATATAGCCTTTTGAGAGGGTAAGGGTATGTGGCTTAATCTCTGTATGGCCGACATTTGTCAGTTTTTGTAGGTTGTTCTATAATACTGCATCTGGAGGCTAATATTATACCGAATTTTGATTTTTTTTTGTTGAACCGAGTCTTTGGGATGCATTAATGGCTACTAAATTGAGTGGTTTCAAGAAAGCGACGGCAAGAGATAGCCCCTCAAACCTTATGAATGCGATAGGATTGTTTAAATAAGGGCTCTGTATATCCACATAGCGGATGGGTGCCATTAATGCTTTGCTGGTCGCAGACAAAAGAGGTATCTACCATAAGCTTTTCGGGGTCAATCTCTTGCCATGTTGTTGGAAGAATCGCTCAATTTAGGTGGGTAATGTGTAGTCTGAAAACAGACAACAGACTTGTAATTTTGCATAGCAAAATTACAAGTATTGTGTAATAATGCTTAGATGCGTGAGGTCATCAATCGCTTATTAATGCCGCCTCAGAGGTCCTTTTTTCTTTTTGGGCCTCGTTCAGTAGGAAAGAGTTTTTGGCTTAGGCAACATTTCAGCAGTGTGCCTTATTTTGACTTGCTAAACGCAGAAACATATCTTGAGTTGAGCAGGAATCCGTCTATATTGCAGGCAAAGATAGGGAATAGACTACCAGGTAGTTGGGTGTGTATAGATGAGATACAAAAGATACCTACGCTTCTCAGTGAGGTGCATCGCCTCATTGAAGATAAGGGCTATAATTTTGCACTGAGCGGCTCATCGGCAAGGAAATTAAGACGGGGAGATGCTGATATGCTTGCGGGTAGGGCGGTAACATGCACGATGGAGGGCTTTTCGTATGCTGAGGTCAAGAGTAGTTTTGATTTAGATGGGGTCATCAATTGGGGTTCACCGCCTATAATATACGGGAGTCAGTCCGATAAGGATAAGGCAGATATTCTATCAGCCTATGTGAATACCTATATCGAAGAAGAGATAAGACAAGAAGGGATTGTGCGAAATATTGAACCCTTTTATCCGCTTTTTAGAGGTTGCAGGCCTTATAAATGGACAGGTCATTAATAAGGGTAATATAGCAAGAAATGCAAGACTTCCGAGGACAACGGTTGATGTCTATTTTTCTGTTTTGGAAGACACCCTTCTTGGACATTTTTTGCCTGCCTTTAGGCCATCTGTAAAGGTAAGAGAACAAGCCCACCCCAAATTCTACTGGTTTGACGCTGGTGTTGCAAGGGCTGCTGCAGGTCTGTTGAATGATCAGGTGGACTCAATATGGCGTGGCTACTCTCTCGAAACCCTAATCTTTCACGAATTGAGGGTTTATGCTCATGTCAGCGGAAAGGATCGGCGAATCTTTTTCTATCGCACAGGCGGAGGTTCAGAAATAGATTTTGTTATAGAGACGCAGAAACGGAAACAGACAGCCAAGTGCCGTATTGTGTGCATTGAGGTCAAGCACGCAAAGAGATGGGAAAGAAAATGGGAGAGACCCATGAGAATCCTCGCTGAAGACCGTAAGGTGAGGGCAGAAAAACTCTTTGGGGTTTACTGCGGAACGGACAGATATTATTTTGATGGCATTGATGTCTTGCCAGTTAATACATTCTTAGAGATGCTTTATAATGGTGAGATCTTTTGAGAACTTGATAGGTTGAAGGTGATAGGATGAGGGTGCTTAAAGGGCCATTTACAGATGCGGATATAAGTTTTATGCGTAGGGCATTATGGCTTGCACAGAGGGCACGTGGCAGAACAAGCCCAAACCCTATGGTAGGTGCCTTGGCTGTGAAGGAAGGCATGATAATAGGAGAAGATTACCACAAAAAAGCAGGTGAGCCCCATGCAGAGGCCCTTGTGATCAGGAAACTGGGACCTGCAATAAGGGATGCAGATCTGTATGTGACCCTTGAGCCCTGTTGTCATAAGAATAAGCGGACACCCCCTTGCACAAAGGCCATAATTGAGGCAGGCATCAGGCGTGTGTATGTTGCCATGATTGACCCAAACCCTGCAGTGTCAGGCTGCGGTATAGGCGAATTAGTCTCGGCTGGTATTGAGGTTTATGTAGGCCTTTTGTCCGATATGGCCCAGAGATTAAACGAGGCATATATAAAACACATTACCACTGGGATGCCACTGGTAATATTAAAGGCTGCAATGACCCTTGATGGCAAGATATCCGATGCCTTTGGCGACTCCAAATGGATTACAGGCAGTGAGGCACGTAGGGAGGTGCACCGACTACGAGGCACTGTGGACGCAGTGCTGACAGCTAAGGGTACAGTCCTCGCTGATAACCCACAACTGACTTGTAGGATAAAGGGCTATAAAAATCCCCTAAGGGTGGTTATTGACCCTGCTTTAGAGGTGCCTGTTGACTATCAGGTCTTCAATAGCGAGGCACCTACTGCTCTGGCATATGTAAAGGGACTATCAGCTGAGAAGGCTAACAAGTTAGAGACCCTCTCAAAAAGGGGTGTTATGTTGATGGATTTTGACACCTCACCTATTGCACTTCGGGAACTGTTAAAGAGGCTCGGTGAACGGGGTATCACATCTGTCATGATAGAGGGTGGCTCGTCGCTCAATAACAGGGCATTGACTGAGGGTGTGGTAGACAGGGTGATATTCTTCATTGCCCCCAAAATGCTCTGTGGTAATTCTCTTCCTGTGACTACGGGAGATGGCGGTTTTAGGGTTGGATCTGCCCTCAAACTTGCCGGGCTAAAGATAAGGCGTTTTGGTGAAGACCTGATGCTCAGTTATGAGCTAAGTCACTCAAATAGATCACAGGCTAAAGATAGAGGCCAAGATTAAAGGCTATTAACCCAGCTGAGGAACTTAACCCAAATTACGCAAGCATCAAGAAATGTCATTCCAGGGAAAGTAGCGAAGAACTTTAATCTTCGCCCTCGCTGTAATTCCGAGCGTAGCGAGGAATCTTATCCCTCAAGTATGTAACCCCCTTCACACTACTATGTAGAGATTTACATAATCAATCCCCTGCTATTTGAGTTGGCTTTTTTAAAGTCATTGATTTACAGTGGAGTTATCTGGCACCATTTAGTAGGCTCAATATTTGCTTGTTTACTATATGTCAAAGGAGATCGCAAAGGAGGGACTATGAGGGCAAGGCTCAAAGACAGACAGGGCTTTTCGCTGGTGGAGATGCTGATAACCATAGCAATCATCGCCATAGTGGCAGGGATTGCGATACCAAATCTCTTAAAATATCGCGACAATGCAAATCTAAGGGCGGCAGCGCGGGATATTATGGGTGATATTCAAGAGACAAGGACAAATGCGGTTTCTAAAAACAGGTCATATAGAATCACCTTTGATACAGGTTCTCAATCTTATGTAGTTGAAGAGTGTAATGCTGTAGGCGATGAGAGCTGTTCTGGGGGCTACACGACTGTATCAACAAGGTCTCTCTCAGGTTATGAAAGCTCTATACAATTTGTGAGTGCCAATTTTAGTGGGACAAATTTTGCGAAGTTTCAGATAAGGGGCACTGCAGATACCGGTACTGTAGTGATTAAGAACAATCGCAATTCCCAAGCAACCATAACTATTAACTTTAGGGGGAAGACATATGTGCAATATAACATGCAATAATCAAAAAGGAACCTCACTCATTGAGGTGCTCGTTTCAATTATCATACTAGCAATAGGCATATTAGGGGTCTTGTCTGTCTTTCCACAGGGTTGGCTCTCAGCCTCTAAATCAGACCTCTTGGGAAGGGCAGGTGAGATACTACACAAAGAGATGGAAAGGGCTCAGGTGAGCATAATGAACCCTTGTATTGCTGTATCTACGGGGTCAACAACTGCAACAATATATCCAAGTGGTGGTTCATCTGCAATGTCTGGTGATGTGCCATTCACAGTTACCAGAGATATTTCAACAATCACAGGCATGAGTAACATCTGGAGGGTGACTGTAACTGTTACCTGGCCAGGCAACTCAACAGGCATATCAGAGAGTTTAGATGTAACGAGAGATGACAATTTCAAACAGGGGTGTTGATATGAAGGTTACTTATTATTATCTAAAAGACAATAAGGGTTTTTCTTTGCTTGAGATGCTGATTGCAATCGCTACTGGTCTGATAGTTATGGCAGCAATTATGACTGTTACAAGATCCGGGCTTTTCTCATCTATGGGTATCCAAAGTAAGGTGGCAACCCAGCAGGATACCCAACTTGCACTTCAGATGATGGCCCTTGAAATAGGCATGGCATCATACGATGCTAATGGGGCAAATGATTGGCATGACCTTTCATCATCGGGTACAGGTTGTCGGGTCTCGAGTCTCACATCACAAGATTTAAAAAAGGGTATAAGGGAGGCTACGCAAAACAGTATCACCATTGAGGCGGACTTAAACGGGAACGAAAGCATCGGTAATCCTGGTCCATCACCCTCTGGCGACCCAAATGAGGTGATACGATATGTCTATGTGCCTTCTGACCAATATATAACCAGATGCACAGGGACCGTTACTGGCGGAAGCGGACAACCCTTTTTAGGGGATACTATAGCATCAGGCAGACCGAGAACAGTGAGGGTTATCAATAATACACTTGGAATCCCACTATTTAGATATTTCTATTCAAATGGTACACAGTTTACACCAAATGCATCTCAGACAAACTGTCAGACAAACCCTCCGAATGACCACATATGTAATATCCATAGAATAGATATAACTATTGCTGCTGAAACCGACGAGGTGGACCCTTCTACAGGGACAAGAAAGAGGATGATTTATTCAACCAGCGTGATTCCACGGAACCATGTAATAAGGTAATGGAGGAGGTGGATAAATGAAGTACCTAAACAACAATCATGGCTTTACATTAGTAGCAGCACTTATGACACTGGTACTGCTTGTGGCGGTATCAACAATTGTCTTTATCGTAACAACAAAGAATTTCCGAATTACCTCAAGGATAATTGCTGAGAAAAAGGCATTTTCTGGTGTTGAGGCAGGTATAAATCAGTTAAGATATTACAGCGAGATAAATGGAGGGAGCATAGCTGGTTATTCGGTAACTAACCAGTCCTTTGGGACTGACCCTTACACACTGTACAGTATATCAGACCCACTACCTGGTGCACCTACAAATTATCCTAAAAAGAGAGACATGGCAGGCTATTCTATTTCAGGGGGGCAGACATGGGGGCAGTTAGTAACTGCAAAGACTGTAACAGGCACAAATACAAGGTATCAAAGCAGGGTGGATGTAGATGTTGGTGTAGGATATGGTCCTGTGGATATATCTACTCTTTATAGATAAAAAGGAGGAATGGCAAATGAACAAGACTTTTTTAATTAAGGTGAGTATTAGCATTGTCGTGGTCTTAACCCTTTGTGGTGCGGTCTTTGCAGTAACACCAATGGGGTCAGAGACACAGGATTCAAGAGGTGATATCAGCAAGGGTGCAAGTATTGTCAAGACCAAGGTAGCGGTTAAGGGTTTTAAAGACAACACAATAGAAACACTAACAGGCAGTTACAATACCTACGGCGCTAAGGTGATAGACCTAAGTAAAGGCGAGTTTGCAAAGAGGCCTGAGGGGAGGTCTGCAACCCTTACATTTAAAGATGGAAGGCTCATAGAGGTAGTCCTTCATTGAGACAAAGGAGGTCTGAGATGGATAGATTGATAAGTTGGAAGATGTCAGCAATATTTTTATCAATACTTTTAATGACCTTATTTTTTGGCTCACATAGTTATGCAGACGAGAGTGCTACCTTTACAACAGCGGTATCCCCTAATGTGTTGATCATACTTGATAACTCTAACAGCATGGATCAAGACTTCTATGGCAACGCTGTGGGCTCTTGGAGGCCCTCAAGCAGGTCTGTAAATGCAAGAAAGGCGATAATAGACTATATCGTTAACCCTTATTACAATGTGGTACGTTTAGGGTTGATGTCTTACAAGGTAGGTTCTGCAAGTAAGTATCATCTACACTACTCTAATTACTTCTCATCCTTTAATCCTGCCTCATGGTGCCCCCTTGGAGATAGTGATGACGATAAGGCCTGTTTACAAGCCTGTGAGAATTATTGTAAGACCGATAGCGGTGCAAGCACCTGTGATAGTTGTTGTAAGGCAAGAAACCCCAATTTTAATGTAAATGTGGCACTTACCCTTGATGAGATGTTCTCTGCACCTAATAATACCTATTACCCTGTTGGTTCAGAACAGAGAAATAGATACTGTGGTTTAGTCTTTCCAAGGACACAGAGGGTTGAAAACCCCACAGACCCTGGGAACTACCTCTACTACAAGACACCAGGCACATTTTATGCGAGTTCTAATTATGGCAATGCTTTCTGCTATGCCCAAACCTATTCAGCCCGGGAGGGCTCACCACCCAACTACACAAGCGATAGTTACACCTGTAGGACTACAAAGACAGGGACCAGTGATGGTTTTGATGGTTATGGTAGTGGCGTGGCCTATAATGGCGCTTTTGGTCCTACTGACGAAGACCTCGCATTAGGTTTTTTAGGTGAATTTGGAAGGAGAAACTTCTGGCTTTACTCTGGAAGGACCTGGTTTAAAAACTCTTCTCCCGGTGGTGGACATCTACATCTATCATGTCAAGATGGGACTACTGCACACAGAAACAATCTGCTTGCAAAACTCAATCCTTATGAGAATGATGAATCGGGTTATATGTCCTGCAGTAGCACAAGCAATGTGGAGAACTGTTCTTACATCGTAAATGCTGGACTTACACCTATGGCAGGGACCTTACAGACTGCGATAGACTATTTCAAAGGCTCAAGTAGCCCTATACAATACTGGTGTCAGAACAACTTTATAATCTACATTACCGATGGCCTTCCGAGCGTTAATGAATCAGGTCAAACAGGAACGGCTCAATCTTTAATGCCGGCAGTGATTAGTAAAATAAAGTCACTGAGGAGCCTATCTAAAACCATATCTGGTAAAGCAAGGTCCTTTGACATTAAGACCTATGTATTAGGTGTAGGTCTTACAGATACCGCAAAGGTCTATCTTGATCAGATGGCAGTAGAGGGTGGTACAGCTATAGATGGCAAGGCATTTTACGCCGATAACCCAACCCAGCTTCAGCAGTCATTACAACAAATAATCACTGATATAGTAGAAAGGACATTTTCATTTACCACTGCATCAGTAAAATCTACACGGGTGCAAGACGAAAACCACCTATTTGAGGCATCCTTTGAACCAAAAAACAATGCGCCCTTTTGGCCTGGTCATCTTAGACGTTACACATTAAATGCAGATGGCACCCTCCCAGAAGAGTATGACTGGGACGCCTACAATACCCTCATGCTCACCTCTGCATCAAGTAGAAACATCAAGACCTATAAGGGTGGTAGTCTTATAGATTTCACTACCTCAAACATCACGGCAGGGGATTTGACAGTACCTAACGACACAGAGAGAAATGCAGTTGTAGGATTTATTAGGGGTGAGACAGCCCATAAACCTGATGGGATAAAATTGGGCGATATCTTTCATTCAAATCCTGTTACAGTCGGCACCCCTTCAGTGTATTACAAGGTGTTTAGTGGAGATCAGTCTTTTACAGACTTCTATAATAGTCATCAGAGGACTGGTGATAACAAGATAGTATTGGTAGGTAGCAACGACGGACAGGTCCATGCCTTTGGTGCCGCCACAGGGGCAGAGAAGTGGAGCTTTATACCACCAAACATGCTACCTAAGCTCAAGCTCATAAGGACAGGCTCACTTCATCACTATCTTGTAGATGGTCCCATTACAGTGGCAGATGTATGGCTCGGTAATAATGATTCTAATAAACAGGCCTCAGACTGGAAGACCCTTGCGGTGATCAGCTTAGGAAAAGGTGTGAGTGAACAGAGTAACTGTGTAAATAACTGTGGTTCCTGTCCCCAAGGAGGGTATTATTGTTATAAATACAATGTCTGCTCTATGAGTTCCGCTACCTGTAAGGACCAGCAAGATAGGTGTGTTAGACCAACCTATTTGTGGAGTTCTTCGGCGGATTGCTCCTCTGGTTTTAGCCATGTATATGGTGGTAGCTTCACAAACTACTGCGGGTATCACGCCCTTGATATTACAGACACATTATCACCTGCATACAAATGGATAATAAATGGTATATCACCTTCTGATGCGTCTTATCTTGGTGAACCATGGAGTAAGATGGCAATGGGTCGGACAAAGATTGGGGGGCAAGAGAGATGGATTGGCGTAATAGGGGGTGGTTATTGCCCACCATCAAACAATAATTGTGGTAATAGAGGCAGGGGGCTATTTGTAATAGATTTAAGAAATGGCTCTGTGATAAAGGCATTTACAGGTTTTACAAACTATGCAATGCCTGCAGGACCTGCTATCGTTGACATCGATAACGATGGTTTTATAGACACGATCTATGCAGGTGATTTACAGGGAGATGTATGGAGGTTTAAGCTTTGTAACAAAAACAGCCCACCCTCATGTGGCGTAGCCCAATGGACATACAATAAATTGTTTAACGCAACTGGCGGTGGAGAAGGAACAAGACCTATATATGGTCAACTAACTGCAGCAAGAGACCCAAATGGTGCTTTATGGGTGTATTGGGTTACAGGCGATAAGTCAGACCCCTTAGCCTCAAGCACAAATGAAAGGGTGTATGGTGTTAAAGAAGACCCTAATCAAAACACTACATTTACGGTCAGTAGTCTAAGAAATGTTACATCAAGTGCCCAGAGTTGCACTTTAGATGATCAAGGCTGGTTTATAAACTTTACAGGTTCTGAAAAGGCATTCAGCGATGTAAGTGTATTTGGAGGTGTTGTCTATTTTACTACCTATTTGCCTCCTACAAGTTGTTCTGATCCTTGTTCATCAGCTGGGGAATCAAGGTTTTATGCGATTAATTATTTAAATTGTAGAGGTGTGTTAGATGGTCAACAAAGGTCATTAGACTTAGGTGGAGGGATGGCCTCATCGCCAGTTATATCTTTTAGGCCTGGAATACCCGGCTCTAGTCAGTCTCCTGCAGATGTATATATTACAATTGGAGGTACAACATTTAGAGTCCCCATTCAGCCACAGACTGTCTCTACCAGGAGCAATCTGCTCTTCTGGCGTGATAGGCGGGTGCAGTAGTGGTACCGAGGTAGAAGGCAAATGGACTAAGGTCAATTGACATTATTGCCCTGTTTAGCCCCCTGTCCTCTATTAGCAAGACAGGGGGCTTTGTTTTTTTGTCAGTGCTTGCTATGATATAGAGTGTAAGGTGTATCTTACAGGAGGTAATGATGAAGAAAGAGCTGGTTATATTTTTAAGCCTTTGCATTATTGCTGGTTATGTTGGCACAGGTACTGCTAAAGAAATCCAATATTCTTTAGAAGACAGAGAAAGGTTGACGAGATTGGAAGTAAAGGTTGAAGAAGGGCTAAAGGCTGTCAATCAGCGAATAGATGGGCTTGACAAGCGAATAGATGGGCTTCAGGGATTAATGTATGTTGTGATTGGAGCTGTTATAGCACAGACAATAGGCATTGTTGGCTTTGTTCTTTGGGATAGACGCTCTGCACTTGCTCCTGCAATCAGGAAAAACAGGGAGCTTGAAGAAAGAGAAGAAACGATTGAGAAGATTCTCAAAGAGTACGCTAAACAAGAACCCCGCCTTGCGGAGATCTTGAAATCTGCAAAGTTGTTGTAAAGAATAAGATTTTTCACATTCGTTCGGAATGACATCTGCCATTGTTTGGGTTTAAAATCTCTTAATTTGGGTAAAACATAAATTGGAGGTTAATGTGAGGATTTGTTTATTAATTGTTGCATTGCTTTTTATCTCAATTGCTAACATCTCCTACGCCAAAGAGGTGCCTTTTACCCTTGAAGACAGAGAGAGAATGGTTAGGGTAGAGGTAAAGGTAGAGGAGGGTCTAAAGGCGGTAAACAAAAAGGTAGATGGTGGTTTAAGGTCTGTAAACCAACGGATTG
>Ga0308411_10000503_pt1 | contig 25891 bp, 27 predicted proteins | sample HotsprottomLayer_2_FD_203530 | JGI IMG/M metagenome (GOLD analysis project Ga0308411, IMG submission 203530) | Hot spring phototrophic mat microbial communities from Octopus Spring, Yellowstone National Park, Wyoming, United States -... | ecosystem: Environmental > Aquatic > Thermal springs >... | reverse complement strand
ATTGATCAAAGCATCACTCCCAATCTAACACCGATAGAATTTACCGGAGTAAAAGAAGAGCCTATTCCTCAAGAAATGGTTGATTTCTCGAGGCAAAAACTATCCCTAATGCAAAAACTGCCTTTAAAAACAACTGATTTTGCCATTGACTTTGATTATGATAATGATAAATTTGTTGTTAAATTAAATCCCCCAAAAGAAGAAAGTCAAAAAAAGTTTGAAGATTGGTTAAAAAACAGCTATCCTTCAATCCCAAAAGATTTATTTCTTTTTCAATAAAATTTGACTTTGCTCTTTTAATTGTTATACAATCAATTTATGTTTTCTTTTTATTTTTTGGGTTTTAAAAAAATCCTTGGTTTTTTAAAAAAAGCTTTTCTTGTTATCGTTGTTTATTTTATCGTCATTGCCTTTTTTCTTCATTTTTTAAACAAAGATAAACCAAAAGCCACTTTTAATCCCGTAGAAAAAAATCGGCAGGAGATTTATAAAGTGATCAATGACCCAAAGCTTAAAAATACTAAGGAAGGGCAAATCACCATTGCCTTGTATCGGTCGATGCTTTGTGGCCTTATTGGTGAAGCTTGTACTGACAATCCAAAAGATGGTGATAAAAACTTTAATCACTCCCTTTTTGGCTTTGTCACCAATCTTATCGTTCTTCCCTATGCCAATCCACCAGCCTCTGGAATCTATTGGGCCTATTCGGGGCTGCAAAACGCAGGCTTTGTCCCAAAAACCTATGCCGCCGAAGGTATTGGTTTTGCTGCCATAAAACCCTTTATGAGTATCTGGATGGTTTTTCGGAATATTTCTTATATGCTTTTGGTTTTGGTTTTAATTGCCATTGGTTTTATGATTATGTTTCGCACCAAAATCAACCCACAAACTGTTATTTCCGTTGAAAACTCCCTTCCCAAAATTGTGGTTGCCCTTCTTCTTATCACTTTTTCCTTTCCCATTGCTGGGTTTTTGATTGATTTGATGTATGTAGTAATTGCCTTATCAATTTCAATTTTAGCCGAAGCTAATAGTAGTCTTAACGTTGGTCAATTGCAAAGAGATTATTTAACTGCTTCACCAGGCACTCTCTTAGATAAACTATTCTTTTTAGATGATAAATTGATAAATAACTATCCCGAACTTAAGTTATTTACTGAAGTTTTTAAACCATTTGGCTTTGCTACCGGTCTTATTAACTTCTTAGTTAAAACCTTTAATATCGGTAATAATCTCTTGGTTATTTTTCCTGATGCCATAAGAGGTTTATTAGATTTGGCTGCTTTAGTTTTTAGTGGATGGGGAGCGGTAAAACTTGGTAATTTTGCGAGTATTTTTGCTCAACCTACTGAAAATACAGGCGCACAAGCTCTTACTTTTGGTATTCAAATTGGAAAATTTACAACGGGGTTCTTAAAAATTATAGGTATGACTGTTGGTTTTTTTATAATGATTATAATAGCCATGCCTTTCATTATTGGTCTATTAGTAGCACTCACTTTAGTGTTTCTATTTTTTCGTATTTTCTTTATCCTTTTAACTAGTTATATTAAAATTATTCTTTATATTCTTCTTTCTCCTCTAATACTTATTCTTGAGGCTATACCAGGAAAAAGCGCCTTTTCCTCATGGTTTAAAAATCTTTTGGGAGAACTGGCTACTTTCCCTCTGGTGGTTATTGTTATCTTGCTTGGCAATTTAATTATCACCACCGCTAATTTTTCTATTTGGTGGCCAGCGGTTGGTGTAAATCAATCTTGGACGCCGCCATTTTTATATAACATTAATCAACAAGCTTGGCAGTTTTTAATCGGCTATGGTATTGTTTTAATCCTTCCTGATTTAATCAAATTATTCAAAGAATCACTTGGAGCAAAAGGAGTTGGGGTTGAAATTGGTTTGGGCACTTTCTTTGGTGGGGTTGGGGCGGCTTGGGGTGGAGCCCAAGCTGGGCTGGGTATGTTTAGTTCATTTGCTCAAGTTCCTTTAATTGGCCCATGGCTTCATGAACAAGCAAGACAAGGTAAAGGTGCTTTGGGTTCATTTTTGAAAAACATGCTAGGGCCATCTCAAGCTGAACTTTTTGCTAAAGAATTAGAAAACAGAGGAATAGGAAAAAGTTCATCTTAAAAATAAATTACCTAAAACCTGGAATCTTTAAGATATCAACCCCAATCAGTTTTAAAATAAAAACCGAAAAAATTATAAGCATCAACCCCATAATACAAGAAGTTAAAAGCTCCTGAGCTTTTTTTACTTTTTCCGCATTGCCAGAAGAGGTTTGAATTTGGAAAGCAGCGTAAATAATACAAAACAAAGATATTATCCCCGCCAACCCCACTCCCCAACCAAAAACTTTTTCTTTTATAAATAAAGACAAACTATTTGGAATACAACCAATAGCGGTATAAACCCCATCAGCGCTAAAAGAATTGGTTCTTGGATCATAACCAATACATTGATAACAAGATTGGCGTTCTTTTTCATTCACTAAATCACAAAGAGGTCTTAAAGAAGCTAAATTAGATGGGGTATTTAGTTTACAAAAACAATCGTTTCCTGGAATTCCAATTGGAGTGGCATTGGCCTCACATCTTTTTAGTGAAAAATAATTTTTTATACCAGTTAAAAATCCTTTAAGAGTAATCGGTCTCTCACCAGGAAGTAACCAAATAATGAAAGGAAAATTTCCAATTAAGTTATTATTTATCCACCCAACAATATCACCAAATTTGTCCAGCGGAGAAGGAGCTCCCTCAAAAGGATTTTTAAAAATCTCCGTAAACTGCTCTATATCTGAATAACAGCAACGATATTTTTCATTTTCTGGTTTGCTAATATCAACTGTTGCCGAATCCGTTCCCACACCGCAAGATCCTGGAGAAGGTAATACTGTAAAAGCATAAATATTCTTAACACTTAAGATAAAAAATAACAATAATAAAAAAACAAAAACCTTTCTCATACTTTAATTAAAATTTAAATTTAAATTTTTTTCAATAATAAAAACTTTTATTACTTTTTCTTTCCTTGGGATTCCTCTAAGGCTTTTCGTATATAAGAAAACAACAAAAACAAAACAAAAAACCACAAAAATTTAGGCACAAAATCACCAACAAAAAACTGCTCTTTGGTGGCATCAAAAACTCTTTCAATATGCTCTTTTGACCAAGCGCCATCAGCCGGAATAACATTTAGCTCGTGTGTTAGTTTCATAAAATATGTTCGAACAGCATTGGTATCCATTGTGTGGGCATGAAAATTATTGGTAGCAATTTTTGAAAGAGAAATATTTTTATCTAAACTCAAACGGGCAATTAAACTTAAAGGGAAAACTAAATTAAGTTTTGGATCACGGACTAAACTATGTTCTAAAAAAAACTTACTGACAATTTGAGCTAAAATATAATTGGCTCTTTGTGCGTATTCTTGCCCCATTGCTCCACTTAAAGCATCATAAATACTTTTATGCAAAGCATATATTTTTTCCATATTGCCAGTATTGGCCACATCCAAAAGCAAATCATTAAGACTAGCTAATTCCTTAATACATTTTTGAAAAACCATCAAAGTATCACCATGAAATCGAGTAAAAACATCTTCACCACCCTTACCAATATGTTTAAAAACCGCATAATGATTGACATCAGCAGAAAATGGATTAATATCAAGTTCTTTGATAAACCAGGCATTAGCCATCCGGTAAAAAAAATTATCTTTACCAAAATTATCATAATCACCAAAATTTTGATAAAAATCATCAAGCCTATCTAACGACAAATCAGTTGTTAATTCGATTAATCCTTTTTTATCATTGTTGCCAAAAATAAACTCTTTTATTACTTCATTAGTAAAATCATCTTTAGAAATAAACACTTCTTCTTTTTTTATTGCTTTTTGAAGAGCGACAGTTGATTGATTAACCAATATATCAATAAAATCTCCTTTTCCTTTAAACTCCGCTTTTTTTTCTTTTAAAAGACTTCTTATATCTACCAACTTAAAAACAAAATCGCCCCATTTACTATATAAATTATTAAATTCAGATAATAGCTTTTCCTTTTTTACTCTATCTGCTTTATAATTTTTAATTGCTTTAATTACTGTCTCTCTTGTTTTTTTATCTCCAATTTGGCTAATTATATTATCAAATAATTCATTTGATCCAGCAACTAACTGGGGCGCCATTTGGGTTAAGATTAAAAAAAAGTTGCCTGGGTCGCGGCGAAGATAACGGAAAAATAATTCGCCTCTTAACTGATTCATTCTCATTTGTCTTATCTCCAAAAGACTCATTTTTTTATCTTCATTACCAACTCGAAAATTAAATACTTCTTCCAACATTTTATTGGTGGGCCGATAAACACCTGGCTGCCATTCAATAAAATTAACATTTACCTCCTCCTCCCCTTTTTGTTTTGCCACTAATCGTTTCATTTCTTGAGATAATTTTGAAGGTCCAGCAGTCAAAAACCACCATAAAGAAGCAGTTCCATATTGCTTAATTGCCTCGTCCCAAAGCTGTTTCCAATTATCTGTATTCCAAAGACTATCATTTTTCCAAAAATCACTAAGTGCCACTACCTCTTCTTTGTTTTTTATAATTGTTTTTCTAATTTTTTTAACCTTCTCAAAATCTGAAAACTCATCATAAATTCCCTGCATCCGCCAACCATGACGACTGATTAAGCTTGGGGCAATCGTTAACATATTCAAAAGCTCTTGATATAAACCACCGGCCGAAAAAAGCTGCCCCATCACCTCATCACCATATCTTCTTACCTCACGATCAATTAAATCGGCAAACTGTCTTGGCACCCATTTTTTCTTGCGCCAGAAACGCGCAATGCCTTCTTTTTTTGGAAAAAGATTTACCTCCATCCCTAAAAGATAACGGGCGATTTTTGCCGCATAAGGATCACCCCGTCCCAATCCCCAGTTAAATTTAGCGGAAATAACCTGAAGTAAAGGATGAATGCCTTTAAAATCACTCCATTTGGGATCGGCGGTTGCCATTGTTTCAATATCAATTAAAGTATCAATCCCAATCGCCGGCGAATAAACTAAAGCCCGTTCAATCTTCCATCTATCTTCCTCAAGATTCATCCCAATTTCTTTAGCCACTTTTTCCAACTCATCTCTAATTAAACTCTCAAAATTTTGGCTCCATCTTACCCCTTCTTGATCATATTTTCCTGAGATTAAATCCGATGGATATTGATTGCCGGTTTTGGCTATTTCTCTTCTTATAACGGTGGTCACTACCCTTCTTGCCATATCCATAAAACCATCATCATCAAAAACCTCAGCCAGCTCGGAATGAAACAGACTACCCATAAACTGCGACCATTTTTCAAAAGTACCCGGACCACCCCGCGCCCATAAAGGAAGATTATGCATAATATTAGCATAATTCATGATACTTGATTGGAAGCGAGTCTTAGCATCGGTAAGAAAAAAAATAAAGTCTCTTTTTTCATTTTCCTCTCCAAAAGCTTTTTCCGGAAAAGATCTTTCCAATTCCTCACAAGCTTGGAAAATAATTTGTGAGAGGCCACTAAAAAAATAAGAATATGACTGGTTTTCTCGCATTACCTCATGAAATTCCGTGCTTTTATTACTATGGATTTCTTGCAAAACTTTGAAATAATATTTGGTAATTAATTCTTTAAACTTTTTTCTTGCCTCAGGATTAGAAGGGTCAATTTTTCCGTCTTTATCAACAAATATTTGAACTAAATTTCCAACATTAAAATCTTTTTCAGCTCGTTCCAAAATATTACGATAAGCACCTGAATAGTTTTTAATTAATTCCAAAGGAAGATTAGTAAATTTTTGCCGCAAAAAAAGATAGCGGTCAACCTCATCTTTTCCTATACCTAATTTACTAATTGCCCTTTCAAATGCTTCTTTTTCCTCTGAAGTCTCTCCCAAACTTCCACCCCATTGAAAAAGAAAAATCGCTTTTCTTTCATTTTCACTTAACTGATCTATATTTTTATTAATTGAATCGCCAATTCTTTTAAATAACAAATTCCATTCATCTTCTTCTTCAACGGTAATATAATGATCTTTGTCTCTTTTTTTGAATTCCTCGATTTTTTCAACTTTTAATTTTTCCTCCACCTCCTCCACTGTCAATCCACTAATCTCTTCCTCCTTAGCCGCTTTTTTTATCGCTTCAGCAATTTTTTCCGCTGCTATTGGATTGACTTGCTTAAGTTCAGAAAATTTTTTAACCGCCTCTTCACTTATTTTTCCCGACGATGGATCAATTAACCTTTTATCACCAAATAAATAATCGCCAAAGTAATACTCAATCGCTGAAGCAGTTGATGGAGTAAAATCAATTCTTTCTTGGGCAATTTTTTGCAAAACTGCCGCTCCTTCTTTTGTTTTGGCGATATAACTTGGATCAATTCCTTGGCGAACTGCCTCAACCGCTTTGGTTAAAGCCGCAAGCACTTTTTTTCCTTCTTCTTTTTTATGAAGTTCTCTTTTACTTATTCTTGCCTCAACCTCATCATTTACCGCCTCTTGAGCGGCTAATTTTGCTCTCTCTAACTCTTCCCTAATCCTTTCACCCAGCCTTCTTTTTTCTTGATCAGGATTGGAAGAATTATTGGCTGCCTCAACCTCTTTTTTCACTTCTTCTTTGGCCGCTTCAACTACTCTAGTTGTCTCATCTATCCCTCCTGTTCCTGATTCATTATTGTCTGCCATACAACTTTATTTTAATCAAAAAATAAAAATAAAGCAAAGTAAAAATGATATACTATCTTTATAAAACACCCAAAAACAAAACCCTTTCTTGAATAAATTTTTGAATAATTTTTATGACCAAAAAATTTCAATACTGCCCAACCTGTAAGGAAAAACTAAAAATTACCAATCAAAAAATTTTAGACTGCTCAGCTTGTGGTTTTCATTTTTATTTAAATCCAGTGCCCACAACCGCCATTATTTTAGAAAATAAAAACGGCCAAATTCTTTTTGGAAAAAGAAAGTTTTTACCAAAAAAGGGCTTGTGGGATTTACCGGGTGGTTTTGTTGAATTTAATGAAAAAGCTGAAAATACTATTGTCCGCGAGGTCAAAGAAGAGTTAGGAATAAAAATAAAAGATCCAAAATTTTTAGGTACTTATATTGGTTTTTACCATTACAAAGGGATAAACTATCAACCACTTTGCCTTGTTTTTTTTGAAAAAATTAACGATGAAGAAATAACAAAAATCAAAGCCGCCGATGATGTTTCGTAGATTAAATTTTTTTCCAAAAATAAAATTCCCTGGAAAAAATTAGCCTTTCCTGATATTACTCAATCATTAAAAGATTATCTTAATCTTTACCCCTTTGCCAAAGACGGAAAAAGCCAAAAATAGCAAAAAAAGAAGGTAGCAAAAATATATTTAAATAACGAAAAATTTCTTTTTGATTCTCTTCAAGGTTAGGTAATGGATAAAAAACAACTGCTCTTTGTCTTATTCCAGATAAAGCTCCTTTGGCGGCTAAATTATTAACAATATTCAAAACAAACTCTAAATTATCCGCCATTCGACTTAAGTATTTTTCTAAAACAAATCTTGATGAAGGAATTAAAACCATTTCCCCATTATTTTTAGTTTTTACATAAGCGGTGATTATCCGTTCTTTTAAATCACTAGCTTGAGGATTGGGAATATTTTGAGGATCTAAAACAAAATTATCTTTTTGAATCCACGATTTTTTAGTACTGTAAACTAAAGCTTCAGTTTTTATTCCCTTTTGATTTTTCAATTCAATTGACGAAACCCACGGATACAAAAAAGCGTTAATATTAGAAAAAAAGGTTTGATTTTTGGAAAAAATATTGGTTTTTACCCAAAAAGGATAAGGGACTATAAATTGAAAAAGTTGGTTGCCAAAGTTAACCAATTCGGCTGAAGTTGACAAAACCAAATCTTTTTTTAACTCAATCCCAAAATCAGAAATTAAAGAAAATAAGTTATGTTTAGCCTCTGTTGTCTGAAGATTATCTAAAACCCAAACCCCGTCAACCAAAAAAACCACTTTCCCCCCTTGCTTTAAATAATTTTTTAAGGCGACAATTTCCTGATCATCATACTCTTTTTTATTATCATCAAAAACAACCACTATCTTATAGCTTTTATCAATTTCTTTTGTCGCTGAACTACTTGACACATCAATAAAATCTAAAATAAATTGTTGCCGCAAAACTTTTTTAAAAGATAAAAGATCATCGTTTTGTTGATCAAATTCTTCTTTTTTCCCCAAAACCGCCACTTTTTCCAATTCTTTTTTGGTCATTTTATAAATTAGCGAGGTTAAATTATATTCTAAACTCTCCAAATCAGTCGCTTGGGGAATCAATTCTTTTTTTGTCCCATATGATAAAACTAAACCAAAATAAACCGTTGTCAATTGATATTTATTTTGTTCCAGCTGAGAAAATTGAAGAGGAGATAAACCCGACTCTTGGGCTTGTTTTAAAGATTCATTATCTTTTTTGGGATCAAGCACTTTAATTACGATTTTTCCTCGACTTTCCTTTTTGTATTCATTTAAAAAATCTAAAACCTCAGTTTTTAATGGTAAAAGACGGGTCGGTAAATCCGAAGAAACAAAAAACTTAATATTTAAAACATCGTCTAAATTTTTAATAATTTTTTTAGTTGATGAAGATAAAGAGTAAGCCTTTCCATAAGAAAAATCAAACTTCAATGGCACTAAACTGAAAACAAGATTTGCCCCCACAAAAACAACTACTGACAACAAATAAATTAATGGTTTTCCTAACCTTTCTAATTGAAAAATCTTAATCCAGTTTATGTTTTTAAGAAAATGAACAACTTTCATAGTTTTTTTTCATTCCTTGCCCTTCGAATCGGAAAGCGGGCTAACCGGGAATCTATAAAATCAAAAACCTTTTTAGTCTCTTTTTTCCAAATCAACAACCGTCAAAAACAAAAAAAGAAAAACAAAAGAAACAAAATAAAAAACTGATCGCAAGTCCAAAACTCCTTTAACAAAGTTTTGAAAATGATAAAAAGGTGAAAAATAACTTAAAAAATCCTGTAAAAACTTTGGTAAAAAAGAGGCGGAAAAATCAGTTCCCAAAATCAAAAGAAAAAAAATCAAAAGAGCTGAGGTTAAAAAAGCCACCACCTGATTTTTTGTTTTTATAGAAAAAAACATTGTCAGACTGATAAAAGCGCTTCCCAATAACCAACATCCTAAATAGGCAACCAAAACTTCCGGTAGATAGATCTTAGCTAAAAAAAATAAAGAAATCGGGAGACTCAGGGTTAAAACTAATGATAAAAACAAAAGAAAAAAAAGAGCAAAAAACTTTCCCAAAACAATTTCGGTTTCAGAATGTGGTAAAGTTAAAAGAACTTCTAAGGTATTATTTCTTTTTTCCTCGGAAAAAATTCTCATTGCTAAAGCGGGTATAAACACCAAAAAAAACCAAGGCATCAAGAAAAAAAATGGTCGAAGCGAAGCCGAACCAGTAAGAAAAATATCTTTAACATAAAAAAGATTGACAAAAACCGCAAAAAGAATAATCACAATATAACCTAAAGGATTATTTAAATAATAGCTTAGTTCTTTTTTTAAAAGATTTTTCATTTTTAATAACGTCAGTCTTATTTAACTTTTAATTTAAACAACTTCTCAACCGCTCCTTTTTCTTCTGGTTTTTTTCCATCATAAACAATTCTTCCTTCATTAATTATGATTAGTCGATTAGCTACCGCTTCAACCTCTGATAATACGTGGGTAGAAAAAATGATTGTTTTTTTCTTGGCTAATTTTTTAATTAAATCCCTGATTTTTTCTTGTTCAATCGGATCAAGGCCTGATGTTGGCTCATCTAAAATAAGGTATTTGGGATTACCTATTAAGGCAGCGGCTAATCCCACTCGTTGTTTAAAACCACGAGACAGATCTTCAATCTTTTTTGATAAAACTTCAGTCAGCCCTACCTCTTGAGCAGTTTTTTGCCAACTATCATATTTTTTGGCTTGAGCAATAAAACTTAGATATTCCTTAACCTTCATCTCATAATACAAAGGGTTATTTTCTGGTAGATAACCAACCATTTTCAAAACTTCTATTCGATTATCAATCGGGTCAAAGCCCGAAACTTCAATCTTGCCCTCATTTGGCTTAAGATACCCTAAAATCAAACGCATGGTGGTTGTTTTTCCTGCCCCATTTGGACCCAAAAAACCGATAATTTCTCCCTCTTTTGTTTTAAAAGAAATCTTTTCCACCGCCTTTTTTTGACCGAAGAATTTAGATACCAATGAAAGAACAATCATAATTTAAAGAATATAGCAAAAAATGAAAGGAAAAACAATATGAAAATAAAGATGGTAGAGACACGCCATGGTGTGTCTCTACAAAAAATTATAATTTTCTGTGAACAATCACAAACGAAGTTTACAACTTTTTTAGGGAAGGGAAAGAAAGATTGTTTTTTTATAAACATTGCTTAGAGAATTTTAAAGAAAATTTTTAAAAATGCTCACATTAATTTTCTAGTATAATGATTTTTATATGAATACCTACAAAAAAATATTTATTTTAATAATTTTACTGGTTACTATTGGTGCTATTAGTTACCAATTTGGAAAACAAAAAGAAAAACTAACTTGTCCTTATAAAATAAAAGGAAATAAATTTACCCACCAATATAAATTAACCCAAGACGCATTGGTTACCGAAGAACCGCAGTTAATAGAAAATCCAAAGATTATTAAGATGAATGAGCCTTTTGATTTAACTGAATTTGAAAAAAACCTATACAAACTATCAACAGATAAAGGCTGGAGCGAACGAAAATTTGATGTAGATAACGATGGAAAAGAAGAACGAATAATAAACGCCAACACGGCAATGAATCATACTCCGCATATAGCGCTAATTTTGAAAAATGGTCGTATTATATTTAAAGCAGAAGGAGCTAAAGTATGGATTGATAAAGATTATCAAGGAAGAGGATTTACGTTAAGTAAAACCATAGATTGGAACATTGGCGAAAAGGAGATTATTAGATATCTTCCAAAAGATGGTGGTTTTATACCTATCTGGAAACAAAAATCTTGCTGGGTTAGTTTTGAGTAATAATTATCTACTGTTAATTCTTAGCTTAACAGTAAGACAAGGGCATTATATAGGGTAATGTCTAAAATCAGCCCCAATTATGATATAATCAGATTGATGATAAAACCCCAATGTAAAAAATGTGGTGGTAAAAAGTTTTGGAAAGTAAGAAGAAGAAAGTTAAAATATGTGGCATAATTAAAAAAATGTATTGGTAAAAACTATACTCTATCTTGTTATAATAATCTTTTATTATAAATTTTTATTTCTATGAATAAAAATGCCCAAAATGTAATGGTTATTATGTTATTAAATATGGTCAAGTTAGAGGTGTAAAAAGATATTTATGTAAAACATGCCTTAAAACATTTCAAAACAAAAAGCGACAAGGAAAACTTAAAAAGAAAATATTTTATGAATTTGTATTTTCAAAAAGAACTTACTCTTCTTTATCTTCCCAATTTAAACTTAGTTTACCCACTATCCAAAAATATATTGACAACTTTAAACTTAATAATAAACTAGAAAACAATAATAACAAGAAAGATAGACAAAAAGTTCTACCTATTATTGATACGGTATATCTCAAAGGCAGAAATTTGGGAGTAATGTTGGCAAAAGATTACTATACCGGAAAAACCCTAGAAAGACTGTATTTAAAATCAGAAACAATAAATTCATTTATTGCTCTTGTTGAGAAAATTAAACAAAGATATTAGATTAAGGCAATTGTTGTTGATGGAAGAAAAGGAATACTTAATGCTTATCCTGAAATACCCACTCAAATGTGTCAATTTCATCAAATTCAAATAATTAATCGCTATCTAACAAGAAAACCAAAACTTGGAGTATCAAAGGAATTAAGAAAAATCACTCTTACCTTAAAAACAATAAAAAAAGAACTGTTTATTAAATTACTTGAGAAATGGTATCAAAAATGGGAAACACTTTTAAAAGAAAAAACTATTAATCAAAACACTAAAAAATGGTTTTACACTCATAAAAAATTAAGAAGTGCCTACCGAAGTTTAAAAACAAATCTTTCTTACCTTTTTACTTATCAAAAAAAACAAAACAGACATCTTAAAATACCCAATACCACTAATTTACTTGATGGATTTTTTTCTCATTTAAAAAATGCCTTAAGAGTTCATCGAGGATTAAAAACATAAAAAGAAAGATCAAGATTATTGAAACGATAATTTGGAGATGAAAAATCACTACAAAATTTTAATTATGCCTAAAAATTTATTACTTTTCTTATTCCGACTAAGTCGGGACTTATAGATTCTTTTCCAAAAAAATTAATTAATCTGCTTAATTATCTTTTCCGTAAGAGATAAAAGATCGCTTTTTTCGACATTATTCCCAGAAACCATAATCCAAAAATTACTATCTTTAATCAAAACATTAAATTGTTTTAAATCAGGATCAAAATAAGCCTTTTGTCCTGAAATATCAATTTCTTCAACTGGAGATGATTCTTTTGGTGTAATTCCTAACTTTTTTAATTCTTGTAATTCTTTTGATATATCACCATACTCTCTTTTTTTGTTTTTCTCAAAACCAAATTTATTTGATTCTCTTCCTGTATCATTTTTTGCTTGTCTTATTAAAAGCCCAACCGTCTTTATATCTTTAAGAGTCGTCCCCTCTTTGCTAATATAAGTACAAGTAGAAAGGGAAACGTTTTCATTAGCTAGGTTGGCATAGGGTGATTCTCCATTATCATTTTCAACTTCTCCCTTGATTACTGACTTGGCCAACTCAACAGTTAAAAGATCACAGGCGTTGACCGGCTTAAAAGCTTTTGGCGCAACTTTTTGTAAAATTGATGGTGGATTTTTTTTCTTAGAATTAGAATTAGTAAATAATAAAACGCCAGTAATAACAACAATTGCAGCCAAAGTTAAAAAAATTATTTTTATTTTCATATTTTTTATTAAACTTTTAATTTTAAAGGTTATAACTATAATATCGAAAAATTATTTTTATTTCAACAGTAATTTTTATAAAATAAATTTATTGATAAAAACATAACTTAATCAACTCTATTATCTTATTTCTCCTATTTTCCCCCAAAAATCCATTGCCAAAAAGTTTTTTTGGTTTTTTATCTTCCCAGTAATACCAACTTTTTAATTTTCTTTGGTAATTTGATTTAAAGTCTTTTTTAAGGATAATTTTAATTATTAAATTAATCTTTTGTTTCGGAAAGCAAAACCAGAGGAAGATTTAAGGTATTTTTCAAAAGCAAGGGCTTTTCTATTATTTAAAAAAGCGGCATAGAAAATAAGTTTAGCTGGTCTTAAATTTTTTGTTGATAACACTAATCCTTGATCGTGTTCTTTTATTCTTTGCTTTAAATTAGAGGAATAACCAATATAATAACTTCCATCTTTTAACCGAAGAATATAAACATAGAACATAAAAATATTTTAACAAAAAAGTGGCACTTCGCCTTACGGCTTCGCGCCACACACTCCTTAGATTTATTAATAAATATTCTCTCTTTCTAAGAAATGGTTTACCCATGTAAAGCTTACTAACAAAGTATGGCCTGCCACGCGAAGCCCCGCCGAATTAGGCGGGGCGGAGTGTGGAGATGTCCGGAGTTGAACCGGAGTCCGAGAAAGCCCTTTTAAAAATGTTTAGTTAGGGATAGGTTATTTTAAGACTTAAAGCTTTTTGGTAAAATAACCAAAACCCAAAAAGCTTGTTGGTTGATAATTTAAAGTCTCCCAAAAGCCAACCAAAAACTCTTTTGGGGACTGCCTGATTGGTTTTCCCGTCTTTAAGTTAAACCAGGCAAAACTTAAAGAAGGGAGCTTTAGTTGTAATAGTATGCGTCCTGAGCATAAAGCATCGGACGAGCATGAGCATACGCATACAACTTAGCCAATTCTGCTTCTTTTTTAGCAGTTATTTTTTCCTATTTAACGCATAAGGTGCGCCCTAACCATTTTTAAAAGTGCGATTTTCCCGTCGAAACCGTTCATCCCCATTAGAAAATCTTTGCGAGCTTGTGAGCAATTAGATTTTCTTATGTCCGCCAAAGCCGCTCTTCAAGACGTCGAGCGAATAGCGATGAGTTAAGTCTTGAAGTAAGGCTTGGCGGACTGTTTACCCCCTCATCCACTCCTTTACCTCCCTTTCTTTTTCTCTTTCAATCTCCTGTCTTTTCTCAAGTTTTCTTTTTTCAATATCTTTTCTTCCTCTTACCAACGCTATCTCAAGCTTAATTAAATTACCTTTATTATAACATGATTTAGGCACTATTGTCAATCCACCCGACTTTACTTTGCTTTGAATTTTTATAATTTCTTTTTTATTTAATAAAAGTTTTCTTGACCGTTTTTCCTCAAAATTTTGATTCTGGGAAAAGCGGTAAGGAAAAATTTTGGCGTTTACTAAATAAGGACCATCCGATAAAATCTTCACATAACTATCCTCCAATCTTATCCCTCCCTGCCCTACCGATTTAACCTCCGCCCCAGTCAAAACAATTCCCGCCTCAAAACTCTCAATTTCTTTATAATCGCGATTAAATTTTCTGTTAATAATTTTCATTTTTAAATTTTCAAGTTTTTAATTGAATTTTTTAATTTTTAATTTTTCATTTTTAATTTTATAATATCTCTATGTCAATTATTGCTGATTTACATCTTCATTCCAAATATTCCCGAGCCGTTTCCCAAAAAATGGATCTTAAAGAAATTGCTTTTTGGGCCAAGAAAAAAGGCATCAATCTTGTTTCAACTGCCGACTGGACTCATCCTTTATGGTTTCGTCAAATCCAAGAAAATTTAGTGGAAAAAACACCGGGGATTTTTAAACTTAAAGATGGTAGTTTTCCTGAGGTTTCTTTTATCCTTTCAACTGAACTTTCATCTATCTATTCTCAAAATGGCAAAACCCACCGAATCCACAACCTAGTTTTTACCCCATCTTTAACAACAGCTCAAAAAATTATCAAAACTCTTCAACAACAAGGAGTCAATCTTTTAGCCGATGGTCGACCAACAATGGGTATTTCAGCAAAAGATCTTTTAGAAATTCTTCTTTCAATTGATGAAAAAAACTTTCTTATCCCCTGCCATATTTGGACACCTTGGTTTTCTTTATATGGCTCAAAATCAGGTTTTGATTCAATTGAAGAAGCTTTTGGTAATTATTCAAAATATATTACTGCGGTTGAAACCGGTCTTTCATCCGACCCAATTATGAATTGGCAGATTGAAGAATTAGACAACCGGGCGATTGTCTCTTTTTCTGATGCTCATTCTGGTCAAAAATTAGGTCGGGAGGCAACGGTTTTTATCCCATATGACAAAGAAAAAGAATTAAATTTATCAGAAATTAACTACGACGATATAATCGGCACTTTTAAACAACAAGAAGGAAAGTTAAAAATCGGCTACACGATTGAGTTTTTTCCTGAAGAAGGCAAATATCATTGGAGCGGTCATCGTCTTTGTGAAATAAAATACTCTCCTCAAGAAGTTTTAACAAACGGAGAAATCTGTCCGGTTTGTGGTAAACCTTTAACGATTGGTGTAGAAAATCGGGTTTTAAAACTCGCAAAAAAGATAATAAAAAATGAAGAGTTAATCTTTGTTAAAAATAAATATGGCTTAACCTTTGTTTATGAAAAAGAAAAAAAACGACCACCATTTGTTTCTTTAGTTCCATTAATGGAAGTTCTTGAAGAAATATATGGTTCACCCAGTCAGGCCGAAAAAGAATATCAAAGACTAACAGAAAACTTTGCCCCGGAATTTGATATTTTAATGCGAAAAACGTATGAGGAGATTGAAGCTTTTGCTGGTAAAAAATTAAAAGAGGCGATAAAAATTATCCGCGAAAGAAAAGTATTTGTTGATCCAGGATATGATGGTGTTTTTGGAGTGGTTAAAATTTTTAACAATAATGAAAAACAAACTGAAAAAAACCAATCAGAAAAACAACAACTTAATCTTTTTTAGTTTCTTCAATAAAATAAAAATTTTTTTGAGTTATTTTTTTATTTTTCTTCTTCCCACCCAACTGGGAAAACATTTCTTTTTTTCTTTTTCTTATATCAATGGAGTAAGGGTCGATTATCTTGCCCCGACTTTTTATTTAATCGATATTGTTTTTCTTTTAATCATTATTTTTAATCTTTCCGTATTTTTTTCATTTTTAAAAAATAAAAAAATATTAATCGTTTTTTTCTTTCTAATTATTAATCTTATTTTCTCTCAATCAAAAATTATTACTTTTTTTTCACTTTTAAAAATTTTTCAGTTTCTTTTTGTTTTTTATTTCTTTTATCATCAAAAATTAAAAGAAAAACTCTTTCTTATTTCAATTTTGTTAATTACTTTACTTGAGTTTTTTTTGACTTTATATCAGTTAAAAGTCGGTCGCTCATTTGATGGAGTTTTTTATTTTCTCGGGGAAAGACATCTTAACCTTTGGGCTCCGGCAATTGCTAAAGTTTCTTTTTTTGGTAAACAACTACTTCGCCCCTACGCCACTTTTTCTCACCCCAATTCTTTAGCCGGTTTTTATTTACTGTTTTACGTCTTCATCTTAACCCAAAAAAAATTTGACCAATTTTTATTTTTGAAAAATATTCTTCTTTTCCTATCAGCCTTACTTGTTTTATTATCATTTTCAAAAGTGGCAATTGTTTCTTTTTTATTAGTTAATCTAATTTTTTATTTTAAAAAAAAGGGGGGCTGCCGACTATGTTTTTGGGGAAAAATTATTACCTTTTCAACTCTTTCTTCTTTATTTTTATTTGCCAAAGGTGATGTTTTGACTTTATTAAAAAGAAAAGAACTGGTTTTAAATAGCTTAAAAATTATTGCCGCCAATCCCTTTTTTGGAGTGGGTTTAGGCAACTATCTTTTAGCTCAAAAAAATTTTTCCTCATCCTTTCCTTTATTTTTTAACCAACCGGTTCATAATATTTTTTTACTTTTATTAGCTGAGATTGGTCTTCCTCTTTTTATCATAATAATTTTTTTTATTATAAATTTTTTTAAACAGAGTTACAAAAAATTATCCCTTACTACTTATTACTTAATAATAGCTACTTTTATTACTGGTTTTTTTGATCATTATTGGTTAACTTTAAAACAAAATTTTTTATTAATAGCGGTTATTTTTGGGTTAACGTTTCAAGAGTTAAAAAGAAGTTAATCTGGCTTTTATGTCTTTGTTAATTTTTTGAATTTCCAAAAGATAAGAATTTTGGCCTCCGCTAACTTTTTTTAAAAAGTCATCAATCACCTCAGCGTGTTTTTCATTGGCGGTTTTTATTTTGTCTATAAGCTCCTTTGGAAAACTTTGTCCCTGTTTTTTTGCTTGACTGATTAAAAATGGAATCTTAAAAAAATACTTTTCTCCTTTAGCTAAAGTATCTAAAGCTAATTTCTCTTTACCATTTTCTAAAAGTAAAACCGCCGCCGCTACTCTTTTATCCGCATATAAAAGATAAATTTCTGCTTTCTTTTGATAGTCTCGGGTTAAAAAAAGGTTAATCCGGTCCCGTAATGCTTTTAAAAAATACAGCGGATGATCGGGTAAAATCCCCGGATATGGAAGATCATAAACAACTTTATTTTGTGCTTTGACTAAGGAAGCATCGGTAAAGTAAATCGTTAACGGAATGGTAATCGTTAAAATTAAAAAACAAAAAACAATTAGAGCTTTCTTAAGCATAAGAATATTATACTCTATTATTATTTAAAAAACAAGTTATAATAATTTTATGCAAAAAATTTTTTTAATTTTTCTGTCTTTGTTTCTTATTTTTTTAGCTTTTATAAAGCCAGTTTTTATCCAATCACAAGATCGTTTTGCTACCTGTGATCTTTGTGGTTATTGTCAAGGAAAAACACCACCGGCTAACTGGGAAAATTGTCGTGCCTGTCTTTATCCTCAAGCTAATTCTAATCCAGAAACTGGTGACACTTTAAAAATTGATCCTGAAACTAACATTCCTCCTACCCCTGCTCTTGGCCGCTGGTACACATTTTTAGGATGCTTCAATACCGATCTTGGTAGTTTTGAACAACAAGGAGCTGCCGGAAGTGTGGTCAACACTCTTTTAAAGATTATCTCTAGTTTTGTCGGTGGAGCATCACTCATTTCTTTATTATATGGTGCGTTTATTATTTTAACATCGCAAAATAATCCGGAAAAAATCAATCAAGGGAAAAGAATTGTCATCGGCGCCATTGTCGGTTTAATCTTTGCTATTTTCGCTGTTTTTCTTATTGGTTTTATTGGCGAAAAAGTTTTAAAACTCCCTGGCTTTAATTCAACTACCCCTTAAGCTTTCTTTTTTAAATAAATTCCGGCGCCTAAAGTCGAGAAAAAAAATGGTAAAAGGAAAGTGGGTGAGCCGGTTGAGGGAATAGTTGATGGAGTTTTGCTGGTGGTTGGATAACGATTATAAGACGTGGTTGACTGAGTTGGGTAGGTATTAGAAACAGTCACGGTAGAAACTGGAGTTGGGGTGATCTTAGTTTGAGGAGTGGGTGATGTTTTTGCGCCCAAAAATGGAAAGTTCTTTTTTAAATTAATTCTTCCGGTTAATACGGCAAAAAAAACAATTACCACCACTAAACCTAAAATGAACGATAAAACCTTATTAAAGTTATCCATATAGTAAATATTATAGCATAAAAAATTGGAAAAGCAAGGTTGGTAAAAAAATGTTATAATAAAAATTAAATTTATTAAAACCAGGGGTGGCAGAGTGGACAATTGCACGAGTCTGTAAAACTCGCGCCGTAAGGCTACGGAGGTTCGAATCCTCCCCCCTGGACTGTGAAGCAGACTGCCTTCGGCGGACGCTTCACAGTCATGTAGCGAACTTTGTTCTGCTACATGACCATCAATGACTCTAAATAAAAAGAGTCAGAATATGAAAAAACTTCAGTATTGTGTTTATGTTCTTTATTCATTAAAATACAACAATTTTTACATCGGCTATATACCCCTTATACTTTAATTTGCAACTTATACCATTGTCATGCTGAACTCGTTTCAGCATCCCAATGAGATCCCGAAATAAGTTCGGGATGACAGAAAGTTTCAAGCCTGAGTTAGTTGGGTATACTACCAATCTTCATGAAAGACTAACCTCTCATATTTCCGGAAACTCTCAAGCAACAAAATTTCGCCGGCCATTTACTTTACTTTTCTGTAAATACTTTCTTTCCAAGCACGACGCTACAAGAAGAGAAAAATATTTTAAAACAACTGCGGGAAAGAAATGTTTAAAATTAATGTCAAAAAATTCTTTAATTCTGGCGAAGGATAATTCTAGTGGATGACCTGCCCTCCGAAACTTTATGCGTAGGAGGGAATCCTCGCCCTTGGATCATGTAGTATAGACGCACTGTAGTACGTCTCTACAAAAAAACCTAAAACTAAAAACCATAAACAAAACTAAGATAAGTTATCAATTGTAATTGTAAAAGAAAAATTTTATGATAAAATAAAAGAAAATTATAAAAAATTAATTTTATGCCTTGAAAATGCTAAAAGACGAAAAAATCTATAAATTTGAAATCTCCCATCGGACAATTATTTTTACCGTTTTTTTTCTTTTGTTTTTAAAGTTTTTGTGGATCATCCAAGACCTTTTGTTTTCTTTGTTCATCGCTTTTATCTTAACATCGGCCCTTCGGCCAGCTTTAAATTACTTATTAAGATTAAAAATCCCTCGAGTTTTGGCAGCGCTTTTAGTTTATTTTTCTTTTTTAACTATTTTTGGCGGCCTTTTATCAATCATCTTTCCACCATTGATTAAAGAAACGATCCAACTTTCTCGTCATTTTCCTTTAATCCTTAAACAGTTAACCACTGGTTTTTCTTATTCATTTTTTAATTGGCAATCGCTTTTTCAATATTTACCAACGGCCACCAATCAAGTTTTTAATTTAATTACTGGTTTTTTTTCCAATACCATTTGGTTTATCTCGACTTTATTTTTTGGCTTTTATTTTTTAGTTGAAGAAGATGCGATCAAAAAAATTTTAGCCAATTTTTTTGCTGAAGAAAAGACACAAAGAGTAGTTGATTTTTTTAACCTTTTGGAAAAAAGAATTAACAACTGGTTTTGGGGAGAAATAGCTTTAATGGTTATTGTTGGCAGTTTAAATTATATTGGTTTAACATTGATTGGGATAAAATACGCTTTGCCTTTGGCGGTTTTGGCTGGACTTTTGGAAGTTGTCCCCAATCTTGGGCCAACTTTAGCCGCCATTCCTGCTGTTTTAGTCGGTTTTTCTCAATCGCCTTTTTTGGGAGTTTCGGCATTGGCAGTTGCTGTTTTAGTCCAACAATTAGAAAATAATTTAATCGTTCCTTTGGTGATGAAAAAAGCAGTTGGCCTAAATCCAATTATTACCTTAATGGCCTTTATAATTGGAGGCAAACTGGCTGGGGTTTTGGGGGTTTTACTTTCTGTACCAGTAGTTGTTGTTTTAAAGACTTTCTTTTTGGAGTTTTTGAATAAAAAATAAAACTTTTATAATTACTCAATGAAAATTGCTGTTTTAGGTGGTGGATTAACGGGTCTTACTGCTTCTTACTATCTTGCTAAAAAAAACCATAAGGTTAATCTTTTTGAAAAAGAAAAAGTTTTGGGAGGCCTTGCTTCTGGTTTTAAACAAAAAAAATGGGATTGGTATTTAGAGCGGGCTTATCATCATCTTTTTGCCAATGACAGTGATATTTTAGATTTTGCCAAAGAAATTGGTTTTAACAGGATTTTTTTTAAAAAGCCAATTACCGCCTCTTTATATCAAAACTCTTACTCTAATTATTCCATTTATCCATTAGATAAACCAATAGATTTAATACGCTTTCCTCTTTTATCTTTTTCTGATAAAATCCGAGCTTCTACCACTTTAGCTTTTTTAAAACTTTCTCCGTTTTTGCCTTTTTTTGAAAAAGAAACCAGTGTAGCGTTTTTAAAAAAAACCTTGGGTAAAAAAGGATACTCAATCTTGTTTGGGGAGCTTTTTCGGAAAAAGTTTGGGAAATATGCGGAAAATATTTTACTCTCTTTTTTTTGGGCCAGAATCAAAAAAAGAACCAAAAGTTTAGGCTATATTGAAGGCGGATTTCAGGCGTTTATCAATTATTTAGAAAAATTATTAAAAGATTTGGGAGTTAATATTTTAACCAGTTATGAAGTAAAAGAAATAAAAAAGAAAAAGAATAAATTTTTAATTAATGATCAAAAATTTGACTTAGTTATCTCTACTCTACCCTCTTTAGTAACGACTAAAATTAGTCAGAAAATATTTCCCGCAAAATTCACGCAGAATCTCCGCAATCTTTCATATCTTTCCGCCTTAACTTTGATTTTAGAAACTGATAAGCCGATTTTAGAGAAAACTTATTGGTTAAATATTACCACCCCCAAAATCCCAATTATGGTTTTGGTCCAACATACCAATTTTGTTGATAAAAAATATTACGGAGGAAAACACCTTGCATATTTAGGTTGGTATTTAGATAAAGATGATAAATTGTGGCAGATGAATAATAAAGATTTATTAAATTTTATTCTTCCTTATTTAAAACAAATTTCCAATTTCCAATTTCAAATTTCTAATTATTATGTTTTTCGCGCCCCATACGCTCAACCAATTTTTGATAAAAACTTCTTAAAACACAAGCCCAATTTTTTCACTCCGGCAAAAAACTTTTATATTGCCAGCCTAGATATGACATATCCTTTTGATCGGGGAACAAACTATGCGGTAAAATTGGGAAAAGATGTTGTTTCAAAAATCCTTGCGGCAAATCTGCGTTAAATTTGCGGGAAATTTAAGATCTATCTTGTTGAAAAATCGAAGTTAATTGTCATTTCTTTTTCTAATCTTTTTAAAATCTTGCTTGTTGTATAAAAAAATACCTCATTTCCATTATCATAAAAAACCGGTAATCCCTTTTTAATTCCCTCAATTTCTAATCGAGTTAAAACAGTGGTATTAACTTTATCTTGATTTTTTTCATAGACAAATGCCTTACCATGCCAAGGCTGAACTCTACTGGTTGTTTCTTTGATTGCTAAAATTCCAAGATGATTACCTGGTTTGGGATTAATTGAGGTTCTAAAGGCATTGTCTGATAAAAACTTTTCGGGATATATCTTTGACATATTGTCGCCTAAAACTCTAGCATTGTGTTCAATTGCTTTTTCCCAAGATATTTTAAGAATTTCTTGTCTTATTTTTTCAACTTCTTGATCATTGTTTTTTTGATATAGATTTTTCATAAAAAATCGGTAAGAAGTTGAGTAGTCAATACCTTTTTTCTGAGCGTATTCCAATACGCTTGGATAAAAAAGTGAGTTTTTTATTGATTCCCATAAAGGGACAAAGTTATTCCTTGGATTTCTTTCATCCTTTATTGGATCAACATCAATTGCTTTTTTTAAAGTTTTAAAGAAATCGTTTGAATTAAATATTGGCCAATTTTTTTTCTCATATATTTCTTTTGCTTTTTGATAGTTTTCTTCTCTTTGTTTTATCTCTTTGGCTGAAAGATGAAGAAATAAAAAATCTTCAAAATCGTAAATTTCAAGATTGTTTAGGTTAAACTTTTTAACAATATCTTTTAGTCTTTTTTGATAAAGGCGAACGTAAGGATAACAAAGATTAAAGGCTTTTAAAAATCTTAAACCTTCAGAAAGAATAATAAATCGACATCCATATGGATAAAATGAAGCAACTAAAGAAGCAAAATTATTAAGATGAATTAGGCTAGCAATTTCTGCTAAATCAACAGTTGATTCATCACCCAATCCTCTTTTTAATGGACAAATATTTTTTCTCGTAAACATCAGACCAACAAGATAAATCGGTTCTTTTTTTAAAAGAGCTTGTTTAACTTTTTTTTCAACCTCTTCTTTAGTTGGGCCAAAATGGGTTTGTTTTCTAAAGTGAGCGTCAAACAACGCCTCAACTGTTAATTTAACTGGATTTTTATCAAGACTTATTTCTCTCAATGCTTTTTTTCTTTTTTCTAAATGATTCCTTGCTCCATCAATTAACGAAGAAAAAAGGTTATTTTTAACATAGTTATCATTAATCTGAATACCCAATTGGTTTAACTTATCATCAGGTATTAAATCAATATCGCTTTCGATCAAAAGTTGAAATTTATTAAAGTAGTTCATAAAAATAGATTATAGCATATTTTTATATTGCTAAATAAACCTAATTCATAATAAACATATTTAAATATGATTTTTCTTTTAATACAAATCTTTAAATAAAATCCTTACGGCAAATCTGCGCTAAATTTGCGGGAAATTATTATAATCCTTGGGCAATCAGTTGTTTTATATGGGATTGATAAGGAATATTTAAGCGATTGGCTTTTACTTTAATCCGCTCAAGAAGAGAAACCGGCATTCTTATGGTAATTGGCTTGGTGGTTAATTTTAAGTTAGGAAAACGAGCTTTTTCTAATTTGAAATAATCAACATATTCGGTTGAGTCAACCTTTTGCCAAAAATCACGCTCTTTTTTTTCTGAGGAAAAATAGGGAATTTTTTTAAGTTTTTTCATAGTATTTTCTTTCTTTTTTGTTCATCGGTCGAGCCGAGATAATTCTTATTTTATCGCCTCTGACCGTGAAAACAACAAATAACTTTTTACCGTGAAAAGTTTTGCTAAGTCAGACTTGGTTTTGCCTAAAGCAATAAATCGTTCTTCTTTTTGTGAATGTTTAAAATCCTTTATTACTTTTAAATCTTCATCTAAAAATACCTCTCTGATTCGTTAGGACTAACTTTATGTTTTTTATAAATTTTATCAATATTGCCTTTATCCCATTGAAAACCTTTATATCGGCTAAAATCAATCATTGATGTCAATATTATATAAATACACAAACTAAAAAGTCAGGACTTTAAGAAACTTGACAAATTTTCCTTACTTTTTTATAATATCCTTACTATGTTTAAAACAGTAAGAATAACTAGCAAAAGACAGATCTCTATTCCAGTAAATATTTTTAATTATTTAGGTTTAAAAAAAGGCGACAATCTTTTAATTAATGTTGATTTTGATAATGAAAGAATTATTATGGAGAAACAAGAAAAAATATTGAATCAATTAGCTGGTTCTTTAAAATTACCCAAAAAATATAAAAATAAATCTTTAGAACAAATTGTTTCTGATGCTAAAAGAAATTATTTTGGATCAAAAAAATGAAAAAATGTTTTATTGATACTAACTATTTTCTTCGTTTTCTTCTAAAAGATGATGAAAAACAATTTAACATAGTTTATTCGCTTTTTCAAAAAGGAATTAATAGAGAAATTCAGCTTTTTACTTCGGTAGTTGTTTTTTTTGAAATTTATTGGGTTCTATCTAGTTTTTATAAAAAGAAAAAAAATAAAATTATTGAATTTTTAAAAAATATTTTTAAGCTTACTTTTATTGATTTTGAAAACAAAACAATTTTAGAAGAAGCAATAATTTTTTTCCAAAAGTTTAATTTAGACTTAGAAGATTGTTATAATCTTGCTTATGCTAAATTAAAAAAAGCTAACGAATTTACTACTTTTGATAAAATCTTAAATAAACTCTCTGCGGAAAATCTGCGCTAAATTTGCGGAAATTATTTTACAATCCTTTTTTCTTTTTTTATTCTATAATTTACCCAATATGACTCAAGTTTTCTTTAAAATTGCCACCATCTTATCGGATCTTATTGTTTTTGACCGCTTAAGCCTTGATCAGTTTTTAGACAAAATCATAAAACTAATTAACAAAATCATTGATGTTGACTCTTGTTTTATCTATCTTTACCAAAACAAGAAACTGACTCTTTTTGCCTCAAAAAAACCGCACCAAAATCTTTTGGGGAAAATTACCTTAAAAGAGGGGGAGGGAATTACTGGTTGGGTGGCTGAACATAAAAAAACTGTTGCCATCAAAGAAAAAGCCTATCTTGATCCAAGATTTAAATTTTTTAAAGAATTACCAGAAGATCGCTATGAGGCTTTTTTGTCCGTGCCAATCATCGACAAACAAGGATTAGTTGGGGTGATAAATCTTCAAAACAAAAAACCAAAGGTTTTTTCAAAAAAGAAAAACAGATGGTGGAAATTTTTGCCTCAGTGATTGCTTCTGGTCTTCGAAAGGTGATCCTTCAGGAAAAACTTGGGTTTTTGGAAGAAAAGCTTGAGGAAAGAAAAATTGTTGAAAAAGCCAAAGGGATTTTGATGAAAAAAGAAAATCTAACGGAAGAGGAAGCCTATAAAAAGATGCAAAAAGAGGCAATGAAAAAAAGAAAAAAGTTAAAAGAGATTGCCGAGGCGGTGATTCTTTTGTGGGGGTAAGTTAGCGATAAAATTATGAAAGATTTTCTGGGAGAGAGAACTTTTATGCCTGCTTTGTAAAATATATCAATAATTTTTAGGATTTCTTTATAATGCTTGCGAAAACTGCCGATAATTAAACATTTATGTTGATGACCTATTTTTCTCTTGTTGACATTCATAGATTTAATAACTTGAAATAACTGAGTAACGGTAATTATTTTCGAAAACTTTTATTTCAAAGTTAGAAAAATCACCATCTAGCATTCTTTTAACAATTAACCAATCCGTCGGAATAAATTCCTCTCTTAATAATTCAAATTCAGATGAATCTACCCAGATTAAATCCCCTTCTTTATCATTTGCTATGATTTCCTCCTTGGTGATAGTCGCCTTGAATATAAAAAGTTCAACTTTGTAGATATCTTTTTT
>Ga0308411_10000502_pt1 | contig 25901 bp, 19 predicted proteins | sample HotsprottomLayer_2_FD_203530 | JGI IMG/M metagenome (GOLD analysis project Ga0308411, IMG submission 203530) | Hot spring phototrophic mat microbial communities from Octopus Spring, Yellowstone National Park, Wyoming, United States -... | ecosystem: Environmental > Aquatic > Thermal springs >... | reverse complement strand
CACATGCGCCAACGCATGCGTGATCGCCGCCGTCAGCGTCGTCTTCCCATGATCTACATGCCCGATCGTCCCAATGTTCACGTGCGGCTTCGTCCGCTCAAACTTCTGCTTCGCCATCTCGGTCGGCACCTCTCAGGAAGATGGCCGCCAGAAGGCGGCCGCCGATGCTGGAGCCCACGACCGGATTCGAACCGGTGACCTTGTCCTTACCAAGGACACGCTCTGCCACCTGAGCTACGTGGGCGCGTCCGCGCGTATTATAGCAGAGGCCCTCCGACCGTCAACGCGCGCAGGACGCGTGCCGCGGCCGTCGAATGGCCCGACGGGAGGTCGTGCATGGACGTCTTCTTCTGGTTGCTCGCGGCGGTCATCCTCTACTTCCTCTTCATCCGGCAGTCGGGCTAGCGCCGGCGGCCGCGATCGGGAGCACGAGGGCGAACGTGCTGCCCTCGCCGAGCGCGCTGCGGACCAGCGCCACGCTCCCCCCCATCGCCTCCGCCAGCCTGCGGGAGATGTAGAGGCCGAGCCCGCTGCCCCCCGAGGTCCGCGTCAGGCCGCGCTCGACCTGGCCGAAGCGCGTGAAGAGCCGGTCGTGGTGCTCCGTCCCGATGCCCGGCCCGGTGTCGCGGACGTACGTCTCGACCGCGCCGTCGCGCACCTCGTGCCAGACCTCGACGCGCCCCTCGGTCGTGTACCGGACGGCGTTGCCGAGCAGGTTCAACAGGATCTGCAGGGTCCGCTCGGCATCCGCTCGCACCATGGGAAGGGGCGCGGGCCGGTAGACCAGCTCGAGGCCCTTGCGGTCGGCGTCCGCCCGCAGCGTCTCCACCGCCTGCCGCACCAGGTCCGGCAGCGCGACGTCCTCCACGCGCATCGCGATCGCCCCCTGCTCCAGCCGCGCGGCGTCGAGGAAGTCGTTGACCATCCGGATCAGGCGCGCGACCGAGGCGAGGGCCTCCTCGATCGTCTTGCGCAGGCCCGGGTCGGCGGCGACCTCGAGGGCCAGCTCCAGGTTGCCCTTCATGACGGTCAGCGGCGTGCGGAGCTCGTGCGAGGCGATGAAGAAGAAGTCGTCGCGCAGGCGCTCCATCTCGACCTCGGCCCGGACGTCGCGGAGCAGGACCACCGCGCCGCCCGATCCCTGCGCGTCGAGCAGGGGGCTGACCGCCACCTCGATCGGGGTGGCGCCGGCGGCGGTGATCGCGCGCGCGCGCTGCCAGGGGACCCGCTGCCCGGCGAGCGCGCGGTGCAGCGGGTGGTCACGGGGGCCGAGCGGGGCCCCGTCCGGCTGCTGCAGCACCAGCAGGTCCCCCAGGCGCCGGCCCGGGGCCTGGGCCGGCGACCCGAGCAGGGTCGCGGCGGCGGCGTTGCACAGCGTCACGCGGCCCTCGGCGTCCACGGTGACCAGGCCCTCGGCCATGTTCTCGACCACCGTCTGGAGCTGCAGGTGCGCGGCCCGGGCCCGCTGCTGCTCGCCGAGGTTCCGCTGCGCCATCAGGTACGAGAACACGGTGACCAGCAGCAGCCCGGCGACGCGTGGCGCGGCCACCGCGGCCAGCACGCCCACCGGCTCCGCGCGGCCGGTCCAGGCCAGCACGGTTTCGGTCAGGACCGCCGCGAGCGGGATGGCCAGCGGCACGACGATCGTCTGCGGGGCGCGGGTCCACGCGAGCGCGATGATGGGCAGCGTGTACACGAAGAAGTACGGGCTGCGCATCCCGCCGGTCAACGCGACGAGGACGGCGACGAGGAAACTGTAGATCGAGACGCCGGCGATGGTGCGCGACAGCCCCGCGCCCCGCACCGACCGCACGTGGAACCAGTAGATCGTGAACAGACTCGTGACCAGTGCGAGGACCGCGAGCGCTAGCCGGTTCTCGCCGTCGGTCCCCACGCTGCCTGCGAGCGCGATCAGGATGACGAACCCCCAGGCGGCGGTCTCGGTCGCCCCCTCGTAGTCGCCCACCGCCCGCGGCTCCGCCGCACGCTCCGCGATGCGCCGACGGAGCACCCGATAGAGCACCGGCTCGGCGGCCAGCGCCGCGCCCAGCAGGCCGTAGGCGAGCGTGCCCGGCCAGCGGCCGATCGGGACCAGCCCCGCGGCGACGACCAGCAGCGGCAGGGCGCCCAGGACCTGCGAGGCGGCGCGTACGCGCGGGACGACCCATCCCGCGGCCAGCACGGCCGCGCCGGCGAGCAGGGCCGCGGCGAGCGGCTCGCGCGCGGCACCCAGCCAGGAGGCCGGCGGAATCCACAGGGTGTGCGGCAGGAGCAGCGCCTGCGCCCCGAAGACCGCGGTGCTCGCGGCCACGACGACCGCGAGCGTGGGCACGGGCCGCGCGGCCCCCTCCTCGTCCGCCCCCGGGTCGGCACGCCGGACGGCGTCGGCGACGATCCCGAGTCCCAGGGCCAGGCCGACGATCGGCGCGAGCGACAGGCCGCCGCGCGCGATGATGGCCACGCTCATGCCGAGCAGCGGCAGCGCGCCGAGGACGGCCAGCCCCACCGCGATCGGCCCGGGCCTCCAGTTCCGGGCCGCAAACGACAGCAGAACGAGCACACCGCCCACGACCAAGACCATGGCGTACCGGGTCAGCCGACTGATCGCCTGAGGGTAGGCGGCTTCGAACGAGTGGGGCGCCGCCAGCGCCAGACAGCCGAGGGCGATCTCGAGGATGCCGGCGAGGACGGGGAGGACCGACGGATGCTGGAGCGCCACGCGTGCCACCTCCTCACGAGGCGGGCGCCGGAGGGGGTCGGCCGATTGGGTTTGGGAATGAATACTACGGCGTCGGCGAGCGTCCTTCCCGCCGGAGGACCGGACGGGGCCGCGCCGAAGTCACTGTGGATTCGCTCGTTCCGTTGGCTGCACCGCGCGGGACGGGCACCGGAGGAACCGAGAGCGTGTCGATCGCCGCGGGCTCGCAGTCGCCGACGCTGCTCGTCGTGGACGACGAGCCGCCCATCCTCGACCTCCTCAAGCGCCGCCTGGAGGCGCTCGGATGCACCGTGTTCACCCTGCCGGGCGGGAGCCGGGTGGTGCAGACCGCACGCGACCTGATGCCGGACCTCATCCTGCTCGACGTCATGATGCCCGATCTGGACGGGTTCTCGGTCTGCCAGGCCCTCAAGGCCGACGCGCTGGTCCGGGACATCCCGGTGATCATGATGACCGCGCGCTCGGAGGTGGACAGCCGCATCAAAGGGCTGGAGCTGGGCGCGCACGACTACGTACCGAAGCCGTTCGAGGCCTCGGAGCTGGTCGCGCGCATCCGCGCGGCCCTGCGCGTGAAGCAGCTCCAGGACGAGCTCAAGGAAGCCAACCGCAAGCTGGAGCGACTCGCGACGAGCGACCCGCTCACCGACCTGCCCAACCGGCGTACCTTCGACGAGCAGTTCTTCCTGGCCGTGGAGCGCAGCCGCCGCAGCGGCGAGGCGCTCTCGGTCATGATGATCGACCTGGACCGCTTCAAGCGCATCAACGACACATACGGCCATCAGGTGGGCGACGACGCGCTGCGGGCCCTCGGCCGCCTGGTGAGCGGTCGGCGCCGCGTCACCGACCTGGTCGGCCGCTACGGCGGCGAGGAGTTCGTCTGGGTGCTGCCCGGCGCGCCGGCCGCCGCGGCCGTCGAGGTGGGCGAGTGGCTCCGGCGCGCGGTCGAGGAGCTGGCCGTGGAGAGCGAGTCCGGGCCGGTGCGCTTCACGGTCAGCGCCGGCGTCACCACCTACGAGCCGACGACCGACGGGCCGGTCGGCGCGACCGCGATCCTGGAGACCGCGGACGAGGCGCTGCGCGAGGCCAAGGCGCAGGGGCGCAACCGCGTGGTGCTCAAGCGGCTGCGCGCGGCGCAGCCCGCGGCGCTGGACGACGGCGGCGAACCGGTGGAGGAAGACGAGGAGACGCCGGGGCTGACGCGCTACCGATAGCCCAGGCCCTCGGCCCCGCTCCAGGGGTTGAGCCACGCCTCGAAGTCGCGCCCGACCGCCGAGAGCGCCACCGTGAGGATGGCGATCGCCAGCGCCGGCGGCAGCGCCCACCAGGCCCACGCCGACGTCGCGAACAGCAGCGGGTACCCGAAGGCCGCCTGTAGGATCAGGCCCCAGCTGATCGCCGACGGATCGCCCAGCCCCATCAGCGCCAGCGTCGCCTCCATCAGGATCGTCCAGCGCAGGGTCAGCAAGAACTTGGTCCACAGCACGGGCAGCACCTCGGGGAGGACGCACGTGCGCAGGACGCGTGTGCCCGTCGCGCCGGCGGCGCGCGCTGCCTCGACATAGTCGCGGCGGAGCACACCGCCCGCCTGGCTGCGGACGACGCGCGCGTACGCGGGCCAGCTGATCAGCGCCAGGCCCGCCGCGAGGTGGGCCGGCCCGGGACCGCGCAGCGCCAGCAGCAGGACCAGGGCCGGGAGCTGGGGGATCGCGAGGACGCCGTCCGTGAGCGCGCTCAGCGGGGCCTGCGCCCGGGGCCACGCCGCGGCCAGCACGCCGACGGTCCCGGAGAGGAGCGTGGAGAGCGCCGCGGCTGCAGTCCCGATCGTCAGCGAGAACCGCGCGCCGACGAGCAGCTGGCTCAGCAGGTCCTGGCCGAGGTCGTTCGTCCCCAGCCAGTGCGCCCGCGACGGCACCTCGACCGGCCTGCCGACGGTCGCCCGGGGCGGATGCGGGGCGAGCGCGCCGCCACCCGCGGCCAGGCCGGCGAGCAGCGCCAGCACGGCGAGCGCGACCGTCGGCACGCGGCGACGCGCGACGGGCCGGCGCGTCATGCGCGATCCCCCCGCAGGCGCGGGTCGAGCGCGGCCGCCAGGAGATCGAGCGCCGCGGTCACCGCCAGCATGACCGCGCCGAACACGAGGAAGACACCCTGCAGCACCGGGTAGTCGCGGCGGGCGACGGCCTCGAACAGCAGCGAGCCGACGCCCGGGTAGGCGAACAGTCGCTCCACCAGTGCCGCCCCGGTCATCGCGAACGCGAGCCGGAGCCCGAGCAGGGTCAGCACGGGCGGCAGGGCGTTTCGCCACGCGTGCCAGAGCACCCGCCCGCGCGGCAGCCCCTTTCCGCGCGCGGTCAACAGGAACGGGGCGGCGAGCACCGGGGTCAGCGCATTGCGCGCCAGCAGGGAGAACGCGGGCACCAGCCCGAGGACCAGGGTCAGGATCGGGAGCACGGCGTGCCAGAGCGCGTCGAGGACGACGCGCCACGACCAGCCCGCGGCGGCGAGGAACGGCGTCCCGGCGCCGCCCGCGGGAAACAGAGGAACCCTCGTCCCCAAGATCACGATGAGCACCATCGCGACGAGGGCCTCGGGCAGAGCGCCCAGCCCGACGACCATCGGCTGGACCACGCGACCGGCGACCCCGTGCGGGCGCCACGCGGCCGCCGTGCCGAGCACCACACCGAGCGCCGCAGAGACAACGACCGCGGTCCCGACCAGGAGGGCGGTCCAGGGCAACCGGTCGGCGATCATCGCGCGCACCGGCCGGTGCGTGACCAGCGACCGCCCCAGGTCGGCCCGGAGCAGGCGGCCCATCTCGTGGGCGAGCTGCTCGGCCAGGGGCCGGTCGAGCCGGTAGACACGACGCAGCTCCGCCTCGACGGCCGCGGGGAGCGGGCCCGTGCCCTCGCCCAGGCCCACGAGGGGACGGCCGGGCAGCGCCCGGGGCAGCACGACCGCGGCCGCCGCCATCATCACGGCAAGAGCCAGCGTGCGCGCCGCCACGCGACCGGGACCGGACATGGATCAGCGGGACAGGAACGCCAGCTTGTTGTCGGCGAGCGGCAGGCCGTTGAGGAGGCCGCCCCGGGTGGCGATCGGCGAGAACTTGCGGCTGTCGTAGATCCAGAAGAAGCGCCGGTAGTACAGCGGGAGCGACGGCAACTCCTCGCGCAGCAGGTGCTGCATCTCCGCGATCAGACGGCGCCGGACCGCGGGGTCGCTCGCGCGGAGCTGCCGGTCGGCCAGGCGGAGATACCGCGGCGACCGCATGACGCTGCCGCGGGCGAAGCTGTTCGCGTCACCGCCGACGAACCACGTGCGGAGGTAGTCGGGATCTCCGCCCGAGCCGGTGTGGAACGTCAGCAGCAGCTGAAAGCGTCCCTCGGCACCCAGCGACGCGCGCGTCGCAGGGTCGACCGTGCGCACCCGCACCTCCAGCCCGACCTCGCGGAGCATGGCGGCGATGAGCTCGACGTCGCGCACCGGGGTCGCGGTCAGGTCCACCTCGAGCCGCCGGCCGCCGCGGTCGTCCAGCCATCCGTCCCCGTCCCGGTCTTCGTAGCCGGCCTCGTGCAGGAGCCGTCGCGCCCGGGGGGGATCGTACGCATAGTCGCGCACATCGGGCGCGTACCACGGGTCCGTGGGCGGGACGACGCCGGGGCTCCCGACCACGGCCGGCCCCCGCACGATGGTCTCGGCCAGACGCCGGCGGTCCAGGGCGTGCGCGATCGCCTGGCGGAACGGCCGCGCGCTCGTCGGCGCCTGCTCCAGGTTGAACAGGAGCCTGGCAATCGACAGGGGCTCGGTCTCGAGCACGCGGAGGAACGGGTGCGCGGCAAAGGCGCGGACCACGTCGTGCGTCGTCGCCATGGCCACGTCCACCTGCCCGTTCTGCACCGCCAGCACCTGGCGCTCCGCCGGCGTGACCGTGTAGTGGATCTCCTCGACGCGCGGCCTGCCTCTGAAGTAGTCCGCGAAGGCCACGAAGCGGTAGAGCCCGGCCTCGGGCCGGTAGTCGGCGAGGCGGAACGGACCGGACCCGAGCGCCATGCGCAGGTCCTGTTCGCGCTCAGGAGACGCGACGCCCGACCAGACGTGCTCCGGGATGACGGGCACGACGCCCGCGATCGTTTCGAGGAAGGGTGCAAACGGCTGCCGCAGGCGGATGACCGCGGTGCGGCGGTCGCGAACCTCGACCCCGGCGACCACCGACGTGTCCACCCACCGGAACGGGTGCCGCCGGTAGTACTCGAAGGAGAACCTGACGTCGCGCGCCGTGAGCGGCCGGCCGTCCTGCCATCGCGCGGCCGGATGCAGGGTGAAGACGTAAGCCGTGCCGTCAGCGGAGACCCGCCAGGACTCGGCGAGCCAGGGGATCAGGCCGCGCTCGTCTTTCCAGACCAGGGTGTCATAGAGGTAGGTGAGCCGCACGACGCCGGCCGGCCCGAGCGTCGAGAACGCAAAGGGCGTCGGAAAGCCGGCGTCGGTCCACCAGGTCAGCCGCAGCGGTCCTGGGCCGGAAGGCCCGGCCGCCAGCATGCCGGTGAGCACGACGATTGCGATCGCCTTCATCGCCTGGTGGGCAGGGTGGGATTCGAACCCACACGTCCTCGCGGACAGGGCTTTTTAAGAGCCCCGCGGATCCCGGTTTCGCCACCTGCCCACCTCACATTCTACGTGACGGGGGCCTCGGACGCACACCCTGCGGGGCCACGGGCTGAGGACGGCGCAGGACGCGAGCAGGTGGGCTGGAGGCGGCGGCCGGATTCGAACCGGCGTATGGGGGTTTTGCAGACCCCTGCCTTGCCTCTTGGCTACGCCGCCGCGATAGGCGCGCTGGAGCGGGAGATGGGACTTGAACCCACGGCCTTCTCCTTGGCAAGGAGACGCTCTACCCCTGAGCTACTCCCGCCCGCCGCAACGCACTCCGATTATAGCCAACCCGCGCGCGTCAAGTCCAGAACCGCCGGCGCTCGCGCAGCAGCACGGCGAGGAAGAACGGGGCGCCGAGCAGCGCGGTGAGGATCCCCACCGGCAGCTCGCCGCCGGGGAGCGCGCTGCGCGCCGCGGTGTCGGCCACGAGCAGGAGCGTGGCGCCGCCGAGCGCGGCCGCGGGCACCAGGCGGCGGTGGCCCGGCCCGACGACCAGCCGCAGCAGGTGCGGCACGACCAGCCCGACGAACCCGATGAGCCCGGCCGAGGCCACGGCTGCGGCCGCCATCATGGCGCCCGCAGCCACGAGCGTCCGTCGCGCCGGCGCGGGCGCGACGCCCAGGGCGCGGGCGGCCTCGTCGCCAAGCAGCAGCGCGTCGAGCTCGCGGCCGTAGAGCCAGGCCACGGCCAGTCCCAGCGCCACCAGCGGCGCGGTCGCCGTCACGTGCGGCCACCCGCGGCCCGAGAACCCGCCCATCAGCCAGTAGATCACGCGCTGCAGGCTCCCGCCGCCCGAGAGCTGCAACCAGGACACCATGGCACCGAGGAACGCGCTCACGGCCACGCCGGCCAGCAGCAGGTCCTCCACCGGCGCGTCGTCGCCGCGGCGCGCCAGGCCGTAGACGACCGCGGTCGCGCCCAGCGCCCCGGCGAACGCCAGCAGCGGGACCAGGACCACGGCGGCGCCGGCCGCCGCAAGCCCGGTCAGCGCCACGGTCGCCCCGAACGCCGCGCCGGCGGAGACGCCGATCACGTATGGATCGGCCAGCGGGTTGCGCAGCACCCCCTGGAAGACGGCGCCCGCGCCGGCCAGGCCCGCGCCGACGACGGCGGCGAGCAACGCGCGGGGGACGCGCAGGTCGAGCACGATCGCGGCGACGACGTCGGGCCAGGTGCGCGCGACCGGGACGCCCAGCCGCTCGAGCACGACCGCCACCGCGGTGTCGGCCGGGATCGGCGCGGGCCCCACGGCGATCGCGAGCATCCAGGCGGCCGCCAGGAGTACCACCAGCACCGCCTCGGTGGCAGGCCGGGGACGCGGCAGGGGTTGCGGCGCGGCTACCGGCGGCCCTCCACGATCGCGAAGAACTCGGCGCGCGTCCGCGCGTCGTCGCGAAAGAGCCCGCGCGTCGCCGAGGTCACGACCCGGCTCCCGGGTTTCTTCACGCCGCGCATCGTCATGCACAGGTGTTCGGCCTCGACCACCACGCCGGCCCCGCGCGCCCGCAGGGCCCCCTCGCAGAGCAGGTCGGCGACCTGCGAGGTGAACCGCTCCTGCACCTGGGGCCGGCGGGCGAGGATCTCGACGACGCGCGCGATCTTGCTGATCCCCACGATGCGGCCGTCCGGGATGTACCCGACGTGCGCCACGCCGTGGAACGGCAGCAGGTGGTGCTCGCACAACGAGTAGAAGGGGATGTCCTTCACGACGATCATCTCGCGGTGGTTCTCCTCGAACCCGACCTCGAGCAGCGCGAGCGGGTCGGCGCCCACGCCGCTGAGCAGCTCGGCGTACATCTCCGCGATGCGCCGCGGTGTGTCCCGCAGGCCCTCGCGCGAGGGGTCCTCGCCGACCGCTTCCAGCATCGCCCGGACGGCGGCTTCGATGCGCGCCTTGTCCATCGCGCGGGGCTTCGTCACATCCACCGTCATGCCGGTCCCTCCCCTGTCTGCATGGCCGAGAGCATGTCGACCACGCGCCGCGTCGCCCGGACGTCGTGGGTCCGGACCAGGCTCGCGCCCGCGCGCACGCCGACCGCCACCACCGCCAGCGTCCCTTCCAGCAGTTCCTCGAACGGCAGGCCCATGAGGTCGCGGATGAAGTTCTTCCGCGAGGCTGCGAGGTAGACCGGATAGCCCAGGCCGCGCAGCTCGCGGAGCCGACGGACCAGCGCGACGTCGTGCGCGGGGCGCTTGCCGAAACTCAGCCCCGGGTCGACGAGGATGGCCTCGCGCCGCACGCCGAGCGCCTCGGCGCGCGCGGTCCGCGCCGCCAGAAAGGCGTACACCTCGTCTACCACGCGCTCGTACCGCGCGTGGGGGTTCGCCACCTTCGGCCGGCCCTGGATGTGCATGACGACCAACGCCGCGCCGGCGGCCGCCGCGACCTCCGCGAGGCGCTCATCGGCCAGGCCGCTGATGTCGTTGACGATCGATGCGCCGGCATCGAGCGCGACCCGCGCCACTTCTGGCTTGTAGGTGTCGATCCCGACCGGCACGGGCCAGCGCGCCGCGATCGCCTCGATGACCGGCCGCACGCGCGCCGCTTCCTCGGTCGCCGGGACGACCGGCTCGGACGGCCGCGCGGTCTCGCCGCCCACCTCGATCACGTCGGCGCCTTCCTCGAGCATGGCCTCGGCGCGCGCCAGCGACCGGTCCAGGCCGAAGTACCGGCCGCGGTCGTAGAACGAGTCCGGGGTGGCGTTGAGGATGCCGACCACCAGCGGCCGGCCGTCCAGAGGCAGCCGCCGGCCGCGGGCGACCAGCGTCGGCGGCGGCTCGTAGACGCGGCGCACGGCCTCGGCGCAGCGGTCCGCCAGGGCCGAATCGCGCGCCCGCAACGCGGCGAGCACGGCCGGCGCCCGACCGGCGACGAGCAGGTCCGCGCCCCCGCCGTCGGGCGCGGCGCCGGCCGCGACGCCCTCCGCCGCGAGGGCCGCGGCCAGACCCGCCGCTGTGCCGGGGTCCAGGCCGCCCACCTGGATGGCCGTGCCGTCCAGGTCGTCGGGCAGCAGGCCGAACCGCGCCGCCACCTCCCGCCGGTCGCCGGCGTGCTCGAGCGCCAGCACGCGCGCGGTGATCACGCCGGCGCCCCGGCGCGGTCGCCGGCGGCCGGAGGCCGCCCCGTCGCGGCCAGGAACACGTCCTCGAGCGTCGGGGGCGGGCCGCCGGGCCGCGTCACCGCCGCCCGCAGATCGCGTGGCGCGCCCTCGGCGAGCAGGCGGCCGCGGTCGATGATGGCCACCGTGTCGCACAGGCGGTCGGCGTCCAGGAGGTTGTTCGTCGCCATGACGATCGTGCGGCCGCGGTCGCGCGCCAGCGCCTCGAGCAACCCGCGCATCGCGGCCTGGCCGTGCGGGTCGAGCCCGGCGGTGGGCTCGTCGAGGATCAGGAGCGCGGGGTCGTGCACGAGGGCGCGCGCGAGCGCCAGCCGCTGCCGCATGCCGGTGCTGTAGCCTCCCACCAGGTCGTCGGCGCGCCCGGCCAGGTCCACGAAGCGGAGCAGCTCCGCCGCGCGCGAGGCGGCCAGGGACGCCGGCAGGTCGTACAGCGCGGCGGCGTAGAGGAGATTCTCCCGGCCGGTCAGGCGCCAGTAGAGCGCGCGCTCGCCGCCCAGCCCCGCGCCGAGCGCCCGCCGCACCACGGCTGGGCGGCGCACGGGATCCTCGCCCAGCACCTCCACCCGCCCCTCCGTCGGCCGCAGCAGCCCGCAGACAACGCGCAGGAGCGTGGTCTTGCCCGCGCCGTTGGGGCCCAACACGCCGAACACCCCTCGCTGCGGCACGCGGAGGCTGACCCGGTCGAGCGCGACGATTGGACCGCCGCGCCCCGCGAACCGGCGCGTCACGCGGTCGAGCCGGAGCGCCGGCGTCTCGGCGGGCGGAGGGGCCTGGCGGACCATGCCCGCCTACGCGACCACCGTGCCGATCGCGCCCTCGGCCTGCAGCAGGCGACGCTTGAGGTCGGGGCCCCCGCGCAGCGAGTAGCCGCCGAGCCCGCCGTCGCTGCGGACGACGCGGTGGCACGGGATCAGCAGCGGGAGCGGGTTGCGCGCGCAGGCGGTCCCGACCGCCCGCGCGGCGCCGGGCTCGCCGAGGCCGCGGGCGATCTCACGGTAGGTCCGCACCTGACCGGCGGGGATACGGCGCAGGGCCTCGAGCACCTCGCGCTCGAAGGGCCCGACCCGCGCCAGGTCGACCGGCCCGCGAAACGCCTCGTGCCGCCGCACCGCCGCCGTCGTGGCCTCGGCCAGCCAGCGAGGCGGCCGTCCCGGGGTGACCGGCGCGGCCAGATAGCGCGATGCCTGTCGCTCGAAGGCTCGCGCCGAGGTCGCGATGCGGGCGAACGCCGGCCCGCGCGGCCCGAAGGCCACGTAGAAGGCCCCAAATGGCAGGGGGAACGCCGCGTACCGGTAGCCCGACGCCCCGCCGGTCGCAAGGGCGTGCCGCCCGCGGGGGCCCTGGGCCAGGGTGTCCAGGTCGCGCTCGGCGAGGCGCACCAGCGACGCCACGGGCCGCCCGTGGCGGGTGACGACGACGGGCTCGCCAGCCAGCGCGGTGCGCAGGACCTCGTTCGTGCGGTTCTTGAGCTCGGCGGTGGACACCAGGCGCATCGGCCACCTCCAAATAGCCTTGAATATGGCTATATGGTATCTGCCCCGCGCGGCGTGTCAAGGGGCCCGCCGGGCGCGACCTCGCGCGCCGCGTCCGCGCGCGGGCCGTCGCCGGCCAGGGCCGCGGCGACGCGCGCGGCCAGCCGCGGGCCGAGCACCTCGGCCAGGGCCTCGGGCGACGCCGCCCGCACGCCCCGCACCGAGCCGAACCGACGGATGAGCTCGCGCTTGCGTCGCTCGCCGATGCCGGGGATGTCGTCGAGGGCCGAGAAGACGATGCGGCGCTCGCGCAGCCGACGGCCCGCGGCGTTGGCGAACCGGTGGGCCTCGTCGCGCACCCGCTGGACGAGCTGCAGCGCCTGACTGGTCGCCGCCAGGTGCAGCGGCTCCGGCCGGTCGGCGAGGTAGAGCGCCTCGTGCTCCTTGGCGAGCCCCACCGCGGGCACCGCGACGTTGTGCTCGAACAGCACCTCGCGCGCGGCGTTGAGCTGACCGCGGCCGCCGTCGATCAAGATCAGATCGGGCAGCACCGACCATCGCGGCCGCTCGAGCTCGCCGGCGTCCAGGCGCTCCTGCTCCCCGCGCGCGCGCGCGAACCGGCGCCGCAGCGTCTCCTGCAGGCTCGCGTAGTCGTCGTCGCCCGCGGGCCCGCGGATGCGGAACACGCGGTAGTCGGCCCTCCGTGCGGCGCCGCCTTCGAAGACGACCATCGAGCCGACCGCCTCGCCGGCCTGGAAGTGGCTGACGTCGTAGGCCTCGATCCGGAACGGGGCGGCCTCGAGCCCGAGCGCCTCCTGGAGCTCGGCCACGCCCACGCCCGCCTGACCGCCCACCTCGCGCGCGCGCGTCTGGGTGAGCGCGAGCACGGCGTTCTCGCGCGCCAGCTCCACCAGCCGGCGCTTCTCGCCGCGCTGCGGGACGAGCACGTCCACCTTCCCCCCGCGGCGCTCGCCGAGCCAGGCGGCCAGCACCGCGGCGTCGGGCAGCGCCACGTCGGTGAGGATCTCGCGCGGCAGCGTGGGGAGGTCGGCGTAGTGGCGCGCGAGCGCCTCGCAGAGGACCTCACCGGCCTCCAGCCCGCGCGCCCCCCGCACCAGCAGATGCTGCTGATCCTGGATGCGGCCGCCGCGGATGGTGATCAGCTCCACGCAGGCCAGGTCGCCCGACTGCGCCACGGCGGCGATGTCGCGGTCCTCGAGCCCGGTGGTGGCGATGCGCTGGCGCTCGGCGATCGCTTCCATCGCTTGGATCTGGTCGCGGAGCTGCGCCGCGCGCTCGAACTGCAGGGCGTCGGCGGCCGCGGTCATCTCGGCGCGGAGTTCGTCGAGCAGGCTGGCCTGGCGGCCCTCCAGGAACAGCGCGGCTTGGCGCACCTGTTCGGCGTAGGCCCCGGCGGTCGCGCCCCAGGCCACGCAGGGCGCCGTGCACAGGCCCATGTCGTGATCCAGGCACGGCCGCGGCAGGTCGCCCCGGATCTCGATCTGGCAGGTCCGCAGTTTGAACAGCCGGCGGATCGTCCGGATCGTGCGGCCCACCAGCTTCGGCTCGTGGTAGGGGTACGGGCCGAAATAGCGTGCGCCATCGCGCACGATCTTGCGCGTCATCATGATGCGCGGAAACGGCTCGTGGGTGAGCTTGATGTACGGGTAGGCCTTGTCGTCGGCCATCCGGATGTTGTAAGGCGGCTGGTGCTGCTTGATGAGATTGGTCTCGAGGATGAGGGCCTCGACCTCGTTCGCGGTCACGATGGTGTCGACGTGGGCGATGCGCGGGACCAGGATCCGGAGGCGCGGGTTGGCCGGCACGTCTGGGTCGTGGAAGTACTGCCGCACGCGCGCGCGCAGTGAGGCCGCCTTGCCGACGTACAACACCCGGCCGCCGGCGTCCCGGAACAGGTACACGCCCGGACGCGCCGGCAGCAGCCGGAGCGTCGCCTGGAGCCCCTCGCCGGCCACGGGGCCTACCGCCGGGCGGCCGCCCCGGCCAGCCGGCGCCGGCCGGGCGCGGCGCCGTTGCCCAAGACCCGACGGAGGAACTGTCCGGTGTAGGAGTGCGCGACACGCGCCACCTGCTCGGGCGTGCCCTCGGCGATCACGCGGCCGCCGCCGTCGCCGCCCTCCGGCCCCATGTCGATGATCCAGTCGGCGGTCTTGATGACGTCGAGGTTGTGCTCGATCACGATGACCGTGTTGCCCGCGTCCACGAACCGGTGCAGCACGCCCAGCAGCCGCTCCACGTCGGCGAAGTGGAGGCCGACGGTGGGCTCGTCGAGGATGTAGACGGTCCGCCCGGTGTCGCGCCGGGACAGCTCGGTGGCGAGCTTGACCCGTTGCGCCTCCCCGCCCGAGAGCGTCGTCGCGGGCTGCCCGAGCCTGATGTAGCCCAGGCCGACGTCGTCGAGGGTCTGCAGCTTGCGCCGGATGCGCGGGATCGCCTCGAAGAACCCCAGCGCCTCGCTCACGGTCAGCTCGAGCACCTCGCTGATGTTCTTCCCGCGGTAGGTGACCTCCAGGGTCTCTCGGTTGTACCGCTTGCCCTTGCACACCTCGCACGGGACGTAGACGTCCGGGAGGAAGTGCATCTCGATCCGGACGATGCCATCCCCCTCGCACGCCTCGCACCGCCCGCCCCGCACGTTGAACGAGAACCGCCCGGGCCCGAAGCCGCGGACACGGGCCTCGGTCGTCTGCGCGAACAGGTCGCGCACCAGATCGAAGGTCTTCGTGTACGTCGCCGGGTTGCTGCGGGGCGTCCGCCCGATGGGCGACTGGTCGATCTCGATGACCTTGTCCACGTGCTCGATGCCGTCCACGCGGTCGTGCGCCCCGGGCCGCACGCGGGTGCCGTGGAGCCGACTGACCAGCGCCCGGTAGAGGATCTCGTCCACCAGGGTGGACTTGCCCGAGCCGGACACGCCCGTCACCGCCACGAACCGCCCGAGCGGGATGCGCACGTCGATGCCCTTCAGGTTGTGCTGCCGGGCGCCGCGCACCACCAGGGCCTCGCCGCTCCCCTCGCGGCGACGCGCGGGGATGGCGATGCGCCGGCGACCCGACAGGTACTGTCCGGTGACCGACCGCGGGTGGCGCGCCACCGCGGCCGGCGTGCCGGCGACCACCACGTGGCCGCCGTCCGCGCCCGCGCCGGGCCCGATGTCCACGACCCAGTCCGCCGAGCGGATCATCTCCTCGTCGTGCTCGACGACCAGGATGGTGTTCCCCAGGTCCCGCAGCCCCATCAGCGTGTCGATCAGGCGCCGATTGTCGCGCTGGTGCAAGCCGATGCTCGGCTCGTCCAACACGTAGAGCACGCCCATGAGCCCGCTGCCGACCTGGGTGGCCAGGCGGATGCGCTGCGCCTCGCCCCCCGACAGTGTGGTCGCGGTTCGGTCGAGCGACAGGTAGTCGAGCCCGACGTTCACCAAAAACCCGAGCCGTGCACGGATCTCCTTGAGGATCTGCTGGGCGATCATCGCGTCGCGCTCGGAGAGCGCGAGCGTGGTGAAGAAGTCGAGCGACTGCCGCACGGTGCGCGCGGTGAGCTCGGCGATGTTCAGCCCGCCCACCCGCACGCTGAGCGACTCGGGCTTCAGCCGCGCGCCCCGGCAGTCCGGGCACGGCAGGCTGGTCATGTACTGCTCGATCTCCTCGCGCACGTACTCGGAGTCGGTCTCCTTGTAGCGGCGCTCGAGCTGCGGGACCACGCCCTCGAACGGGGTCTCGTAGCTGCGCAGCACCCCCCACTTGTTGTGGTAGCGGATGCGCACCGGCTCCTCGGACCCGTGCAGCAACGTCTCGACGAACGCCCTGGGGAGCCGGCGCACGGGCGTCTTCATGTCCACCCCGTAGTGCGCGGCGAGGGACTGGAGCAGCTCCTGGTAGTAGTCGCTGGTCGAGGCCGCCCAGGGCACCACCGCGCCGTCCAGCAGGCTCTTGTCGCGGTCGAGCACCAATTCGGCGTCGATCTCCTGCTTGAACCCCAATCCGGTACAGGTCGGGCACGCCCCGTAGGGGCTGTTGAACGAGAAGATGCGGGGCTCGATCTCGGGAAGCACGGTCCCGTGGTCGGGGCAGGCGTACTGCTGGCTGAACACCAACAGCTCCCCCCCGCCGCGCGCCCCGTCGGCCACGACGTCCACGTACACGAGCCCCTGCCCGAGCTTGAGGGCGGTCTCCACGGAGTCGGCGAGCCGCGCCCGCACGTCGGGGTGGACCACGAGCCGGTCGACCACGACCTCGATCGTGTGTTTCTTGTGCTTGTCGAGCGGGATCTCCTCGGCGAGGTCGTAGACGCTTCCGTCCGCGCGCACGCGCGCGAACCCCTGGCGGCGGAGGTCCTCGAACAGCTGCCGGTACTCGCCCTTGCGTCCCCGCACGACCGGCCCCAGCACCTGCACCCGCGCGCCCTCGCCCAGACCCAGCACCCGGTCCACGATCTGCTCGCGCGACTGCCGGCTGATCGGTCGGCCGCACTTCGGGCAGTGGGGGACCCCGATCCGCGCGTAGAGGAGCCGGAGGTAGTCGTACACCTCGGTGACCGTCCCGACCGTGGACCGCGGGTTGCGCGGCGCGCCCTTCTGGTCGATGGACACCGCGGGCGACAGCCCGTCGATGCCATCCACGTCGGGCTTCTCCATCAGCCCGAGAAACTGGCGGGCGTACGCCGACAGCGACTCCACGTACTTGCGCTGACCTTCGGCGTAGATCGTGTCGAAGGCGAGCGAGGACTTCCCCGAGCCCGAGATGCCCGTGAGCACCACCAGGCGGTCGCGCGGGATCTCGACCGTGATGCCCTTCAGGTTGTGCTCGCGGGCGCCGCGGACGACGATCCGGTCAAGCGGCATGGGGCGTCACCAGGTGGGCGGCGATCGACGGCATCGCGTGTGGTCTACGAAGCGTTCGGGGTCCGGCTCCTCTCGCGGGGCGCGCGGCGGGCCGCTCCGGACCGCCCCGGGGCGCCCCCGGCCGCACGCCGGCCGCCGCGCCCGCGCCGTCCGCGGCCGGCGAAGAACGGCTCCCCGAGGCCCTTGCGCAGCTCGGCGACCTGGTCCCGCAGCACGGCCGCCTTCTCGAACTGCAGCTCCGCCGCCGCGGTGCGCATCGCGCGCTCCAGCGCCGCGATCGTCTGCTCGAGCTCCGCGGGCGAGAGCATGAGCAGCCGCGCCACGTCCCAGGGCACCTTCGCGCGCTGGGTCTCGGCCAGCGCGATGAGCTCCTCGGCGGTCAGGAGCTCGGTCGAGGGCCGATAGGTCGCCATCTCCTCCGCGACGCCCTGCAGGTCGATCATGTCGCGGATCGGCTTGACGATGGACTCCGGGGTGATGCCGTGCGCCTCGTTGTACCGGAGCTGGATCGCGCGCCGGCGGTTCGTCTCGTCGATCGCGCGGCGCATCGAGTCGGTCACCGCGTCGGCATAGAGGATGACCCGCCCGGAGCGGTGACGCGCCGCGCGTCCCATCGTCTGGATCAGCGCGGTGTCCGAACGCAGGTAGCCCTCGCGGTCGGCGTCGAGGATGGCGACGAGCGAGACCTCGGGCAGGTCCAGCCCCTCGCGCAGCAGGTTGATGCCGACGACGACGTCGTAGGTGCCCAGGCGGAGATCCTTGAGAATCTGCACGCGCTGGAGCGTGTCGATCTCGGCGTGCAGGTAGTGGACTCGGACGTCCAGCTCCTGGAGGTAGGCGCTCAGGTCCTCGGCCATCCGCTTGGTGAGCGTGGTGACCAGCGTCCGCTCGCCGCGGGCGACCTGGGCCTTGATCTCCGCGATCAGGTCGTCCACCTGGCCCTGGGCCGGCCGGACCTCCACGTGAGGGTCCACGAGGCCCGTGGGCCGGACGATCTGCTCCACCACCCGGGCGCTCGCGCCAAGCTCGAACTCGCCGGGCGTCGCCGAGACGAACACCGCCTGGGGGATGAGCGCCTCGAACTCCTCCCACGCGAGCGGCCGGTTGTCGTACGCCGACGGCAGACGGAACCCGAAGTCCACGAGGTTCTTCTTCCGCGAGCGGTCCCCCTCGAGCATGCCGCGGACCTGGGGGATCGTCACGTGGCTCTCGTCCACGACCAGGAGGAAGTCGCGCGGGAAGTAGTCGATGAGGCAGCCGGGCCGCTCGCCGGGGCTGCGGCCGTCCAGGTGGCGCGAATAGTTCTCGATGCCCGGACACGTCCCGGCCTCGCGCAGCAGCTCCATGTCGTAGCGCGTGCGGAACTCGAGTCGCTGGGCTTCCAGCAGCTTCCCGCGTTCCCGGAACCACGCGAGCCGCTCCTGGAGCTCCTCCTCGATCGTCCGCAGCGCCCGCTCCAGGCGCCACTCGGTGGTCACCCAGTGCTTGGCCGGCCAGAGCGCCACGGCCTCCTTCGTCTCGAGGACCTCGCCGGTCAGCGGGTCGAGCTCGATGATGCGCTCGACCTCGTCGCCGAACAGGTCGATGCGGACGGCCCGCTCCTCGTACGCCGGGAAGACCTCGATGACGTCCCCGCGCACCCGGAAGCGCCCGCGGGCGAAGTCGATGTCGTTGCGCTCGTACTGGATGTCCACCAGCCGCCGCACCAGCTCGTCGCGCGTGCGGCGCTCGCCCCTGCGGACCAGCAGCATGACCTCCTTGTAGTCCTCGGGCCGGCCCAGGCCGTAGATGCAGGAGACCGACGCCACGACGATCACGTCGCGGCGTTCCATGAGCGCCTTGGTGGCCGCGTGGCGGAGGCGGTCGATCTCGTCGTTGATCGAGGCGTCCTTCGCCACGTAGAGGTCGGTCTGTGGCACGTACGCCTCGGGCTGGTAGTAGTCGTAGTACGAGACGAAGTAGCGCACGGCGTTGTGCGGGAAAAACTCCCGGAACTCGCCGTAGAGCTGGGCGGCCAGCGTCTTGTTGTGCGCGAGCACGAGCGTGGGCCGCTGGAGCTGCTCGATGACCTTGGCGACGGTGTAGGTCTTGCCGGAGCCCGTCACGCCCAGCAACGTCTGGTAGCGGTGCCCCTCCCGCAGGCCGGCCGCGAGCGCGGCGATGGCCTGCGGCTGGTCGCCGCGGGGCGGCATCTCGGTGACCATCTGGAACTGGGGCATAAAAACAGTATATCAGGCGCTCCGCCGGGCCTTCCACGGGTGGGGTGCGGGGCCAGCCCGCCGGGCTACCCCCCGCCCTGCCACGCCCGCCAGAGCGCCTCCACCTGCCGGCGGGTCGCCTCCCGCGGCCCGGAGTTGTCGATCACCCAGGTCGCCTCGGCCAGCTTCTCCCGGAGGGGGCGCTGGGCGGCCAGCCGCCGGCGCGCCTCCTCCGGGGCGAGCCCGTCGCGCGCCGCCAGCCGGGCGACCTGGGCCGCCTCGTCGGCGTAGACGACCAGAATCCCGTCGAGGCCGTACGCGTCGCCGGGCGCCGTGTCCAGCAACAAGGGGATGTCCACCACGACGATCGCGTCCGGCGCGCGCGCGCGCACCTCCGCCACCCGCTCGGCGAGGCGGCGCCGGATCCGAGGGTGGGTGATGGCGTTCAGCGTCCGGCGGGCCTCCGCGTCGCGAAAGATGCGCTCGGCCACCGCCCGGCGGTCGAGCGTGCCGTCCGGCCGCAGCACCTCCGGACCGAACGCCGCCGCGATCTCGGCGAGGGCCTCGCTCCCGGGCGCGACGACCTCGCGCGCCACCTCGTCGGCGCTGATCACGTGGGCGCCCAGCTCGCGCAGCACGGCGGCCACGGTGCTCTTGCCGCTCGCGATCCCGCCGGTGAGCCCGACGACCTTCACGCAGGCCTACGCCACCGGCCGCATCTCGGCCCACGACGGCCCGGCCTTGGCCTCGGCGACGAGGGGCACCGAGAGCGGGAACGCGGCCTCCATCAGCGCCCGCACGCGGCGGGCGACGTCGGCGACCTGACCGACCGGCACCTCGAAGAGCAGTTCGTCGTGCACCTGGAGCGTCATGCGCACGCTCGGGGCGGCGGGGAGGACGTCCCGCGCGATCGCGAGCATCGCCAGCTTGATGATGTCGGCACTGGAGCCCTGGATCGGCGTGTTGATCGCCGTGCGCTCCGCGGCCTCGCGCACCTGGCGGTTGCGGCTCTGCAGGTCGGGGAGGTAGCGCCGCCGGTTCAGGACCGTCGTGACGTACCCGTCGCGGCGCGCCTCCTCCACCACCCGCAGCATGTACTCGCGGACTCTCGGAAAGCGGGCGTAGTACGCGTCGATGAACGCGCGCGCCTCCTCGCGCCCGATGCCGAGCTGGGCGGCCAGGCCGTGCTCGCTCATCCCGTAGGCCACCCCGAAGACGATCGCCTTGGCGCGCCGCCGCAGCTCGGGCGTCACCCGATCCCCCGGCACGCCGAAAACCTCGGCCGCCGTGACCGTGTGGACGTCCTCGCCGCGCTCGAACGCGCCGACCAGGCCGGGGTCGCGGGTGATGTGGGCGAGCACGCGCAGGTCGATCTGCGAGTAGTCCACGCTGAGCAGCGCGCAGCCCTCGGGCGCGATCACCGCGCGGCGGATCTTCCGGCCTTCCTCGGAGCGGATCGGCAGGTTCTGGAGGTTGGGCGACTCCGTGATGATGCGGCCGGTCGCGGCATAGGTCTGGTTGAAGGTGGTGTGCACGCGGCCCGTGCGCGGGTCGGCCAGGCGCGGCAGGACGTCCACGTAGGTGGACTTCAGCTTGGCCAGCTCGCGGTGCTCCAGCACCTTGGCGACGACCTCGTGACGCGGCGCGAGGCTCTCGAGCACCTCGGCGTCGGTGGAGAACCCCGTCTTGGTGCGCCTGAGCGGCGGGAGCTGCAGCTTCTCGAACAGCACGAAGGCGAGCTGTTTGGGCGACCCCAGGTTGAACTCGGTGCCGGCCAGCCGGTAGATCTCCGCCTCGAGCGCAGCGAGGCGGCCAACCAGCTCCTCGCCCAGCGCGGTCAGGTAGGGCACGTCCACGGCCACACCGGCCTCCTCCATGGCGGCCAGGACGGCGGCAAGCGGCACCTCGACCTCCCGGAACAGCGCCTCCACCCCGCGCGCGCGCATCCGCTCCTCGAGCACGGGGCGCAAGCGCAGGAGCGCAGACGCCGCCGACACCGCTCCCCCCGCCCGGGTCGTACCGTCCGCGGCCGGCAGCTCCAGGTGCAGGAACTCGCGCGCGGCGGTCTCCAGCGAGTGGGTCCGACGGCCCGGGTTGAGCACGTACGACGCGATGCCGACATCGAAGTCGAACCCCGCGGCGGGCACCTCGAGCCGGCGCAGCGTCAGGAGGTCGGCCTTGAGGTTCGCGCTGACCTTGCGGACCGACGGGTCGGCGAGCGCGCGGCAGAGCCCGTCGGGCAGCCCATCGGTCGCGGGCATCCAGGCCGCCCGCCCGGCCGCGGCCGCGCCGATCGCCTCCAGCGGCGCGACCAGCGGATGCCCCTCGCCCCGCACGAACGCGATCCCGATCTCGGCGGCGCCGGCCACGCAGGCGACGACGGCCTCGGGGCCCTCGGCCGCCACAGCGTCCCCCGCCGGGGCCTCGCCCACCGGCGCGGGAGGCGCGGCCGGCGCGTTGGGCGCCGACGAGCCGTCCTGGCCGACGACGCGGTCGAGCAAGCCCCGGAACTCGAGCTCGCGGAACAGGGCCACCAGGCGTTCGCGATCCGGGGGCCGGCGCCGCAGCGCCTCCCAGTCCACCTCCAGCGGCACGTCCGCCACCAGCGTGGCGAGCTGCTTGCTCTGGAGGACCTGCTCGCGCGCCGCAGCCAGCGCGGCCCGCGTGCGCGGCGCCACGAGCTCCAGGTGCGCGTAGAGCGCCTCCACGCTCCCGAACGTCTGGACGAGCGCGGCCGCCGTCTTCTCCCCCACGCCGGGGACGCCCGGGATGTTGTCGCTCGGGTCCCCGCGCAGGCTCTTGTAGTCCGGGAGCAGCGCCGGATCGAAGCCGAACCGCTGCCGGACGCGCTCCACGTCGTAGACCACCGTCTCGGTGATGCCGCGGCTGGTGACCATGACGCGGATGCGTTCGTCGACGAGCTGCAGCGTGTCCAGGTCGCCGCTCACGATGAGCACCCGCAGCCCCTGGGCCGTGGCCCGGCGCGCGAGCGTGGCGATCACGTCGTCGGCCTCGAACCCCGGAGCGTCCACCGCCGAAATCCGCAGCGCCTCCAGCACGTGCCGGCTGAGCCCGATCTGAGGACGCAGGTCGTCCGGCATGGCCTCCCGGTGCGCCTTGTAGGCCGCGTACTCCCGGTGGCGGAAGGTGGGCTCGGGGCGGTCGAGGGCCGCGGCCACGTAGTCCGGCCGCTCCTCTTCGAGCACCTTCAGGAGCATGGTGGTGAAGCCGTAGACCGCGTTGGTCGGACGGCCGTCGGCGGTGGTCAGGTAGGGCAGCGCGTAGAAGGCGCGGTAGATCAGGCCGTTCGTGTCGAGGAGGACGAGCAGGTCGGACGTCGGCATCACGCCCGTAGTATAGCAGGGCGGGCAGCCCGGCCCTGACCGTCGGGGGCGGGTGCGGTCCCATACCCCGGGCCTCGCGACGGGCCCTGCGTGCGGCGCAGCGTCGGCAACGCGAGTTCAACGATGTCCCAGACCATGCGCCGGTCTCTCGCCCTGGCGCTCCACGTGGTCTCGCGCCGCACAGTGCGCCCCCGCGGTCCGCTCCACGGCCTCACGGCAGTGCGGGTGCATGATGGCGCCGGGGACGACGTGCCAAACCGCCGTGAAGGTGTTGACGGGAGATCGTCGTACGATCGCATGAGGCGGTGACGCCGCAGTGAGGGAGTGAGGCGCGTGGGGCGACTTCTCGCCGTGCTGTGTGCCGCAGCCCTCGGTGCCACCCTGACCGCGACCGCGTCCGCTCAACCGAGGGACACGGTGATTGTCGGCCTGTTGGGTGAGCCGGACCACCTCGGGCCCGGCTTCTCCCAGCTGGCCGTTGCGGGCCACGTCAACGCGGCACTCTTCGTCGGGCTCATCGGCCTCAATGCGGACCTGCAGGCGTATCCACGCGTCGCCGCGGAGATTCCCACCCTGGAGAACGGCCAGTGGCGACTGCTGCCCAACAACGAGATGGAAGTCACCTACAAGATCCGGCCGGGGTTCAAGTGGCACGACGGGACGCCGGTGACCGCAGGGGATGCGGTCTTCGCCTGGGAGGTCGCGCGGGAGCCGAGGACCGGAGCCATCGCGCCGGACCCGGGGATCAGCGTGATGACGGCGCCCGACCCTGCAACGCTCGTGGTGCGCTGGCGCGAACGCCGCGCTCAGGCCAACATCCATGCGCATGCATTCCTGCCCCGGCATCTCCTGGAGGCGCAGTTTCGCGAGAACCCGGCAGGCATCCGCACGGGGGCGTTCGCGCAGCGACCGATCGGCAACGGTCCGTATCGGCTTGTCGAGTGGGTGCGGGGCCGGCACGTTCGGATGCACGCGGTTGAAGACTACGTCGAGGGCCGGCCGGCGATCCCCACCCTGATCTTCCGGTTCTTCCCTTCCGCTGCCGCCGTGGGGGGTGAGGAGGTGCACGTCAACTTCACCGGCGCCGGTGGAGGTCCTCAGTTCGAGAGCGTGACGGTGCTCGGCCTAGTCTTCGAGCACATCGCCATCAACCTGGACAGCCCTCTAGTGCGCGACAGGCGGGTACGTCAGGCGCTTCTCCATGCTGTCGACCGAGAAGCGATACGACACCAGGCTGGGTGGGTGACGGAAGAGGTGGCCCACACGTGGCTTCCGCCGCGCCATCCTCTGCACAATCCGGCGGTGAGGCGGTATGGACATGATCCCGAGTCGAGCAGGCGTCTCCTCGCCGAGGCCGGATGGACGCCGGGTCCCGACGGCATTGTGCGCAACGCTGCCGGGGAACGGCTCGAACTCGTCTTCATGACCACCCCGGGCGACTCGAGGCGAGAACGGACGCAGGACCTGCTGATCACCCAGTGGCGCGCTGTCGGGATTGCCGCTCGGAAGGACAATCCGGCCAACTTCTTCGAGGTCCTGGGCCGGCGGCAGTTCGGACACCTGGCGATGTTTGCGTGGGTCCTGGGTCCGTTTTCCACCGGATGGGACATCTGGCACTCCTCGCGGATTCCGGCCGAAGCCAATCGGTTTCAAGGAGTGAACTACTACGGATGGCGGCACAGTGAGAATGACCGGGTCCTCGATCAGGCGGGGCAGGAGCTGAGCGACGCGCGGCGGGTGGAACTGATGCGCCGTCAGCAGGAGATCTGGACAGAGGAACTGCCCGCCATCCCTCTGTGGTTCCGAAACACGCCGGCACTGGTTCACAGAAACCTGCACGGGGTGCGGCCGATCGGTATCCCAGGAGGCTTCACGTGGAACGTTCACCTGTGGACCTGGCGGCCATAGGGGAAAGGAGGTTCATCGACGGCGGAGAGGCCAGCCCTCAGCAGATGGAGCGCAGCTGGTGAGTGACGGTGCGGATGCCGACTTGGTGCTGGTCTCGGGCAACCCGGCGAGCGACATCACAGCGTCGCGCAACGCTCGTGTGGCGATCAAGGGCGGCGTGGTGGTGCACGAGCGACGATAGGCGTGGTCGCGCGCGGGGATGTCTCGCATCAGGCTCTGCCTTGTCCCGCCGGCCCGCACACCCGGCCAAAGGGGGGTGAAGCCATGAGATGCCGCGTGCTGGTCCTACCGGCCGTCGCCCTGCTGGCCCTCGCGCCGCCGCTGGCTGCTCAGCCGAGTGCGGCCGCACGGGTTCAGTACGTCCTGCTCATCAGTATCGACGGCGCCCGGCCTGACGGGCTTCGTGCTGCGGAGATCGCGCCGATTCTGCAAGAAGCGAGCTACAGCCTGACGGCTCAAACCACCGTGCCGCCGATAACCGCTCCCTCGCATATGTCCATGGTCTCCGGCGTCGGGCCGGAGAAACACGGCGTGCGCGACAACGAATGGCGACCGGGTAGGCCGCACCCGACGGTCCCGACGATCTTCTCCGTAGCCAAACAGGCTGGCTTGCGGACAGCCCTCTTCACGCAGAAGCCCTACGTGCCTGTGGTCGCAAATCCCCGGTACATGGACAGGGTGGAACTCGTCAGATGGCGGCCGGCAACCCTGACATCGGATCTCATAGACGCCGCGGGAGCCTATGTCCGTTCCGCCCGGCCCCACGTGGCGCTCGTGCACATCTCTGAGCCCGATGTCGCCGGCCATGCCGAGGGGTGGATGTCGTTTGGATATCTGCAGGCGCTGCGGCGCGCGGTCACGGGCGTCGGCACGTTGCGGCAGGTTCTCCGTGACGCCGGCATGGAAGAACGTGCCCTGGTCATCGTCACCGCGGATCACGGCGGCATCGGGCGTGACCACGTGGCGGTGGTTCCCGAGGTCCTCACGATCCCCTGGATTGCATTGGGGAGGGGTGTCAAGCACGACTTCGTGATAGAGCGACCGATCGTAACCTACGACACGGCGGCGACAATCCTCTACGCCCTCGGCCTGGCGATCCCCTCTGGCTGGGATGGCAAGCCTGTCGTGGACGTGTTCACGTGGCAACCCGTTGCGCCGGTGGCAGGGCGGCAGCATGGGCGAAGCGTTTCGAGCCGGCCCGTTCGTTAGCTTGGTGGCGTCGCGCAGTCCGTGGGGATGTTGCTCAGTGGTGCCGACCTGAGGATCGTCGTGGTGTCGTTCACCCGCCTGCCGTTCGCCCACGTCATCGTCCTCTGGACGCTTTGCGCCGCGCTGGCGTTTGTTCAGGTGGCTCCGGCCCAGGAGCGTGTCGGCGAGATCGCCGTGGCAGTCCGGGATCCGGTCGGCCGCCCGTTGCCGGGTGCAGAGGTCGTTGCGTCAAGCGGCGACTGGCAGGCCGCCACAACGGACGCGACCGGGCCGGTACTCCTGCGCGTCACCCCGGGCACGTACGAGGTCGTTGTCGCACACGCGGAGCTCGCTGTCCTGCCCACGGCAGGGACCGTCACCGTCCGGTCGGGGGAGAGCAGAACGGTCGAGTTCCGTGCGCTCCCCCGATCCGTCG
>Ga0308411_10000500_pt1 | contig 25943 bp, 28 predicted proteins | sample HotsprottomLayer_2_FD_203530 | JGI IMG/M metagenome (GOLD analysis project Ga0308411, IMG submission 203530) | Hot spring phototrophic mat microbial communities from Octopus Spring, Yellowstone National Park, Wyoming, United States -... | ecosystem: Environmental > Aquatic > Thermal springs >... | reverse complement strand
CTCGCCCTCAGCGCCTGAACACACCCCGCTGCACCCGCTGCAGCGAAAAAATGTAGTGCCGACTTCCGCCCTAAGCTATTGATCTCGCTACGGCGCTACCCCGATTCTGCGCAAGTTGGGCTAGAGGACCTGCGCAGCTCGTTGAAGGAGCGGCGCCTGGCCGAGCAGGCCCGCCGAGCGAAACGCCGCGCCGAGAGCGTCGAGGCCGAGAAGGCCGCTCTGGCGCGCGTCGAGCGGCGGCTCGCTGAGTTGGCGGCCATGGACTTTCCGACCAGCAGGTAGCAGCATTGAGCAGTTCGCGGCGATGCCGACCGCCGAGACGACGCACGAGTTCAACGAGCTCACTCGTGAACGCGAGCGCATCACCGCGTTCCTCGCGAACGCGACGTAATTACGAAAGGACTTGACATGGACTGGGGCGCATTCGCAGGCGGAGCAGCGGGCGGACTGACGCGCGGGGCAACTGTCGGGCAAGGCATCGCCCTTGCGTCGGCGCGCGATCGGCGGGAGCAGTAGGCGCTGCAGACTGCAAGGCAGAGCAATCCCATGGCGTTCGTGCGAGGCAAGTCCGGGAACCCGAGGGGCCGTGCGCCGGGAACCGCGAACCGCATCACGCGCTCGTTTCGGGAGGCGATGCTCATCGCGTTCGACGAGCTCGGCGGCGCCGCGCATCTGTCACAGTGGGCGCGCGATCATCCGAGCGACTACTACCGCATCTTTGCCCGGATGGCCCCGCCAGGGCTGCCGGTGAAGCTCGACGGCCTCGACGGCACGCCGGCGGAGGCGGCGCGGGCGGTGATGGCGAAGATGAGTACGGGCGAAGTGTCGCCGGAGCAAGCTGCGACCATCATGCAGACGGTCACGGCCCTCGTCCGCGTCATCGAAGTGGACGAACTGGAACGACGGGTGAAGGCGCTCGAGGAACGAAGGTAGCGATGGCGCTGGAACGGCGGATCGAGGCCCTGGAGGCGATCAAGCGCGCAGCAGAGGTTCTTGCCCTGTAACGCGATCCGCAGGGCCGCAACGAGCTGCATGCCCGGCTGGAGGACGAGGGCATGGCGAGAATCCGCGAGGACCCTTACCGCTACGGGCGCGCCGTGGCCGGCGTCCTGGCCGAGCTCGGCGCCGAGAAGCGCAAGGCCGCCCTCGCCGCGATCAATGCGCCGTGGCATGGCCCCGAGCCGGAGTTCCCCGCCCTGGAGCGGCTCCTCGCGATGCGCCGCATCCAGGTGATCGAGCGCAACCCCCAGCACTACGGCCACGAGGTCGGTCGCAATCTCCTCGAGCTCGACCGGGCGCAGCAGAAGCAGTGCTGGGAGGTCATGCTGGAGTACCTGGAGGGCAGGCGGGCGTAGCGCGCAGGCCGGGGAGGCGCCCGGCCAGTAGGCGGATTTCGTCCCACCGTACGAGTAGCGGCGCTGCGGTGGGGGGACGAAACCGTGCCTGCCACCAAACCTGCCACCAAACCGGGGTTCAATATCAACGGACTCGGAGGTCTACCTGCAAGTCATTGATTATGTTGGTAGGGCGTGTAGGATTCGAACCTACGACCAACGGATTAAAAGTCCGCTGCTCTACCAACTGAGCTAACGCCCCAGGCAAAGAGGCGAAATTCTAGCGGCGGCCGCGCGGCAGCGTCAAACCGACGCGCGCTCGACGCGCAGGCACGGTCACCGTTTGGCGAGCCGCTGCTTCGCTTGCTCCGCGGCCGGGCTGTTCGGGTACTTCGACACCAGCGTTCGCAGCGTGTTGCGCGCGGCGTTCGCGTCACCGAGCTCGGCCTGGCTCGAGGCGATGTTGAGCATCGCGTCGGAGGCCTTGGGGTTGTCGGGCCAGGCCGAGATCACCTTCTGCTGCGCGGCGATCGCGTTCTTGTAGTCGCGCATCGCGTAGTGCGCGTTGCCGATCCAGTACTGCGCCGCCGGCGCGAGCGGGCTCTGCGGATGGTTGTTGATGAACGCCTGCAGCGTCTGGATCGCGGCGCCGTAGTTGTTGGCCTTGAACTGTGCGAGCCCCGCCTCGTAGGCCTGCTGCTCGGCGGCCGCGGCCTGCGCCGCCTTCTCCTTGTCGGCCTGGACCTGCTCGAACTTCCGCAGCCGCGTGTCGAGATCGACGTACAGGTCCTTCTGCCGCTTGTCGAGGCCGTCGATTCGGTTGGCGAGCATCTCGATCTGGCCGCGCAGGCTCGCGATGTCCTGGCGCAGCGCGTCGATCATGTTCGACAGTTCGATGAGCGGCCGCTTGTCGGCGACATCGCGCTCGATCCGCTGCAGCGCCTGCTCCTGCGCGTCGGCTCGCTTGCGCAGCTCGGCGACGCCCTTTCGCGCCTCGTCGTCACCGAAGATCGCGTGCGCCGGGTGCGGCGACAGGGCCACCGCCGCGAGCAGGATGTGGAGCAGTCTCATCGTCTTGCCTCTCCCCGGCCCGCGCACGCCGCCGCGGCCCGGACCGCGCTAGAACTCGCCGGCGTAGAGCATATCCCCGCGCCGGTTCTTCGCGTAACACTCCTCGGTCGGATCGGTGCACACCGGCTTTTCCTCGCCCAGGCTGACCGACTCGATCTGCGCCTCCTTCGCTCCGAGCAACACCAGCCGGCTCTTGAGCGCGTCGGCGCGCCGCTGGCCGAGGCCGAGGTTGTACTCCCGGCTGCCGCGCTCGTCGGCATTGCCCTGGATCAGCATCTTGGCGTTCGGATACTGGCGCAGGAACGCCGCGTGGGCCTCGACGAGCGGCACGAACTCCGGCTTGATCGCGTCGGAGTCGAAGTCGAAATAGACGCTGCGCTTGGACAACGGGCTCGCCGGGTCCTTCAGCCGCGGATCCTTGCTCGGATCGGTGATCGGCGCCGACGGAATCACCTGCGGCTTGATCGGCTCGGTGGCCGGGCCGGGTTTGACCGCGCCCGGCGCGCGGTCCTCGACCGCGGCCGGCTCCTGGGTATCCGGCGTCGAAGCGCAGCCGGCCACGAGCGCGACCGCTGCGAGGGCGACCAGAATCCTCTTCATCTTGACCTCCAATCAGTTGGCCGGCGCCGGGCCCCACGCGGGCTCGCGGACGTCGGCAGCGGGGATCGACAGGCGCTGCCTGACGCGCCCGTCGCTCGAAGTGGCGGCGAGCACCCCGCGGCCGCCGACCTCGGTGGCGTACAGGATCATCTTGCCGTTCGGCGCGAAGCTCGGCGACTCGTCGCGCGGCCCGTCGGTGAGGGTCTGCACTTGCCGGCTCGCGAGGTCCATGACCGCGACCTGGAACCGCCCGCCGGCGCGCTGGATGAAGGCAAGCGTGCGGCCGTCGGGGCTCACGCGCGGGGTCGCGCTATAGCCGCCGTCGAAAGTGACCCGCTGGACCGGGCCGCCGCCGGCGGCGATGCGGTAGATCTGCGGGGCGCCGCCCCGGTCCGAGGTGAAGTAGATCCACTGGCCGTCGGGCGAGAAGTGCGGCTCGGTGTCGATCGCGCTCGAGGTGGTCAGCCGGCGGGCGTCGGAGCCGTCGGCGCCCATCACGAACAGCTGCGAGCCGCCGTCGCGCGAGAGCACCACCGCGAGCCGGCGCCCGTCGGGCGCCCAGGCCGGCGCGCTGTTCGAGCCGCGGAAGTTCGCGACCGCCTGCCGCTGTCCGGTCGCGAGGTCGTGCACGTACACCACCGGCTTCTTGCTCTCGAACGACACGTAGGCGAGGCGGTTGCCGTCCGGTGCCCAGGTCGGCGAGATGATCGGCTCGTTCGAGGTGATCGCGGTCTGCGCGTTCGCCCCGTCGGCGTCGGCGATCTGCAGCTGGAAGCGCGGCCCCGCCTTCACCACGTACGCGATCCGGGTCGAGAACACCCCCTTGTCGCCGGTCAGCTTCTCGTAGATGAAGTCGGCGATGCGGTGCGCGGTCGCGCGCGACTGCTGCGGCGTGATGGTGAAGGCGAGCCCGCCGAGCGTCTGCTGCTTGGGCACGTCGTAGAGGCGAAAGCGCACGTCGTAGCGCCCGCCGGAGGCCGGATACACGCCGCCGACGACCAGCGCGTCGGCGTTGCGGGCCCGCCACTGGGCGAGATCGATCGTGCTGGCCTCGTTCAAGTTCTGCGGGCCGGTATAGAGAGTGCGAAAGCGGCCGCTGCGCGCGAGATCGGCTTCCACCACGTCGCTAATGCGGGACTGGAGCTGCGACTCGCCCTGAAACGGCGCGATCGCGATCGGGATCTGGTTGCCGCCGCCGCCGGTGATCTCGATGGTGAGCTGCGCCTGCGAGGCGCCCGCCGCGACGACGAGCAAGCAGGCGAGCGCGGCACGGAGCGTTCGATTCAAGGTGTTCTTGGCTCGATGCGTTGCGGGATTATAGCGGCGGCGCGCTGGACCGCCCATGACGAATTGTGTCGGCGCACGGCGACACGATGGCCGCGCGCGATCATTGCGCATGCGGCCTGAACACCAGCCGCAGGTCGCGCCGGAACAGCTCCACTTGCGCCGGCTTCGGCAGCGGCGAGGATTTCCAGATCGCGCGTTCCCATGCGTCGTCGAGCACCCGGTTGCCGCTCGACCGGACGAGCTTCACGCTCAGCACCTCGCCGGTCGGCAGCAGTGTGACGTCGAACTGCGCCTCGGGGTTCCCGGCCAGATCGGGCGGCAGCACGATGTTGGCGCGCACCTTGCCGACGATCTGCTGCTGCCAGGTCGCGAGCGCGGCCGGATCGGCGGCGGCGCTCGACGCGCCCGCCGGGGCCTTCGGCGCCGACGCGAGCGCCTTGGCGAGCTGCTCCTGGATGCGCCGCTGCTCGGCCGCCTGCTCCTCGCGGCGGCGCTGCTCGGCGAGCGCCTGCTCCTTGCGCTCGGCTTCGGCCTTGGCCTTGAGCTCCTCCTCGCGCTTCCGGCGCTGCGCCTCCTCTTCGCGCTGCTTCTTCTCCAGCTCCTCCTTGCGCCTGCGCGCCTCCTCGAGCGCGATGTCCGGCTTGGGCTCGGGTTTCGGCTCGGCCGCGGGGGGCGGCGGCAACTCGGGCTTCGGCACCGCCGCCGGCGGCGGACGGGGCGCCTCGACAGCGGGCAGCTGGCTCCACAGCTCGGCCATGACCGGCTCGGGTTGGCTCGAGCGCCAGCGCACGCCGAAGACGAGAACGCCGACCAGCGCGAGGTGTACCAGGAGCGAGAGCGCCGCCGAGCGGATCGCGCCCGGATCGCGCCGCTCGAACACCGCCTCGCTCACCGCGCCCCCGCCTGCGCCGGCTTCACCATCAGGCCGACCCGCTTCACCTGCGCGCTCTGCAGCGCATCCATCACCTTGAGCACCGCTTCGTAGCGCACGTCCTTGTCGGCCGAGATGACCACCGCCTGACCCGGCGACTGCGCCTGCTTTTCCTTCACCGCGGCGACGAGCTGCGGCATCGTGACCGCCCGGTCCACCGGCGCGCCCTTCACCCGCTCGCGAAGCAGCAGCGACTGATCGGCGCGGACGATGACCTCGAGCGGCGCCTCCGGCGGCGCCGACGAGCGGCCGACCGTCGGCAGCTCGACGAGTCCGGGCGTCATCAGCGGCGCGGTCACCATGAAGATCACGAGCAGCACCAGCATCACGTCCACGTACGGGACGATGTTGATCTGGTTCATCAGCTTGCGCGGCCGCCGCATCGCGCCCCCGGTCAGCGCGCCGCCTGCCGCTGCAGGATGTTCGAGAATTCCTCCATGAAGCTCTCGAAGCGCACGCCGAGCCGCTCGATGTCGTACGAGTAGCGGTTGTAGGCCACCACCGCCGGGATCGCGGCGAACAGGCCGATCGCGGTGGCGACCAGCGCCTCGGCGATCCCTGGCGCCACCGCAGCGAGCGTCGCCTGGGCGACGTTCGCCAGCCCGCGGAAGGCGTGCATGATCCCCCACACCGTGCCGAGCAGCCCGACGTACGGGCTCACCGACCCGACCGAGGCGAGGAACGCGAGGTGCGACTCGAGGTGGTCCATCTCCCGCTGATAGGTCGCCCGCATCGCGCGGCGCGCCCCGTCGATCAGGTCGGCCGGCTCGACGCGCTGGCTCTTCAGCTTGACGAAGTCGCGGAACCCCGCCTCGAAGATCCGCTCGAGGATCCCGGTGCGGTGGCGGGCGTTCACCGCGCTCTGATAGAGCGCGTTCAAGTCGGGCCGGCTCCAGAAGGTGCGCTCGAACTCCTCGGTCTGCCTGCGCGCCTGGCGGATCGCGAACATCTTGCGGAAGATGTAGTACCAGGACATCACCGATACGATCACGAGCAGCAGCATGATCGCCTGCACCACCCAGCTCGCGTTCAGGATCAGGGAGAGGATCGACAGGTCTTCGGTGACGGTCATCGGTGCTGCAGCCGGAGTCGGAGCGGTTCGGGCAGGGCGGTCGGGCGGAAGCTACGCGGATCGACGCAGGCGGCGAGCACCTTGCCCGAGACGAGCAGCTCGGCGCCGCGGCGCACCTGCTGTTCGAAGTCCAGGCGCACCCGCCCGACGCGCGCGATCGCGGCGCCCACGGTGAGCAGGTCGTTCAGCCGCGCTGGCCTATGGTAATCGACCTCCATCCGGTACACCATGAACAGCACGTGGTCGCGTTCGGCGAGCGACGCGAGGTCGAGCCCCAGCCCGTTCAGCAGCTCGATGCGCGCGGCCTCCATGAAGTCGAGATACCGGCCGTGATAGACGACGCCGCCGGCGTCGGTGTGGTGGTAGTAGATGCGCACCGGGAGCGAGCACGCCGGCCCCGGCCCACCTGTCAACGCGCGCGGTGCGCGTTCGGGGTTACTCATCCGCGAACAGCTCTCCGCTCGCCGGCCGCGCGGGCGCGGGCAGGCCGAGGTGGCGGAACGCGCTCGCGGTGGCGATCCGGCCGCGCGGGGTGCGCTGCAGGAAGCCGCTCTGGATCAGGAACGGCTCGAGCACGTCCTCGATCGTGTCGCGCTCCTCGCCGATCGCCGCCGCCAGGTTGTCCACCCCGACCGGGCCGCCGGCGAATTTCTCCATCACCGCGAGCAGGAGCTTGCGGTCCATCACGTCCAGGCCGAGGGGGTCCACGTCGAGCATCGTGAGCGCCGCGTCGGCCACCGCCCCGGTGATCGCCCCGCCCGCCTTGACCTGCGCATAGTCGCGCACCCGGCGCAGCAGCCGGTTGGCGACGCGCGGCGTGCCGCGCGAGCGCCGCGCGATCTCGAGCGCTCCGTCGGCGGCGATCTCCACCCCGAGCAGCGCGGCCGACCGGTTGACGATCCGCTGCACCTCCTCCGCCGTGTAGAACTCGAGCCGGGCGACGATGCCGAAGCGGTCGCGCAGCGGGTTGGTGAGCATCCCGGCGCGGGTCGTCGCGCCGACCAGCGTGAACGGCGGCAGGTCGAGCTTGACCGAGCGCGCCGCCGGGCCCTCGCCGATCATGATGTCGATCTGGAAGTCCTCGAGCGCCGGATAGAGGATCTCCTCGACCACCGGGCTGAGCCGGTGGATCTCGTCGATGAACAGCACGTCGTGCGGCTCGAGGTTGGTGAGCAGCGCGGCGAGGTCGCCCGGGCGCTCGAGCACCGGCCCGGAGGTCTGGCGCAGGTTCACGCCCATCTCGCGCGCCACGATGTGCGCGAGCGTCGTCTTGCCGAGCCCGGGCGGGCCGAACAGCAGCACGTGGTCGAGCGCCTCGCGGCGGCTGCGCGCCGCCTCGATGAAGATTGCGAGCTGGCCGCGGATCTTCTCCTGGCCGACGTATTCGTCGAGCTGCTTCGGCCGCAGGCTGCGCTCGTAGGCCTCCTCCTGCGGCGAGGTCCTGCCCGGGGAGATCAGCCGGTCGGTCTCGATCACCACAGCGTGCGCACCTTCAGCTGCCGCAGCCTCGCGTCTTGCGTCACCAGCACCATGCCCTCGTGCATCGCCTGCGCGGCGAGCATCCGGTCGAACGGATCGCCCCGATCGCCGGGCAGATGGTCGAGCGCCCAGACGTGGGCGGGCTCGACCGGCAGCACGCGAAACGAGTTCTGCTGCACCTGCGCCTCGACCCGGCTGCGCACGGTGCCGTGGAGCTCGAGCTTGCCGGCGGCGGCCTTCACCGCCATCTCCCACAGCGAGACCACGCTGAGGAAGAGTTCGCTCGTCGGCCGCGTGAGCGCGCGCATCGCGCGGCCCGACAGCCGGTCGGGCGCCTTGTCCCACCAGATGAAGGCGTGGGTGTCGAGGAGCAGCTTCACTGCGCGCGGTCGCGCCGGCCCGGCTTTGCCCGCCTCGCGCGCCGGCGCGGGCGTTTCCCGAACCAGAATGAGTCGGGCAGCGGCTCGTCGAAATCGGGCGCCATCCAGTAACCGGTCGCGGCGCCGAGCCCGGGGGTGCGCCGCCGCGCCGCCGGAACGAACGCCACCAGCCTGGCAACCGGCCGGTTGGCGCGCGAGATCACGACCTCCTCGCCGCGCAGCGCCCGGCCGATCAGGGCCGAGAGATGCGTCTTCGCCTTGTGCACGTTCCAGGTCTCGGACATTCGCGTCGCTTAGCCATGAAGGTGGCTAACAAAATACCACCTTCCTACGCCTTCGAGAGCAGCTTCAGCGCGTTGCGGATGCCGTCGGCGACCGACAGGCCGTCGGGCAGCTGCCTGATCGCGCCCGCGGCCTCCTTCTCGCTATAGCCGAGCGCGAGCAATGCGCGCAGCACGTCGCTCGCCGCGCTCGCCGGGCGCGCCGCCGCGGCCGTCGCCGCGAGCTCGACGCCGAGCCGGTCCTTCAGCTCGAGCAGCAGCCGCTCGGCGGTCTTGCGCCCGATCCCCGGCACCCGCGTGAGGCGGCCGGTGTCCTGCAGCGTGACCGCCTCGGCGAGGTCGTCCACCGTCATGCCGGACAGCACGGCGAGCGCGGTGCGCGCCCCGACGCCGCTGATCCTGAGGAGCTGCCGGAACGCCCGTCGCTCGCCCTCCGACGCGAAGCCGTACAGCAGGTGCGCGTCCTCCCGGACGACGAGATGGGTGAGCAGCGTGACCGGCTGGCCGGTCGCCGGCAGGCTGTAGAAGGTGCTCATCGGGACCTCGACCTCGTAGCCGACGCCCTGGCAGTCGACGACGATCTGCGGCGGGTGCTTCTCGAGCAGCGTGCCCCGGATGCGGCCGATCATCGCGTGGCAACCCGTCCGCCGACGAGGCGCCCGCGCCGCACCCGGTAGCCGGAGGTCGCGACCGCGCCGAGCCCCTGTCCGCCGTGCGCATGGCAGATCGCGCACGCGAGCGCGTCGGCGGCGTCGGCGGCCGGGACGCCGGGTAGCGCGAGCAGCCGCCGCACCATCTCCTGCACCTGTTCCTTCCTCGCGTGCCCGTTGCCGACCACCGCCTGCTTGACCTGCAGCGCGGTGTACTCGGCCACCGGCAGCCGCGCCGCCACCGCCGCGCAGATCGCGGCGCCGCGCGCCTGCCCGAGGGCGAGGGTGGATTCGGGGTTGACGTTCACGAACACCTTCTCGAGCGCCACCTGCGCCGGCCGGTGCGCGGCGATCACCTCGCCGAGCGAGGCGAGGATCACGCCGAGCCGGTCGGGCAGGCTCGCCCCGGCCGGGCTGCGGATGCGGCCGCTCGCGACGTAGGCGAGCCGCTGGCCGGTCCGCTCGATCACGCCGAAACCGGTCACCCGCAGGCCGGGGTCGATGCCGAGGATGCGGACCGGCGCGACCTCGCTCACTCTTCGATCGCCGCGGTCGTGTACACGTCTTGCACGTCGTCGATCGCCTCGAGCGCATCGAGCAGCCGCCGCATCTTCGCGCCTTCCTCCCCCCGCAGCACCGTCTCGGTGGTCGGGCGCATGGTGATCTCGGCGACCGCCGGCTTGAGCCCCGCCTTGTCGAGCGCCGCCTTGACCGACTCGAAGTCCGACGGCGCGCACAGCACCTCGAGGGTCCCGTCCTCGCCGGTGACCACGTCCTCGGCCCCGGCGTCGAGCGTCGCCTCCATCAGCCGCTCCTCGGTCGTCGACCCGGGCGCGAAGACGAACTGCCCGACGTGCTTGAACATGTACGCGACCGAACCGTCGGTGCCGAGGTTGCCGCCGTGCTTGGAGAAGGCGTGGCGCACGTCGGCGACGGTGCGGGTCCGGTTGTCGGTCAGGCAGTCCACCATGACCGCGGCGCCGCCGATGCCGTAGCCCTCGTAGCGCACTTCCTCGTAGGACGCGCCCTCCAGCTCGCCGGTGCCGCGCTTGATCGCGCGCTCGATGTTGTCCTTCGGGACGTTCACTTCCTGCGCCTTGGCGAGCGCGAGGCGAAGCCTGGCGTTCATCGACGGGTCGCCGCCGCCGAGCCGCGCGGCGACCGTGATCTCCTTGATCGCCTTGGTGAAGAGCTTGCCCTTGCGCGCGTCGGAGGCGGCCTTCTTGTGCTTGATGTTCGCCCACCTCGAGTGCCCCGCCATGTCGGTTCCCGCGCAGCGCAGTCCGTCGAAAGACGGTAATTTTAGCGCCTCGCCGGGGTCCACCCGGTCTTTCGACGCCGCAGGAGCGCGCCAATGGCCGAACCGATGCTCGTCGCCAAGGCTGGCGACACGGAGCTCTTCCTCCTTCCCGCGCTCGCCAACCGCCACGGGCTGATCACCGGGGCGACCGGAACCGGCAAGACGGTCACGATGCAGGTGCTCGCCGAGTCCTTCTCCCGCCTCGGCGTGCCCTCGTTCATGGCCGACGTGAAGGGCGACTTCTCCGGCATCGCGGCGCCGGGCAGCGCCTCGCCGAAGATGAAGGAGCGGCTCGCGATGCTGGGGCTCGCCGAACCGCGCTGGGAGGGCTACCCGGTCACCTTCTGGGACGTGTTCGGCGAGCAGGGCCATCCGGTGCGCGCCACGATCTCGGACATGGGGCCGCTGCTGCTCGGCCGCCTGCTCAACCTGAGCGAGGTGCAGCAAGGCGTACTGACGGCCGTGTTCAAGATCGCCGACGACAAGGGGCTGCTGCTGCTCGACCTGAAGGACCTGCGCGCGATGACCCAGTTCGTGGGCGACAACGCCGCGGAGTTCAAGACCGCCTACGGCAACATCTCGACCGCCTCGATCGGCGCGATCCAGCGCGGCCTGCTCGAGCTCGAGCAGCAGGGCGCCGAGCGGTTCTTCGGCGAGCCGATGCTCGACATCGCCGATCTGATGCAGACCGACTCGAACGGCCGCGGATTCGTGAACGTGCTCGCCGCCGACCGGCTGCTCAACTCGCCGAAGCTCTACTCGACGTTCCTGCTGTGGCTGCTCTCGGAGCTGTTCGAGAACCTGCCCGAGGTCGGCGACCCGGACAAGCCGAAGCTCGTGTTCTTCTTCGACGAGGCGCACCTGCTGTTCGCCGACGCGCCGAAGGCGCTGGTCGACAAGATCGAACAGGTGGTGCGGCTGATCCGGTCAAAGGGCGTCGGCGTCTATTTCGTCACCCAGAACCCGCTCGACATCCCGGAGAGCGTGCTCGGCCAGCTCGGCAACCGCGTCCAGCACGCGCTGCGCGCGTTCACGCCGAAGGACCAGAAGGCGGTGCGGACCGCCGCTGCGACGCTGCGCCAGAACCCAAAGCTCGATACCGAGAAGGCGATCACCGAGCTCGGCGTGGGCGAGGCGCTGGTGTCGCTGCTCGACGAGAAGGGCCGTCCGGGCGTGGTCGAGCGCGCCTACATCGTGCCGCCGCGCTCGAAGATCGGCCCGCTCGCGCCCGAGGAGCGCAAGCGGATCATGGCCGCTTCGCTGGTCGCCGGGCACTACGAGCAGGCGATCGACCGCGAGTCGGCGTTCGAGAAGCTGCAGGCGGCCGCGGCGCCGGCCAAAGGCGCGGCCGGGCCGGCAGCCGGCGCGCCCGCCCAGGGCGGCGGGATGCTCGATGCGCTGAGCGAGCTCCTGCTCGGCAAGACCGGGCCGCGCGGCGGGCGCAAGGAGGGGGTGCTCGACGCTGCCGCCAAGAGCGCCGCGCGCTCGGTCGCTTCATCCCTCGGCCGGGAGATCTCGCGCGGGATCCTCGGTTCGATTCTCGGCGGCGGCAAGCGCCGCTAGCCCCGCGACGCCGGGGGCGGTGCGCGCTTCGCCGCGAGTTGCGGAGGAAATGACGTGGATCTAGGGATCAGGGGCAAGACCGCGATCGTGTGCGCGGCGAGCAAGGGGCTGGGGCGGGCGTGCGCGTGGTCGCTCGCACGCGAAGGCGTGGAGATCACCATCTGCGCGCGCGGCGAGGAGGCGCTGCGGCAGACCGCCGAGGAGATCCGCAAGGCGTTCGGCGCCAAGGTCACCGCGGTGGCAGCCGACGTCGCGACGCCCGAGGGGCGCGCCAAGCTGCTCGCCGCGTGCCCGCAGCCGGACATCCTGGTGAACAACGCGGGTGGCCCGCCGCCGGGCGACTTTCGCGACTGGTCGCGCGAGGACTGGCTGCGGGCGATCGACGCGAACATGCTCGCGCCGATCGAGCTGATCAAGGCGACCGTGGATCAGATGATCGCGCGCAGGTTCGGGCGCATCGTGAACATCACCTCGAGCGCGGTGAAGGCGCCGCTCGCCGTCCTCGGGCTGTCGAACGGCGCGCGCTCGGGGCTGACCGGCTTCGTCGCCGGCCTCGCGCGCCAGACGGTGCGGCACAACGTCACCATCAACAATCTCCTCCCCGGGTTCTTTCTCACCGACCGCAATCGCGCGACGATGGCCGCGTTCGCGAAGGAAAAGGGGGTCAGCATCGAGGAGGCGGTCGCCGACCGGATCAAGCACATCCCGGCCGGGCGGCAGGGCGACCCGGCCGAGTTCGGCGACGCGTGCGCGTACCTGTGCAGCGCGCAGGCCGGGTACGTGACCGGCCAGAACTTCCTGATCGACGGCGGCACGTATCCGGGGACGTTCTGAGCGGCCCGGCGCGCGCCTGGCGGTTGGCCTCGCCGCCGCTTTCCCGGACAATGCGGGCTGCGTGCGCCGCCGTCCTCCGCAGCCATGATCGAGTCCCTCGCCGATCCCGCACGGGCCCGTGCCTTTGCGCGCGGCTTCACGCTCACCGCGGCGCCGGCCGATTTCATCGACGACCCGTATCCCTACTACGCCGCGCTGCGCCAGTACGACCCGGTGCACGAGCTGGCGCCAGGCTCGATCTTCCTCACCCGCTACGACGACGTGGCCGCGGTGTACCGCGACCCGCGCGCGAGCTCCGACAAGCGCGAGGAGTTCCGCCCGAAGCTGGGCGACGGCCCGATCTACGAGCATCACACCACCAGCCTGGTGTTCAACGACCCGCCGCTGCACACGCGCGTGCGCCGGCTGATCCTCGGCGCGGTCAACCAGCGCGCGATCGCGCGCATGGAGCCCGGCCTGGTGACCCTGGTCGACCGGCTGCTCGACCGCATGGCCGACATGCGGCGGCTCGACCTGATCGACGACTTCGCGGCCGAGATCCCGATCGAGGTGATCGGCAACCTGCTCGTGGTGCCGCGGAGCGAGCGCGCGCCGCTGCGCGGCTGGTCGCTCGCGATCCTGTCGGCGCTCGAGCCGGCGCCGGAGGCCGCGGTCATCGATCGCGCCAACGCCGCGGTGCGCGAGTTCCTGGACTACCTCGAGGGACTGGTGGCCGAGCGGCGCAAGCGGCCCGGCGACCCGGACGTGGACGTGCTGACGCGCCTGATCCAGGGCGAGCAGGACGGCGAGCGGCTCACGCACCGGGAGCTGCTGCACCAGTGCATCTTCCTGCTCAACGCCGGCCACGAGACCACCACCAACCTGATCGGCAACGGCATGCACGCGCTGCTCACCCACCGCGGCGAGCTCGACCGGCTCGCGCGCGACCCGTCGCTCGTCGTCACCGCGGTCGAGGAGCTGCTGCGCTTCGAGAGCCCGCTCCAGCTCAACAACCGCCGCGCCACCGCGCCGATCGAGATCGGCGGGCGCACTTTCCCGGCCGGGACCTTCATCACGCTCGGCGTCGGCGCGGCCAACCGCGATCCGGCGCAGTTCCCCGACCCCGATCGCCTCGACGTCGGCCGCAAGCCGAACCGGCACCTCGCCTTCGGGCACGGCGACCACGCCTGCGCCGGCATGAACGTCGCGCGGGTCGAGGGCCGGATCGCCTTCGGCCGGCTGCTCGCGCGCTTTCCGCGCATCGCGCTCGCCGGCGAGCCCGAGCGCGACCGGCGGATCCGCTTCCGCGGGTTCCGGCACCTGCCGGTCACCGTTTCGTAGCCCTGCGATGCTGACCGGCGACATGCTGCGGCGTTCGGCCGCGCGCTTCCCCGACAAACCGGCGATCATCCGCGACGATGTTCGCCTGAGCTACGCCGAGCTCGACCGCCAGGCGAACCGGTTCGCCCACGCGCTGCTCGCCCTCGGCCTGCCCAAGGGCGCGAAGGTCGCCATCCTGTCGCGCAACCTGCCCGAGTACGGAGTCGTCTTCTTCGGCGCCGCGAAGAGCGGTCTGGTGCTGGTCAACGTCTCGATCCTCTACGCGCCGGACGAGCTCGAGTTCGTGCTCAACAAGGCCGACGCCGAGCTGCTCGTCTTCGATGCGCTGTTCGCCGAGAAGGTCGCCGCGGTGCGCGGCCGCTGTCCGAAACTGAAGCACCTGGTGTCGATCGGTGAAGCGGCGGGCGCGGTCCGGTTCGAGGCGTTCCTCGAGGGTCAGGAGGACGCCGAGCCCGCAGTCCGGCTCGACGAGCGCGATCCGTTCTGCATGACCTACACCGGAGGCACCACCGGGCGGCCGAAGGGCGTGCTCTGCAGCCATCGTGCGCGCGCGCTCACCGCGCACACCGTCGTGGTCGAGGAGGCGCTCGACGAACGCGACGTGGTGGCGATCGTGACGCCGCTCTTCCACGTCGCGGCGCTCAACATCATGTTCCAGCCGGCGGTGCTGGTCGGCGCGACCTCGACCTTCGTCACCCCCTGGTCGGCGCAGAAGTTCATGCAGACCGTCGAGCGCGACCGGGTCACCGCGGCGTTCATGGTGCCGACGCAGGCGAACACGCTCGTCTCGCACCCGCAGTTCGACGCTGGCAAGCTCGCGACCTGGCGCAAGCTCTCGTTCGCGGGCGCGCCGATGCCGGACTGGGTCCAGCTCGAGCTCAAGCGCAAGCTCCCGCAGCTCGCGCTGACGCAGATCTACGGCCAGTCGGAGATGGGCGTGCTCACCTCGCTGCGCGACTGGTACCTGCCGGCGAAGCTCGGCTCGGTCGGGCGGCAGGCGTACAACGTGGACGTCGCGCTCTTCGCGCCCGACGGCCGCCGGGTCGGGCCGGGCGAGCTCGGCGAGATCGGCTCGCGCGGCGACAACCTGATGCTCGAGTACTACAACGAGCCCGAGCAGACCGCGGCGTTCTTCAAGCTCGGCGGCGGCTGGGGCCTGACCGGCGACGTCGGCGTGATGGACGGCGACGGCTTCATCACCCTGGTCGATCGCGCGAAGGACATGCTGATCTCCGGCGGCGAGAACGTCTATCCGAAGGAGATCGAGGACGTGATCTACCGGCTCGACGCGGTCTCCGAGTGCGCGGTGTTCGGCGTGCCCGACGACAAGTTCGGCGAGCTGCCGGCGGCGTACATCGCGCTGAAACCGGGCGCGACGCTCACCGAAGGCGAGGTGGTGGCGCACTGCACCCGCCATCTCGCCGAGTTCAAGCGGCCCCGGGTGGTGAAGTTCGTGACCGAGTTCCCGAAGACGCCGATCGGGAAGATCCAGAAGAACCTGTTGCGCGAGCCATACTGGCGAGATCGAAAGAAGAAGATCTGAGTCCGGCGACGCGCCGCGAGGACAAGAGGAACAGCAGATGACCGACCGCTACGCGAAGTACGAGCGCCTCGACATCCGCCGCCACCCCGACGGGATCGTCGAGCTGGTGATGGGCGCGCCGGGAAAGCTCTCGACCGCCGATCACGTCCTGCACCGCGAGCTCGCCGAGGTCTGGCTCGACGTCGACCGCGACCCCGACACCCGGGTCGCGATCCTGCGCGGCGAGGGCAAGGGCTTCTCCGCCGGCGGCGACCTCAAGTTGATCGACGACATGGTCGCCGATTTCGACACGCGGGCCCGCGTCTGGCGCGAGGCGCGCGACCTGGTCTACAACGTCATCAACTGCGCGAAGCCGGTGGTCTCTGCGATGCACGGTCCAGCCGTCGGCGCCGGGCTCGTCGCCGGGCTGCTCGCCGACATCTCGATCGCCACCAAGAGCGCGCGGATCATCGACGGCCACACTCGGCTCGGCGTCGCCGCCGGCGACCACGCGGCGATCGTCTGGCCGCTGCTCTGCGGGATGGCCAAGGCGAAGTACTACCTGCTGCTCTGCGAGACGGTGAGCGGCGAGGAGGCCGAGCGCATCGGGCTGGTGTCGCTCGCAGTGGACGAAGCGGACCTGGTGCCGAAGGCGTTCGAGGTCGCGCGCAGGCTCGCGCTCGGCGCGCAGACGGCGATCCGCTGGACCAAGTACAGCCTCAACAACTGGCTCCGGATGGCCGGTCCGACGTTCGACGCCTCGCTCGCGCTGGAGTTTCTCGGCTTCACCGGTCCGGAAGTGAAGGAAGGCGTGGCTTCGCTCAAGGAGAAGCGGGCACCCGCGTTCAAGCCGGCATCGCCGTTCTGAGCGGCCACTGCCGGCAAGGTGCGCAGACCTGACGCGCCCGGCGACCGCGGAGCGCGATTCCGGTGCCGCGCCCTACGCCGCCGCGCCCGCCTGCGCGACGATCCCCCGCAGCCACGCCCGCGCCGGGTCCTCGCCGGTGCGCGCGTGCCAGGTGATCGCGAGCGAGAAGCCGGTCGGACGCACCGGCGAGCGGTGCACGACGAGCGGCAAGCGCGCGGCGAAGCGCTCGGCGACGCGCTCCGGCAGCGTGGCGATCAGGTCGGACGCGGCGACGATCTCCGGCACGAGCAGGAAATGCGCGACCGCGACTGCGGCCTGCCGCTTGCGCTCGGCGTCGGCGAGCGCGGGGTCGGCCTTCGCGGCCGCCGCAGGCGCCTGCACGACGACGTGGCGCTCGGCTGCCCACGCCGAGGCGGTGAGCTTCTTCGCCGCGCGCGGATGGCCCTTCGCGGCGATGCAGGCGAAGCGCTCGGCGAAGAGCGTCTCGGAGTGGAGTTGCGCGCCGCGCAGCGGCCCCGCGATCACCAGATCCAGCGCACCGCCCGCGAGCGCCTTGCGCGCGCCGCCCGGATCGAAGGGCGCCACGGCGAGCGTCGCGCGCGGCGCCGCCGCCGCGAATGCGCGAGCCACCGCCGGGCCGAGGACGAACGCCGCGTAGTCGGTGGCCGCCAGCGTGAAGCGCTCCTCGCAGAACGCCGGATCGAAGACGTCGCGCCCGGACAGCACCTCGCCGATGCGCTCGAGCAGATCGCGGAACGGCGCGGCGAGCCTGCGCGCGCGGCGGGTCAGCTCGACGCCGCCGCCGCGCGCAACCAGCAGCGGGTCGCCGACGATCTCGCGCATCTGGCGCAGCGCGAACGCGGCGATCGGCTCGCTCGCGGCCACCAAGTTGGCGACGCGGTTGAACTGGCCGGCGCGGAGCAGCGCCTCGACGGTCTTGAGCAGGCCCGCGTCGAGGGCCCTGGAGAGGTCCGGGAGCCCGAGCCTCACCGCACGAACTGGTCGACGTACCCCGCGCCCAGCCCGACCGCGACATAGTGCTTGCGGCACATCTCGATCTTGGAGAAGACGTCCTCGTACGCGGTCTGCCGCCCCTCGTCGTCGAGATAGATCATCGCGCCGGCGATGTTGAAGAAGGTGATCATCTCCGGCACGTCGTCCGGCACCACCAGCGTGTGGATCTCGCCCGGCGGCTCGTAGACGAAGCTGCCTTCGGTCGCAACCCAGTCGTGCTCGAGGTAGCGCCACTTGCCCTTGATCACGTAGCCGGTGACGATCATGGGGTGGCGATGGCGGTGCAGGACGCCGCTCTTGCGCACGCGCAGCAGGTTGCACCAGCCGCCGGTCACCGTGTTGAGCAGCAGCGGGCGGAACCAGACGTCCTTCGCCTGCGGCACCCAGACCCGTTCGTCGTCGGGAATCGCCTGGACCGCGATCTCGGGCCGGATGCCGGGGGAGGGCAGGACGAGGGGGGCGTTCATTCGCTTGCATGCTCCGAGAGGCTGGTGCCGGATGATACCCACCGCACATCCGGCCGCGGGCGGTGCAGTCGGTCACCCGGCCCGCGCATGCGACTGGGGAGACGCGAGCGCATGATAACGCTTCGATGCGAATCGTTACTCTGATTCCGACGCAGATCGGCTTCGCGGCACGCGAGCGCGCGGCAGCCAAGCGCAAAAAACGCCGCGGCTCGGGATCGCGGTCGCTCATCTCGTTCGCCGCCCGGTCGGACACCCACCACCGGCTTTTCCGACGCGCCTGATCGACGCGCTGGAGCGCCTCACCACCTTGCCGGTGATCGCCGAATCCTGGCAGCGGGCGCACCGCCTCGGGCCGCGGCGGCGCCGTCGATCAGGATCTTTCCGGCGGGGGCCGGCGGTACAATCGCCGCTCGTCGCGCGCCCGGCGCGCCGCCGACCTCGAAAGATCGCCATGAACGCTCCAACCGACTCCACCCGCTCCGGCGTCAAGCTCGCCGACCCGAGGCTGTTCCGCCAGCAGTGCTACGTCGGCGGCGAATGGATCGACGCCGACGGCGGCAAGACCCTCGCGGTGACCAACCCGGCCACCGGTGCCACGATCGGCACGGTGCCCGACATGGGCGCCGGCGAGACGCGGCGCGCGATCGAGGCGGCCAATGCCGCCTGGCCCGGCTGGCGCGCGAGAACCGCCAGGGAGCGCGCCGGCATCCTGCGCAAGTGGCACGACCTGATGCTCGCCAATCAGGAGGACCTCGCGATCCTGATGACCAGCGAGCAGGGCAAGCCGCTCGCCGAATCGCGCGGCGAGATCGCCTACGCCGCCTCGTTCATCGAATGGTTCGCCGAGGAGGGGCGGCGCGTGTACGGCGACACGATCCCGGGGCACCAGCCCGACAAGCGGATCGTGGTCCTCAAGGAGCCGATCGGCGTGTGCGCGGCGATCACGCCGTGGAACTTCCCGGCGGCGATGATCACGCGCAAGGCCGGGGCGGCGCTCGCCGCCGGCTGCACGATGGTGCTGAAGCCCGCATCGGCGACGCCGTTCTCGGCGCTCGCGCTGGCCGAGCTCGGCGAGCGCGCCGGCATCCCGAAGGGCGTGTTCAGCGTCGTCACCGGCGGCGCGCGGGCGATCGGCGGCGAGCTGACCGGCAATCCGCTGGTCCGCAAACTCTCGTTCACCGGCTCGACCGAGATCGGCAAGGTGCTGTTGCAGCAGTGCGCCGCGACGGTGAAGAAGACGTCGATGGAGCTGGGCGGCAACGCGCCGTTCATCGTCTTCGACGACGCCGACCTCGACGCCGCCGCCGATGGCGCGATCGCCTCGAAGTACCGCAACGCCGGCCAGACCTGCGTGTGCGCGAACCGCATCCTGGTCCAGCACGGGGTCTACGAGGCGTTCGCCGCCAAGCTCGCCGAGCGAGTCGCGAAGCTCAAGGTCGGCAACGGCCTGGAGCCGGGCGTCACCACCGGCCCGCTCATCGATGCGGCCGCGGTCGCGAAAGTCGAGGAGCACGTGCAGGATGCGGTCGCCAAGGGCGCGCGGATCGTGCTCGGCGGCAAGCGGCACGCCCTCGGCGGCCTGTTCTTCGAACCCACCATCCTCGCGGATGTGACCGGCGCGATGAGGATCGCCAGGGAAGAGACCTTCGGCCCGGTTGCACCGCTGTTCCGCTTCGAGCACGAGGCCGAGGCGATCAGGATGGCGAACGACACCGAGTTCGGGCTCGCCTCGTACTTCTACGCCCGCGACCTCGGGCGCGTGTGGCGCGTCGCCGAAGGGCTCGAGTACGGCATCGTCGGCATCAACACCGGCCTGATCTCGACCGCCGAGGCGCCGTTCGGCGGCGTCAAGGAATCCGGGCTCGGCCGCGAGGGCTCGAAGTACGGCATCGAGGACTACCTCGAGGTCAAGTACCTCTGCATGGCGATCTGACGCGGGCGGTCGTCGACCGCCGGCCGCGCGCCGCTCAACGCGCCGGCGCCGGCACCCGTTTTCCGTCCCGACCGATGCACTCGCAGGCCGGCCCGCCGCTGCCCGGCGGCGAATACCGGTAGTCGGGGTGGCCGTCCTTCAGGCAGTCCTGCCGGCAACGGCGCCGGTCGTCGGCGCCGAGCGCGAGCACCACGACGACCGCCACCAGGATCGCCATCGCGATCGGCAGTTTCGCTTGCCAGAGCATGCGCGGCAGGCCGGATCGAGGCATCGGCGGGTGCGTCGGCGGATCACCCCGATTCTAGTGCGCCGGCCGCCGGCCCACCCGTCCGGCCGATCGCGGGCGCGCGCTTCACACAACTTTACCGCGCCGAGAAACCGCCGCAACCGGGCGCGGCCACACTGCCCGCCATGGCCTGGTCGGTTCCGGGCCCCCTTTCACAGGAGCAGACCATCATGCAGCAGCACGGACACCGAAAGTTCTCCGGTCCCGCGCGCCGGCCGTTGCGCGGCTTTGTCCTCGCCGCGCTCGCCGGCGCCCTCACCGCCGGCGCGAGCGCCCAGGCGCTCGCCCACGGCGGCCCGTTCGGCTCGATGGCCGGCATGGGCGGCCCGCGCGGCTGGGGCATGGGCGCAGGCGAGACCGATCCGGCGGCGATGCAGCGCCGCGCCGAGGGCATGGTCCGCATGTGGCTCGCCGACGTGGACGTCGGCGAGGCGCAGCAGAAGCGCATCGCCGAGATCATGAGCGCGACGATGCGCGAACTCGCGCCGCTGCGCGAGAAGCACCGCGAGGGGCGCGAGCAGGCGATCGCGGCGCTCGCCAAGCCGCAGGTGGACCGCAACGCGCTCGAGGCGATCCGCGCGCAGCAGCTCGCGCTCGCCGACCAGATGTCGCGCCGGCTCACGCAGTCGATGGCGGACGTCGCCGAGGTCCTGACGCCCGAGCAGCGCGCGAAGGTGGCCGAACGGATGCAGGCGCGGCACGAGCGGTTCGCGCGCCGCGGCCGCGGCTGACCTCGTCGTCCCTCCTCTCCCGCCTGCCGGCGGGCTCGACGCGCCGCGGTCGATCCTCCGACCGCGGCGCTTTTTTCCCGATAATCGGCGCATGCCCGAACGCATCCTGATGATCGAGGACGACCTCCGCCTCGGCGCCATGGTGCGCGACTACCTCGGCGAGGCAGGTTTCCGCGTCAGCGTGCGCGAGACCGCGGGCGAGGGTCTCGCGGCGCTCGCGCGCGAGCCGTTCGACGCCGTGCTGCTCGACGTGATGCTGCCCGATCTCGACGGGTTCGAGGTCTGCCGGCGCGTCCGGGCGAGCTCCAACGTGCCGATCCTGATGCTCACCGCGCGCGGCGCGCCGACCGACCGCATCGTGGGACTGGAGCTCGGCGCCGACGACTACCTCCCGAAGCCGTTCGAGCCGCGCGAGCTGCTCGCGCGCCTGCGGGCGATCCTGCGGCGCGGGCGCGGCGCGGCATCACGCGCGGCGGTGCTGCGCTTCGGGCGGCTCGAGATCGACCGCGATGCGCGCGCAGTGCGCATCGACGGCGAGGCGCGCGCGCTCACCAGCTACCAGTTCGATCTCCTGGTGGCCCTCGCCGAGCATGCCGGCAGGGTGCTCTCGCGCGAGGCGCTGATGGACGCGGTGAAGGGCGAGCCGCTGGAGGCTTTCGACCGCTCGATCGACGTCCATGTCTCGCGCATCCGCGCGGCGATCGAGGACGATCCGAGGAAGCCGCGCCGGATCATCACGGTACGCGGCGCGGGCTACGTCTTCGCGAAACTGCAGGACGGCGACTGAATGCGCCGCCTGTACCTGCGGCTCTACCTCACGGTAGTGGCGAGCGTGGTGGTGTTCGCGCTCGCGGCCGGCGTGCTCTGGCGCACGCTGGTCGCTGCGGCGCCGCCGCCCGGGCTCGATCTCGCCGCCGCGGTCGCGCAGGGCGCACTGCCCGACGCCGACGCGCCACGCGAGGCGCAGCAGGCCGCGCTCGAGCGGCTCGCGGCGCAGGGTCGGATCGACATCGCGCTGTTCGCCGCCGACGGCACGCGGATCGCGCAGGTTGGACCCGAGGTGCTCGGGCCGCGCAGCCACCGCCCGCGCGACGGCGGTCCGTGGCACCCGGGCCGCGTCTGGACGCTCGAGCTGCCCGACGGGCGCTGGCTCGCCGCGCGCCTGCCGCGGCAGGGCCGGCCGCCGGCGGCGCCCTTCGGCCTGTTCTTCACGCTCGGCTTGATCGCCTGCGCGATCGCAGTCGGCGCCTATCCGGTGGTGCGTGGCGCGACGCGGCGCATCGAGCGGCTGAAACAGAGCGTGGAGGCGCTCGGGCAGGGCGATCTCGGCGCGCGCGTGCAAGTCGAAGGTCGCGACGAGGTGGCGGCGCTCGCGGCGAGCTTCAACCGCTCGGCCGAGCGCATCGAGGCGCTCGTCGCCGCGCACAAGACGCTGCTTGCCAACGCCTCCCACGAGCTGCGCTCGCCGCTCGCCCGCATCCGGATGGCGATCGAGATGGTCGGCCCGCGCGCACCACCCGAGCTCAAGCGCGAGCTCGAGCGCGACATCGCCGAGCTCGACGCGCTCGTGGACGAGATCCTGGTCGCGAGCCGGCTCGACGCGGTCGCCGCGCTCGAGCTGCGCGAGGAGGTCGATCTGCTCGCCCTCGCCGCCGAGGAGTGCGCGCGGGTGGACGCCGCGCTCGACGGCGCGCCGGCGACGGTCCGCGGCGATCCACGGCTGCTGCGCCGCCTGATCCGTAACCTGCTGGAAAACGCGCGCCGCTATGGCGGAGCGACGCCGATCGAGGTCACCGTCGCAGCCACCGCGCGCGGCGCGCGGCTGCGGGTGTGCGACCGGGGTCCGGGCGTGCCAGAGAGCGAACGCGAGCGGATCTTCGAGCCATTCTACCGCCCGGTCGGCGCCGCCGAGCGGGCCGGCGGGGTCGGGCTCGGGCTCGCACTGGTGCGGCAGATCGCTCGCAAGCACGGCGGGGAGGCCCGGTGCCTGCCCCGCGCCGGGGGCGGCAGCTGCTTCGAGGTCGAGCTCGCCGGCGCGGGCGGCTGACTCGGCCGGCCCCTACGCGCCGCCCTTCGCGAGCGCGCCTGGATAGAGCCGTTCCAACAGCTCGCGCGCGGCGCCGGCGAGCTCGCGCCCGAGCGCCGCCTGGAGCGCGGGGGCGTCGCAGTCCCCGCCGCGCGCGGCCCAGATCGCCGCAAGCGACGCGCGACGCGGCGCGATCACGGCGGCGACCTCCGCCGCCCAGAACGGCGGGTGCTCGCTGCGCGCCCACTCGCCTCGCCCGCGGCCGTAGTGCGCGACCGCGAGGTAGCGCAGCAGCGCAGTCGCGAGGAGCGCGTCGAGCGCCTCCTCGGACCAGCGCACCGCCGACACCTTCGCCCCGCGCACGACGTTGTAGCCGCGCGCGATGCCGGCGCCACCGAGCGCGCCGAGCACGCCGCCGGCGAGCAGGCCGGCGCCGAAGGTCAGGCCGCCGGCGGCGAGGTCGGCCGCGAGCCCGGTCAGGGCGCCCGAGACCACGCCGCCAAGGGCGGCCGCCTTACCCTCGCTCGCGCGCGCCTCGACCGCGAAGTCCGCGCCGACCCGGGCGAGGACCTCGGTCGTCGCCCGGCCCTCCAGCCCGTGGATCTCGATCAGCCGGTCGGTGGTCGCCCGCACCCCCTCGTCGAGCCGCGCCGCCAGCCGCTTCATCGCGCGGGCGCGTGCGTCGTCGCCAGCCTCCTTCGCCAGCCCGAGCGCCGACCCGACCTGCCGCAACTGGCCGCGCAAGCCGCCCTCGTCGTACGGTTCGCGGTCGCAGGCAGCGCGCGCGAGCTCGGCCGCGATCGCCGTCATGGCGGCGTCGAACGCGGCGAGCCGCTGCGCCCGCCACCGCTCGGCCAGACGCGCGAACAGCCCCTGTCGGTCGGCGGGCAGCGCGCGCGCGATCGCCTCGAACAGCACGAGTTCCTGTACCCAGCAGCGCGCGAACGCGTCCAGCGTGAGCACGTCGCGCACGAGTCGATGTGCGGCGACGTGCGCGCGCCAGCGGTCCTCCTCGGCCGCCTCCTCCGCCCGCCGGCGCGGCTCGCCGACCTGGTTCAGCAGCACGATCACCGGCTTGCCGATCCACTCGAGGATGCGCATCTCCGGCGCGACGTACCCGGCCTCGCCCGGATCCTCGGCGGCGTTGACGAGGTAGAGGACGACGTCGGCGTGCTCACGCACGTTGCGGATCGCCTGCTGGCTCGACCAGAACGGCCGGTCGCGCCACCGGTCCCAGACCGCGGACAGGAACAAGCCGATCGGGTTGCCCGACTGCGCGAGCCGCCGCGCGAGCCGGACGCTGTCGCCGAGCCCCGGCGTGTCCCACAGCCGCAGGGCGTCGCCCTCGGGCGTCTCGATCAGCACGTGGGCGTCGGCGCTGGCGGTGACGTGCGGCGCGTCGCGCACTTCGCCGACGTTGCGCCCGAGCAGCGTGCGGGCGAGCGTCGTCTTGCCGACGTTGGTGTGCGAGATCAGGCTGAGCTCAATGGTGGCGCCGGGCGCGCTCATGCCCGAGCTCCGGCGGCGCCGCCGCGCTCGATCGCAGCGTCGAGCGCCGACTCCGCGGCGGCGAGGTCCGGCGCGCCGAGGTCGATGAACACTCCGGCGACGCGAGCCGCGTCGAGCGCCTCGCGCCAGGCGGCCCGCCGTGCCTCCAGCCGTGCCGGCTGCTGCGCGAAGCGCCGCCGCAGGCTCGCCTCGTCGATCACCGCCACGAGCGGGGTCGCGGGGCCGAGGCGCGCGCGCAAGCCGGCGAGGAACGCGCCGTGATTCTCCGACTCGAACGTCGCGCTCAGATTGAAGAGCGCGATCGCGACCGCGCGCGCGCCGGCGGGCAGCGGCCGCGCCGGCAGCGAGTCCTCGCCGCCCCACTCGACGCCGGGCTCGATCGCCAGCTCGGCGCGCGGCCCGAATGCCCGGCGGGCGACCGACTGGAGCGCGAGCGCGGCCTCCGCCGTGAGCGCGCGCCCGTAGGGCACCACGGCCACGCGCGTCGGCTCGTCCGACGCCTGCCGCGCCAGGCGCTGGAAGTAGGGCTCGTCGAGCGCGAGCGGGAAGCGGCGCGCGAGACGGCGTGCGGCGAGCGCGGTGCCCAGGGCGAGCAGGCCGCGCGGCAGCACCACGGCGAGCCCGATCGTCGCGGCGTAGAGATGCAGCCACGGCGCGGCGTTGGCCCCCGGTCCGCCGGCGAGCGCCGCAATCGCGGCGGCGTCCGGGACCGCAATGCCGGTGAGCCAGGACGCCGGTGCCAGTGCGAAGGCGAGCAGCCGATGCACCGTCTCGGCACCGAGGAAGGTGCTCTCCCACGCGGCGCGGTATTCGAGCACCAGGCCCCGCAGGTACAGGCCCGCGACCGCGCCGGCGGCGAACGCGATCGCCGCCAGGTGCAGCACCGTGCCGACGCGCGCCGCGGCGAGGCCGGCCGAGGACTCACCCCAGTCGCGCAGGAAGCGCGCGACCGCGCGGGCGAGCGGGTCGGCACCGGGGGCGAGCGAGCGCGGGGCGATCGCGTGCCCGATCCGCGCGAGCCCACGCGCGATCGGCCCGAGGGCGCGCGCCCGGGCGCTCAACAGGCCGGCGGCGCCCCGCACCAGGATCGCCAGGTACACTGCGAGGTTCCAGGCGACGATCGCGAGCAGCGGAAAGGCGAGCAGATTCACGCGCCGGGCCGGACCGATCTGGTCGGCGGCAACGCCGAGGACGAACGCCCCGGCGACCGCGACCGGGCCGACCCAGGGCCGCCAGGCGGTGGCCCGCAGCGCCCGGCCGAGCGCAGGGTGGCGCGGGCCGAGCCGCTCGAGCGCGAGCGCGGCACGCCGCGCGACGAACGTCGCCGCCGGCGCGCCGGCTCCGACCACTGCGGCCGCAACGGCGCTCGCCCACGCGCGGTCCTCGTCGCGCCAGAGGATGCGCTCGGCGTCGGCCGTCTCGACCGCGCGCACGAGCATCACCTCGCGCGCGGCGGTCTCGTCCATCGCTGCGGTCGTGCCACCC
>Ga0308411_10000493_pt1 | contig 26144 bp, 18 predicted proteins | sample HotsprottomLayer_2_FD_203530 | JGI IMG/M metagenome (GOLD analysis project Ga0308411, IMG submission 203530) | Hot spring phototrophic mat microbial communities from Octopus Spring, Yellowstone National Park, Wyoming, United States -... | ecosystem: Environmental > Aquatic > Thermal springs >... | reverse complement strand
TGCTCGCCGAAGGCAATCCGTTACAAGCCCTCGAAACTTGGCAACGAATCTCTCCGGGGTATCCCCATCTGCTGTCCCTTCGCAGTGAACAAGGAGCCGCCGCTGCTCAGATCTTGCAGGATCAACGGGTGCCGCCCCCGGTCAGACAACAATGGCTGACCAAGGTGATCCACCTGCTCGAAGCCACGTCTCGTCCTGATGCTTCAAGTGATCCCGAAGTGCAGGTTGCTTACTGCCAAGCCCGTTTACAATTGGGCAATTTGATCTTCCTTCAGGGGCAAGATTATCAACGGGTTGAAAAGGTGAGTCGAGAGATTCTTGACTCCCTACCGAGCATGCGCTTAGGGAGCAAGGCGCACGAGATTCAGGGCCAGGCTCAGATCCTTTGGCTTTATGCTCTGCGTGCGCAAATCGACGGCCATTTGCGGGCGAAACGCTTCGAGGCCGCCACGGAACTTTATTTACCCGTGCTGGATCGATTCAAAAAAGATCCGCCCCAATCAGAGTCCGGCGATCGCGTCCTCAAAGCCACTGCCGACTTCTTGATGCTTGCATTGCGGGGCAGCATCCAGGAAGGAAACATCGAACGCGCTCAGCAGATTTGGCAGGTTCTCGCGAAGCTCGACACCAATGACCAGACTGCTCCTCTTGCCAACGTTTTGCGCGATGTGCAAGCGCAAATTCAACAATTGAAACGACATGATCGGCAGGCTCTCGACGATGCCGTTGACCAGTTTACCCGCTTTCTCGACTCGTTATCGAAACAGCCCAATCTGACCCCGGAAGTGAAAATCCTCCTTGCCCAAGGTTACTCAAGTCTCGAAAAGCCGGCACCGGGGTTGGCGCTGTTGCGCTCGATCTCACCGCCCATGGGATCTGACATAGGATCACCACCAACGCCGCCAGCCGAAACCGCTAGCGAGATGGAAAAGGCCGCCTACGAAGAAGCGCGAGTGAAATACGATGCGGCGCAACAAGCCCATGAGGGCTTGGTCCGACTGCATCGGTTCGCCGAACTCACGGAAGTACGGTTGCTGCGGCAGTCGGCCCGATTGGCGAAGGATCCCAAGACGAAGGCTCAATTCGCTGCGGAAGTCGAGGCGAAGCTCAATCAAATGATTGGCACTCCCGAAAAGCCAGGGTGGGCTTTCAACAGTCTGGAAGTGCGACGGGAACGCATTTTCTTGCTGGAAGACCTGGGTAAATTTCGAGCTGCGATGGATGCCTGGGTGGCCATGCAAAAACCCTTCACGCGATTTAGCGTTCCCCCCAAGGATGACAAAGAGGCGCGAATTCGGACCGCATATTACGAAGTTCGCTTCTATATGACACGTTTGGTGTTAATGAGCAAAAAGAACATTGCCGATGCGGCCCGCCGTGACGCCGAGATCCGGAAACTGGCGGAACAACTCGTGGAGCAAGAGAAAGATTCCCGTACTTCCGATTTCGGGGGCTCCTCCGTGCGCAAGCTCTACCAGGATTGGCTCGCAGAGGAACCAGAAATGCTCAAGGCATATGCTGCGGCCGGCGGCAAGATCCTGCTTCCTTCGACAGACACTGAGGGAAAACCCTGATAAAGAGGATTATTCCATGTATCGATTCCTCGCACTCAGCCTGTTCCTCTTAACAACTTCGGTGATTGCCCAAAGTCGGGATGTCATTTACTATCTCGATCGGGCAAGCAAGTCCGACAAGGTCTTGTCGTTGGAGGGAACCATCGTCGAGGATTCGATCAATGGTCTCCGTGTCAAACCGCTAACCGGTCCGGAAAAGACGTTGCATGCGACCGATATCGTGGATGTAGCTTATGCTCTTCCACGGCAGCTCGAGGTCAAGTTCCAGAATATCGTCTTTGCGGAAGCGACGGTGCGTGCCGGAACTGCCGATCGTTCGCGCCTCCAGCAACTCCTCCGCGATTACAACGCGCTGGTGGACCAATTACGTGATCCGAAGCTGTCCCATATCCGGCGGCATGTTAATTATCGCATGGCGATGCTGAAAATTCAGTTAGCAGAAACTACGGAGGAACTTCGGGACGCAGCGGCCAATTTAGGCAAGATTCGATCGGAGTTTCTGGAGAGTTGGCAGTACGTACCTGTTCTCCAGACCCAGGCTCAACTCTGGATCGAGTTAGGTCGGCTCGAAGATGCCGCCAACGTTCTGGATGCCTTGGCGCGAACTCCTAAACTGGATTCCGGACTCAAGCATGATGTGAATTTGCAAATCATCGATCTTATGCTGCGCAGCCAGCAGCCGCGAGAGGCGGAGGGCCGCGCCACGGACGAGCTGTCGAGCCTGCCAATGGATCATCCTTCGGTCCCCGTTCTGAAGCTCTATCAAATTGCCGCCCAGAATTGGCGCTCCGATCTGGAGGAAGCGGTGGCTCGGCTGCGAGCCAGTTTCATCGAAGCGGAGAATTCGACGCTCAAGGCAGTCGGCTATAACCTGCTGGGGCATCTTTACTCGTCGAAAGGACGGCTGGAAGATGCCATGTGGTGCTACCTTTGGGTGGACACGGTTTACAATCAAGATCGTCGAGAGCAATTGAAAGCGATTGAACGTTTGGCAGCCGTTTTCGCGGAGCTTAACGATGAAACGCGAGCTGAAAAATACCGTGAGAAGCTCCGAACATTGCGCGGCAGCAACTGATCAAGGGGCTTGCATTGCCGAGCGACGGATCGGAGCGTAGAATCTCTCGATGTTGCCGGGGCGGTAGCTCAGTTGGGAGAGCGCTGCAATCGCACTGCAGAGGTCGAGGGTTCGACTCCCTTCCGCTCCATTCTGTCGTTTTGCGACCAATATGCCGGATTCGGCAAGAATTTGCGTAACCTCCAATCTATTAAGGTTTCCAACGAATTTTGCGAAGTCCCGCAATCATCCGCTGGCGCCCGCAACGTCGGATGATTTTGGCGAACGTGACACACAGGTTCGCCCCCCGCCCAACCTGAGGACCCGTGGGCCCGCCAACATTACGATGCCGGCATACCATGAACGCTCCCCACAGCAAGTTTCAACGGCAATTGACTTCGGCTTGGACCGGATGATCAGGCATTGCACGAATTCTACTCATTCGATCGTGGCAAGATTGTGCCCAGACTGCAAAGGGTGAGGAACGGGTCCTTAGGAAATGCCAGGGCCGTTTTTGTCACAACTTGATGGCCTTCATTCGATCGGCACTGTTTCACTCTCGCGCGAAACGCAAGCCGATGGGGAGGGATTCTCCGAAGAGTCGGCTGCGGTCCTCCGTTTGTTCGTCAACAATATCAGTAACCATGCGGACCCACTCATCGGGTGCTTGTTGTCGTTGCAAGGCTTCTAGGACTCTCTGGCGTTGAGGCTCGTCGATGTCGATAGCTCTCTGTCCAGTCCGTCGAGTCCACTGAGCCAAACAGTAACACCAACCTAGTCGTTCACTGTCGCTACGGGGTTGAAAAGCTAAGATCGCATCGAGCCAGGTTTCGATAAGTTGCGGATGGAGGACAAGGTTCATGGGGCCGTATAACAGGACGCGGGCGCCCAAACGTGTGAGAGCCCAGAAGGTATAGGTCGGTGTTGGGGAATGTGAGAGAGTCTTGAGCAGAGCTTCGGCAAGAACTTGTTTATTTCGCAGGTCGATGCGCTCGAGGCTGGCGGCGGCACGCCACATTTCGGCAAGCTCGTTCGTACCGGGCTTGATAAGAAGCTTGCCGCGCGGGAGAAGTATAGGGCGCAGCCGATCGAGGAGGTTGTGTTGTAAGGCATTATTGAGTCCCCCTGCGACCCGACGCCACATGATCCACACGTCGGCACCACCTTCGGGGGTGGGCGGGAGCACTTTTCCAGCGACATCTTTTCGTGGTGCATGCATGAGTTTCCACAATTGTTCCACTCGAAAACGGTCGAGCGAATCGCCATATCCTGGTCGCAGACAGTAACCCGCGAGGTGATACCATCGCGATGCGAATTGAGGGCTGCGGTGACGCGCATCAGCGACTTCGAGAACAAAGTCCCAAAGCCGGCGGCATAATGCAATTGGCCAACGCTCTCGTGAAGCTTCCAAGGCGGTTTCAAGGGCTTTGGGAAGTTCGTTGGGCAAGGGATCAGGTTCACCTGTCAATTTAAAGGTGCTACGGATCAAGCGGCCTGCCTCTTGAATCAGGGCTTCCGGCCAGACATCTGTGACCGACTGGGCGGTTGGGGACGAGGCATCTTCATCGACAAAGGACTTGACCAGTTCCCGAACGTTAAACTCGAGACGCCAGCGATTGTTCCCATCTTTAGAGACGCAGAATAGTTCCAGCGTGCCGATTTCCGTATTGCGGATCGCGAGAGTGACCGGCACCTGTCGCGTACCAGAACTTCGCTTGCCACCGCGCAGAACGGTTTGCAAGGGTGGCAGGCGTAAAAGTTGATCTGGGGAAAGTTCCAGAATCTGGCCGGCCTGGTCCTGACTGCGGACGGTTGAAGTGTAAAGGGGAAATTGCACAGGTTGACCGAGAGTTAATTCGAGAACCGGTTCGCGAATGGCGATGCTGGCTCCCTCTTCCAATCCCTGCGGTGCCACACAGAGGACGTTGATCTTTGCGGCAGACGATCGCTCGGGATGGTCGGTTTCGTTTTGGGGTGCGGCTGCGACACCGACGTAGTAGGATCGTGCGATGCCACCGCCAATGCGGCGGCCCCCCGTGTGGCGAATCCAAGCATACGATGCGGCTCCCCAAGCGACGGCCAGATCGAGGGAGGGGTTGGTGAGTCGCAGCGGCTTCCATGCCGGGCCGTACCAGGTTTGCATGACATCCAAAAGTCGTTGTTGGAGCGATGGAGGCTGAAAAACACCGCCGTTAAAAAGGATCGCATCGGGTGGAGCCGCGGTGTGTGCGGCGAGGAAGGCGGCGAGATGACGAGTGATACCGGGGTCATTGACATAGGGAAGCCCCATTTCGTGGAGTCCGACTCGTGCGCCGCGATGGGGAACTGCGTCGTGAGTGGTCTGGGGAAAGAAACCATCGAAGATAACGTTTCGTACTTCGGTCGGTGTCAATTCGGTATGGAGAGCAGTGGCGACGACGGCACGTCCCCGACCCATCACCGTGATCGGAATGGCATGCGGAGGATCGGATCGCAGCAGAGTTTCCTTGGCAGCTCGGCAGGCTTGGACCAATGTGCCGTATTGGACGGCATCGAGTTTCCCTGCCGATGGAAGTTTGGCCTCCACGGCTTTGGCCAAGGCCAGGTCCATATTGTCTCCGCCCAATAGCAGATGGTCGCCCACGGCCTCTCGGAGGAACGACAATTCGCCACTCTGTTCGCCCGCGCGAATGAGGCTGAAATCAGTGGTGCCCCCACCAACATCGACGACCAGGCAGAGCATGCCGGGTTGGAGTTGACGGATTTCCTGCCCCGGGTGCAGGGCAAGCCAACAGTAAAAGGCGGCTTGAGGCTCTTCAAGCAACGTGACGTTTTCCAATCCCGCGTTCTGAGCGGCCTGTAAAGTCAAATTGCGAGCCACGTCGTCGAACGAAGCGGGCACCGTGAGGACAATCGCTTGTCTTTCAAGACGCTCATCCGCACGCGATCCATGGACGTAGTTCCAAGCATCAACAAAATGGCGCAGATACCGCGTGGAGACCTCAAGGGGGGAGAGCCGGTTGACGTCGGGAGGAGCCGTCCAGGGTAGCAACGGAGCCATTCGATCCACCGCTGCGTGGCACAACCAGGACTTCGCTGAAGAGACAAGCCGGCCAGGGATGCGACTACCGTGGTTACGGGCAAATTCGCCGATGACGTGGGGCGGTTCGTCATCCCAGGGGAGTTTGGTGGCACCGGCAGGAAGATCATGTGGTCCCGGGAGATACAAAAAAGAGGGTAGCAAAGGGCGCTGGGCGAGTTCGCCAACATTAACAATTTGTGGTACCTGAAAGGTCTGAATCGGCGGTCGTCCGGATCGCCCAGCGGTGGCTGTGTCAACGTAGGCTAAGGCGCTATTCGTCGTGCCGAGGTCAATTCCAACCAAATAACGTGACATGGGAAGATTGCGTCTCCTAAAAGTCCCGTGGTAGATCGGGTTGCCTGTGCCTGTTGGCCTTGCCGAGGGCTGGGCCGACTTGTTATTCTTCGCCGCCGATGAGAAAATATCGACTTCTCCTGATCAGTCTCGTCGCGGCATGGCTTGCTGCTGCTCAAAGTGGTTGCATGCTCTTGGCGGCAGGTGCCCTGGGAGGCGGCGTGGCAGCGGTCGGTATTAAACGTGGTACCGTCAGCCGCACCTTTTCCGCAAGCGTCGAAGAGACCACTACGGCATTACAAGCGGCCTTAACGGACCTGGGGCTGCCCGTCGAACGGCCTCGTCTGGGAAAGAAACTGGCAGAAATCGACAGTACCTTGGACGATGGCAGCCCAGTATTTCTCACGGTCCGAGCTGAACCGAAAGACCTGCCCAACGACCCGCCCCAAAGTCGCGTCGAGGTCCACATCCGCGTGTTTGGGGATCGTCCCCGAAGCGAGCGCATTCTTGATCGGGTCGAATATCGTCTTAAGAATCCGGCCCCCCTGCCGGTTGCACCTCCGATCTCGACGCCTACCATACTTCCTCCTGCTGCCTCGGATCGTCCTGTGACTCAGACCGATGAACCCGCACTGGCTCCAAGTAAGTCTCCCTGAACGATCGGCCGATTGTCGAAATCGAGCAGAAAAAGGCACAACCACCCTCATTTGCTTATACTATCGGCATGCCTACGACTGTTCTCGGATTCGATATTGGCGGTGCCCATATCAAGGTTGCTCACACGGACGGCACCGCGATGCAGCGACCGTTTGCTCTTTGGAAGCAACCGCGTCGGCTGACGGCGGAATTAACGGCCCTGCACCGCATGGCCCCGTTGCACGATCTCATCGCGGTTACCATGACCGGTGAACTTTGCGATTGCTACGGTACCAAAAGAGATGGCGTGCATGCGATCCTCCGTGCCGTCCAACGTATGGCCGGTGATACTCCTGTCAGAGTCTGGACTTCCCGGGGTCGGTTTGTCAGTCTTTCGGAGGCCAAGCAAGAATGGCTCGCGGTCGCAGCCGCCAATTGGCTGGCGACGGCCTGTTGGGCGGGTCGCCTCGTCCCCCATGGGGCTGCGTTGCTTGCGGACACCGGCTCGACCACGACGGATTTAACCCCCTTGTGGAATGGCCAACCCATTCCGCGCGGTCACACTGACCCCGAGCGGCTGCGAACGGGCGAATTGGTGTACACAGGAGTACGGCGGACTCCCGTTTGTGCGTTGCTTTCCGAAGCTGTTGCTGCCGAAGTTTTTGCGACCACGTTGGACGTCTACCTCCTCTTAGAGCGGTTGCCGGAGAATCCCGACGATCGAAACACCGCCGATGGACGGCCGGCAACGCGCGCCTTGGCACATGCCCGACTGTCGCGCATGCTGGGTGGGGACCCTGAACTGATCCGGACGGAAGAGACGATCGATCTCGCTCGCCGTGCCGCCGACGTTCAAAAACAACGAATACGAACGGCTGCTCAAAGGGTCGTCGCTCAATTGCCGGAGCCGCCACAGTTCTTGATCACTGCCGGCAGCGGTGAGTTTCTGGCGGCGACGCTTGCGGAGGAGCAATGGGGGGCGCGCAAGCTTCAGCGTCTCTCCCTTGCTGAACGATTGGGACCGGCAATATCCCAAGCGGCGTGTGCTTACGCCATTGCTATTTTGGCTTCGGAAACCATGGTCGCATGAACCGTGTCGTGGTGAAAGTGGGCGGCAGCCTCTATGATTGGCCGCCTCTCGCGGTCAGGTTACGACAATTCTTGGACCAATTTGAACGTCATCGCGTATGGGTGGTACCGGGCGGTGGTCCATTTGCCGACGCCGTTCGATTTGTCGATCAGACGTACCACCTTGGGGAAGAGGCTGCTCATTGGCTCGCTTTGCAATCGCTGCGTTTGGCTGCGGATTTCCTCCGCTACTTGTTACCGGGCTGGCAGAATGCCATCGTCGATATGTATCGCTTCGCGATCGAGGATGAAGCACGACCCGATCATTTACCGCACATCTGGGATGTGACGAGCGATTCCCTCGCTGCCCGACTCGCCCGAGTCGTCGAAGCGCAGCATTTGATTCTCCTCAAATCCGTCGATCCGGGGACGGATTGGCTGACGAATGGCGTGGTCGATGAGCATTTTTCTTCCATTGCGACCATCGCTCCGTTTCGCATCGAAGTCATCAATTTCCGGTCCTGGCAGCCGACTGACCTGCGAACGACAACGTGATAAAAAAACTTCTCTCGGTCGATTCCGCGATTGGAGGGAGCTAACGTGTACCGGATTTTGTCCGTCCTGACTCTTTTTGTGGGAACATTATCCGCGTGGGCCGAAGATTGGCCCCAGTTTCTTGGTCCTCGACGCGATGGCTCGTCCCGAGAAACAGTCGGGGCATGGCAGAATACGCCTAAGGTCGTTTGGCGGGTCCCGGTCGGTGAGGGGCACAGCTCCCCCGCGGTTCGGGGCGATTTCGTTTTCTTGTTTGACAAAGTCCCGGGTCAGGATTCTGAGCGCGTCACGGTCTACCGTCTGGCGGACGGCAAAGTCGTGGCCAGCGCCGAGCGACCGCGCGACACTTTCCAAAGTCCATTCGGCGTGGGTCCCCGAGCAACTCCGACGGTCGTCAACGACAAAGCATACACCTTGGGCGTGACGGGTCGTTTTATCGGCTGGCAGTTCCAGCAAGCGATGGGCCGGGATATGGGCTCGCTGACATCGTTGTTTGAACATCAACTGCTGCAACAGTTTGAGGCAAAAAACTTGACGTTTGGTGTCTCCGCATCGCCTTTGGTCGAGGGGCACCTGATCGTCGTACCGGTTGGCGGCAAGGGGGCTGGTGTTGTGGCGTTCGATCGAAACTCCGGGGCTGTTGTGTGGAAGTGCCTCGACGACGCAGCCAGTTATTCCTCGCCTATTGCCCTGGGAGAGGACCGACTGCGACAAATCGTCGTGCTCACGCAGAAGGGATTAGTGAGCCTGTCGCCCCGAGATGGAAGCGTTTACTGGCAATACCCCTTTGAAGACAAGCTCAATGAGAGTTCGACGACACCGATTCAAGTTGGGGATCTGTTAATCGCGAGTTCAGTGACGTTAGGTTCCGTAGCATTAAAGCTCCTTGCGAAAGATGGCCGACCTGCTGTCGAAGAGGTTTGGCGCCAACCAGAACTGACGTGCTACTTTTCCACGCCGGTCGCTGTCGGCACGCAGAGCCTCTACATGGTCACGGGTGTCATCGGTCTGCAACCGACCATTACCTTGCGTTGTGTCGACGTTGCAACTGGGAAGACGCGGTGGTCCAAGACACGGGTTGGCAAATACCATGCTGCCTTGCTGCGCACAGCTAACGATCTGTTGCTCATGCTGGATGACACCGGTCACCTGACCCTGATTCAACCGGACAACGAACGATACAAGGAATTGGCGCGCAGCAAAGTTTGTAGCGAAACGTGGGCGCATCCGGCACTGTCGAATGGTAAGCTCGTCATTCGAGATAACAATGAGCTTATCTGCTTGGAACTCCGCCCATGAAATTCTTTGCGGTGCGGAACACTATTTGGTGAGTCGTAACGAGTGAATGATTTGCTCGAACGTCGCCTCCCAAGCGAATCGGCGATCCCACGGGCAGTCGCCGTAGAGCACAAGGAGATCATTCTCACGGGGGACAATGCCGACCACGGCGAAGCGGTCGCGCACGCCGCCGTTATCAATGCGCCAATGATAGACCGATCCCTCGGCCTCCCCAACGCGGTCTTTAGGTCCCACGTCGAGGTCCACAATTCGGCTTTGCGGGTTGCCCTCGCGTTCTTGCTTTGCTTGCAGGTGTTTCTTGACGAGAGTAACGGCGTCTCCGTCCTTGTTCAGACTCAAGACCAATAAATCGGCCGCGAGCGTCGGTTTTTTCGGGTTCATCGGATCCATCGCCCGCAGGACGATGTCCGCTTGCGGATCATGAGCTTTTGGGTCGTCTTCGAGCTGCCATCGACCTGTGACATCTGTCAGTTGGTAGCCGAGTACCTCTTTGCCCGTGAAAGTTCGTTCTTCGACGGGAGGCTTCGTCTGTTTGGGACGCTGGCCGGTTAAACGGAATCCGGCGAGTATCTGCTGCAAATCGGATTGGCGGTCAAAACCTGGTGGTGCTAAGCAGTAAATCCAGTAACCGAATTTCTCATAAGTGAAAAAAATCACTTCGCCGTGGAACTCCGCGTCGGCTGACTGACCATCAAAAGCAAACCGATGCGTGGACTGGCCCGCGACCGGCGGACCTTCTTGCAAGGGTGCGCCCGCGGGAGGATCAGTTTCAAAACGGCGGCTAAAATAACGTGCGAGTTTTTGGCGTGCCGTGGCGTCGAGCTCCTTGGGAGTGGGGGAACGGTCCTTGAAGTCCGCGACATCCAGGGCGACATAGCGCGAGTCAGGGAAGGGGTTCGTTGCTGCGAATTGCGATACCTGTAGCCGGGTTTTCATACCGGGATGATCGTCCCAGTCCAACGTGGGAAAGTCGAAACTGAAAAGGTATTCGGCGTTGCGATAGCCAAACACGCTGGTCCGAGTCACCCGACTCTTGCCACTCCGGGAACCGATGACAATAGCTACGATGCCAAATGCCACAATCAACAAGAAACCACCAAGCACACCCGAGTAGAGCAGTAAATCCCGTGAACGCTTTGCCGACGTCGCCTGGACAATGGGTGCATTGACGGGCGCGGTGGGAGTCGTCGGAGCGGGTGCGTGGCGAAGTTGAATAACGGATTTGCACTTGGGACAGGTTACGGACGCAACGCCCGCCAGGTCCTCTTCCGTAAATTCATGTTGGCACCCGATCATCGGGCATGGATAGTGCTTACCCACGATGATGCCCCTCCCGAGCTTCCCATCGGCATGACCGCAATCAACTCTCTATCCGAAAGTGTACGGACGAAATTGCTAAAGATCTTCATAACAAAAGCATGGCGCTTTCATTTCAGATTGAATCGCATGATGGGGCAGCTCGGTGCGGCCGTTTGCTAACCCCGCATGGCGAAGTACTCACTCCCTGTTTTATGCCGGTGGGAACGCGGGCGAGTGTCAAAGGAGTGACGCCCGAACAACTGAAGGCCGCCGGTGCCACGATTCTCCTTGCGAACACGTACCATCTGGCGTTGCGTCCGGGTGATGAGATTATCCGAGACCTCGGCGGACTTCATCAATTTATGGGTTGGGACGGCCCCATTCTCACCGATAGTGGTGGCTTTCAGGTCTTCAGTCTCGCTGATCTGAGGCGTATCACGGACGAAGGAGTCATTTTCCGGTCGCATATTGACGGGCAACTTCTGGAACTCACGCCGGCCAAGGCGGTGCGGATCCAGGAAAACCTAGGCTCGGACATCGCCATGTGCCTTGACGAATGTCCGCCGGCTGATGCCGATACGATCAAGCTGCGCGACGCGGTACGACGGACGATTGTATGGGCAAGCCAGTGTCGCGAAGCTCATCGGCGGGCGGATCAGGCGCTCCTGGCGATCGTGCAGGGCGGACTTGACCTGGTCCTGCGCCAGGAGTGTGCCGAGCAAATGATCCGAATGGATTTCCCCGGCTACGCTCTGGGTGGATTCAGCGTGGGCGAGAAACCCGAACAGATGCATGCGGTGCTTCCGCAGTGTGCAGCATTCTTGCCAATCAACAAACCGCGGTATCTCATGGGTGTCGGTCGCCCGGAGGACATCATCATTGCCGTGATGGCGGGGATTGACATGTTCGACTGTGTGTTACCAACGCGCAACGGTCGAAATGCCTCCGCCTTTACGCGATCTGGCACATTACGGCTCCGCAATGCATCCCACCGTCGTGACCCACGCCCCTTGGAAGACGATTGTCCGTGCTACGCGTGCCGACGCTTTAGCCGTGCCTATTTGCACCACCTATTCCAGGTGGATGAAATGCTGGGTCCCACACTCCTGTCGATTCACAATATCACATACTACTTGCGGTTGATGGCCGCCTTGCGTGATGCCATTCAAACTCAACGACTTTCCTCGTTCCGCCAAGACTGGTTCCGAGACGCTGTCGTTTCTCAGGACCCATGAAACCTGCGACCGGAAGCCGCCAGTTGTTGGAGTTCCGGCGTGGCATGATAGCGTGGTCCGAGGGATTCGAGCGCTTGCAGATCCTTCACGACTTGGCTGATGCCCACACTATCCGCCCAACGCAACAAGCCGCCGCGCCAGGCCGGAAAGCCGATGCCCAGGATCAGGCCCATATCGAGATCGACCGGATCACGCACGATGCCTTCCGCCAGCACGCGCGATGCTTCAGTTACCATCGGCAAGAAGAGCCGTTGTTGTAACTCTTCGCTGGTAAAAGTCCGTGTTTGTCGGCGATGTTTTGCCAAGATTGCAATCATCGACGGGTCATCTTCGCCTTTCAATCCTTTGGGATACTTGTAAAACCCCGCTCCGCTTTTCTGCCCTAAACGGCCCAGTGCCACCAGTTCATCCAGCAAATTGGAAATGACAGTCCGTTCTGGAAAGGCAGCTTGAATGACGCGCCCAGCGAACAAAGCCGTATCCAAACCGACGACGTCGTACAGGGTGATCGGTCCCATCGGCATGCCGAAGTCGGTGGCTGCTTTATCAACCATGCGGAGATCGGCCCCCTCTTCCAGGAGGACCAACGCCTCATTCATGTAAGGGAACAAAATACGATTCACCAGAAAGCCCGGACTATCTTTGACAACAATGGGTGTCTTGCCGATCTGCTTAGCCAGCGCCACGAGCGTGACAACGGTTGCATCACTTGTTTGGTCGCCGCGAATGACTTCGACCAACGGCATTCGATCGACGGGGTTGAAGAAGTGCATGCCCGCGAAACGCTCCGGCCGTTGCAAGACCTTGGCCATCCGTGAGATCGAAATGGTCGATGTGTTGGAGGCAAGAATAGCGTCGGCGCGGAGAACGGGTTCCAATTGGCGATAAAGGTTCGTCTTGGCCTCTTCATTTTCCACGATCGCCTCGATGACGACGTCGCAATCGGCCAGGCACCCCAAGGAGGCGACGGCACCCAAGCGAGCTAATGCGGCGACGACGTCTTCGGGTCTCATACGGCCTTTGTCCGCGAGCGCCTTGAAGCCGGCTGCGATTTGGTTCAACCCTTTCTCCAAAGCTTGGGGATTGGAATCGAGGATCAAAGTTGGGATGCCTTTTCGCACATGGGCCGCGGCAATCCCGCTCCCCATAATGCCGGCTCCTAACACTCCGACACGCGTCACCTTGGTGGGTTGAATCGAGGCATCAGCGACTCCGGGGTCTTTCGCAAGCTTCTGGTTCATGAAGAACACGGCAATCAGTGCCTTGGAAATCGGGCTACCGACCAATGGGACCATCGCCTCGGTTTCAAAGACTAATCCCTCGTCTAAGGGGCGATTGCATCCTTTTTCAATGGCGTCTAAGGCCGCTATCGGAGCGGGAAGTTGCCCTTTCGTTTTCTCCAACACCATCGCGCGAGCCACGGCAAAGGTGAAATGCTTTTGGTCCTCTGTCAGACCCAGGGGCTGCCGACGCCGCTCTCGATCCGCACGCCAGGCACCCGAGGTGGACAAATCTTCCAGAAGGCGGCGGGCTTCCGCTTCGAGCTGTTCGCTGGGAACGACATCAAAGACGATGCCTAGCTCCTTGGCTCGTGATGCCCGGACCGACTCTCCCGAGCAGATCAATTCTGCTGCTTGGGATGGCCCGATCAATCGTGTCAAACGTTGGGTACCACCCCAGCCAGGGATCAAGCCGATTTTGACTTCCGGCAAACCGATTTCAACCTTGGGGTGGGTTCCGGCTAAGCGCAGATCGAACCCAAGTGCGACCTCAAGGCCGCCACCCAGGCAAGGGCCGTCAATGAGTGCCGCGGTCGGGAAAGGAAGGGATTCGATTGCAGCAGGAATTGCCAGACCACGCTGAATCAGTCCCCGAATGATCTCGGGCTTGTTGGGGTCGGCCGCACCCAGTTCTTTTAAGTCCGCTCCCGCAATGAACATGCCGGGTTTGCCGCTTCGTAGAATGAGGCCTTTCAAATCCTGGCGGGACTTCAGATTGGCCAGGATCGCTTCAAATTCGGCAATAACCGACAAACTCAATGTGTTGGCTTTGGCATCGGGTTTGTCGAACGTGATGACCGCGACGTTTTCCGAAATTTCGAGTTTCAGCGCCGACATTTTTCGTCCTCATCTTGGTGTGGGTCAGGCTACCGCTTGGGGCGTCAAGGGACAAGCGGCACAAGGAACAGCGGCAGTCATAAATTGTCATTGTTTCCGTCGAAAAGGAGGATCTATGCGTATTTCTCGAATTCGAGCTTACCGTGTGGAATTGCCCTTGCATGAAGGCCAATACAACTGGTCAGGAGGCAAGTCGGTCACAGTTTTCGATTCGACTGTGGTCGAGGTGCAGACCGACGAAGGTATTGTGGGGTACGGCGAGGTGTGTCCACTCGGTCCAGCCTACCTAGCTGCCTACGCGGAAGGAGTTCGAGTGGGGCTAGCGGAACTCGGGCCGCATCTTCTGGGTGAAGACCCCCGACATGTGAACCAAATCAACCGCCGAATGGATTCTGTGTTGAAAGGTCATCCCTATGTCAAATCGGCCGTGGACATCGCCTGCTGGGATATTCTCGGCAAAGCCACGGGCCTGCCAGTCTGTTCCTTACTCGGCGGGCGTTTTGGTGACACCATCACCTTGTATCGAGCCATCTCGCAGGAATCGCCTGAGGCCATGGCTAAACGAGTAGCTGGGTATCGCGCCGAAGGCTATCGCCGCTTTCAGCTCAAAGTCGGCGGTGATGCCGATGTCGATATTGAAAGGATCCGTGCTGTGGCAGCTGTCTTGCAACCGGGAGATCGGCTGGTGGCCGACGCTAACACCGGTTGGTTGCCTCATGAGGCGTTGAGGGTGATCCGAGCCGTCCGCGACCTCGATGTTTATATCGAACAACCTTGCGCTCGCTACGAAGAATGTTTGGCGGTTCGCCGTCATTGTGACCACCCGTTTGTGCTCGATGAGATTATTGACTCGGTCGATGCGATTACCCGGGGGCATCACGATGGGGCAATGGATGTCGTGAATATCAAGATCAGTAAGTTTGGCGGATTAACCAGGGCGAAACAAGCCCGCGACCTGTGCGTCTCGTTCGGTATTGCTATGACGCTCGAAGATAGTTGGGGAGGAGACATCGTGACCGCGGCGATCGCACATTTGGCACAGAGCACTCCAGCGGAGCATCGCTTGACAGCGACGGATTTTAACAGCTATGTGACGGTTTCCTTGGCGGATGGCGCTCCGCAGCGTCGAGACGGGCAGATGGAAGCGGGTCGAGCTCCTGGTTTGGGAATTCACCCGCGTTATGAGGTGCTGGGGCCGCCGGTGGTGGATATTCGTCACTGATCCACTCAACGGTTCGGATTCATGACCAGCATCAATTGTCCCGTGAGTCGCTGTCCTGCGATGATCTGTCGTTGCCGAGCCAGATCCTCCGCCTGCTGCCGATAGGTCATTGAGAGCACCGGGGCGTCGAGACCTTCCAGTTCGACCAGACCGGCCGGCAAGGGCTTGAAAGGTATCCAATCCGTACCTTGCCGGTACACAGCGTTGAGGGCGAGTTCGCGGCTTTCTTCGGCCCATGCGAGGAAATCGTTCAATTTCAGTGCTTCCTTGGAAAGTCGCTTTGGCGTGGCTTCCCGCCAGACCAAGACCGTCTGGTCGATGGCTTGAAAGTCCAATCGGTGGGGCAAGGGAATGGAATCCCAATAGCTGTGGAGTCGGAACGCGCGCCGATCGTCAGCCGCAATCTTGACTGCTATACGATTGCCTCCTTGGTCGCCGCTGGGTGGCTCGAAGTTCATTCTTGAGGAGAGGAGGGCGGTAGCGTGGAGCGGTTGGTGCAAATCGCCGACCAGATGCATCAACCAGGCCAACGCAATAGCTCGCTCGTCTTCCGGCAGGTCGGGCGCTTGGAGCCGTTTCATGGTGTAATGCAACGCCGCAATTATGTGTCTGGGTTCACCCCGCAGATCGACAGGCGGTTGCAGCACTCTTTTTTGAATTTCAGCGCGATCGAAGCGGTTCGCGTCGTCTGGAGCAATGATGGGCAAATTAACGTAATGCCAGATGGGTTTATGGTATTCGGCCCGGATCTGCTGTGCTGCCGATTCCGATAGCGATGGGCTTCGCGGTTCGCGTAGCCAGTCGGCCCAGGTGGCCGCTCGAATAAATGCCCACTCGACCTCCGAAACTGTTTCCGGCTTTTCCGCCATCAGGTAAATCGTGTAATGTGGATGATGCGACAACAATTTGCTGAAGTAGGCGCGCTCTCGGTCCGGCAGCTCACGCCAGGCCCAGCGAGCAATGGCGCGATGGCCACTATCGTTCCAAGCTGCCGCTCGCTCGAAACAGATCATGCCAATGCCGACAACCAGACACCAGGTGTATCGCATGGGAATACCAGGAACACGCAGCCAATAAGGGTTCAACGGATACGCAACAAGTGGTAGTTCTTTTTCCCCGACCGCAACACGATGAACGATGGTGAGGCCAGATGCTGAGGCGACAATCGCACGTCGCCTTGATTCTTGCTCACTTTAACGTTGTTGATGTAGATCGACTCCGCTTCGAGGGCTCGTCGGGCTTCGTTCTTCGATTTGGCGAGGCTGGTTCGCACTAGGACGTCGAGTAGGGGAATGCCGGCATCGAGTTCCTGCCGGCTGATTTGGGTCGAGGGAACGCTTGCAAAAACGGAAGTCAAGGTGTCATCGGAGATGCCACGAATCTCCGAGTGATAAACAACTTCCGCGGCGTGAGCCATTTCGCGAGCAACCTCCTCGCCATGAACAATCTTCGTAACTTCGTACGCTAGCGCTTTTTGAGCTTCCCGTTTTTCGGGTGCTGTGAGCGTTGCAGTTTCGAGTTCCTGAATCCGATCCAGAGGCAGGAAGGTGTATAATTTCAAGAATCGGATGACGTCCTTATCGTCCTGACGCACGAGATACTGGTAGAAGTCCCAAGGCGAAGTGCGCTGCGGATCGAGCCAAATGGCGTTCCCCGCGGATTTGCCAAACTTTTCGCCGGTTGATGTCGTGATCAGATGGAATGTCAACCCGTAAACTTGAGTTTGCCGCTGGCGTCGAATCAGATCGATCCCTGCGGTAATGTTGCCCCATTGGTCGCTACCGCCGACTTGCAGAACGCAGCCGTAGTGATCGAACAGATACAGGAAGTCATAAGCTTGCAACGTCATGTAGCTGAACTCGGTATAACTGATACCGTGTTCGCTTTGCAAACGGCGACTGACGGATTCTTTCGCGAGCATGTAGCCCAGCGTAAAGTTTTTGCCCACATCGCGCAGCCAGTCGATAAAGCTCATTCGACCGATCCAGTCGAAATTGTTTAACAACGTGGGCGCATGTTGGGCCGACGGATCGAAGTACCGGCCCATCTGGACTCCGATGGCTTTCGCATTGGCCGCCACCTGTTCCACCGAAAGCAGGTTTCGCTCTTCCGACCGACCGCTTGGATCGCCGATCATCCCGGTGGCGCCGCCGACGACAAGCAAGACACGGTGACCCGCCCGTTGAAAGTGAGCCAACGCCATGATGGGGACGACATGCCCCAAATGCAGGCTATCCGCCGTGGGATCGAATCCCGCGTAGACGGTGACGGATTGTTGAGCGAGCAGTTCGCCCAGTTTTTCGTCCGAAACTTGAGCGACAAATCCTCGTTCCCGTAAGGTGTCCAAGACTGAATTCATGAGCTCATTGCCCTGTGCCACGAAAAAACAATCTTGCTGAGCGGTTAGTGTACGCGATCGTTTGAGCAAAGAAATGAGTGACCGTCGCCCCTTCATATATCGGCCGGACACTGAAGGGACGACGGCGTTGGCTGAGGGATTTACTCGACCTCAAAAGTGAAGTTGTTATCGGCTCCGGCCTTTACAGTGACTTTGGTGAACGGCTTATTGGGGTCACTGAAACGTCCTTGGAGTTTGTTGGGAGGGGTCGACATACCACCTTCGCTCGAAAGTCGGAATTTTCCTTCTTCGGGCGGAGGCCGCCAATCAATGGTCACGCCGTACTCTCCTTCGGGTGCTCCGTCGCCGGAGGCATAGGTCGTGAGTTTGAAGGTGCCATCCTCAGCGACTTTGCCGAACGGTTTGCCGCCAATCTGTTTTTCTCGGCCCGGATCGGACGGATGAAAGACCACCAAAGCGCCTACCGGAACTTCCTTGCCCTTGTATCGCACGGTGCCACCGACGGGGATCGCTTTAGGACGGCCATCGCCGCATCCCGTCAAACTCATCACACAAACGCCGGCCCATACCGTGACAAGCCGGACCACCCATTGTCGCATGAGAAAGATCCTCACTCGGTTGAAGGAGAAACCTCGGCAGGTGTGAGGGTGCCACCTCGAGCTGTAATCAGCGCGGCGTAGGTCTGCGGTGCTATCGTCTCCCGAATAAACCGCACCGAGCCGTCGGCAAAAACGTGATTGGCACCACCCGAGTGAAAACTGTAGGTTTCGTTGTTGTTGTGGCAATTGATCACACAGTTGCCTGGAGAGGTGGGATCGGTCTTGCTCACGGCACCGTCCAAACCATAATCATTATCGTGATGACCCCAACCGCCGTCGTTCAGATTGGTTCCAACCTGTTGACCCCCAACATGATACTCTGGTCGCCCCGCATCCTCACAAAGCAGAATGGTGTTGGATGTGCCGTCGCGGATCGCTGTGACAGCATTGGGTTTCATTGCCGGATAACCGATCAAAAACAGCCCCGCACCTGATAAGTCAGGCCGCATGGCGCTCATCAGCATGATTTGATTAGCGGATGCGGGATAACCGAAAAACGTGATCGAACCCTGGTTGATGGAGCTACATGGGGCGTAATCGGTCACGGCCAGGTTGCTGTACGGAAAACTGGTACCGAAGGAAAACGTCCCGGACACGACACGATCGCTTCCGGGAGCCGCCGGACAAAGTAAAATGGGTATCGGCGTACGGAGCACCGCTTGATTATCGGGAGTGCCCGGAATGATGGTCGGACTGGAAAACCATGGGAAATTGAAGTTGTAAAGTCGATAGAGGTTCTCCTGTTCGATGTACGGTAACAAATTGGGCACCCAGGAGTGGACAATGCCCGGATACGGATATCCAGGCTGTCCGGCGGCGCCCGGAGGATTTCCCAGGTTGACAATTAAACTTGGAGGCAACGTCCGGTAGGCGGATTCGTAGTTTTGCGCTGCCAGACCAAGCTGTTTGAGGTTGTTCTGACACTTAACCCGAGCTGCTGCATCACGGACCTTTTGGACGGCCGGCAAAAGCAAGCCAATCAGAACGGCAATAATTGCAATTACGACCAGCAATTCGATGAGTGTAAAAGCTTTTCTATGTTCCCGCGGAATCATGATAAACCTCCCGAATGAAACTTAGAATAACTGAGATCACCGTGCCTTCGAGGGCGACCCTGCTGTTCGGTCGCAGTGTTATAAGTCAGCCGCGCCGTCGCTTTCAAGGTGGTTCACCGAGGATTCCACTAATCTTCAACGAAGTTGCACATAACGCTTTGAAGCGGCTTCGTTGACAACTTGCCGAAGACATTGAACGAACCGGCAAACCTCCTTGCCTTCTTTTAAGTGTGACTCAATTTGGAAAGGTGTTCAAGCGAGAAAGTTGTTAGATTGGAAATTTTCGCTCATTTCCGTACGAACCGAACCATCGCATGCGAGCGCGGGAATGCTGAAATCCTGATCGGTGATTCAACGCTGATTGAGATTTTTTGCGTGGCAAATGCGGTAGGTTAACCCGCTTGGCGTCGCTGGATTGCGCGTTGGACAGCGGCTCCTAAATCCGCCGGGGTGGCCGCGATTTCTATTTTGGCACGCTGCAACGCCGCGATCTTATCGGCAGCTGCCCCGCTGCCGCCACTGATAATTGCGCCAGCATGCCCCATGCGACGACCCGGAGGAGCTGTCTGCCCGGCAATAAATGCTGCCACGGGCTTGCGAACGTTCTGATGAATGTATTCCGCGGCTCGCTCTTCCGCCGTGCCGCCGATCTCGCCGATTAACAGGATCGCTTCCGTCTGGGGATCGTCTTGGAACATCTGGAGCAAATCGATCTGGTTGGTGCCGATAATGGGGTCACCACCGATTCCGATGCAGGTTGACTGCCCGAGTCCCAGATTGGTCAACTGCCAGACCGCTTCATACGTCAGGGTGCCGCTACGGGAAATGACACCCACTCGGCCAGGCTTATGAATATACCCTGGCATGATGCCAATCTTGCATTCGCCTGGCGTAATGATTCCGGGGCAGTTGGGGCCGATCAGTCGCGCGTGCGGCTTCTCCTTGAGGAAACGCATGACTCGCGCCATGTCGAGCACCGGGATCCCCTCGGTGATACAAACGATCACACGGATACCGGCATCGGCTGCTTCCATTATGGCGTCGGCCGCACCGGCTGGGGGTACGAAAATCATTGAAGCATCGGCTCCAGTGTGTCGAACCGCCTCGAACACTGTGTTGAATACGGGAAGCTCACGGCCGGATTCTTTCCCCTTCCAGGTTGTGCCGCCCTTGCGCGGCGTGACACCCCCGACGAACTGGGAGCCATACAGCAAACATTGGTCGGTGTGGAAACTCCCGGCCGAACCCGTGATTCCTTGACAGATCACCCGCGTGTCCTTGTGAACCAAAATGCTCATATCAACCCTTCGGTCTCGAGAAACATAAAAACGCCATGCCCCTCGTTACTGAGGCGTGGCCGATGACAGTTCAAAACGATGCACCTTCCAACGATTGGCCTCTTTTGTGAGCACCATCACGAAATTCCCCGCCGCGGCCCCGGAAAAACGCCCCCGCATCGACACCTGCTCGTCGTCCTTCGTTAACGAGTCGATGAGAAACCCTGTTCGATTCGATCGCAAACTGTTGAGCCAAGTGCGCACGTCACGTTTGGCATACTTCAACCCAGCATCCGCCACCGATGGCGAGGGAAGCGAAGCCTTAAATTCCTCGGTGAGGAGCGACATGGTCAGGGTATGATCGGGCGGCGACCCGAATACGAGGAGCAGGAAGTCCGTTCCGAATTCCGCCGCCCAGCCCAACTCCGGCGTCGGCGGGTCAGGGAGGCTCGGAGCCGCGGGGATTTCGGCGGCAAAAAACCAGGACACTCGGTGTGACGCTCCCTCCGGAGCGACACTCAATGAAAAGGTCCGAAACTTCCCCTCGCCTTGCAAGGTACCTCGGAACCAAGCTGACTGACCATCGGGCGAAATGTAACGACGACGCAACTGAAACTCGCGACAGTTGCCCCGATTTTCCGTGAGGAACTTCTCGACATCGATGTTGGAATACCCCAACTGACGCTCTTCGGTGAAGGTCAATGGGCCGCTGAGCAAACGGCGGAAATCGAGCGACGTTCTTTCAATCGCGGCTTTCGTTGGACCTGAGAGCAGGGCTTGCAAGAACTCACGGGCTGCTAACTCTAACCGCTGGCTTTCATCGGTCACTTTGCGCGTTTGGACGACTAATGGGGGCGAATTGGATGACTTGGCAGTCTCGGAAGACCGAACCGTCGATTGTGGGCTGGCGGTCCGCTGGCATCCAGCCAGCAAAATCGCCACAACCAACTTCTGGAGTGATCGGGGTCGTCGCCACATGCGCTTAATCTCCCAAACGACCTTCCTTACGCCGATCCTTCGCATCGCTCCAACGGAGAGATCGTTGTCAACAGGCCTGCTCCCACCTAGTCGTGCGTCAACGGGCGGCCTTAACCACTTGTTGCGCTGCATCGGTCAGGTCGTTAGCAGTCCGGAGCGTGGGCAGCTCGTTCTTGGCAGCCGCCAAAATTTCCCTAGCCCGTGCGGAATTCGTGCCCTCCAATCGCACAACCACCGGAACTTTGAACCCGACCTCGCGCCCCGCTTGTATCAACGCTTCAGCGATCAGGTCACATTTCGCAATGCCGCCAAAGATATTGACGAGGATTCCTTTGACATTCCGATCGTCGAGGATGATGCGAAAGGCCTCGATCGCTCCCTCGGCCGTGACACCACCGCCGACATCGAGAAAATTGGCTGGTTCGCCACCGTGATATTTGATGATGTCCATCGTCGCCATCGCCAGACCAGCGCCGTTGACCAAACAGCCGATGTTTCCGTTCAGTTTGATAAAGTTAAGGTGGGCTTTGCTAGCTCGCACTTCCGTCGGATCTTCCTCCGAAATGTCCCGCAGTGTTTGCACGTCCTTGTGACGAAACAGAGCGTTGTCGTCGAAGTCGATCTTGGCATCCAAGACGACGACCTCGCCCTTCTTAGTAACCGCCAGCGGATTGATTTCAACGATGGACGCATCCTTGTCCAAGTAGACTCGACTTACAGCGTGCAAAATCGCCACCACCTGGGGCACTTGTTCGTTGCTAAAGCCCAGCTCAAAGGCGAGTTTCTGTGCCTGGTAGGGCCGCAGGCCGGTATCGGGATTCACCGTTACCTTGAGGATCTTTTCGGGGTGGCGGGCGGCAACTTCTTCGATCTCCATACCCCCCTCCGCGGAAGCCATCAGAACGGGCATGCCGATCGTGCGATCCAGCACCATGCCGACGTAATACTCCTTGGCCGGTTCCGCATCAGCTTGAACGATGAGTTTTCGAATGGCCACCCCTGCCGGTCCGGTCTGCTTCGTTTGCAAGCGATGGCTGAGCATCGCGTGGCCGATCGCTAAGGCCTTCTCGCGCGTCGCGGCGAATTTCACACCGCCGAGCTTCTCTGGGTAACCCATGAGTTGACCGGCACCACGGCCACCGGCATGGACCTGAGCCTTGATGACAACGCCACCGCCTTGGCTCAATGTGTCGAAGGCCGGCCCGATTTGATCAACCGTTTCGACTAGGATGTGCTTGGGTATCGGTGCGCCAGCAGCCGCCAATAATTCTTTCGCTTGATATTCGTGAATCTTCATGGGTCAGGCCGAATCCTGTTGTCCGCCCCTGTTTGGGGAAAATCATTTCTGCCGTTCTATGGTCCGAATGAGCGAATGGCATACAGTTTTCGATGATGAATACGACGGCCACTTTGCTCCGTGAACTTGTTCGTATCCCCAGTGTCAATCCGATGGGGCGGCTATTAACGGGTCCCGAATACCTGGAAACGCGCCTCACGGAATTCCTCTGCGGGTATCTGACACAACTTGGCCTGACTGTCGAGAGACAGGCGGTGTGTCCCGGCCGCGAGAACGTCATAGCACGTTGGGAGCCACCTCACCCGGCGCGGACCTTACTGTTTGAAGTTCACCAGGACACGGTACCGGTCGATGGAATGACGGTCGATCCGTTTGGGGGCGATGTCCGTGCAGGCCGCCTCTATGGCCGGGGTGCCTGCGACGTGAAGGGTGGTATGGCAGCCATGCTGATCGCGGTGGAACGGCTGGTCCGTCAATCACCTGTCAATTCCGCGCGCGTGATGTTGGCTTGCACGGTCGATGAGGAACATACGTTTCTTGGGGTGCAACGTCTCGCAGAAACGGTTCGGGCCGATGGGGCCATCGTCGCCGAGCCAACACGTCTCAAAATCGTCCATGCGCACAAAGGGGTAGTCCGATGGCATCTCTCCACCCGGGGAGTTTCGTGCCACAGCTCGCGACCGGAGCAGGGAGTCAACGCGATCTATCGGATGGGGCGGTTGCTTCCCATCATTGAGAAGTATGCTGAGTCGTTGCGGTCTTCAATTCCTGATCCGCTCCTCGGTCCGCCGACATTGAGTGTGGGCCGAATTGAGGGCGGATTGAGTGTCAATTCGGTGCCGGATTTCTGCCGAGTGGAAATTGATCGAAGACTGGTCCCTGGCGAACAACCGATAGAGGCGGTCCGTCATTTTCAGGAACATCTCCAACGTCATGCCGGCGTGCAAACGCCCTTTGAGTGTTCTCCGCCGTGGCTGCATTGTCCGGCTTTACCCTCTCAACAGGGCACGGCCATCGCACAGGCTTTGGAAAATGCTATCATCTCCGTTTGCGGCCGCTGCGATTACGAGGCGGTGCCTTACGGTACCGACGCTTCAACACTCGCCGCGGCGGGAATTCCCGCAGTTATCTTCGGTCCGGGCGACATTGCACAAGCGCATACCTGCGACGAATGGATCGAACTCGATCAAGTTGAGACGGCTGCGGAAATTCTCTACTGTCTGGCGACACAGGTGTGATTACCTTACGGTGTCGCCTGGCGGCGGCCAAAAATGGCGTCGTGCCGGGATTTTCACTGACGCGAAAGGGTTTCGTGAAGATTTAGTAACACCCGTGCGACGGATGTCCACGCCGCCAGCTCGTCGACCGATACATGTTGAGGGCGTGGCCAGTCACCCACGGCAACAAGTTGCTGGGCCGCACTCTGGTCCTTCGAGTACTCCTGCCGATGCTTGGCCAAAAGTGACAGCAGCACGGATATTTCCTCTGACCGAGGAGGGCGAGAAACCGTCTGACGAAAAGCCCAGTCTAGTCGTGCGCGATCCTCGCGATGCGAATCGAGGATCCGCTGCGCAAAGGCACGTGATGCCTCAACGAAATTTGGGTCGTTCAACAGTACAAGAGCTTGCAGCGGCGTACTGGACTTCGGCCGCTCGACAGTGCACTCTTCCCGCGATGGTGCGTCGAAGGCCAAAAGAGAGGGGTGCAGGAAGGTACGGCACCAATAGATGTATAACCCTCGCCGATACTGCCGCTCATCGCGGTCTTTTTCCCATTCGCGAACAGGGAAATTGAGGAACGACCAGTAACCGGCGGGCTGATGCGGCTTGACACTCGGGCCACCGACATGAGAGGAAAGCATGCCGGCGATGGACAAGGCCGTATCGCGGACCATTTCGGCATCGAGTCGGAATGTGTTTTGGCGCGTCAACCAGATATTGGCGGGGTCGTTGGGATGGTTTTCCCGGGAACTTTGTCGATATGTCGCGGATTGAACAATTAATCGGATCATGTGTTTGACGTCCCACCCGGAGGCAACAAATTCCGTGGCGAGCCAATCCAGGAGTTCGGGATGAGTCGGGGGTTGACCTTGCGAACCGAAATCTTCCAACGAGCGGACGATCCCTCGGCCGAAAAGCAGCTTCCAAAATCGATTCACCATCACACGAGCCGTCAGCGGGTGATCGGGATGAGTTAACCATCGGGCAAGGTCTAACCGGGATGGTTTCGGGTTGTCCAATCGCGGGGTCAGGACACCTGGTACATCGGGACCGACCACAGGCCCCGACTCATCAAGCCAATTCCCGCGAGGGAGAATTCGGACAACGCGCGGCGGTCCGGACATCGAGACCAGACTACTTGGAATGGTGCGAACGAAGGCCTCCCGCTGTTTCTGTATCTCGGCCAGTTCGGCGCGAAGGGGTGCAAGGAGCGGTGCGATGGAACGGTAGTAATCGGCAATGGCCTTTTTCTGCGTATCGTTTCGCTCGTTCGCCGGAACCGCCAGCGCATCGGCAACAGGTTTGGGTAACTTGGGTTTGGAGGGGGTGGAGTGATACTCTTTTTCCCACTGGGCTTGGGCCTGGTCCAGCGCGGGATTAGGTGCCTCGATCTGTCGGCGGCAGTCGGCCAACCGCTTGTCGAATTCCGCGATTTGTTTGGCTTGCTCCGGATTAGGGAGTAACGTTTGCGGCTGCCGCCCAACGGCCACTTCCTGAACATCCGCGAAGAAGGCTGCCAAACTGTAAAAATCTTTCATGTCGAACGGATCGAACTTATGATTGTGGCACTCGCAACAACCCATCGTCGTGGCAAGCCAGACCGAGGAGAGGTTGCGGACACGATCGGCGGCATATTTTGCGGTGTATTCTTTCGGTTGGGCACCTCCTTCTTCCGTGGTCTGCAGTAAACGGTTATAACCACTCGCGATCCGTTGAGGAATTGTGGCGTTGGGTAATAAATCGCCGGCCAATTGTTCCGTGGTGAACTGATCGAACGGTTTGTTCGCGTTAAATGCCTCGATAACCCAATCGCGGTAAGGGGTCACATCGCGGTGATTGTCACTGTGGTAGCCAGCCGTGTCGGCGTAACGAACCAGATCGAGCCACCACATCGCCATCCGCTCACCAAAATGCGGCGAGGCGAGCATCGTATCGATGAGTTTCT
>Ga0308411_10000486_pt1 | contig 26273 bp, 27 predicted proteins | sample HotsprottomLayer_2_FD_203530 | JGI IMG/M metagenome (GOLD analysis project Ga0308411, IMG submission 203530) | Hot spring phototrophic mat microbial communities from Octopus Spring, Yellowstone National Park, Wyoming, United States -... | ecosystem: Environmental > Aquatic > Thermal springs >... | reverse complement strand
GCTCAAGCTGTTCAAGGACGCCATGCGCTTCGTCAGCGAGATGGCGGCCCAGGGCAAGACGGTGTTGTTTGTCGGCACCAAACGCCAGGCCCAAGAGGCGATCGCCGAGGAGGCCAAGCGCTGTGGCATGTTTTACGTCAACCACCGCTGGCTGGGCGGGCTGCTCACGAACTGGTCGACGATGCAGAGGTCGATCCAGCGGCTGCGCGAGCTGGAGGCGATGGCGCAGGACGGCGCTTATGAAGGTCGCTCGAAGAAGGAGATCCTGCGGCTGGAGCGCGAACGCAAGGCTCTCGAGCAGAACCTGTCCGGCATCAAGGACATGCCTGGTCTGCCGGACATTCTCTTCGCCGTGGACTCCAACAAGGAGGCGATCGCGGTGCGCGAGGCCCGCCGGCTGCGAATTCCGGTGGTGGCGGTGGTGGACACCAACTGCGATCCGGACATGGTCGATTATGTGATCCCCGGCAACGACGACGCGCTTCGAGCGATTCGGCTGTTTGCCTCCAAGATCGCCGACGCGGTGCTGGAGGGGCGAGCGCTGGCGACCGAGCAGGACTTTGCCGCGCCGGCGGCCGGCGTCGAGGCAGAGGAGGCGCCCGCTGAAGAGGCCGCCGTCGAGTACAGCAAGTACCTAGATCCGCGCTACTCCGAGCAGTTGATGTCGGAGAGCTTGAGCCAAGCGGGGTTGGGTGGTGCAGCCAACCCGCCCGGCGCCATCCCGGAAGAGTCGGCCGGCGAGTCGGCTCTGGACAGCTAACGGGCCGCCCGCCGGCGAGCCCCGATACGTTGTCGGCGGAAAGCAACGAACGAAGGCAGGACAAGAACTCATATGGCGGAGATCACCGCGCAGATGGTGAAGGCGCTCCGGGATCGCACCGGAGCCGGGATGATGGATTGCAAAAAGGCGCTCAGCGAGACCAAAGGAGATGTGGCGCAGGCCGAGATTCTGCTGCGCAAATGGGGTCTGGCGGCGGCGGCCAAGAAGGCGACTCGCGAGACCCGGCAGGGCATCATCGGCTCCTACATCCACGCCGGAGCGCAGCTCGGCGTGCTGATCGAGGTCAACTGCGAATCCGACTTCGTCGCGCGCACGCCGGACTTCCACGAACTGGTCCACGACTTGTGCATGCAAGTGGCCGCGGCCGATCCGCAGTTCATCCGCCGCGAGGACGTCACCCCGGAGGTGCTGGAACGTGAGCGCGAAATCGCGCGGGAGCGCGCGCGGGCCGAGGGGAAACCCGAGAAGATCATTGACCGAATCGTCGAAGGCCGGCTCGAGAAGTTCTTCGAAGAGGTCTGCCTGCTCGAACAGCCCTTCATCAAGGACAACTCCATGACTGTCGACCAGCTGATCAAGTCCAAGATCGCCAAGCTCGGCGAGAACATCACCGTGGCCCGTTTTGCTCGGTTCAAGGTCGGCGACAGCAGCGGGCCGCCGGCGCCGGCCGGCAAGAGCTGAGGCGCCTGCCTCGATGCCCAAATACCAGCGGATCCTGTTGAAGCTCTCCGGTGCAGCCTTTGCCGGCGAGTCCGGTTTCGGCATCGATGCGGACCGGCTGAACGAACTGGCGGCGGAGTTAGCCGAAGTAGCCCGGTCGGGCGTCGAGTTGGGCCTGGTGGTCGGCGGCGGGAATTTCTTCCGTGGCCTCCATGCGGCGGCGCGAAACATGGACCGCGTCACGGCCGATCACATGGGCATGCTGGCCACGGTCATCAACGCCCTGGCCTTGCAGGATGCGCTCGAGCGGCACGAAGTCGCCGTCCGCGTGATGACCGCCATCGAGATGCACGAGGTGGCCGAACCGTATATCCGCCGCCGGGCCATTCGGCACCTGGAGAAGGGCCGGACTGTGATCTTCGGGGCCGGCACCTCGAACCCCTATTTCTCGACGGATACGGCGGCGGCGCTGCGCGCCTTGGAGATCCACGCCCAGATCGTGGCGAAGGGCACCCGCGTCGACGGGGTCTATGACCGCGATCCGGAGAAGCATCCCGACGCCGTGCTTTACCCGGAGATCTCCTATCACGAGGTGCTGTCGAAATCGCTCGAGATCATGGACGCCTCAGCCATCGCCATGTGCCGGGACAACCGATTGCCCATCCTGGTTTTCAACTTCACGGTCTCTGGCAATATAATGCGAATGGCGATGGGAGAGCCCATCGGGACTTTGATTCACTGAGCGACTCTCATGAAACCCGGCGAAGCCCCTACATCGGTGAAGGACGTCGAGGCGAAAGCCAAGACGCGCATGGAGAAGGTCTTGAGCGACCTTCAGCATGAGATGGCAGGCATTCGCACCGGCCGCGCCTCGGTCAGCCTCTTGGACGGAATTCGGGTGGACTACTACGGTGTGCCCACTCCGATCAACCAGGTGGCCACGTTGCATGTGCCGGAGCCCTCCCTCATCACGGTGCAGCCCTGGGACGTCTCGCAGATCGGAGCCATCGAAAAGGCGATCCGGGCCTCGGACCTCGGGCTGAATCCGAGCAATGACGGCAAGATCATCCGCGTCCCCATCCCGCCGCTCACCGAAGAGCGCCGCAAGCAGCTCGTCAAGCACCTGCATGCCGTCACCGAGGAGCACCGCGTCGCGGTGCGCAACATCCGGCGGGACGCCAACGACAGCATCAAGAAGCTGCTCAAGGACAAGTTGATCAGCGAGGACGACGAGCGGCGGGCGCATGAGGCGATCCAGAAATTGACCGACGAATACATCCAGAAGCTCGATCAGGCCTCCAAACTCAAGGAAAAGGAGATCCTCGAGATCAAGTAGGGTGTGCCCTTGCCAATTGAGGCGGACCTGGGGCTACAATCCTTGAGTAATGCGCCCCAGTCGACGCCAGATACTTGCCTCGGCCATCTTGTCCGGGCCTAGCGTCGGCGGCGGCCAGGAGAACCCGTTGCCCGTCTGGCAACGGCGCATCCGAGAGGCCGTCGCGCTTTTTCCGGGCACCGTGAGCCTGTTTGCCAAGAATCTCGACACCGGCGCCTCTTTCGGCCTGGGCGAAAATGTGCGGGTCCGGACCGCCTCCACCATCAAGGTGGCCATTATGGTCGGCGTCTTCGCCGCAGTGGCCGAGGGGCGGGCGCGATGGGACGAGGAGCTCATTCTGAGCGAGTCGGACAAAGTGGGCGGCTCCGGCGTGGTTCGGGAACTTTCCGGCGGCGTTCGGCTGCCGCTCGGCGACCTCGTGCATCTGATGATCGTTGTCAGCGACAACACGGCGACCAACATGCTTCTGGATCGGATCGGCGGCGACGCCGTCAACCGCGAAATGGAAAAGCTGGGCCTTGAAACGACGCGCGTGCTGCGCAAGATCCTGGGCGGAGGCAAAGACGTCAAGCCGGTGCCGAGCGGCTGGACCGAGGCCGGTCGCAAACCGGAAAATCAGCGGTTCGGCATCGGCGTCTCCACGCCGCGCGAAATGGTCCTGCTGTTGGAGAAGATCGAGCGCGGCGAAGCGGTGAGTGCGGAGGCCTCCCGCGCCATGATCGAGATCCTCAAGCGCCAGCAGTATCGCGACGGCATCGGCCGCCGGCTTGCCGCGATGGAGGTGGCCAGCAAGTCCGGCGCTCTCGACCGGCTCCGCAGCGATGTCGGCATCGTCTACACCCCCGGGGGACGGCTGGCCATCGCCGTCACTTGCGAGGACCTGCCCGAGGTCGACTACTCGCCCGACAACATCGGCAACCGCTTTATCTCGAAGCTCACCGGGTGGCTGCTCGAAGGGCTGACGGCAAACCAGGGATAATGGAGGGAAGACGCCTCGACGCCGAAGACGCCGATGCGGATTAGCCGAAGGACGTTCCTGATCTCCTCGCTCACCGGGCCGGCTTCGATTCCCGGCTATTCGCGCTTTCTCGAGCCGGGCTGGCTGGAGGTGACCGAGAAGCGGGTCCCCATACCGGGCGGATCCCTGGCGCGCTCGGTCCGTCTTCTGCACCTGTCCGACCTACACTTTTCCGGGAGCGTGCCGCTTGAGCAGATCGAGCGGGCGATCGAACTCGGCCTCGCGCGGCGCCCCGAGATTGCCTGCCTGACCGGCGACTACACGACGCGGACGGTTCCCGATCCGGCCACTTATGCGCGCGCGCTGCGGCGTCTGGGAGAGGCCGTGCCCACGTTGGCCTGCTTCGGAAATCACGACGGCGGGCGGTGGTCCGCCCGGCACGGCGGCTACCGGGATCACTCCGTTCTGCGCGGCGTCCTCGAGGAAGCCGGCATCGAGTGCCTGCACAATGCCAGCCGGCTGGTCAAACTGCCCGGGCAGGAGCTGCTGGTTGCGGGCGTGGGCGACCTCTTGTCACGCGAAGTCGATCCGGAGGCCGCCCTGCGGGAGGCACCCGCCGGGCAACCCACCATCGTGCTCGCCCATAACCCCGACACGCGCTTTCCGCTGGCGCCCTACGCTTGGGACCTGATGCTGAGCGGGCATACTCACGGCGGCCAGATCGTCATCCCCGTCGTCGGCTATGTCCCGTTTCAGGCGGTCAGGGACCGCCGGTTTCTGGAGGGCTTGCAGCCCTGGGAGGGGCGCCTGGTTCACATTACGCGGGGCGTCGGCAACCTGCTTGGCATTCGGCTGAACTGCCGCCCCGAGGTGAGCTTGCTCGATCTTGTGCCCGCGGCCGAACCGCAGGGCGCGCCGCCGGCTGCCTAGCGGGCTTAGAATTGAGGAAAAACCACCCGAGCAGGGAACACCATGTCGCGCACTCGAACCGTTCGCCTGGCTGTCGCGATCGCGGCCGCCTCCGGGTTGTGGTTGGCTCTGAGCCAACAGCCGCCGGCGGGCCTTACGGTGGAGGAGCTGGCGCCGGACCTGCACGTCATTTTCGGCTCGGGCGGCAATGTCGCCGTGCTCACCACGGAGGAGGGCGTCATCCTGATCGATGACAAGTTCGACCGGAACGTGCCGGAGATTCTCGAGAAGGTCCGAGCCATCACGCCGCGCCCGGTCCGCTATGTGATCAACACCCACCACCACGGCGATCACACCGGCGGCAATGCCCGGCTGATGGAATCGGCCGAGGTCATCGCTCACACCAACGCGCGGGCCAATCTGGTGCGCAACGCCATGCCCGGCGCCACGCGCACGGCCTTCAGCGATGCCTTCGAGCTTCACTTGGGCGGCAAGCAGGTCGTGGCGCGTCACCTCGGCTTCGGCCACACCAACGGTGACGCGGTCATCCTGTTCCCGCAGCATCGCGTCGTCCACGCCGGCGACCTGTTCGTGCGCGGCACGCCCTTCATCGACTACGCCAACGGGGGATCCTCCGAGGCCTGGATGAAGACGCTCGACAGAATCCTCGAGCTCGACTTCGATCGCGTGATTCCGGGCCACGGACCGGTTTCCCGACGGGAGGATATTCTCCGCTGGAAGGCCGACTTTGAACTTTGAGACGGTGCGGCGCCGCGTCAGCGAACTGAAGCGAGCCGGCGTCAGCCGCGAGGAGCTCGGCAGCCGGCTCAAACTGGACGATCTGCCCGGCTGGTCGATGACCGGCCTATTCGCCAAGAGCCTCCCGGGCCTGTATGATGAGCTGGGGCGCTGAACCGGGCGGGGCGCCTCACCAGCGCAGCGCCAGCTCGACCTCGTAGCGCTCCTCGGACTTCATCATCTCCTCCCAGGTGACCATGCGTTCCTGATAGGCGGCCATCCGCCCCAGGATGCAGGTGAGGTTGCTCCGCACCGACTCCTCGGCGTTATTGAACGGCTTGCCCGAGCGGATGCTCTCGACGAAGAGCTTGACGTTGTTGATGGCGCCCTGGCGGAAAGTGTCGTCCTTCTCCGTGCCGAGCCAGGCGTTGTCTCCCGTGATGCGCACCAGGCCGCCGTAATGCGAATCGACCGCCCCTTTGATGCCGAACAGGCGCACACACAGGTCCGAGAAGCTCCTCGTGAGCTGGTGCGAGCTGAAGGCCACCTCGACGTCGTTGGGATACCAGAAGGTGACGATGAAGTGGTCCCAGGCGTTGCCGGCGTCGTAGTCGGTGCCGCGCCAGTCGGTGCGGCCTCCGGTGCCGATGGCGCGCAAGGGGTGGGCATCGAGATACCAGTTGGCCAGATCGATGACGTGAATGTTCTGCTCGACGATGATGTCGCCGCCGAGCTCGCGGTCCATGTAGAAGTTCAGCACGCGCGCCAGGCCCGGATCCATGCCCGGTTTGGAGCGGTCTTTGGCAGGCCGGCCCGCGAAATAGAACACCTGGCCCAGCTCCGCCTTGCCGATGTCGCCCCGGCGAAAGCGCTCGACCGACTCCTGAAAGACGGGCTGGGCGCGCGTCTGAAAGTCGACAAGCAGCGTCAAGCCCTTCTCGCGGGCCAGACGGGCGCTTTCGAGAATGCTCTTGCAGCCGGGCACGTCCACCGCCACCGGCTTGGCCACGAAGACATGCTTGCCCGCCTCGATCGCCGCCCGCACCTGCTCGGGATGGAAATAGGTCGGCGTCTGGATGACCACGGCGTCGAGCTTGGAATTCGCCAGCTCGCGGTAGGCATCCGGGCCGTAGTAGGCGCGCGAAGCATCGACGTTGAACTTGATGCGCGTCTCCTCCAAATGCCGACGCACGACGTCGGCCAGAGCCACGATCCGCGCCCCGGCGTACTCGGGGAAAAAGGGTCCGATCCAGTTGCCGCGGCCGCCGCAACCGACGATGCCGACTTCGACCGCGGAGTTGGCCTGTGTGCCGAAGACCGTCTCCGGCCTCAGGATGATCCAGCCGCCCGATGCGGCCAGAAACTGGCGGCGTCCGGATTTTTGCCATCCCATAGCTCGGCTCCCGATCGGCGTCATCATATCGCGAATCTTCAGGGTTTGACGAGCGCCCCGTCGAGCGTGCGGTCCAGCGGATAGGGGCTGCCGTCGGTGATCGGCTGAAGCGGATACTTCGCCGCCAGCTTCTCGTCGATGTCGATGCCGAGACCCGGCCGGTCGCTGCCGTACAGATAACCTTTACGGATCTCGCCCATGCCCGGCATCATCTCGCGCACCGAATCCGGGAAGTGGTTCTCTTCCTGAATGCCGAAGGCGGGGCTGGAGATATCGACGTGGTAGGCGGCGAGCTGATTGACCGGGTCGTTGTCGCCGCCCTCCTGAAACGCCGTCTTGACGCCGAAGACCTCGCACAGCGTGGCGATCTTTTTCGCCTGGGTGATGCCGCCGATGGCCGAGACCCGGCAGCGTACGAAGTCGATCAGCCGGTCGGTGATGAGCGGCAGGTATTCAAACGGGTGCGTGAACAGCTCGCCGACGGCCTGCGGCGTGGTAGTGACCTGTCGGATGTGCTTGTACCAGGCGATCTGCTCCGGCGGCAGCACATCCTCGACAAAGTACATCTGGAACGGCTGCATGCGGCGAGAAAACTCGACCGCGTTCATGCCTGTCAGATGCGAGTGGACGTCGTGGCAGAGTTTCGGCTCGAAGCCGACCTTGGCCCGCACGTACTCAAACAGCTTGGGGATCGTCTCGACGTAGAGCTCCTCGTCGAAGGCCGGGCCGGCCTGAGCGCCCTCGGGTCGGTTGCCCTGGCCGGCGGGGATGAAGCCGCCGCCGCCATACGGTCCCAATTGCACGCGGATGTAGCGGTAGCCGTTGGCGATCGATCGCTGGACGGAGTCGACGGCCGACTCCCGGTCGGCTCCTCCGGCATGGTCGTAGCAGGGCACGGCGTCGCGCACCTTGCCGCCCAGAAGCTCGTAGACCGGCATGCCGGCCCGCTTGCCCTTGATGTCCCACAGGGCCATGTCCACGGCGCTCAGGACGTTGTTGTTCACCGGCCCGTTGCGCCAGTAGGTCCTCAGGTGCATGGCCTGCCAGAGGTCTTCGATCCGGTCGGGATTCTTGCCGATCAGAAACGGCGCCGCGTGCCGCTCGAGCGCCGCCATCACGGCGTGCGTCTGGAAATGGTTGCTCGCCGAGCCGATCCCGTAAAGCCCGGGCTCGTTGGTGAGAATCTTGACAAAGACCCAGCGGTAGCGCGCGCCGCCGCTCGTCGCAATGACCCGCACCTCCTGGATGGTGAGCGGCGGCAGGCCCGCCGTGCGTCGGCTCACCTGCTGAGCGGCTTGCGCCGAGAGCACCGGCGCGGCCCCAAACGCTTGGAAAAAGTTGCGTCGCTTCATCGTCGCCTCCCTTGGTAGATAATAAAGTCAGCGGTGCGTTTTCACCGAGCGCCGGCAGCCAACCAAAGAGCAGAGAAAGAAGGATGGCAGCTTCGCTTTCAAGCCGACGCACTTTCCTCGGCGCCATGAGCGCCGCATCCTACCAGCGCATTCTGGGCGCCAACGACCGTCTGCAAATCGGCATCATCGGTTACGGATTGATCGGCGCCTATCATGTGGAGACCTTCAAGCGCCAGAAGGATGTCGAGATGGCGGCGGTCTCCGACGTCTATCAACCCCGCCTGGAGGCCGGCCTTGCCGCCTGCGGCCCGCGCGCCAAGGGCTACAAGGACTTCCGCCACATGCTCGACAACAAAGATATCCAAGGCGTCATCGTCGCCACGCCGGACCACTGGCACGCCTTGCAAACCATCCTGGCCTGCGCCGCCGGCAAGGACGTCTATGTCGAAAAGCCGCTGACGCTGTTCGTGCGCGAGGGCCGCTGGATGGTCACGGCGGCGCGCCGCTGGCAACGCGTGGTCCAGGTGGGCACGCAGCAGCGTAGCGGGCGCCACTTCCAAGAGGCGCGCAAGCTGATCCGCGAAGGTTACATCGGCAAGGTTCACAGCATCCGGATCTCGGCCTATCGCAATATCATGCCCGGCTTCGGCTCGCCGCCCGACTCCTCGCCGCCGCCCGAGCTTGACTACGAGCTGTGGCTCGGCCCGGCGCCGAAGCGTCCCTATAACCCGCATCGCGCCCTGTACCATTTCCGCTGGTTTCAGGATTACTCCGGCGGCCAGATGACCAATCTGGGTTCGCATGATCTGGACATCGTTCACTGGGTGATGGACGTCAAAGGGCCGCTCAAGGTGGCATCGCTCGGCGGGCGCCTGGCTCTCACCGACGACAACGGCGATACGCCCGACACGCAGGATGCGATCTTCGAGTACCCGGGCTTCACCGTGGCCTTCTCGATCCGCGAGGCCTGCGGCGGCTTCCGAGAAACCTTCGCCTTCTGCGGCACCAAGGGCGCCTTGGGGCTTGCTCGAAACGGTTTCGAGGTCCGGCCGGACATGAAAGTCCATCCGCCGAACCTGATCCCGGAGTGGTCCAATCCGCCGGGGCACCCGCCCCGCTTGAAGGCCGAGCCGGTTCCTTGGACCGAGCCGATCAAGCGCCAGGGTTCGACCGAGGAGCAGATGGAGCTGCATGTGCGGAACTTTCTGGACTGCATGAAGAGCCGCCAACGGCCCATTGCCGACGTCGAGGACGGCCATTACACGACGACGGCCTGCCATCTGGCGAACATCGCTTTGAAGGTGGGCCGTTTGATCCGCTGGGACGCGGACAAAGAGGAGATCGTGGGCGACCGCGAGGCCTCGGCGCTGCTCGAGCGCCCGTACCGCAAGCCCTGGGACGAAGTGTTGCGGAGCCTGAATCTATGACCCGGCGCAGCTTCCTCGCCGCGGCCGGCTTGGCGGTGGCCTCCCCGGCCGCCCCGGTCAGCCGGCGCACGGCGATGGGTACCAGTCCGGACTCTTTCCCGGCCCACCGCATGCGGGCCGCACACGAACTGCTCGAGCTGTGTGCCGAGGTCGGCCTGGGCGGCTGCCAGGCCTCGCTCGCCTCGCTCGAGCCCGACTACGCCCGCAAGCTGCGGCGGCGCAAGGAGGAGCTGGGACTCTACTTGGAAATCCAAACCGGACTGGCCGGGGACGATCCGTCCCAGTTCGAGCAGACGGTTCGCATGGCCAGGGAAGCGGGCGCCACCAGCCTCCGCGCCGTCTGCCTGGCCGGCCGCCGTTACGAAACCTTCTCCTCGCTTAAGGAGTGGAAGGCCGCCGTCGCCGACTTTCGCAAGCGGATCGCGCGCACGGTGCCCATCGTCGAAAAGTACCGGATGCCGCTCGGGTTGGAAAATCACAAAGACTGGACGCTTGAGGAGCACCTCGCCTTGCTGAAGGAGTACTCCAGCGAGTACCTCGGCGTCTGCCTGGATACCGGCAACAACATCTCGCTGCTCGATGATCCGATGGAGGTGGTCGAGAAGCTCGCCCCGTTCACGGTGAACACCCACGTCAAGGACATGGGCGTCGAAGAATACGCCGACGGATTCCTGCTGTCGGAGGTGCCTTTCGGCGACGGACTGCTCGACCTCAAACGCGTCATTGCCTTGATTCGCCAGGCCCGGCCGAAGGTGAACTTCTCGCTCGAGATGATCACACGCGATCCCCTCAAGGTGCCGTGTCTTGAGGAAAAGTACTGGGCGACCTTTCCGGACCGGGCCGGCATCTACTTGGCGCGCACCTTGCGCCTGGTGCGGGCGAATCCTCCCCGCCGGCCTCTGCCGCGCGTCGAGGGGCTCGATATGGAAGCCCGCAAGCGCTACGAGCGCGAAAACGTCGAGCGCTGCATCGAGTACGCGCGCGCTCATCTGGGCTTGGCCTGACGCCAGGCGGAAGGGTTCGGCGCCGGACTGCGTCAAAATGGAGGTATGGGTCTGCGTCTGGCCGTTCTGGGCCTGGCCGTATGCCTGGCTGCGCCGGCCCAGCAGCGCCTCAGCGTAAAACAACTGGTCGAGTTCATCCTCTCTTCGATCGAGTTAGAGCACCCGGACCGGCAGGTGGCGGGCTTCTTGAAGCACGTCATCCTCACCGAGCGTCTGGATGACCGCACCATCGAGTCGCTTCAGGGGCGAGGCGCCGGCCCGCGAACGGTCGAGGCGTTGCGCCGCCTGCGCGACGCCAGCCGGAGCCTGCCGCCGCCCGAGCCGGTCAAGCCGGAACAGAAAGCGCCTACGCGGCCGCCGCCTCCTGCCGAGGAGCAGCAGCGGATCATCGAGGAGGTCCGCGAATACGCGCTCAACTACACACGGCGACTGCCCGACTTCATCTGCGTTCAGGTGACGCGTCGCTATGCCGACCCAAGCGGTCTGGAGTTTTGGCGCATGCTCGATACCGTGACGGCGCGCGTCAGCTACTTCGAGCAGAAGGAAGACTATAAGGTCATCCTGCTAAACGACCGTCCCGTTGATCTAACCATGGACGACGTCGGCGGCTCGACCTCGACCGGCGAGTTCGGCACCCTGCTCAAGGAGATCTTCGAACCGGAGACCGAGGCGACGTTCCGCTGGCTGCGCTGGGGCCGGCTGCGCGGTCGTCTCACGCATGTTTACGAGTATCGCGTCCGCAAGGACAAGTCCAAGTGGACGATCACCTGGGAGCGCCGTTTGAGCACGGTGCCGGCCTACCACGGTCTCATCTATGTCGATCGCGACACTTTGCAGGTGCTCCGCGTCACGCTCCAGGCGCAGGACATCCCGCCGGATTTCCCTATCCAAGAGGCGGGAACGGTGCTCGATTACGACTACGTCGACATCGCCGGGCGCGAGTATCTGCTGCCGCTCAAGTTCGCCATGCGCATGCGCCAGGGGCGGCTGCTAGTGAAAAACGACGTCGAGTTCCGGATGTACCGCAAGTTCGGCGCCGAGGCGGTCATCACCTTCGAGACGCCGGAACCGCTGAGCGAGGAGGTGACGACCGAGCAGCCACCGCAGGAGTAGCCTCAGACCTGGTCGTAGAGGATCGCGTTGAACTTCGTCAGATTCTTCTCCATGGCCGGCCACACCCGCTGGTGGTCGTCGGTGGCCACCCATGCCAGACGCTGCTCCTCGGTTTCGAAGCTGATGAGCAGCTTGTAGGTGGCTTTCGTCGGCACCTCGCCCACGACGGCATGGCGGAGTTTCAGGAGCTTCACGTCGACGAAGCCTGGCTGTTTCCGGATCACCGGCGAAAACGTCTTATGAAATGCGGCTTCGAGCGCCTGCTCCTTGCCAGGCGCCACTTCGAGATCGCACTGTAGCTGGATGGGCTTGCCCGCCGCCGGGGCCGGCAATGCGCCCGCCAGGCCGGCTGCGGCCGCTGTCTTGAGATAGGCTCTGCGATTCATGGGTCCATTATGGCGTAAGGCGCGGAGGCCGCTTGCAAGGTCGGAGGCTATAATTGACACTGGGATCGCGTCGGATGTGGAGGAGCGCGCCGCTCGGGGTGACGCTGGCGGCCGTGGCAGGGGCCGCGCTGCTGTTGCCCGCTCAGACGCCTCCGATCGAGCTCGAAAAGCGTCCTGTTTTCCGCGTCGACGTCGTCGAGAAGATCACCGTCGCCGTTAACTACCGCCACCGCAGCGGGCCCACCCGGATCGACTTCAAAGGCACGGTGCTCATGCCGCGAGCCGCGGGCGAGGCGCAGGTGGAGAGCAAGCGCGGCTACATCGAAATCGACGCCGAGTTCAAGAACATGAGCTCGCCGATGATCTTCGGCGCCGAGTATCTCACCTTCGTCCTGTGGGCGATCACGCCGGAGGGACGGGCGAGCAACCTTGGCGAAGTGGTGGTCCGCAACGGCAAGAGCCGGCTCAAGGTGACCACGGAGCTTCAAGCTTTCGGCCTGGTGGTGACTGCGGAGCCCTATTTCGCCGTGCGCCACCCTAGCGATCTGGTTGTGCTCGAAAACGAAGTCCGCAAGGACACCAAAGGCATCGTCGACGTCATCGACGCCAAGTACGAGCTGCTCCGCCGCGGGCAGTACCAGCCGCTGGCAAACCCGCTGATGCTGACGCTCGACCCGAAGGTACCGGTCGAGCTCTATCAAGCGCGTAACGCGGTCCAGATCGCCCGCGCCTCGGGCGCCGACCGCTACGCCAAGGAAACCTTCTTGAAGGCCGAGCGCAGCCTCCGCCAGGCCGAGGCCTACCAGGCTCGTAACGCCGGACCGAGGCCCGTCGCCATGCTGGCGCGCGAAGCGGTGCAGACCGCCGAGGACGCTCGCGAGATCGCCGTACGCCGGCAAGAGCAGGAGAAACTGGCCCGGGAGCGCGAGGAGGCCGCCCGGCGCGAGGCGCTCGCCAAGGCCGCCGCCGAGGAGGAGGCCAGACGGCGCGCGGAGGCGGAAGCGGCGCGCAAAGCTGAAGCAGAACGCCGGGCTAAGGCGGAGGCTCTGGCCGAGGGACGCGCTTCGGAGGCCGCCCGGCTCCAGCGCGAGCTGGCGGCCGCGCGCGAGGCAGTCCGCCGGGCCCAGGAAGAGGCCCGGTTGGCCAAGCTCAAGCTTCAGGAGCAGGCCGAGCAGCTTTCAGCGGAGCGGGCCCGCTGGGAGGAGGAGCTCAAGCGCCGCGAAGTCGACGAAGCCGAACGCCGCCGTCGCCTGGCGGAGCTCGAGCGCGCGGAGTTGCGTCTTCGCCTGATCGATCAGATCAGTAAACATCTGCCGGCGCGGGAGACTCCGGGCGGCCTGGCGTTTCAGGTCAACGACGAGCTGTTCGAGGCCGGCGGGACCCAACTGACGCCTGCGGGGCGCGAGCGCTTGGCGCTGGTCACCGGCATCCTGCTGGCCCATCCGGGTCTGTCCTTCTCGATGCCCGGTGCTGCGGCCTCGGCCGAATCCGTGCGCCGTTATCTGGCCGGCCGCGGCCTTACGGAAGCCCCCTTGTCGGAGCCGGCCGCCAACGGACCGCCCGCGCCCCTCGAGGTGTTCGTCACCGGGCCGTCCATCTCTGTGGCGCCGGAGCCCGGAGGGCTGTAAACCGGGCGGCCAAACTGGTCATGCAGCGGCGCCGGCGGTGCCGGCGCCGTCCGCGCCGGGCGCGTTAGTCTGTGCTGAAGGAGCGAGATGCCCGGTCGTTCCTCTGTGGTTACCCTGGCCGCTTTGGCGGTCGTCATCTGGCTGGCTTTTTCCGCGCAATTAGCGCTCTATGAGGCTACGATTCGGTTCAACCGGGACAATCCCGATCCCTACCGCATCAGCTACCAGGAGCCGCGGTTTCGCGAGGCGGCGGCCTTGTTGCCGCTCGATGAGCCCGTGGGTTACCTCTCTAACCTCGAGCTCAACGAGCTGCGCGGGGCGGCGGCCTTTTTCGGCGCGCAGTATGCTCTGGCGCCGCGAATCCTGATCCCCTTCCCGGATGCCCGCGCCGGGCGCTTCGTCGTAGGCAACTTTTCAGCCGAGGTCGAGCTCTCCGACGCCACCTCGCGGCTGGCCCGCGAGCACAACCTCCGAGTCATGCGAGCTTTCGACAACGGCGTGGTGATCTTCGAGAATCCCAACAGGCCATGACGGCTTTGATCGCACTCGCGCTCGCGGTTTTAATTGGCTTGCTGCTCGTCCGCCTTACCGGGCTCACCCAGGGGCTGCGGCCCCGTTGGGCAGCCGCGCTGTGCAGGCTGGCGCTGGGCGCCGGGGCGGGGGTTGCGGTCACCTCCTCGGTCTTTTATCTGCTGCTGCGCACGGGCATGGCTTCGCGCGGCAGCGTGCTGGGGGCCGAGCTGTTTTTGCTTGCCGTGCTGGGTTTCGCGCAACGATACCGGCTCCGCACGGCCGAGACGCGCCAGCGGGAACTACCTCGGTTCCGCTTCAATGGGGTCTTGGCCGGCGGTGCGGCTGCGGCGCTGGCTCTGCTGATCGCGACTCAGGTCAGCATGGTGCGCGCGGCGCCGCACGGCAACTGGGACGCCTTCGCCATCTGGAATTTGCGCGCGAAGTTCCTGCTAGCGCCGGGCGAGCTGTGGAAGAACGCTGCCTCGCCGCTGCTCGAACGCACGCATCCGGAGTACCCTCTTCTGCTTTCCGCCTTCGTGGCGCGCACGTGGCGGCTGAGCGGCACGGTTTCCCCGGCGGCGCCACTGGCTACCGGTTATCTGTTCACGGCCGGTGTGGCGGCGCTCCTGCTCGCCGTGTCTGCCATCGCCCGCGGAACCGCTGCGGGCCTGCTGGCCAGTCTGCTCTCCTTCGCTTCGACGTCCTACCTCGAACAGATTTCCTGGCAATACGCCGACATTCCGCTGAGCTTTTACTTTCTGGCGACATTCGGCGCTCTGGTTCTCGGGGTCTTCCACGCCGGCCGCCAGGCCGTTCTCGCCTGTGCGCTTGCCGGACTTTGCGCCGGATTCGCCGCCCTGACCAAGAACGAGGGCACAGCGTTTCTGGTTTTTAGTTCCCTGGCTCTGGCGGCTTCTCTCGCCTGGGCTCGGGGCGCGCACGACGCCTGGCGCCGGCTTCGTTGGTGGTTGGCCGGGGCGCTTCCGGGGTTGGCGCTGCTCGCCGACTTCCGTCTGTTTTTGGCCCCGCCGGTGAACCTGCTCCGCGATCAAACTCTCGGCCAGATCCTGGAGAAGCTTACCGATTCCTCACGGTTGTTGGAACTCGGCAAGGCGCTTCTTGCGGAAACGGTCGCTCTCGGTGACGGCTGGAGCCACCCGCTAATCCTGCTCGGCCTGCTCGCCGCCGTTCTCCGCTTTGAATTCGACGACGATCTTCGGGTGGTGCTCCGGGCCGCCGGCGCTACGCTGGCCGGGCTGTGGCTCGTTTACGCTGCGGTCTTTCTGGTGAGACCGGAGGAGCTGGCCTGGCTGGTCGGCACTGCGCTCGGGCGCCTCTACGCCCACCTGTGGCCCTCATTCCTGCTGCTAGCCTTCCTCGTGCTCGGCCGGCCGGCCGATCCGGCGCCGAGCGAGCAGGCCTTGCGCCGCAGGAAGAAAGCCAGATAATAGTTCTTGCCATGCGATTGAGCCGCCGCTCGTTTCTCGGCGTCGCTCCGGCCCTGCGCCTCAGTGCACAAAGCCCGAACGAGAAGTTCCTGGTGGCCGGCATGGGTTGCCGAGGCCGAGCCCGCGGGCTGCTCTACGGCTTCGCCGCGCTGCCCGAAGTCGAGGTCGTCGCGGTCGCCGACGTCGACAGCCGCCAGTTTGCCGACGCCGTGAGGGGGATCGCCGAGCGCCAAGGCAGGGAACCGAAAACGACCGGAGATTTTCGCCGCCTGCTCGACGACCGTGACGTCGACATCCTCGTCGTCGGCACGCCCGACCACTGGCACGCCATCCCGGCGATTCTGGCCTGTCAGGCGGGCAAGCATGTCTATGTCGAGAAGCCTGCCGGGCACAACATTCGCGAGGGGCAGCGGATGCTCGCCGCGGCGCGCCGCTACAAACGCGTGATGCAGGTCGGCATCCAGTCGCGGAGCGGAACCTCCTACGAGGCCGCTTGCCACTACCTCCGCACCGGAGCCCTAGGAAAGGTCCACTTTGCCAAGGGGTGGGAGACCACCCACCAGCCGAACATCGGCAGGCCCCCGGACGAGTCGCCGCCCGCCGGCGTCGACTACGACATGTGGCTCGGGCCCGCGCCCAAACGGCCTTTCAACCGGAACCGCTTTCACGGCTCCTGGCGCTGGTTCTTCGATTACGGCTCGGGCGATCTCGGCAATGACGGCGTGCACCGGCTGGACTACGCGCGCCGGGGTCTGGCGGCGGCCTTCGAGGCGCAGGGACGGAAGCTGCCCGAATGGCCGTCGGCCGTGGCCGCCTCCGGAGGCAAGTTCTACTTTGACGACGATCAGGAGTGGCCGGATACGCTGCTGGTGAGTTGGGAGTATCCCGGCGCGCTGCTCGTCTACGAAATGAGGATCTGGTCGCGGCCGCCGCTTCACGAGGAGCCGGAGGGCGCCGCGGTGTTCGGCGAAAACGGCTACGTCATCATCGGCAACGGTGTCTGGCGCGCCTACGACGCCAAGGGCAAACTCGTGACGTCGGGAGCCGGCGACGGCCGCGAAGACGACGTGCGCCACAAACGCGATTTTCTGCGCGCCATTCGGGACGGCGGCCTCCCCTCTTGCGACATCGCCGTCGGTCACGTCGCCAGCGCCCTGGTTCACATGGGCAACATCTCTAGGCGTACCGGACGGAGGCTTGGCTGGGACGGCGCGCGGGAGGAGTTTTCCGATTCGGAAGCCAATCGCCTGCTCGGGCGCAGCTACCGCGCGCCGTGGACGCTGCCGGAGGTTTAAAGGGGAACGCCGGCTCCGATAGAATCATCACCAGCCGCCCGAGCAGGCGGCGGAAAGCTGAGGCGGATATGGATCGACGCGGGTTTCTTGCCGCCGCTTTGAGCATGCTTGGCTACTCGGCTCCGCCGCGCCGGCGGTACCGGGGTGCGGTCATCGGCCATACCGGCCGCGGCAATTACGGGCACGGCTTGGACGTCGTCTGGCGGGCGTTCGACTGGATCGAGGTGGTCGCGGTGGCCGACCCCGATCCGGAGGGTCTCAATCGAGCCAGACAACGTACCGGCGCTTCCCGCGCCTATCGCGATTACCGCGAGATGCTGGACCGAGAGAAGCCGGACTTGGTGAGCATTGGCCCGCGATGGCTCGACCAGCGGGTCCCGATGGTCGAGGCCGCCTGCGAGGCCGGGGCGCACATCTATCTGGAAAAGCCCTTCGCGCGCGATTTGGAAGAGGCCGACCATATGGTGGCGGCGGTGCAGCGCGCCGGCGTCAAGCTCCAGATCGCTCATCAGATGCGCGCTTCGCCGTTTCTGGCAGCGGTTCGGGAACTGGTCGACGGGGGCGCCATCGGCGGCATTCAGGAGTTGCGGGCCCGCGGCAAGGAGGACCACAGGGCCGGAGGCGAGGACCTGATGGTGCTCGGCTCCCATCTGGCGGACATCATGCGCGTTTTCCTCGGAGATCCTCAGTGGGTGTTCGCCCAGGTCACGCACGACGGCGAGGAGCTTTCGAGCTCGCACACGCGCCGGCCTACGGAGCCGATCGGTCCGGTGGCGGGCAACCAGATCGCGGCGATGTTCGCCTTCGCCGGGGGTCGCCACGGCTATCTGGCGTCGAAGGCGTGCGAACAGACGCATCCGCTGCGCTTCGGCACCTACATTTTCGGCAGCCGCGGCGTGATCTTCCTCCCGAATGCCATCTATCCGGAGGGGCAACCCTACCTGCTGCGCTCCGCCGCCTGGTTTCCCGACGAGGCGCACCGCTGGGAGAAGATCGAGCCCAAGGTCGACCTGAGCGGCATTCGAGAGGATCCGGCGCTGCTCGCCAACGCCTTGATGGTCCGCGACCTGGTGGACGCCGTCGAGCGGGATCGCAAGCCGGTGTGCAGCGAGGAAGATGGCCGCTGGACCATCGAGATGATCCTGGGCGTCTATCACTCACAGAGGGCCGGCCGGCCGGTTCGGTTCCCGCTGGCTGAGCGGCGCCACCCTCTGGCGCGGTGAGGATGCTTGAGGGAAGGGAGCGATGCGCCGCGCCGCCCCGGTCCTGATCATCGCAAGCGCCGTCGCCGTGTTTGCCGCCGCCGTGTTGGTGCTTCTCGACACGCTGCCCGAGCCTCACAGCCGGACGGACTACCTGGTGATCGGCACGCTCGCCACGCTGGCGGCGCTGGCCGTGCTGTTCGCCGGCTGGCTGGCCTGGCGCGCCGGCCGCGGCGGGCTGTTCTGGCGCCGGAGGCGGAGGTGACCCGCCGGCCTCAATCTAGCCGGCGGACCTCGACCTGGGGATAGATTTGGCCCGCCTCTTCCAGGCTAGCCAGATTGAGCCCGGGCAGCGCCGCCGAGGCCGTTCCGGCGGCCACGCCCCAACGCACCGCATCCACGAAGTCGCCCGACCGGCGCATGGCCCAGATGAAGGCCGCGTTGAGCGCATCGCCCGCCCCGATCGGGCAGACCGCCTCCACGCGCGGAGGGAGCACCTCGGCGACGGTGGCGCCGTGGGCCAGCATGGCGCCGCGGCTGCCGAGAGAAAGAATCACGGATTCGGCGCCCATTTCTCGGATCCGCTCGAGCGCTTCTCTCAGGTGGCTCCGGGTCACCAGGGCCCGGTTCAGCAGCCACTCGGCCTCCTGCTGATTCGGCGCCACGACTGTCGGATGTGCCTCGAGGCCCTCTTCGAGCGGCGCCCCGTCGGTATCGAGCAGCGTCTTGACGCCCCGCTCGCGCGCCTTGCGGATCAGGCATCGGTAGAAGCCGGCCGGAACACCCGGCGGGAGGCTCCCGCACAGCAGCAGCCACTCAGCGCCGCTCAGGCGGCGGTCGACCGCTTCCTCAAGCGCCGCTACCTCGTCCGGCTCAAGCCGCGGGCCGCGCTCATCCAGCTTGACGGTGAGCCCCTGCCGGTCTGTGATCGAGTAATTGGTGCGGATCTGGTCGCGAATCGGCACGAGCTCGAAAGGGAAGCCCTCACGCGCGAGCATCTCTTCAAAGCGCGCGCCCGCCTCGCCGCCCGAGATGGCGACGGCGAAGGTGGGCACGCCGAAGCTCCGGAGCACGATCGAGGTCTTGATGCCGCGACCGCCCGGCGCCATCGAGCGAGCCAGCAGGTACGCACGCGAGTCAAAGGCCAGATGATCCGCGGTGAAGTTGAGATCGATCGCCGGATTGGCCGTTAGCGTCAGGATCAAACGCTTATTCTAGCGGAGGAGGGATGCTAATCTGAAGAATTGCGGCGTCATCCGTTGCTCCTTGCCTATCTCGCTCTGGCATCGGTCTGTTTCTTCTGGGGAACGACTTACGCCGGCATCCGCATGGCGCTCGAGTCGTTGCCGCCGTTTCTGCTCGTGGGGACCCGCTTCACCATCTCCGGTTCACTTCTGCTTGGCGGGGCGCTTCTGGCAGGAATAAAGCTGCCGGCGCGCCGGGATTTAGCTTATGCGGCGCTGTTCGGCCTGGTGATTCTCGGAGTGGGAAACACCTGCCTGACGGTAGCCCAGACCTGGATTCCTAGCAGCTTGGCGGCGTTGCTGGTGACCACGTCGCCGTTCTGGCTGACCGGTCTGGAGGCGGCCATGCCCGGGGGAGAGCGTCTCGGCAGGCTCACGCTCGCGGGCATGCTGATCGGTTTGGCGGGCGCAGCGCTATTGGTCGAGCCGGCCTGGGAGGCGGGCCTTTCGGCCGACACGGTCAAGGGTTTTCTCGTCCTCCAGCTCGGCTGTTTTTCGTGGTCGCTCGGCTCGGTGCTCCAGCGACGCCGGATTCCCCATATGAACTCCTTGCTCAACGGCGCCGTGCAGCAGCTCGCGGCAGGCCTGAGTTTCCTGCTGGTGGCCGTCCTGACGCACAGCCGGCCGGCGGCCTTGAGCGGCCGCGCCGTCGGAGCCGTGCTCTACCTGGTGGTGTTCGGCTCCATCGTCGGCTACACTTCTTACATCTGCTCGCTGAAGCACCTGCCGGTCGCCCTAGTGGCCGTCCACAATTACGTGAACCCGGTGGTGGCCGCCGTGCTCGGCTGGCTGATTTACCGCGAGCCGTTCGGGTCGCGGGAAGCCGCGGCTATGGCAGTGATCTTCTTCGGCGTCTTTCTCGTCTCGCGGGCCTCCGCGCCCCGGGAAAGCTCCCCCGAGGCGGATGCCGCCCTGGCGCTGGCCGCCGCCCGCCCGGCGCGCCCTGCTAGTCTCTCTCCAGAACCTTGGCGCCCAGGGCGCCGCCCAGCGCGGGGAGAAGAGTGAGCAGGAGAAACAGCATCAGCAGCGACACGATGATCAGCGAAGCCAGTCCGGCGGGCCGTTCGAGCATGTCGAGCATCCGCTCGACTTCGAGGTTGCTCGGCGCCCCCTGGGCGCTGAGGCGGTCGCGATAAAATTCGGCCAGACTGCCGCGGCTCGAAATCGCCAGCACCGTCACCGTGAACAGGATGGTGGCCACGGCGAAACAGAAAACGCCAACCATCCAACCCAGGCGAGCTCCCTGGCGCACCGACAACTGGCGGCCGGTGCGGCGCTGGTAGAAGTAGACGGCGAGGAAGCCGGAGGCCGTCAGCCAGCCCACCATCCAGACCAGGTTGACGTACATCGGCATCGGCAGGGAGATGAGGACCGAGGCAACCAGCGCCATCACCAGCCCGGTTCGCACGGCCGCGCGGTCATGAAAGCCGATGTCGGGGGGCGGCGCGGCAGGAGGCGGGGAGACCGGCGCGGTCGCGGTCACGCTCTCCTGAGGCGGCTCTTCCGGCGGCATCCACTCAAACAGCGGCCTGCCGCACTTGTGGCAGAATCGAGCTTCCGGGACTAGCTTCGCCCCGCACGTGCAATATTCCTGCACAGATTCAGTTTGCCGCATGGGCGGGCGGCGGGCAAGGACGGCCGCTCAGGCCAAGGGCCGGAAGGGCCGCTCAAAAAGCAGCCGGGTGTCGCGAGCCAGCAGAACCCAAAGCCCGTAGATGCCCAAGGCGGTGCCGAGCGGGACGTTTAAGAGGTCGAGGGCGCTGAGCACGATGGTCAGGGTCCGCGCCCAGGGACGGTGCTTCAGGAGCCCTGCCCCGGCAATGATCGAGGGCAAGGACACGACAAGGAGGAGGAAAGACAGAGCCCCGCCGACGGCGGCGAGCACGGGCACGGCGATCCACGCCTGGGAATCGCGCGTCGCCTCTGTGGCGGCCACGAGCCCGGCGAGGCCTCCGAAAGCCAGCAAGGCCACCGTGGCGACCAAGATGCCCAGACAGCCCGCGACGATCCGCAAAATCGCCAGGATTCGCACGTGCGATTCCATCGAGCGCCTCCCGTTTCGTTGCTACTTCAGTATACGGATCGGCGAGGCTGCCGTTCCCGGAGGCGTGTCACCTCACTTGCGTGCGGCGCATCTATTGCCGTAGCTATGCTGTTCGAGATTCCATCGACCAAGACTCTTGAGGAGATCGGCCGCGGCCTGGAGGAGGCGGCCGCCCGTCACAAATTCGGCATCATCGCCACGCACGACTTGAAAGAAACGATGAAGAACAAGGGCGTCGAGTTTGCAGGCGAGTGCCGGATTTATGAGGTCTGTAACCCGCATCAGGCCAAGAAGGTGCTCGAGGCCGACGGATCGATCTCGACGGCGTTGCCATGCCGAATCTCCGTTTATCGGGCCGGCGAGCAGTATCGTATCGCCACGCTGCTTCCCACGGCGCTCATGGAGATGTTCGGCAAGCCCGAACTCGAGCCGGTGGCGCGCGAAGTGGAAGCGGTGATCAAAGCGATGATCGAGGAGGCCGCCTGAGCGTCGTCTGCGCCCCGGCGGGTCTCGAAACCGATGATTCTAAGCGGCTTGGGCTGTGGCGGCTCGACTCGGGCATTTGCGAGGCGATCCCTCCGTAACCGCGCTCGATTTCGGTTCGATTTCCTTTGAATTTAAAGAAGAAAACGTCGCAAAATTGTTCTTGACATCGGCCTCCGGCAGGCGCATGATAAATGCAGGCTGTCCCGCCAGCCAATTCAAGACGTTCGGAAGTGGGGAGGTGCAGATGCAGGCAGGACCGTACGGAAACCTGCCCGAGGTCCCCCCGGCGGACAGAACCGTCTGTGTATTGGCCGTCAGCCCTTACGAGGAAGATCATGCCTGCCTGCGCATGATCTTCAGCCATTCGAATTGGAGGATTTTCCGGGCTCGGGACTGCCGCGAGGCGATTCAGTTTGCCTCCGAGAATCGCGTCGCGGTCGTCATTTCCGAACGGGACCTTCCCGATGGCAACTGGAAACGGCTCCTCGAGCTGCTTACGACGTTGCCTGCACCTCCGCTGTTGGTGGTTGCCGCAAAAGATGCCGACGATTCCCTCTGGGCGGAGGTGCTCAACCTCGGCGCTTACGACGTCTTGTCGAAACCCCTGGACCGTGCCGAGGTCACCCGGATCATCAGCTTAGCTTGGCTGTATTGGAAAGAGGAGCTGGACCATGCTCGCCGCCGGCCAATCGCTCGCGCGGAATCCGCCGGAGGGGCGAGCCAGACGGCAACGGCGTAGTACGGAACGGCCGACGCGGAACCTCGGGGCCACAGCGCTGACAGGATTTTCGTTCCGCCAAGCGCGGGGAAAGGTGTGTGAGTAGAGGTTATGGAAGGTGCTTGACTTGCATGCTGACTCCACCCTTTGCGCGCATGGGGCGAAGGAGGCGCCGAGCACCGGAATCCGCCGTTGACTGACAGCGACTCAGACCGCGCGCCTACTCTTCGTAGCGAATCTCGAGTTTGCGGGCCCGAACGAAGGCGTAGGCCAGCAGACCGGCCGAGAAAACGAGCAGTCCGACCACCGCCTCCCAGGCGGGCAACGGATCGCTCTCGACAGCCAGGACCGCCAGCGGTCCTGTCTCCGGCAGCTTCACCGGAGAGAGCGATTTCAGGTAGAAAACCACGCTCAGCTTCTTCAGCGGCGGCGGCAGAAAGGCGTTGATGCTCTCCCAGACCAGCAACACTGCCGCCGGTAACGTGGGATTGGCGAAGACTTGACCCACTAGGAGGAAAAGGGCGCCGTAGCCGATCGAGGCGAGCGCGGTCACCGCCAGGTACCAGCCGAGATGGGTCAGCCCCTCGCCCTCGAAGAGGAACTCCCGGAGTCGCACGCCGAAGTGCGCCATCAGGCTCAAGTAGCAGGCGGCCACGCTCAGCAGGAACAGCGGCACGAGGGCGCTCAGCCCCGCCAGATACTTTCCGGCGGCCAGCACCTCGCGCCGCACCGGAGCGAGCAGGCTGTGGTGCAGGGTTCGGTCTAGCATGTCGCCGCGGAAAAGATTGGCAAAGACGACGGCACAGCCGAGGTAGATTCCGAAACGCAGATAGGCAAGCTGGAACAGTCCGGCGAAGATACGGCTGTCGGTGGCCAGGGTGTGCGTCCACTCGCCCCGGCGCCACATCGCCAGCGAGTGGGCGGCGCCGAGCAGCACAGGGAGCGCTGCCAGCAGCAGGATCCACCAGGACCGCTTTCCGGCGAAGCCTTTTCTCCACTCCAGCCCTATGACGGCGCCGAGCTGTCTGCGCCACAAAGTCCAGGCGCGGGTGCTCATGAGGGGCCTCCCGGGGTGCGGATTAGATACTGGTAAACGGACTCGACGTCGGCATCGAGGGGCGCGACGCTCTCGATCTCGACGTCCAGCTCGACGACGAGGCGATTCAACGCGAGGAGCAGTTGCTCGGCGTCATGTGTGGCCAGCACCGCGCCGTCGCCCCCGCGCTCCAACCGAACCTCGATTGCCGCTCCGGCCTCAAGCAGACGCGCCGCCAGCAGGCGCGCCTGTCGCGTGCGGACGAGAAAGCGGGCCGGATGCTCCGTGACCTCGCGGCGCACCTCGTCCAAGCGCCCTTCGGCGACGACGTAACCGCCGTCGAGCAGCACGATCGCGTCGGAGATCCCTTCAAGCTCGTGGAGGATCTGGCTGGAGACGATGACATAGCGGCCCTGGGAGGCCAGTTCTCGAAACAGCGCCAGCGTTTCTGCGCGCGCGATCGGATCCAGCCCGTTGAGCGGCTCGTCCAGCACGAGGATCTCCGGGTCATGGGCGAGCGCCTGCCCGAGCTTCAGGCGCTGCCGCATACCCTTGCTGTAGGCGGCGACCTTGCGATGGGCCGCCTGCTCGAGTCCCACGCGGCGCAGCGCTTCCCAGCTTCGCCTTTCGGCCTCGGCATGCGCCGTCCCATGCAGCCGGAGGAAGGAGTAGAGAAAGCCGTATCCGGTCAACCCTCGGGGAAACGAGTCGTACTGCGTGGCGTAGCCTGTTCGGCGCAACAGTTGCTCGGGACGCTCCGGCGAGATCCCCAACACGCTCACCCGGCCCCAACTGGGCCGCACCAGCCCCGTCATCAGATTCATTAACGTGGTCTTGCCGGAACCGTTCGGGCCCACAAGGCTGGTGAGGCCCGGCCCGATGGCAAGCGTGACGCGGTTGACGCCCAAGACTTCGCCGTAGAACTTCGATACGTCCTCGAACAGAATGCCGCTGTTCATCGAACGGTCTCGACGGCGCGGAGCTTGCGGTGGAGCAGAGCCAGCGATAGCAAGCCCACGCCGATCAGCATCGCCCATGCCGCCCACTCCGGCGTCTGGCCGCCCCGGGCCTGGACGCGGAAGAAGACGGCGCCCGCGCCGGTCTGGGCCGCCCTGCCGAACAGGTTCACCCAGACCGTGCCGACCAGATGGCTGAGGTTGAGCAACTGTCCCCAGTGCGTGCCCAACAGTTCGTTGGAGGCGTTGCCGAGAGCGCCTCCAAGGAAGAAGATCAGAAAAAGCGCGGCGCCGGCCAGCGGTTTCCATCGAACCCAAGCCGAGATGGCAAGCACCATCAGCGATAGAACCAGGATCCAGATCCAGGAGCCGGCCAGCAGGGCGAAGGCAATACGCCGGTGCGCCTCCAGCCACGCATCGCCCTCCAAGCTCCACTGGAGGCCGACGAGCAGCAGGCCCGGCACCCAGGTGATCAGAGACATCAGGATCACCAGCACCGAGACCTTGCCCAGCACATAGCTCCGGCGCGTGAGCGGCCGCGCCAGATAGAGCGGCAGAGCGCCGTGCGTCAGATCCGCCGCCACCAGGCCTGGGCCGGCGATCGCGGCCACGAAGAAGCTCAGCATGCTTTGAAAGCCAAGAAAGAACAGGAAGAAGCCCTCATCGATCGGCACCAGTTTTCGGGCATCGAGCCGGAGCGCCTCGAGTGCGCCGAGGTTATGCCGCAAGTAGATCAGCAGCGCGCAAATTACGGGGCACAGAAGCGTCCCGAGGAGGAACAGCCCGAAGAAGCGTCGCTCGCGCAGCTCCTGCCAGGCATACCGCGCCGGAACGAGAAAACGAAGCCACTCGGGTGTCAGCGGGCCCTGGTAACGCTCGTAACTCCGCTTATAGATCGGCATCGAGCGACTCCATGGCGCGGAAGAACAGTTCTTCGAGCGAATCGCGCTTGTAGCTCAGGCGGACCAGTTGTACGCCATGCCGCGCAGCGATCTCGAACAGGGACCGTGTCGTCAGCCCATCGGGCAGCGTGAGCCGGCCCCTGCCGTTCGGCGTCCACAAGACCTCGCATCCCGAGCGTCGGATCTCCTCCAGGAAGGCCGGGCCGGCGCCGCGGGCCTCGAGCTCGATCCAGCGCCGGTGGGTGCGCCGTTCCTCGTCAAGGTCGCAGAAGGCGGCGATGCGCCCGTCCTTGAGGATCAACACCTGATCGCAGGTCTCTTCGACGTCGCGGAGCAGGTGCGAGGAGATGAGCAGCCGAGCTTGCCCAGTAGCCCGGATCTGGCGGATGAGCTCGAGCATGCGCTCGCGCCCGGGCGGATCCAGGCCGTTGGTCGGCTCGTCAAGCACCAACAGGCTCGGCCCGTGCGCGACCGCCTGCGCCAGCTTGACCATCTGTTTCATACCCGTCGAGTAAGTCCCGAGCCGCCGGTAACGCGCCTCGCCCAGCCCGACGAAAAACAGCGCTTCATGAGCGCGCTCCATCGCCGCCTTGGGCGGCAGTCCTGCCAGCTCCGCGATCAACCGGACGAATCCGACTCCGGTCATCGAAGCGATGAAGGCGTCGTTTTCCGGCATGTAACCGGTAGCGGCCTTGAGCGGGCGGGTTTCGCGCCGGATGTCGAACCCGCCTAAGCGAGCCGTGC
>Ga0308411_10000483_pt1 | contig 26407 bp, 27 predicted proteins | sample HotsprottomLayer_2_FD_203530 | JGI IMG/M metagenome (GOLD analysis project Ga0308411, IMG submission 203530) | Hot spring phototrophic mat microbial communities from Octopus Spring, Yellowstone National Park, Wyoming, United States -... | ecosystem: Environmental > Aquatic > Thermal springs >... | reverse complement strand
AAAATTTGAAAGAAATCTCTCTTTCAAAAAAAATCGATGATCTGAATCAAAAAATAGAAATAACAATTGATTTCGATGAAGCAAATCAAATCTTTCAAGAAGTGGCTAAGTTGATGAAAGAAAGAAAGTTTTATCAGGAAAGTTTTGAAGTGAAATTAATTAATTGATTCTTTGATTTTGCTTTAAGGAATGAATAAAGGTAATTTGCTCCAACTAAAAGGCATCCAACAAAGAACAATAACCAGTTGAACTTTTGCGGAACATAACTCTGAATCACATCCCAGAATTCTTTCTTCTCGGTAATGTTTGGAAAGTATGACCAGAAATTATGTTCATTAAACAAATTCAAAAAATCATAAATGAATGTGTAAATAATTATAAAAACTCCAAGTGTAATCAAAATAATTTGTATTGCATTAAATTTAATCTGAAAATTTTTCTCCTGAAGGTAAACATAAATCAATGCAATTAAGATCATTCCAATTGAGCAAATAACGGGTGCTAAGACTGGTCCAATCCAAGTAATCGGAATCAAAAACAAAACATCCCACTCTGAAATTGATTGAGGCCAATCTAAGAAAAGTTTCAAAGCCACATAGTAGAAAATATCCCACACACCAAAAACAAAAATGAAAAACGAGAAACGCTCACCCTTAGTTTTCCCGAGGATCCAACCGATTGATGCAAGCATAATTATTGTGCAGATTTCTCTCACGATTTCAACTTTGAGCATTTGAGGGTCCAAAAGTGAAAGTGGAAAACGAAACCCATTGGGGTAATAAATAGCTCGTAAATAAACAACCACAATAGCTTCAAGAAATCCAAATGCAATTCCAAATATCGCAGCAGGGATAAAACGTTTCATAGTTCACTTTAGATTTAAAAGTGATTTTGTGAACGATGCAAGTAGATAGGTTCAATAGAATAACATTAGATATCGCTATGATAGTAAAGATACACTTAAAAGTTTTAAAATTCTTGCTTATCATACTTCGATTGTAATGCAGTCTAAAATTGGATACGAAAACTTTTATCATAAAAGCCTATCAAAAGATAACTATTAAACAATTAAAAAAATCTGAAGCACCTCACAGAAAGCTCAAATTTTTGCTTAACCTAATATTGAAAATATCACCAAAGTTTTTTAAGAGTAGTAATCCTATTTAACATTCAGAGATTATGCCTCAATATTTATTCTTACTTCAATTCATCTGAATTGATTAAGATCGCTCCAGCTTCTTCCATATCCTTAAAAGCTTTTTCTACATCACCTTCATTTTGATAAATCCCTTCAACGCCATCTTTGATAACAAATGTCTTAAATCCATTTTTTAATGCATCAAGAACTGTTTGTTTTACACAATACTCAGCTGTTAAGCCTGTTACATAAAGTTCTTCGACATTATTTTTCCTAAGGAATTCGGCAAGGTTTTCGTTGGTTGCTTCAAATGCAGAATAGCCATCATCTTTATTTCCAGTTCCTTTTAAGAAAACTTTATTAATTTTTTCTGAATTTAGCCCATCGGGGAAGTCAGCACCTTTTGTATTTTGAACACAATGTTTTGGCCATTTTTGAAAGTGAATTGAATCTTCTGGATGCCAATCCTTTGAAGCAAGAACAATATCAAATTTTTCCATTATCTTGTTCAATACTGGAATTATAACATCACCTTTTGGAGTGGGCAAAGCTCCCCATGGGCAGAAGTCATTTTGTAAATCAACAATAAATAATGCTTTCATATCGTATCCTCCTTGTTTTTTCGAATTAAATTATCTCTGAGTTCTAAAAGTTTCGGACTAATACCAACTTTATAAATATGCGGATACTCAAACCTTTTATGTTCATCAGGCAATTGAGAAAATCTAAATTCAGTATAAGACGCTATTTCATTTATTGATTTATCTTGAATGATTACATTACCATTTCTAACAACCTGCTCCAAAATTTCCTCTCGCTTTAAATCTTTAAGATTGCACTTTTTGTAAATATCAAAAGGATGAAACATCAAGTCAATATCATTTTCATCATTCAAAGCAATGCAATCAGCATAAAATTTATCTTCACCATTAAAGTAACGATAAATTTTCTTAATTCCCGGCAAAGTAACTTTACTTATATCTTCAGATAATTTTATTGTTGGCCTATTTTCAATCTGACTTATTTTATAGACACCATCTAATGCAGCATCTTTTTGCCCAGTGATTAAATTTGTTCCAACTCCGAAGAAATCAATTGGAGCACTTTGTTCATCAAGACTTTTAATTAAATATTCATCCAGTTGATTGGAAGCGGCAATCTTTACATAATCTAATCCAGCTTCATCTAACATTTTTCTCGCCTTTTTTGAGAAGTAAGCAAGGTCTCCACTATCAAGACGAATTGCTTTAAGTTTCTTCCCTTTTTGTTCGAGTTCTTTTGCTACTTTAATTGCGTTTGGAATTCCACTTTTCAATGTATCGAATGTATCAACCAGAAGAATGCAATTATCCGGGTAAATCTCAGCAAATTTTCGGAAAGCTTCCAATTCATCACCAAAACTTTGAATCCACGAATGAGCTTGTGTCCCGGCAGGAATCAAATGATAATTAAATGCAGAAAGAACATTTGATGTGCTGTTCACACCTCCAATAATAGCTGCACGACTTGCAAAGAAAGCTGCAAGTGCCTGACCTCTTCTCAAACCAAAGTCTGCTATAATTTTATCTTTAGCAGCAAATCTAATTCGTCGGGCTTTTGTTGCAATTAACGACTCAAAATTTATGATATTAAGAAGAAGTGATTCAATAATTTGAGTTTCAACGATATTTCCTTCAACACGAATCAACGGCTCATAAGGGAATACAATCTCGCCCTCTTTAGCTGAATATATATCTCCTTTAAAACTAAATCCTTTTAAGTAATCCAAGAATTCATCTTTAAATCCTTTTGATTTTAAGAAGTTGATTGATTCCTCGCCAAACCGAAACATTTGCAACAAATCGAGAAAATCAGCCAGACCAGCAAAAACAGTGTAGCCAGTTCCGAAAGGATTATTTCTAAAAAAGTAATCGAAGTTAGCTTTCAGATTGTGTCGATTACTCAAAAAATAACCTTGAGCCATAGTAAGCTCATAGTAATCAAGATAAAGTCCGAAGTTCTCAAATATATTTTTCATAGCAAATAAAAAATATAAAAAGGAAAGGAATTAATGAAACAATTTTATATCAATCAATTGAAGCTAAAATTTTTCGTATGGTTAAAATCTTTGAAGAAGAAAAAAGGTTTAGCAGAGAAATAACTACTAAACCTTTCGAAATTTGAAGTTAAATTGAATTATTCGTTATCGTCTTGATTTTGAATCACAGGCAAAATGATAGTCGAAGTGCTTTCATAAGATTCATTTTGAATTGGAATTCCCGACCTATATTCTTCTGGTCTAACATCAGGATAAACGAAGGTTTCATACTTATAATTTCTTAAAATTAATTTTTCATCATCTTGATATAGAATGTACTGAGGTAATAAGGGAATTTTACCACCACCACCTGGTGCATCAATCACATAATAAGGAACTGCAAGTCCAGATATATGACCGCGAAGTTTATCCATAATTTCAAGACCGATTTTAACAGGAGTTCGAAAATGATTTGCTCCCTTCGTTAAATCAGCTTGATATAAATAATAAGGCTTAACTCTTATCAAGAGTAATTTTCTAAAAAGCTCTTTGATAATGTCGGGGTCATCATTTACGCCTTTCATTAAAACAGTTTGATTTCCAATAGGGATTCCCGCATCAGCTAAAAGTTCGCAAGCTCTTTTGCTTTCTGGAGTAATTTCCCATGGATGATTGAAATGAGTATTAACATAAATTGGATGATATTTCTTCAGCATCCTTACAAGTTTAGGGGTAATTCTATGAGGAAGAACAACTGGCATTCGAGTTCCAAGCCGAATGATTTCAACATGTGGAATTTGTCGCAATCGCTGAAGAATTTTTTCAAGCATCGTATCGGTTAACATCAAAGGGTCGCCACCAGATAGAATGATGTCTCTTATCTCTTTATGTTCTTCAATGTATTTGAAAGCAGATTCAAGTCCTCGCATTGAAATTTTTGATGAGTCGCCAACTTTTCTTTTTCTCGTACAGAAACGACAATACATTCCACACTGACTTGTAGTCAGAAAAAGAACTCTATCCGGATATCTATGAGTTATATTTGGAACTGGACTCATCGAGTCTTCTCCCAACGGGTCTTCCGGTGCATCAATATCATTAAGTTCTGTTTCATCTGGAACGCATTGCAACCAAATTGGGTCACCGGGATAACGAATCAAACTTAGATAATATGGATTGATGCGAGCCTGGAAGAATTTATCCAGTCTTTCAGCGACTCGTCTGTCGAGCTTAAATTTCTCGACGAGTTGGTCGACTGAATGAATGCTATCTCTTATCATTTTTTGCCAGAGTTCCATAATTATTCCCCTTGATTTTGTAAGTATTTGCCGAAGATAATTAAGCTATCACCTTCTTTGTAAAAATCTTTAATGATAGCGAGTTCTTTATAATTATTCTTTTTGTAGAAACTTCTTGTTATTTGATAATCATCGCGTGATGATGTTTCAGCTAAAATCAATCTACCATTCTTTGAAAGCACATATTGTTCAGCATCATTAATTAATTTTGAACCAACACCTGAACCATGAATTTGAGATTCAACAACAATCCAATACAAATCATAGACACCATCGGTTAATGCGCGATGACCTATGCAGTAATAACCTAATACTTCACCGTTTTCTTCGGCCACTTTAAAGTAATAATCTTTTTGTTCTGGATTATTTAAGGCAATATCAATCAATTCTAATCCAATTTGTTTTTCTTCCATTGAAAAATTTTCTGTATTAAATAAAATTTCTTTCAATCTTTCTCTATCTTCTTTTTTCATCTCTCTGATTTTCATCTTTTTCTTTCTAATGCAAAATCTATTATTTGTATCAGAAGCTCGTCATAACTTAAACCATAAGCTTTTGCTGCTCTTGTAAAACCTGCATCAATCGAAATATCTGGATTTGGATTCACTTCAAGAATATATGGCTGATTGTTTTTATCAATTCTAAAATCAACACGACAATAATCACGACATCCAAAAAGATTTGAAACTTCGAGAGCAATCTTTTGTATTTTTTCTGCAAATTCATCTTCAATTGGTGCTGGACAAATAGGAATTGTGTTTTTATAATAAAGACTATCCTTAATCCACTTGCCATCGTAAGTTACAATTTTTGGTAAATCATCGGGCAAAGTTTCGAAGCTAATTTCAGAAAGTGGAAGAGCAATTTTTTCTCTATGACCTAAAATGGCTGAATTAATTTCTCGGCCTTCAATATATTCTTCTACTATAATAGATTGTTTTAATGTATGATAGAGAAATTCAAGTTGTTCTTTCAATTCATTTTCATTATAAACAACCGATTGTTCACTTATGCCAACACTTGCATCTTCATGAGAAGGTTTAACAATTAATGGAAACTCTGGCTTTGAATCGAATAATATTGTTGATGGATTAAGATAAAGTCGCCATCTTGGCACATTAAAACCAGCACCTTTCATCATTAATTTTGCACAGTGTTTATTTAAACAAAGCCCAAGTGTAACCGCACTACATCCAGTATAAGGAACATCGTAAAGTTCGTAAATACCAGCAACAAACATTTCTTTAATAGATTTACCACCTACACTCTCAACCAAATTGAAAACTACATCGTAATTTCTGGTACTAAGTCTTAAACAAAGTTCATCTATATTATCAAGAAGATTAAAAGTTTCTGTTTGATATCCTCTTTGATTTAGTGATTCTTTAATTGCTTCAAATTCTTCAATTACACCTATTTCAGATAAATCAATTGAATTGTAAGACTCTGACTTCACTCTTCTTCCATCATAGCTTTCATAAATTCCACTGACTGGTTGATTATATGCTAATAGTATCTTAATGTCCTCTTTCATAATCCGTATCTCTTTCTGGCTTCATTTAATACTGCATTAATCATTTCTACATAAGTCATTCCAGCTGCACGTGCAGCCTTAGGATAACAGGAATTATCCTTAGGGTCTGGAAGAATTCCAGGCAAAGGATTTATCTCAAGAACATTTGGAACTTCATTTTCATCTAGTCTAATATCAATTCTTGACCAATCTCTACATCGTAAAACACGATAGGTTAAAAGGGCAATTTTTTCAATTTCGCTTCTTAATTTTTCGTTAATGTTAGCAGGACATTCATAAATATCGAGTGGGTCTTCTCTGGTATCGAAAATCCATTTTGCTTCATAAGAATAAATTGGTAAAACTCCTTCAGGCAATTCTTCAAATTTCATTTCTATAATTGGAAGAACTCTTGCATCCTTTCCATTTCCAAGAATTGCAACAGTGAATTCCCTTCCTTCAAGGAATTCTTCAACCAGAGCTGATTGATTATAAACATTATGAACTCTCTGAATTTCTTTAATTAATTCTTCTCTTGTTCTCACAACAGATGAGTTAAAGATTCCTTTGCTCGAACCTTCTGCAACTGGTTTAACAATAGCTGGTAATGGGAAATCAAAAGAATTGAAATCTTCTTCTTTTTCAATCAAAAGAAATTTTGGAGTTGGTATTTTATAGAAAGATAGAATCTCTTTTGTTCTCGATTTATCGAGACAAATTCCAAGAGTAACTGGGTCGGAACCGGTATAAGGAATATTTAAAAATTCTAGCATTGCAGGAATTTGTGCTTCACGACTAATTCCATTGAATCCTTCAGCAATATTAAATACAATGTCAGGATTTAATTCACGGAAGGTTTCAAATGCATCATTGTCAGCTTCAACTAGAGTTACATTATGATAAATTGCAAGTGCATCTCTAACTGCGTTAATTGTTTCTTCCGTATCCCACTCTGCGAATGTATCTTGACTTATATTAGCATTGTAGTTGAATTTTTTGAGAAAAGGATATTTAGCCGATGGAATGTCAAAACTTTCCTGTTTAATGTTATAGGTAAGAGCAACATTTAATTTTTTTTCAGAAGAAGTAAAAGTACTAATAAATAACTCTCACAATTTGTTCAACATATTTATTTGATTCACTTGCTAATATATGATTTATAAAATTTTTGTCAATAGGTTTTAAAAAATTTTTAAAAGTTTTTTTTCGATGATTGAAGTGTATGATGATTAATATTTTTTGATGAGTGATGATGATAAGATGATTACAATTCAAATCAAAAAAAATATTTTAATGTGTTTGTAGAAAAAAATTTTAATAAAGTTGAGAACAAGAATTTTTTATGTTGTTGTTAAAATTGATTAAAGAAAAAAATTGGATTAATCAAATTAGGAGCGAATCAGTAACTTTCTTTTTCGTTAGGGAAGTCACCACTGCGAATATCTTCGATGTAACGCCTAAATGCATCGAAGATTGTTTCTGATAGGTGTGCATATTTTCTCACAAAACGTGGATTGAATTCTTCAGTTAAACCAAGCATATCATAGACAACAAGAATTTGACCATCAACATATTTACCAGCGCCAATTCCAATTGTTGGAATCCTAACAGCATGAGTAATCCTTTTTGCCAATTTCGCTGGTACTTTTTCAATTACAATTGCAAAAGCTCCAGCTTCTTCAAGTGCTTTAGCATCACGAATTAATTGTTGAGCTTCTTCTTTTTCTCTGCCTCTTGGTTGATAACCACCAAAACGATGAATTGATTGTGGCGTCAAACCAATATGACCCATTACAGGAATTCCATTAGCCGTAAGTTTAGCGACTGTTTCAGCAAAAATTTCACCACCTTCAATTTTTACAGCACCAGCATCGGTTTCTTTCATAATCCGTCCAGCGTTTCGAAAAGCTTCTTCAATGTTCGTTTGATAAGTCATAAAAGGCATATCAACAACAATCATCGCTCTTTTAACACCTCGTTGAACGGCTTTAGTGTGATAAATCATCTCATCAAGAGTGACAGGCAAAGTTGTTATATGTCCTTGAAAAACATTTCCAAGAGAATCGCCTACCAAAATTATATCAATTCCAGCGCGGTCACAGAGTCGAGCTATCAAAAAATCGTAAGCAGTAAGAGCGGTTATTTTTTCTCCACTGTCTTTCATCTCCTGAATTTTTCGTGTAGTCACTTTTTTAATTTCCAATGTTGCACTCATACGGTCACCTCGTTTTCAATAAATGTGATTTCAAAAACTTTTTCAAATCCTTTTTTCAAACAATCCTTCAATTTCTCAAGAATAATTTCTGAATTAACTATTTCTTCCAATGAAATAGTTTTCTCATCTAAATCGCTTTTCAAAAATTTCTTTTCATCATTATTAAGAATAAGATAATCAACAATTCTTTTATGATAATCACCAATTAAAATTGAACCATGCTGAAGAATCACATCGTTGATTACTCTTTGAGCCGAACCAATCAGCTTTTTATTCTGAAATTTAATTTCATTCTTTGCTGAACTTGAGAAGCAAGGGATTGAACGCGATAACTTATAAAAATTTTTTAAATCAATTTGTGATTTTTCAAGTTCAACTGATTTCAACTTTTCATCATAATGATGTAAACCATCAAGTAAAGCTAAATTAATTTTAAAATAAATTTCTTGTGGCGAAAGTCTATCAAATGGAAGAGTTACTGAATAAGTTAATTCATCGGAATGCAGAATTGCCCTACCACCTGTTGGTCTTTTTACAATATCAATTCCATCTTCTTCACATAATTTAGTATTTATTGATTCAATACTCTGATGATATCCAAGTGAAATTGTAAAGGGCTTCCATTGATAAAATCTGAGAAAAGCTATTCCTTCCTTTTTAACTTTGTCTACAAGTTTTAAATCAAAATCCATATTAAAACTTCCAGTATTTTCACCAGTGTCAATAAAATACCAAACTTTCATTTGCTAATTCCACGACGAGTTTTTTCAATAAAGCTTAAAAGGTTTTTTACTTCAATAGTTTGTTTGACTTCTGATTTAATTTTTTCAACAGCTTGTGAAGTATTAAAGAAAGGACTATAAAGAATGTTGTAAGCTTCCTTTAGTGAGTTAATTGCTTCAGAGGAAAATCCACGACGTTTTAATCCAATTTTATTTAATCCTTCATATCTTATTGGATTTCCACTGAACAATGTATATGGTGGAATGTCTTTCACAATTTTAGAGCAAGCACCAATCATTGAATGCTGGCCAACATTTGTAAATTGATGAACACCCGTTAAGCCACCAATGATAACATAATTTTCAATATTTACATGACCTGCAAGCTCAACACAATTTGCAAGGATACAATTATCACCCACAACACAATCGTGAGCAATGTGAACATAAGCCATCAATAAACAGTTATTTCCAATAATTGTCATTTTAGTCGCTGATGTTGCACGACTTATCGTTACAGCTTCTCTTATTGTATTGTTATCGCCAATGAAAACCTCTGTATATTCATTATTAAATTTTAAATCCTGTGGAACACCTGCAATAACAGCGCCTGGAAAGATTTTGTTGTTCTTCCCGATTCTTGCACCATTGTAAATCACAACATGACTTAAGAGTTTTGTCCCGCTATCAATTTTAACATCATCTTCAATAATGCAAAATGGGCCAATTACAACATCATCAGCAATTTGTGCATCTTTTGAGACAATTGAGGTAGGATGTATCTCAGGCATAAAATTTATTTTTGTGATTTTTGACTCTCTTCTTTGGGAACAACAGCAGCCATAAATTCTGCTTCGGCTGCAAGATGTCCATCGACAATAGCCCGCCCCTTCATTGTAAATGTCTTACTTCTTGAATTGACTAACTCGACTTCCAGAATTAATTGGTCACCTGGAACAACTGGCTTCCTAAATTTTGCATTGTTGATTGCCATAAAATAAACTAGGCTATTTTCAAAATCTGGAATTGAGTTGAGAAGCAATATACCACTTGTTTGTGCAAGCGCTTCGATGATTAAAACACCTGGCATCACCATTTGACCAGGGAAATGTCCCTGAAAATATGGTTCGTTGATAGTCACATTTTTAATTCCAACAACTTTCTCACCCATTTTCAAGTCAACAATTTTATCAACAAGAACAAAAGGATATCGATGCGGAAGTATTCTTAAAATTGCATTAGCATCAAAGACAACACCTTCTTTTTTAACGAACTGATATCTCTTCTCAAGTTTTTTCTGTTGATAAAGTTTTCTAATCATTCGAGCAAATTCAACATTTGCTTTGTGACCTGGGCGAGCTGCCAGAATTTGTGCTTTGAGTGGAACACCAATCAACGCAAGGTCTCCAATTAAATCCAAAACTTTATGACGGGCAGGTTCATTCTTAAATCGAAGAGTTTCGTTATTAAGTATACCATTCTCTCCAATAAATAAGGGATGCTTTATATTCAACTTTTGAGCTAAATTGTTCAATTCATTTTCACTGAGTTTTCTATCAACAATTACAACAGCGTTATCTATATCTCCACCCTTGATTAAATTTTGATTGACGAGTTGTTCAACTTCACTAAGAAAACAAAATGTTCTAGCCGTTGAATATTCTGTTATAAACTCTTTCTCAAGACTGAATAAACTCGAGTGTTGACTTCCTAAAGCTGGATTGTTGTAATCAATCATTATTGTAATTCTAAAATCGTCAAGTGGAAGTGCGACTATATCAATTCCTTTTTCTTCATCGTGATACATTACGGTTTGGTCAATTACTAAATAATCTTTCGGTGCTTCCTGTTCAACTATACCGGCTTCGAGTAGTGCATCGACATAAAGTTTTGCACTTCCGTCACCAATTGGTGGTTCAATTCCATCAAGTTCGATTTTCAAATTGTCAATTTTTAAGCCGTAAACCGCAGCAAGGACATGCTCAACAGTATGAACTTTCGCTTCACCCACTGCAATTGTAGTTCCTCTAGAAACATCAACAACATTTTCAACAATTGCAGGAATTTCAGGATTACCACCTAAGTCAATTCGAATAAATCTAATTCCATAATTTTCTGGTGCAGGTTTGAATGTCATTGTACATTCTGTTCCAGTATGAATTCCAATTCCTGAAACCGTAATGGGCTTGGCAATAGTTCTCTGTTGTTCAACCATAAAATTTCTCCTATTTGTTTTCTTTTAGTCTTTGTTCCAATTCATCAATTTTTTTATTCAATTCAAATAATTTTTCTCTCAGCTCAGGAAGATTTCTAATTAATGCGTTTAACTTAAATGCTTCTCGAACCTCCAATGCTGGATAACCGAAATAGACTTTTCCCTTTTTTAAATTGTGAGATACACCAGATTGGGCCATCACAACAACATCATCTTCAATTTCAATATGGTCAGCAAAACCAACCTGACCAGCAACAATTACATTATTTCCAACTTTTGTACTTCCGGCAAAACCAGCCTGACCAGAAATTGCACAATTTTCACCAATCACAACATTGTGAGCAATTTGAACAAGGTTATCTATCTTCGTCCCTTTTTTGATTCTTGTTTCACCGATTGTTGCACGGTCAATGCAAGTATTTGCACCTATTTCGACATCATCTTCAAGAACAACAATTCCAATCTGCGGAATTTTTTTATAAGTTTTGTCCGGTTTTTTATAATAACCAAATCCATCGTCTCCAATAACAGCACCTGCGTGAATTATATTTCTATTTCCGACTTTACATCTCTCGCGAATTATTACATTTGGATAGATAATTGTATCGTCACCAATTTCAACATCATTTAAGATTGAAACATTTGAATAGATTGTCACATTATCACCGATTTTACAATTTTTCCCAATCGAGACATTTTCTCCGCATCTGAAATTTTTCCCGAATATAAAATTAACTTCGTCAGATTTTTTATCAAACAAAGGAGGTAATTCAATTTCGGGGAGAAAATATTTTTCGATTACTTTGATAAATGAAAGGTAGGGGTCGACAACTTTTATTAAAGTCAATGCGGGGAAATTTTTGGTGAAGTCTTTTTTGACTAAGATTGCAAAAGAAGAATCATTACTCAAAAACTTTTCGTATTTATCTTGATATAAAAATGTTAAATCATCTTCTCCTGCGTCTTCAATCTTTGCAACATTTTTAATTATCTTATTCTTATCTCCAACAACTTCACCATCAACAAGTGCGGCAATTTCTTCAACTGTAACAGTCATAAAATCACTTCAAAGCTTGTAAGACTTTGTTTGTTAAATCATATTTCTCATTTGCATAGAGAAGCAGAATTTCTCCGCTTTTATCAAAGACAAAGTCATATCCTTCTTCCTTTGCAATTTTTTCAAGGGCATTAAAAATTTTGTTTTGAATTGGTTTCATAAATTCTTCTTGTTTTTGGAAGAGCTCGCCATTTTGTCCGAATTTTTGCTCACGATATTGCATGATTCTGTTTTCAAGGTCAACAAGTTCTCTCTCTTTTTCGGCTCTTGTTTGGTCGCTCATTATTAATTTATTACGGTCATAAGCATCATATTTTTGTTTCCACTCAGATTCAAGTTTTCGTAATTCAGCTTGCCATTCCTGAACAAGATTATCAAGTTTCCTTTGAGCATCCTGAGCTTCAGGAAGCTCTTTCATTATTGCTTCCGAATTTATGTAGCCGATTTTTACCTGAGCAAAAATCGGAAGTGCAAAAAATAATGCAGAGAGAATAATTAGCATTCTCATAAAAGCCTCATTTTATTTGACTTTTCCACGCCTTAATTGGTCTAAAACTTTGAATGTCAAATCATAAGATGGGTCTGAATATAGAACAACCACATCGCCAGCTTTATCAAAAACAATAGTAACTTTTTCTTCCTTTGCAACTTTTTCAATTGCTTTAATGATATTTTGCTTTATTGGTGTTAATAATTCTTCCTGCTTTTGTGCGAAATCACCTTGTTGACCAAATCTCCTTTGACGAAAATTATAAATTTCTTGCTCAAGTTTCATTATCTCCTGTTGCTCTTTAAGCTTAACTTCGTCACTCATTAATGCTTCCTGCTTGCGATAATTTTCAATTCTTTCCTGATATTCCGTCGAAAGACTATCAAGTTCATTTTGCCATCTCTTTATGATTTCATTTAACTGGTCTTGGGCTCTTTTGTATTCAGGAAGCTGACTTAAAATTATTTCAGAGTCTACAACACCAATTTTAACTTGCGGTTGTTGCGCCAATAATAATGTTGATAATAGAAACATTAAAGGTAAAATTAATTTAATCATTTTCACTTTTAACCTCTTTATTTATTATTGTTCTACATTCCTCTACCAAATTGGAAATGGAAAATCCATTGTGGGTCATAACCACTCACGGACTTTCTATCAAATCCATAGCCAAAGTCGAATCCAATCATTCCAATCGGATTAATCAGAACCCGAGCACCGAAACCGACACTTCTCTTTAAATCAAATATATTAACATCTTTCATTTCTCTCCAGACATTTCCGGCTTCCGCAAATGCTAGGACATACAAAGGCATTGGCTGTAATGTTATAGCAAATCTTAATTCAAAAGTATTTCTTGAAAATATTTTTCCACCAATTACATTACCATTCACATTCTTTGGACCAATTGAGCGGTCATCATAACCACGCAAAGGTTCTGTTGCAATGATTAAACCACTACCGCCCATATAATAATATTCAAATGGTTGTATTGGCGTGTTCGGTACAAGTTCATAAATAAAACCATAATAATTTCCAAGAAAGAGAGTAATCCTATTAGTTCCAAATAATCTTCTATAAACTTCAAGATTTATATCTGTTTTTAAGTAATCAACATCACCAGGAAGAAATGGTCCACCAGATAAATCGAAGTCAACGCTGAACTTACTTCCTATGCTTGGAAAAATCGGATTATCAATATCTTTTCTACCTATAGCAAGAGTTAAAGAATATTGCTTGTACATTCCCTCCCGATAGTAACCGCCGCCGCCTTTCACATCATTCATATAATATCTAAAACTTCCATTAATTGTAAAATAATCATCGGGCCAAGATAATCTTCTTCCTAAGCGGACACTTCCACCATATTGCCTTAATTCATAAATGTAAATCTGTCTTGTATCAAAAACATCAAAACCAATAGAAGTCGGAGTATCCATAAACCATGGCTCAGTAAAACCGAGCTGAAAAGTTCTGTAATAATTTCCAATTCCAAATTGCCAATTAAAGTTTAAAATTTGTCCACCGCCTAAGGTAAATGGTCGAGCAAGAGAAAAATTTGTCAATGTGATACCAACTGCACCACTAAATCCCCAGCTTCCACTATAACCTACTGAAGCATTTAAATAATCACTTGACTTCTCTTCAACTTTATAAGTGATATCAACTGTTGAGTCAGTTGTTGGAAAATAATCGAGTCCTTCCTGATAAAGTTTTTCTGGATTAAAATATTGAAGATTTGCAAGTTGTTGAAGGCTTCTTAAAAGTAAAGCGCGATTGAAATAATCACCAGGACGAGTAAATAATTCACGACGGATGACTTTATCCATCGTTTTGTCATTGCCTCTAATCTCGACATTACCAATCTTAAACTGATTTCGTTCAGCAATTCTTATTATAATATCTAATGAATCTTCGGCAACTTTAATCTCTTCAGTCTTAAGTGAAAAACCTAAATATCCATTATCAAAATAAAGTGAAGAGACATCAGATTGTTGTTCGTTTTGTCTCAGATTTCTTTCAAATTTTTCATAATCAAAAATATCTCCTTTCTCAAATCCTAACCTTTTATTCAATACTTCAGTAGGAAATACTGTATTTCCAACCCATTCAATATTTCTAACTTTATATTGTGGACCTTCATAGAGATAAATATCGATGAAAAGATTTTTCTTATCCTCACTAATATAAATTGAATCTCTCAAGATAGTTACATCTTTATAACCATTCTTCTTATAAAATTTAATCAAAGCTTCTTTATCTTTTTCAAAATTTTTTCTATCGAATTTTTCTTTCTTCCAAAAACGCCACCATCTTTTTTCAACAATCTCATCAAATTGACTGAGTAGTTTACTTCTTGGGAAATTTTTGTTCCCATAAAAATTAATTTTCTTTACAAGTACAATTCTACCTTCATCGATTTTAATTTTTAACAAGACTCGCCCCTGAATTCGTCGGATTGTCTCTGCATCAGGTCTATCACTGAGATTAATTTCAGTTTTGTAGGTATCTTCTGTGTCGTATTTGTTTGTCCAATGAATTACGAGTTTTTTCTTAATTGTATCAACTCTTGAAAATTCGTGAATGGATGTTGTGATTTCAGCATTCAACATACCTTTTTCTTCATAAAGGCGGAGAATATTTCTTTTAAGTTTACTTATATCAGAAGGTTTTAATATTTGTCCCTTAATCAAAGTAACTTCTTTCTTCAAGTCCTTCTCGCTTATTTCTTTATTACCTACAAAAACATAATCTTCCAATCGAGGAAATTCTTGAACTTTAATTAGAATGTAAATTCCATCACTAATTTGTCTCTCTTTAATCAATTGAACATCTGAAAAAATATTTAAGGCTAAGATTCTCTTAATTGCATTGATTGTTGCATCGCTAGGAACTTGGATTACATCACCAATTTTCAATCCACTTGATGCAATAATCACACTTGGGTCAGCAGTAACATTTCCTTCAACAGAGATTCCAAGGATTTTGTAAGTCGATAACCCTTGTTGAGCAAATGTCGAACTATAAAAGAATAAATTTATGATGAAAAAAATTATGATATGAATTTTAGTTTGTTTTTCTGATAAGAAAAGCATTTTTACCATATCCTTTTATCTGTTCACTGACTAAACCGAATTTTCTTTCTCTTCTCTGATAATCTTCTATTGCTTCATAAAGTTCTTTCCGTCTAAAATCGGGCCATAAAGTATTTGTTACATAAATTTCTGTATAAGCAATCTCCCAAAGAAGAAAATTACTAACTCTCATTTCACCGCTAGTCCTAATTAACAAATCTGGTTCAGGGAATTCAGCTGTTGAAAGATAATTCTTAAAAGTTTCTTCATTTATTAAAGACCTTTTAATTCTTCTACTGGCAACATCATTGGCAATTTTCTTAGTTGCTTGTAGAATATCCCACCTTCCTGAATAACTTAAAGCTAAAACTAAATTTAACCTAGTGTTTTTTTCAGTTTTTTTTATTGCTTCTTTCAATTGTTTTTGAACTTCTTCAGGAAGACTTTCGAAATCACCAATCATTCTCAATCGAATGTTGTTTTTATGAAGCTCATCAGTTTCTCTTTTCAAAGTTTTCAGTAGCAATTTCATTAATGTTGAAACTTCTTCCTTAGGTCTTCTCCAATTTTCAGTTGAAAATGCATAAAGTGTCAAATATTCAATTCCGAGTTGAGCACAGGCTTCAACCACATCACGAACCGATTTTACACCTTCTGAATGACCAGCAACTCTAGGCAAACCTCTTTTTTTTGCCCATCTACCATTACCATCCATAATAATTGCGATATGTCTAGGCAAATTTCCACGATTTTTGAGCTTTTCTTGAAGTCTTTGGTCCTCAACTGATTGCACTCTTTAAAACCACTTTAATTATTATTTCTTTATAGCAAAACAATTTACTAAGATTAAAACGAAAAAAAAATAAGAACGAAGAAAGTTTATTAAACAATGTTTTTCAATTTTAATCTAAATGAGGGAAAATGTTTCAGAGGAGAAAATCTAATTTAGTTAATTACATCATATTAAAACCATAATAAATTCAATTGATAAATTTTCCAATGGAATATTATTAAAAAAATTAATCGCAATTTCTCTTATGGGCATTTTCGCTAGGTATTATAATTTTATTTCGATATGAATGATTTTTAAGTAATGTAAGAATGATTACTGCATCCATTTAATAAATATTATTAAATAGCCAACCTTTTGCATTTGAAAAACCTATTCCTGCAAGTTTATTAAAATCACTACACGTTTTAATCTTCAGCAAGTATTTTCATTTCTTCTTCAAATCTTTTTTTGGCTCAATCCCAATATCAATTTCCTCATCATTTTATCAGTCGGTCTTTTTTTTCCTGCCTATCTTTGTATATCTCATCATTTTCTACTTCGTTGTTCTTTTTGTTATTTAAACTCGGGACTTCTAATCTTACTTTGTCTTCTACCTCTTTCTTAGATAGTCGGTATGCTAAAAATCTCATGAACTCAACTATGATTTCAAACAAAGACTTTTGTACTTCAATAAGCGATAGATAAAACTTTTCTATCTTATATTCTAAAATTTCATTAGATTTTATTCAAGGTTCTCCAATAATTTGTTTTAGCTTTATCTTTCATCTTATATTTTAAATTGTAGACTCGCTCTTTTAATTTATTGCAAAAATTTATATATGCCTTGACCTCCTTATAAGTGAATAATTTTTTGCAACATTTTCATAATTGATATTTCGCAAGCATAATGAATTTTTTAACTTGTTCAATCATATCTTTTTTCAGAAATTTGTTTTGAAAATTTATAATGTTAGTGAGCACAATGAAAAAAATAATTTTACTTTTAATATTAATCGTAATTTCATCTCTATATTCACAAACACAAAATCCAAAGCGAGAATTTAGAGCTGTATGGATTGCAAGCGTCTCTAATATTGATTGGCCTTCGAGTAAATATCTAACAACAACACAGCAAAGAAATGAATTCATATCCATGCTGGATTATTTTAAGTCTTGCGGTTTTAATGCAGTTATTGTACAAATCAGACCCTCCTGTGATGCTTTTTATGCTAATGCAAAAGAACCATGGTCGGAATGGTTGATGGGTTCACAAGGATTAGCTCCATCACCGTTTTACGATCCACTTCAATTTATGATAACTGAAACTCACAAACGCGGAATGGAATTTCACGCTTGGTTTAATCCCTATCGTTCTCAGGTCAGCCAATCAAGTTCAATTCATTCAACTCATATAACTCGAACCAAACCAGAATGGAATCTACGATTTAATTCGCCTTACAAAATGCTTGATCCAGGATTACCGCAAGTTCGTGATTATGTTGTTAGTGTGATTATGGATGTCGTAAGAAGATATGATATTGATGGTGTTCATTTTGATGATTATTTCTATCCTTATGAAGGAATTCAAAATCAAGATAGTGTATCATGGTCACTTTACTCTGGTGGATTTACCAACAGAGGAGATTGGCGAAGAAACAATGTCAATACTCTTGTGCGAATGGTTTATGATAGTATAATGTCTGTAAAACCAAAAGTTAAATTTGGAATTAGCCCTTTTGGTATCTGGAAAAATTCAGCAGCAGGAACAAGCGGTTTCGAAGCTTACTTTGGAATTTATTGTGATGCAGTTGCTTGGTTACAGGAAAGGAAAGTTGATTATATAATGCCTCAAATATACTGGGCATTTGCAAGACCTGAAGCACCGTATGGAAATCTTGTCCCGTGGTGGTCAACTGTGTTGAATGGAAGACATTTGTATGTTGGTCATGGAGCTTACAATATGTCGAGCTCAAATCCATTCCCTCGTGGAAGCTGGCCTTCAAGTGAATTGTGCGATCAGGTTAGATTTAATAGACAATTCATTAATGTTCATGGAAGTTGTTTCTTTAGTGCAAAACATATTAGAAATAATGTAAAGAATTTTGCTGATTCATTGCGATTAAATCTTTATCGCTTCCCTGCTTTACCGCCTACGATGCCCTGGAAAGATTCAATTCCACCATTACCACCAGTGAATTTAACTGCAACTGGCAATGCTGTTAGTATTGTATTAACCTGGCAAAAACCTGATACAGCAATTGATGGTGATAAACCACACTATTTCGTTATTTACAAAGCCGTTGATACAGATTCTATTAACATTAACGACCCAAGAAACATTTTAAGAGTTCTTCCAAACGATACAACTATTTATCATGATGTTTTTCCAGTTCAGTTCAATAGAAAATATACTTACATCGTCACATCCGTTGATCGATTGCACAACGAAAGTGAGCCTGTAGCAAAAGTCCAATTCATATTAACAGATATTGATGATCTGGCGGAAAGATTTGATTACCAGCTTTTCCAGAATTATCCTAATCCTTTTAACCCAGTCACAACTATTGAATTTATTTTAAGAGAAAAATCATATACAGAACTAATTGTATATGATTTACTTGGTAGAGAGATTAAAAAACTAATTGCCGAAGAATTAGATAGAGGTAAACATTCGGTTCAATTTGACGGACAGGACTTGCCAAGTGGTGTCTATTTCTATCGATTGAAATCTGGAGGCTTTGTTCAGACTAAGAAAATGATTTTGCAAAAGTAATTATTCAGAAAAATTCTCTTAAATAAAATTCAAGTTCTTTTATCGTCTTTTCGCCTAAGATAATAGTAACGAACTCAGCAAAGTTATTTAGAACAATAAGTGAATTAATACTTGCATCTTTATTTGCGAGATTTACAATTTTCTTTGAGACGGAATGATTTAGTTGCCTAACATCTTCATAGATCTGTTTAAGTTTTTTCATTTCCCAGTCAGGCTCCTCTCCTTTCAACATTTTCACATATTGAGCAAGTAAGTAAAAAGCTAAAGCTCTAACTTCAGTCTCTTCAATTGATGCAAAAGGAAGGTGAAAGTAAAGAAGAGGTTTAAGTTTTCCCATTACTGGACAGCCGGAAGTTACCATAAGTATTCCAAGCAAACTACTCACACCTTGTTGCAAAGATGTTTGCTTTTCATAATTGCGTGATGTTGTTTCAACATAAACCCTCACCTGCTCATAGGAATTTTTATCATTGAATTCTGAAAGAATTAATTGAAGGTTTAATGCAAGTGGACAATATTCATTTTCTTTTTCATCGAGTGGACAATGAGGACATTTGAAGTTACTTAGTTTTGCCCATTCTGGGAAATATTTACAAGATGGTTCAATGATTGAAAGAGTTTCTTTATCTACCACAACTGTGATTATACTTTCAGAATCATCCTTAAAATGAAAATGATATTTAAGGGTTAACTTCTCTTCTCTGATCGGCATAAATTTATTGTATTGTTTAATCTTAATTTATGATTTAAAATAATTATTAAAAACCATCAACTTTTCTATAATTATGTTTTTTGATTCAAATTCAATTATAGAATAGACAGCCAAAAAAATTTTTCCTATTTTAAAATCCTATGAAACAATATATTGAAAGCATCAAAAAAATTTTGGATAGACCTTATAGCCTCGAATTGAGTAAAGCTATCAATCACTTGAAAAGAAAAGACAAAATCTTAGCAAAAGTAATTATAAAAGTTGGACCTTGTACATTGAAACCTCATACAGATGCATTTGAATCAATAATCGATGCGGTAATTTCTCAGCAATTATCAATGTATGCAGCACAGTCTATTTTCAATCGTTTTGTTGAATATTATAAACCCGAAAAATTTCCAACTCCAGATGCCATACTAAACACAGTCGATGAAGACTTAAGAAAGATAGGGATATCAAAAGCAAAGATTCGTTGTCTTAAGGATTTGTGTGAAAAAGTCAAATCAGGCAAAATACATTTGAACAAAATTCATGAACTAAGCGACGAAGAGATTATAAAAGAACTTACACAAGTAAAAGGCATTGGAAGATGGACAGTACATATGTTCTTAATTTTTTCACTTGGTAGGTTAAATGTTCTACCAACAGAAGATCTAGGAATCAGAAAAGGCATAATGAAATTATATCATTTACGAAAATTGCCTGATGAAAAAAAGATTCTTGAAATAGCTAAAAAAAATCAATGGTCGCCTTATTGTTCAATTGCTAGCTGGTATATCTGGCGTAGTTTTGAATTAAAATGAGGTTAGTTATGATAATAAGAGTGCTTCTAATCACTTTAACCGTTTCTATTTTTATAAGTTGTTCTTCAACAAAAGAACCAAGAAATCTTCATTATGCAAAACAGGAAGTTAGAGCTTACATTGAAGATTCAACCCGATATCTCAAAGATATTAGAAGAGTTGTCGAAGAAGCGAAAAAATATGTGGAAAGAAATTTTGATCCATCAAAAAATAATATTGCAATTTTTGATATTGACGAAACATCTCTAAATAATTTCGAATACATTAAACATTATGACTTTGGTTTCTCAATGGAAAGCTGGGAAGAGTGGGTCGATTCGGCGAAAGCAACTGCAATTCAACCAGTTCTTGAACTTTATTGGTTTATTAAACAAAAGGGAATTAAAGTTTTCTTTATAACGGGACGTTATGAATCAAAAAACATAAAAAATCCTGATCCAACTGTAAAAAATTTGATCGAAGTTGGTTATAAAAATTTTGATGGGATTTTCTTCAAACCGAGAAATCCAAAAATGAAGACTTCGGAATTCAAATCTTCAGTAAGAAAGCAATTAGTTGAACAAGGTTACTATATTTTCTTAAACATTGGTGATCAGTATTCTGATTTTGAAGGTGAGCATACAGGAAAAACTTTTAAACTTCCTAATCCAGCTTATATGACTTTTTAGAAGAAAGATTTTTTAGCATCTCCAATGTTATCATAAATCCTCAGTAGCTTATCAAGTTGCGAAATTTCAAATCTTTCATACACGGAACGAGATTTAACAACTAGATTCATTTTACCATTTATCAAGATAAGAGACCTGTAAGCTTCAACTATCACACCAATTAATGAACTCTCGATAAATTTTAAATCGGATAAATCTAAAAGTATCTGGTAAAATTTTTCTTGCTCGATTAGTTCTTTAAAAATTTCTTTCAATTTAATTGAAGTTGATAAAGAGACTATTTCACTTGAAATTTTTATTAAACAGAATCTTTCAAATTTTTCTAATGTAATAACATTTTCTTGATTATTCATCTCTTCCTCTCTTATTCGTTTAATTTAATAATCATGCTTTAGATTTAAATATATTTCTAAAATCTTTTGAATTAAAAATCTAATTCAAGCTGGTCATAAGAAGCAAAGCAGTTCACCTCACAATTTATTTTCTTGATATAAGCTTTTGTCGATTCAAGATAATCATCAATAAATTTGTCGTCGTATTCCGGATCATAATGAAATAGGTAAAGATTCTTGACCCTGGCAATTTTAGCAAATATAGCGACTGCTAAATTGCTCGAATGTCCCCAACCTATTCTCCGGTTGTAATCGTCAAATGAATAACTTGCATCGTGAATTAGTACATCAACTTCAAAACAAAAATCGATTAAGTTTTGATGATTTTTTATTATTAAGTTTTCAATCTCATTTATTGAGTGATTATTCTGAATTAGTTCATTATCAGTAAAGTAAACTAATTTTTTATTGTTACAAATTATTTTATATCCGAGTGTAGGATTAGGATGATTCAAACTAATAGCTTCAATTTTATATTGTGATGTTTTATAAACGAATCCACTCTCGATATTATGAAAAGTTAATTCACATTTAAAATAATCCTTAGTGATTGAAAAAAGTGGTGGACTTAAAATTAAATCTAAAATATCTTCTGTTTTATTTAACACATAAGGCTGAGCAAAAATATCTATCTTAAACTCTGAATTATATAATGGTGCAAAAAAAGGCAATCCTATGATATGGTCAGTATGAAAATGGGATAAAAAGATTTTTAAATCTCGATGATTATTTCTATTAATTAAATCAATTCCAAGTTCACGAATTCCTGAGCCAGCATCAAAAACAATTAATTCATTAGAATCATCAAAAGCAATTTCAACACAAGGAGTGTTGCCTCCATATTTACAGTAATCTTTTCCAGTAACTGCAATGGAACCTCTGGTTCCCCAAAACTTAACTTTCATAATAAAAATTAATAAAAATATCGTTCTGAAAGAACTACTAATGTTTTTCATCTTTTGGACTTACCAAAATTAGATTTTGTTGATATTACAGTTCATTTTTTTATAACAAAATTTTTATTAAATTAAATCAGATAAATTTATCTTATTATTGAAAATGTCGGTGATATTTTCTAAAAAATGTGAATACGGATTGCAGGCAGTTCTTTATTTAGCAAGTAAAAGAGATAAAGAATATTTTTCTGCAAAAGAGATAGCAAGAGATTTAAAAATTCCTAAAGAATTCGTCTCCAAGATTCTCCAATCACTCGTAAATTATAATATTGTTGGTTCTAAAAAGGGCAATCATGGTGGATTCTTTTTAGCTAAAAAACCAAGTCAGATAAGATTAATTGATATTGTCGAAGCGATAGATGGAACTGAAATTTTTGAGTCTTGTGTTCTCGGTTTTCCAAATTGTTCATCAGGTACGCCCTGCCCCGTTCATCAAGAATGGGGAAAATTAAGAGATATGGCTTACGATATGCTTAGTTCTCAAACAATTGACAAATTCGCTGAAAAAGTCCTGGAAAAATTGGAGAGTCTCTAATCTAAAATTTTATTCTTTCTGAATTTTTATGAGAACTGAAATTGAAACAATTAGAACTTTTAGTAAGCTAAGATTAGAAGAAAAGAAAAAACTCAAAAATAAAATCATAAAGAACGATGAAAAACCAATTCAGAAAATCAGATTTATTGTTCAAATTCTCTCTGTTCTTCTTTCCATCTGGATTGGAATTGAATTCATTTTATTCGTTGAATTTTTAGAGAGTGGTGGCAAAACAATTTATGTTGAACGACCTCCAGGAGTTGAAGGATACTTACCAATAAGTTCATTAATGTCGTTAAGATATTTTTTAGCAACTGGAGAAATTCACTGGGCACACCCCGCTGGTATGTTTATTTTTCTTGCAATTGTTATGATGTCTTTAGTTATCGGAAAATCTTTTTGTAGCTGGATTTGCCCGATTGGATTTCTATCAGAAAATCTTGGTGTATTCGGTGAGAAAGTTTTCAAGCGAAAAATCCAAATGCCAAAATTAATCGACATCCCATTAAGAAGTTTAAAATATCTCTTACTCGGATTTTTTGTTTATGTAATTTTCTTCGTTATGGACATCCTTGCTTTTAAACAATTTTTAGATGGTCCATATAATCAAGTTGCTGATATTAAAATGTATTATTTCTTTGCCCGGATTTCTAAATTTTCACTCACCGTTATCATTATCCTTGCATTTCTTTCAGTGATATTTAGAAATTTTTGGTGCAGATATTTATGTCCTACGGAGCTCTTCTCGGACTAGTCGGTTTACTCAGTCCAATCAAAATTAAAAGAAATGTTGAAAGCTGCATTGATTGTGATAAGTGTTCTAAGGCTTGTCCAAATTTTATTGATGTTGCAAAGAAAAAATATGTAATTTCTGACGAATGCACATCGTGTATGAATTGCATTGATGTTTGCCCAGTAAAAAACACTTTATACTTAGAGATTTTTCCAGCAAGAAAAAAATTCTCTAAAAGACTTGTGGCTATTACAATTGTTGGAGTATTTATGATTGTAACGGGACTCGGAATGATTACTGGTAACTGGAAAAATAAAATCAAACTTGAGGACTATTTCTATCATATTCAAAGAATTGAGTCCTCAGAATATTCTCACCCAACTGGTGTTGGGAAATAAAAACTAAAAATAAAAGTAACTAACAAAAAAAAGGAGACATTTATGAAAAAAATAATTTCAATAATCTTTGTGATGCTCATTTTCATCTCTCAATCTTATGCACAAAGTCTATCAAAAATTTCCGGTCTTGTTTACTATGATTACTATTATAATCTAAAAAATAAAGACCTTGGTAAACGAGACCTGCAAGGATTTCAATTCAGGCGAGTATTTTTAACTCTTGATTTTGATGTAACAAATAAACTTTCAGCAAGATTTCGATTGGAACCAGAATATCAGGGAATTAATACCAATAACAAACAATTTATCTTCTTAAAAGATATGTTCTTTCAATATAAATTCGATTCGTTTCAACTTTTTGCTGGATTGATGCCGACTCCAAATTTCGAAGTGGAAGAGAGATACTGGGGATATCGTTCCGTTGAAAGAACTCAATCGGATTTAAGAGGATGGATTACAATTCGTGATCTTGGCATCTCATTGAAAGGTAAATTAAATGAAAATGTTAATTATGCTGTAATGCTTGGTAATAATAGCTTTCATGGGACAGAAACTGATAAATACAAAAAATTATATTTTCATTTCTTCAGTCTCTTAGGAAATAATATAGGCGCCTCTATGGATTTCAATTTTGCAAATGGTCCACAAAACAAAAATGTTCTTTACTCTAAGCTTGGATTATACCGCTCAACAAATAATTATTCTGGAGGATTAACTTTTGTTTATGGATTGAGACAAAAGTTTTTATCAAATGATGAAAATTTAAATGAATATGGTTTATCTGTTTTTGGTAACTACAAACTCTCCGATGATTGGAAAGCTTTACTTCGATTTGATATCTATGAACCGGATACAAAAGCATCATCAGACAGAGAATTTACACTCTTTGGTGGTATTGATTATAAGCTAGAAAAAAATTTAAATATCATCCCAAATATCATTTTTAATGATTATGAAAGCAAAAACTTTCAGGACGATTTAACTTTTAGAATAACATTTCATTATCAATTTTAGGTAGAATTATGAAAAGTGGAATTAAAAAAATAATTGATTACATAGTTCCACCACAAAACTGGATTGTTGGAGTATCATTCATTGTCGGAGTATTTGTTGGTCTTGCTTTTCTGATACTTCATATCTCAAATGCACCCTCTTACTTATCTGATAAACCAGACGCTTGTATTAATTGCCATGTTATGACTCCACAATACATCACCTGGCGAAATTCAAGTCATGCCAGAGTAGCAACCTGTAATGATTGTCATGTTCCTCAAGATAACATCATAAGAAAACTTTATTTCAAAGCTAGTGATGGATTAAGACATTCGACTATCTTTACATTTAGATTAGAACCTCAAGTAATTCAAATTAAAGATGCTGGCAAAAAAGTAGTTCAAGAAAATTGCATCCGATGTCATCAAAACTTGATAAATCAAACAGAATTGGTTAAAGTAAGTTATACAAAATTTACACACGGTAAAGATAAATTATGCTGGGATTGTCATAGAGAAACTCCACACGGTCGAGTTAATAGTCTTGCTTCAACTCCTTATGCTCGAGTTCCAAAATTAAATCCAATTTTACCTGATTGGCTGAATGAATTTTTTAAAACTCAAAACAAATAAAAAGAGGAGAGAACTATGAAACCAATAAGAGAATTAATAAAAGATAAACCTTGGGCAGGTTGGTTGTTATTTACAATAACCGCTGTTATCGTTTTTCTTCTCGGACTTTTCGCATCTTCAATTGTTGAACGAAGAAGCGAATCGGTGATGTTACAACAAGTAAAGCCAATTGCAGAATGGGAACCAAGAAATGAAGTCTGGGGAGAAAATTATCCAAGAGAGTATGAAACATATTTGATGACTAAAGACACAACATTCTATTCAAAATATGCTGGCAGTGGTGAAATTGATTTGCTCGAAA
>Ga0308411_10000481_pt1 | contig 26428 bp, 34 predicted proteins | sample HotsprottomLayer_2_FD_203530 | JGI IMG/M metagenome (GOLD analysis project Ga0308411, IMG submission 203530) | Hot spring phototrophic mat microbial communities from Octopus Spring, Yellowstone National Park, Wyoming, United States -... | ecosystem: Environmental > Aquatic > Thermal springs >... | reverse complement strand
GCCCTGGCAAGTGCGATCAGCCTGGAGATAAAGGCGAGCAGCCCGGCAAGGGAGGCAAGGGAGAAAAGGGTACTGGTAGCAAGGAACCCAGCAAGTCGGATACCAACGACCGGCCCGGCGAAGGACGCGATCAGAATCCCAATCCCTCCGAAGGCAGCAACACTCCCGATCAGCCGGCTCGTCCCGAAAAACCGCGAGCCGCTCGCGCTAGCCAGTTGCAACTCGAGGAGTTCCGCAAGCGGGTCGATCCCGATGTTCTCCGCGATGCCAAGATGTCGAAGGAGCAGTTCGAGCAGTTCCTCCGCGACTACGCTGATCTAGTGGCTCGGCAACAAAAGGAGGCGGAACAGCCCGAAATGCTGCCCATGCCCGGACAGGTAGATGGCCCACGCTCGAGCATCGGTGGTCGAGCCATCAAACCGACCGGCAAAGGCACTAGCGACGACCTGCGTAACCTGGGTCGGCCCAAGCCTCCTCCAGAATATCGCGAGGCCCACAATAATTTCCTTCGCCTTCTCCAAGGGCAAAAACCCTCTCGTTGAGTACACCACTAGTCAGCGTCCCGACTCGCGTGTGTTTCTCGGCCCAGCCACGCGAGTCTAGCTTGGTTTCTCGAGAGCCAACTTTACATGCCGTTTCCCAAGCGTTTTCTCACCCGGTTTGGCCCCAAACAGACCCAGCACCTGTTCACCGATCTGCTCATCATCGGCGGAGGCATAGCCGGCCTGCGAGCGGCCCTAGCTGTCCCGCCCCATCTTCGTGTCCTAGTGGTCACCAAAGACAGATTGCACGTCAGCAACAGTGCCTGGGCTCAAGGAGGCATCGCGGCCGTCCGCTCTCCCCAAGATTGTTTCGAGAACCACATCGAGGATACTCTACAAGCCGGAGCCGGCCTGTGTGACCGCGCGGTCGTCGAAGTGGTCATTCGCGAGGCTCCGTCGCAGATCGATGATCTGATTCGCTTCGGTGCCCGCTTTGACGACGACCTGGGCATGGAAGGAGGCCACAGCTACCATCGCATCGTACATGCCCTAGGTGATGCCACCGGCCACGAGGTCATGCGAGCAATCATTGCCCGCGTCCGCAAGGCTCCCAACGTCACTCTCTGGGATCGCACTTTTACTCTCGACCTGCTCACCCACGAAGGGGCTTGCGTCGGGGCTTACGTCTGCCGTCCCAGCAAAGAACGCTTGCTGATCTGGGCCAAGCAGACGTTGCTGGCTTCCGGCGGGGTCGGCATGGCCTTTCGTGAGACGACCAATCCTCCGGTCGCCACGGGCGACGGTATGGCTGCTGCCTACCGCGCTGGCGCGGTTCTCCGTGACATGGAGTTCATGCAGTTCCATCCCACCGTCCTCTACGTGGCCGGCAGCAGCCGATACCTCATCAGCGAGGCTGTTCGCGGTGCAGGTGCCTATCTACGCGACAAAGACGGCAAACGGTTCATGCTGGACATCGACCCACGAGGCGAACTAGCTACTCGCGATGTGGTGGCTCAGGCCATCGTTCGCACTATGGAACGCACTCAGCATCCCTGCGTTTACCTTGATCTGTCCCATCTGAATCCAGACAGCATTCGCCAACAGTTCCCGGCCATCGGCCGATTCTGTGCCGAATTTGGCCTGGACATCACCCGCGATCCCATTCCCGTTCGTCCGGGTGCCCACTACATGATTGGCGGGGTGCAAGTGGATTCGCAGGGACGTACCTCACTGCGAAATCTGTGGGCGGCCGGTGAGGTAACCTCTTCGGGGTTGCACGGAGCCAACCGGCTGGCTTCCAACAGTCTGATCGAGGGGCTGGTCTTCGGCACGTTGTGCGGTCGACAGGCGGCTGAGGCAGCGGCAGCGATGCCCGACCGCTTTGTAGTGCCCGATGTGATGGCGACCTTTCAGCCGGAAACCGGAGGGCCACGCCTGGATGTCGAGGATCTCACCAACTCCCTACGCAGCTTGATGATGCGACGGATGGGAGTGAGTCGTACCAAGGAAGGGCTAGTCGAAGCGGACAAGCAGGTCGCGTTCTGGTGCCGCTATGCCCTACGTCGCGAATTCCACAACCGCGCCGGTTGGGAATTGCAGAACCTGCTGACCGTCTCGCGGTTGATGATCTGGGCCGCTCTGGAGCGAACGGAGTCACGCGGTGTTCACTACCGCGAGGACTATCCAACTCGCGACGACCAACGCTGGCTACGACATCTGACCTGCCCAGAAAGCCTGCCCGATCCGCCACCGCTACCCGTTCTGCCCGCGTGAACGAGGGGCCAGAAAAAGGCCCGGTTGCTCTGTTTGCAACCGGGCCGAAAACACGAGCCGTCCAGACAACGATGCCTCAACTAGCCGCAGGAGGATTCTTGGTTTCTTCCGCAGAAGCCTGCGGCGCGGGGCTGGTCGGTTCGGTTGCTGCCGGCGTAGGTTCGGAAGCCGGGGCCGCAGACGCGACCGGTTCAGGCGGTTTGGGAGCGAGCGGGGCAGGAGCCGGCGATCCCTTCTTTTTGCGGCGAGTCTCGCCGGGACGAACCAGTTCCAGATAAGCGGTTTCGCTGGCATCGCCTAGACGACGCTGCGACCGCTTCAGGACACGGGTGTAGCCACCCGGCCGGTCGATGTAACGCGGCGCGATGTCGCGGAACAACTTGATGATAATGTGAGTGGGATCAGCCTTTTCGGGGTGCTTGGGAACATCCGCCGCCGGCTGAACCTCCGCCTTACTCGGCGTACCGAGACGAGCCAGCACCAGGCGCCGATGGTGCAGGGTGTCCTTCTTGGCCAAGGTGATCAACTTCTCGATGAACGAGCGAGCTTCCTTGGCCTTGGCCACGGTCGTTACAATTCGTTCCTTGCGGAACAGAGCCATCGCCATATTGCGAAACATGGCGAGACGATGGGCCGCGTTGCGATTCAATCGACGGCCGGCTTTGAGGTGTCGCATGGCACTTCGTGGGGTTAAGGGTTTCTTATCCGTGCGGTCAACGCTTGCCCGCCGTTGGTAACTTCATGCCCAGCATCAAACCGCGCTCGGCCAGTTTCTGCTTGACTTCCTTGAGGGTGGTTTCGCCGAAGTTGCGTACTTCCAGCAGTTCCTCGTCGTTGCGGATCACCAGATCGCGTACGGTGGTGATGCCCTCCGACTCCAGACAGTTGGTGGCACGCACCGACAGTTCCAGTTCCGCCAGGCTCATGTTGAGCTTGCGTTCCAGTTCGACATCGACCTGACTGTCCGTCTGCCCGACCACGCTGAGATCGTCCATGCCGATCTCTGGCCCAGGCGAAGCGTACTGGATGAACGGATTGAGGTGCTTGCGAAGGATCTTGGCTCCCTCGACCAGAGCCATCTGGGGCGAAACGGTGCCGTTCGTCCAGATCTCGATGATCAGCTTATCGTAGTTGGTACGCTGACCGACGCGAGTGTCCTCGATCTCGTGCTTAACACGGCAGACTGGCGAAAAGCTTGAATCGACCGGAATCACGCCGATCTCGCGTTCCTTGCCGGCATTTTCCTCGGCAGTGCGATAGCCGCGACCGTTCTCAACCGTCATCTCCACAACAAAGGGCACATCATCCGTCAAGGTTGCGATGACGTGGTCGGGATTGATGATTTCCACATCGGGATCGGTGATGATGTCCTTGGCCTTGACGACGCCCTTTTCGTGACGATTGATGTGGATCGTCCGCGGCAGGTCGCTGGAGTTCTTGACCACTAGGCTCTTGATGTTGAGGATGATGTCGGTGACATCTTCCACGACACCGGGAATGGTGCTGATTTCGTGTTGCACCCCTTGGATCTTGACGCGAGTGACCGCGCTACCTTCCAGGCTCGAGAGCAGAATACGCCGTAGGCTATTGCCCACGGTCATACCAAAGCCCCGTTCAAAGGGTTCGGCAATGAACTTGCCATAGGTGTCGGTCAGGGTCGAGCGATCACTAACCACACGACTAGGTAACTCGAGCCCACGCCAACGAATACGCATGGGGATCTCCTTGAGGAAAGCTGTCTGCCAGCTGCCAAGAGTTTGTTCGGGCCGTCGAAATAGATCGAATACTCAGAGACTCAGCGCGAGCAGAACTCGATGATCAACTGTTCGCGGATGTCATCCTTGATGCGTGGATCGACATCGTCGCGAGTGGGCAGGCGTAAGACCTTGCCCTCGGGAGGCTCGTCGGTGATACGCTGCAACCAGTCAGGAGGCGGCGTGCTGTTGTCGGCCAGCAGTTGCCGAACCATTGCGGGGGCATTGCGACGCCGCTTGCTGCCACCGCCTTCGCCTGCCTCACCGCCGCCGCCCTTGCGAGTGGAACGCTGGCGAATCTTGACCGCGATCATGTCGTTGGGATTAACCAGAATGCTGGGGATGTTGCAGTGTCGCCCATTGAGGGTGATGTGACCGTGCAACACGAGTTGTCGGGCCGCTGCTCGACTGGGGGCGAAGCCGAGCCGATACACCACGTTATCGAGGCGACGCTCCATAAGAACTAGCAGGGCTTCGCCGGTGTTCTCGACGGAACGCGAGGCTAACGCGAAGTAGCGGCGGAATTGGCGTTCCAACACGCCATAGAAGCGTTTGAGTTTCTGCTTCTCGCGCAGACGAATGCCGTATTCACTCAATTTCCCCTTGCGGTAGCCGTGCATGCCGGGGGCTACGTTGCGCCGGTCAATAGCACACTTGGGGCTGTCGCAACGAGAACCCTTGAGGTACAGTTTCATGCCCTCGCGGCGGCAGAGTTTGCAAACAGGGTCAGTTATTCTTGCCATAAAAGCTCTCAGCAATCAACCGTCCGCTTGCAGCAAGCAGACAGCGGGGGATTGTTGTAGGTATACAAAGGCCACCGACAACCAGCAGCGCACGGATCGACGATAGCAGCACGAATTAGACGCGTCGTTTCTTGGGCGGTCGGCAACCGTTGTGCGGCAGGGGGGTGACATCTTCAATAGCCTTGATAGTCAGGCCGGATGCTTGCAGGGCAGTGATGGCCGACTCGCGTCCAGAACCAGGCCCCTTGACGCGAACTTCGATCTCGCGTAGCCCGAACTTAGTGCCCTTCTCAGCAGCCACCTCGGCGGCACGTTGTGCAGCGAAGGGAGTGCTTTTACGGCTCCCCTTGAAACCGACCGTACCCGCCGAGGCATAGCACAGCGTATCGCCGTTGGTGTCGGTAATCGTCACGATAGTGTTGTTGAACGTCGCCTTGATGTGGGCGATGCCTCGGCTGACATTGCGCCTTTGTTTACGTTTCTTGCTTTTGGCCACAGTCGCTGCCCTTATCCCAAAGCCAGACGGGGGAGATCAGGCCGTCGCTGGCGACGACAGGAAGACATCCCCCGCCCAGGTGAAATTACTTTTGATCCTTGACACCCTTCTTGCCAGCCACCGTCTTACGTGGCCCTTTGCGAGTGCGGGCGTTGGTTCGCGTTCGCTGCCCACGACAGGGCAAGTGCTTGCGATGTCTCAAGCCACGATAACAGCCGATCTGCTGCAATCGCTGGATGTTTTGTTGCACCTCACGGCGCAACGGCCCCTCGACAGTGTATTCACGATCGAGGATATTGGCCACACGGGCAATCTCGTCGTCGCTCAGTTCGCGAGCGCGACGCTGCGGATCGATGCGGGCTTTGTCGCACACCTCCAACGCACGAGTCGGGCCGATCCCCACAAGGTAGCGTAGAGCAATGTGTGTCGGTTTGTCCGGCGGCAGATCCACACCGAGAATACGAGGCATGTAGTCTCTCCTTATCCCTGCCGCTGCTTGTGCCGGGGATTGCTGCAAATGATGAGCAGTTTACCGTGTCGGCGGATCAGTTTACAGTTCTCACAGATCCGCTTCACGCTTGATCGAACCTTCATGGTAGCACTCACTTCAGCCTATCGCTGTCTTCTGGCGGATACGAAAATGAGATCTTAACAGCCGAAGCCAAGCCTGGCAAGGGGGGGAAAGCGAAGTTTTTGACGAATCGAGACTCAACTGCGAGGAATCACGGTCTCCTCATCGGCTGTCAAGACGTAAACCCCTTCTCGTGTAATAGCCAGCGTATGTTCAACATGAACGCTTGGCAGTCCATCCCGCGTTACGACTGTCCAGTGATCGCGTTTGACATCGGTAAGCGGCTTACCCATGTTGACCATCGGCTCGACCGCCAGCACCAAGCCTTCTTCGAGCCGGAAGTCGTTTTTCTTCAACTCCTTGCTCACGAAGTTGGGCACCTGCGGATTCTCGTGCATAGTTCGACCGATGCCATGCCCCACATACTGGGTCACGACACTGTAGCCGGCCGACTCGGCCGCTCGTTGCATGGCCAAGGCCACTTCCGACCACCAGCGGCGACGGCCCATTTCGACCATTGCCAGTTTAAGAATTGCCTCGCCACATTCCAACAGACGGCGTTTTTCGGCGGTGATCTCGCCAACAGGAATACTGATGGCCGCATCCGCGCACCAGCCATTCAGTTTGCACGCAGTATCGACCTTGAGTAGATCGCCCTCACGGAGTTGCCGTTGATTGGGGATGCCGTGTACCACCTCCTCGTTGATCGAGATGCAGGTGACCGCAGGGAAAGGCACCCTACCCGGATAGCCTTTGAACAACGGCTGGGCCCCATACCGCTGATACAATGCCTCAACGGCTTGATCGATTTCGATCGTTCGCACGCCCGGTTTGGCCATGCTCCGGCACAACCGCAACGCTTCGGCCACGATCTTGCCTGACTCGCGCATCAGGGCGATTTCCCGAGGGGATTTGAGTTCCGGTTTTTGCGAGAATAGGGATTTCAACACAATAATCGGCCCTCTTGCCACCTATCCCACCTTATAGCCCCAAAGCTGCCGTTAACTGATTGTAGACTTCCTCGATCTCGGCGCGGCCATCGACGGTGTGCAACAAGCCGCGCTTGCTGTAGAAGTCCACTAATGCCTCAGTATCTCGATGATAAACGATCAGCCGATGACGCACCGTCTCGATCTTGTCGTCGGGCCGCTGAACCAGTGTCGCACCGCATTCATCACAGATCCCCACCTCATGGGGAGGATTGCTATCAACGTGATATGTCGCCTTGCACCCTAGCTGTGGGCAACTCCAGCGACCGCTCATCCGAGCCACGATCTCAGAATCCTGGACGGCAATCAGAAGAACGCTCGTCAAGGGTAGGTTCAGGCTCGACAGCAAGCGATCAAAGGCCTGAGCCTGAGCTAGAGTTCGTGGATAGCCATCCATGACGAAGCAACTGGGCGGGTTGGGACGAGCGAAGTACTCGGCAATCAGGTCGTTAACCAGTTCGTCAGGAACCAACTGGCCTGACTCGACGGCTTGCCGGGCACGTTCTCCAACAGGAGTACGGTCGCGAATGGCCGCTCGCAATAAATCCCCCGTACCAATATGTTCCAGGTTGAGACGCCGGCACAACAGTTTGGACTGCGTGCCTTTCCCAGAACCTGGCGGGCCAAGCAGAATCAGACGCATGACAGAACCACTGGCCTACCCCACTCTGGCGGAGCCACGCCTGGTTCCGCATCTAGATAACTTAACATATTCTCGAAAAAGACACAGACCCCCGCAAGGGCAAAGCAGGGGTCAAGGGCGAAAATTGCTTCCACCGCTAGCAACGGTTGCAAGGCACAAGCCACGGATCAATCCTCAGTCAGACCGGGATAGTTCCGCATGACCAGATGGCTGTTAATCTTCTGAACCAGATCGAGAGCCACACTCACGACGATCAGTAGGCCCGTGCCACCGTAAAAATTCGCTACCTCGTAGTTGACCCCCAGAGTGCCGGTTACCAGATCGGGGATGACAGCAACCACTGCCAAGAAGGCCGCTCCCACATAGGTAATTCGCATCATGACGCGTTCCAGGTACTCGGCGGTTCGTTTACCGGGACGATAGCCCGGAATGAAACTGCCGTAATCCTTGAGGTTGTTGGCCATATCCTTGGGATTGAAGATGATCGCCGTCCAGAAGTAGCAGAAGACGTAGATCAGAGCGATGAACAGAACGGTGTAGATGTAGCTGTGCCGTTCAAAGGCATCCTTGAGCATAGCGGCCCAGGCCATCCCTGTGCCACTGGCCAGGGCGCTGAAGATGAAGTAGGGCAGCACCAGCAAGCTCGACGCGAAGATCACCGGCATGACCCCCGCTTGATTGACGCGAAGCGGCAAATACTGCCGAGTGCCACCGAACACGCGTCGGCCACGAACATGCTTGGCCGACTGGGTCGGAATACGCCGTTGCGCCTTGGTGATGGCCACCACCGCCACTACCACAGCAATGAACAGGCAGACCAGAACCACCAGCGTTTCAAAGCTCATGTTATCCGAGCCACCGCCCCCCAGGGTGAACACCGAGGTCTTGAAACGACTGCCTTCAAAGAACAGGTTATTAGTCGCAGCCGGGATGCGTGCTACGATGCCTGCCATGATGATCAGACTGATGCCGTTTCCGATGCCGAACTCGTCGATCTGTTCGCCCAACCACATCAGGAAGATGGTGCCACAGGTCATGGTCAGCACCATGACCGTGATGTAATAGAACTGCGCGTAGCCATCGAGGGCCCAGCCCAATCCTGGCGAACCCATGATGTAGCGGACGTACCACAACGCCTGGAACAGACAGATGGGTACCGTCGCATAGCGGGTGTATTCGTTGATCTTCTTGCGACCGCTTTCCCCTTCCTTCTGAAGTTTTTCCAGAGGGGGATAGACAGCCGCCAGCAACTGAAAGATGATCGATGCCGAGATGTAGGGCATGATACCCAGACCGAACAGCGTGGCATGGCTCAGGTCACCGCCGGAGAACATCGACACATAGCTGAGAACCTGGCCCAATCCCCCCTGGCCGGCCAAGCCTTTGTACATCTCGCGTTGATCGACGAAGGGCAAGGGAATGGCGTAGCCGATCCGATAGATCGCCAGGAACGCCAGGGTGAGCAGAATCTTGGTACGCAGTTCCGGGATAGAGAAGATGGCAATAAGTTTGCCCATACAAGGCTCCTGGGCAGTCTGGGATGGTACACATGCAGCCCGAGTTAGTCGCCGACCAACTCCTGCTCGCCTAGATTAACAAACCCCGCGAGTTGTCGCCATCGCGAATTTTGCACCGCAGAGGCAGGGTGAGGCAACCCAAGTGCAGAAGGCTCTCGCGGTAGAACTCAGCGGATGGCGGCAACCACCGCTGACGCGAGGTGGCTCGCCTCACTCGTCAACTTTCTCAGGCTTTGGGCTTGCGAGGCTTCATCTTGTTACGAACGGGCTTCTTGGGGCCGGGGATCACCTCAGTGGTGCCGCCCTTGGCGGTCAACTTCTCGACCGCAGACTTCGAGAAGTGATGGGCCTTGACGGTCAGTTTCTTGGTGACCTCGCCCTGGCCGAGGATGCGAACGCCGTCAGCCGGCCCCTTGGCCAGACCGACTTTCTTAAGAGCCTGGGGGTCTACCACATCACCTTCCTGAAACAGGCGGTCGATGTCACCGACGTTCACCACATGGTAGAACTTGTCCCAGGTAGCATGGCTGAAGCCGCGCTTGGGAATGCGGCGGAAAAGCGGCATCTGGCCACCTTCAAACGTGAAGCTGGGTTTACCGGCACCTGCACTGGCCCACTGCCCTTTGTGACCGCGTGTCGCTGTCTTGCCGTGCCCGCTGCCGATACCCCGCCCCACGCGCTTCTTGGGCTTGCGGCGGTTCAGGTGTTTACCATCGCTGGGGGGCGTATAAAGACCTTTGAGATCCATTAGAGGTTCACTCCTCGCAAGCGGGCCACTTCCTCACGGGTGCGTAGTTGCAGTAGACCCTGGATGGTCGCCTTCACCAGATTGATCGGATTGGTGCTGCCATGCACCTTGGTCAGGATGTTGCGTACGCCGCAAACCGCCAATACGTCACGAACACCAGGGCCAGCCTTGACACCCGTGCCCGGCCCAGCCGGCACCAGAATCACCTTGCTGGCACCATACTTGCCGATGACGCGATGGGGAATCGTATCGCCCTTGAGCGATATGCGTTTCTGCCGTTTGAGATGTTCCTCGGCATCTTTAGTCGCTTTCTCGACAGCGGGCGGCACTTCGTTGGCTTTGCCGTAGCCGGCGGCCACGCGTCCCTTGGAATCGCCGACCACGACCATGGCATTGAAACTGAATCGGCGACCTCCTTTGACCACAGCGGCGCAGCGACGGATCTTGATCACCCGATCCTGCAACTCGCGGTGGCTGTCTCGCTCTCTCTCTCGCTCTCTGGCCATAGGTTTCGTTCTCGTAGTTTTGGTTTATCGATTTTCAGCCACCGCTCCTCGCGGTAATCCCTTCTCTTAGAATTGCAAGCCCCCTTCGCGGGCACCGTCTGCCAGTTCCTTGACGCGGCCGTGATAGCGATAGTGCCCTCGGTCGAAAGCGACCTTACTGATACCAGCCGCTTTGGCCGCCTCGGCCAGACGAAGGCCAACAGCCCTGGCTGCCTTTTTGTTGCCGCCATAGCTGGGCTTGCCCTGCGACTTCTTGGTCAACGACGAGGCTGAAGCCAGCGTCCTGCCAGCCTCGTCGTCGATCAGTTGGGCGTAGATATGCTTCGACGAACGAAACACTGTCAGACGCGGGCGTTCGGCAGTGCCACGAACTGCCTTGCGGACATGGAAGCGACGGCGTTGTCGCCGTACTTCCTTCAACTTCTGTGCGTTCATCGTACCCTCGTAGATCAACCACCACTGCTGAAGGACTTGCCTTCCTTGCGGCGGACGACTTCATTTTCGTAGCGAATGCCCTTGCCCTGATACGGTTCGGGTGGGCGGGCATGGCGAATCTCAGCGGCAAACTGACCGACCTGTTGCTTGTCCGCACCACGGATGATGATAGTGTTCGGATCGGGCACCTCGGCCGTCACTCCAGCGGGAGGATCGAGCTTGATGGCGTTAGCAAAGCCAACGGTCAGCACCACGGACTTCTTGTCGAGCTTGGCCGCGTAACCGACTCCCTCGATCTTCAGCCGCTTTTCATAGCCCTTGGTCACTCCCTCGATCATGTTGGCCACCAGCGTCCGCGTCAGTCCATGCAACGACCGGCTCAAGCGTTCATTGTCTTTGCGACTAACACGCAAGTAGTTGCCCGAGGCATCCGGGGTGAACAACGTCTGATCACCATCGCGGGACATCTTGCCTATTTCGATGGTCATCAGTCGATGCGGCACCATTACCAACTTGCCCTTAGGGCCTTCGACCTCGAACTTGCCCTCAGCCAGCTTGACCTTAACCCCGGCAGGGATGTTCACCAGTTGCTTTCCGATACGCGACATGGCTCCCCTCCTTACCAGACGTTGCAAAGGATTTCACCACCCAGGCGTTGCGTGCGGGCCTGGCGATCCGACAACACGCCTTTACTGGTGCTGATAATGCTAATCCCCTGGCCGTCGAGGACGGAACGAATCTCGTTCGCACGGACGTAGCGCCGGCAACCGGGCTTACTGATTCGTTCCAAGTGGCGGATGACTCGCTCGCCTTCCGGCCCATATTTGAGGAAGATACGAAGAGTGAGCTTGGGGACGCTCAGATCGTTGGCTTCCTGGAAGTTGGGCATTCCCTGGTCATCGATAACTTCCCTACCCACTTTGTAGTCGTCGATGAACCCTTCGTCTTTGAGAACGCGGGCAATGTTGAGTTTCAGTCGGGTGACCGGCATGTCAACGAACGGACGTTCGATGCGATTGGCATTGCGAATCCGCGTGAGCATGTCGGCAATGGGATCGGTCATCATGGTTGCTTGTTCCTTCGGGTCGGTTGGTCAGCGGGGGATTACCAGCTGGCCTTCTTCACGCCCGGGATCAGTCCATCACTGGCCAGGCTACGGAAACAAATCCGGCAAATGCCAAACTTGCGATACACCGCGCGAGGCCGGCCACACAGGCGGCAGCGCATACGGATACGAATGCGTTGGCGGGGTTGGAGCTTGACCTTGTCCGGCTCCTTCTTCCACGCATCGAGGATGGCCAGTTGCTTGCGGAACTTGGCCAGTTTTGCATCAGTTGCCATTGTTGGTACTTCTCTTTCTTCTGGAGGCCAGGTTCCATCAACTCTCGCGGAACGGCATGCCGAAGCCTCGCAGCAATTCGCGAGCCTCGTCATCATTTCGGGTGGAGGTGACAAAGGTCACGTCCATGCCCTGGGTGAAATTAATTTTGTCTGGATCGATCTCCGGAAACACCTGTTGTTCGGTCAATCCCAGGCTGTAGTTGCCGTTGCCGTCAAAGCTCTTGGGATTCACGCCGCGGAAGTCGCGGATACGGGGCAGAGCGATGGAGATCAGTCGGTAGAGGAACTCGTACATGCGTCGGCCACGCAGCGTGACTCGTGCGCCGATAGGGTTGTTCTCGCGGAGGCGAAAGCCGCTGACAGCCTTTTTGGCCTTGGTGATCTGCGGGCGTTGCCCGGTGATCTGAGCCAGTTGTTCGGCGGCTTGCTCCAAACGATTTTTGTCTTGAAGCGCCTTGCCTACCCCCATGTTGACAACGATCTTCTGCAACCTTGGCAGACTTAATTCATTGGTTCGGCCCAGCTTTTTCTTGAGCTGGGGAACGATTTCCTTTTTATAGCGTTCCTGCAAGCGGGCCATAACTCGGTCTCGTTTTCTACTGGACAGGGAACCAGCGGGATCTAGCTAAGGCGACCCGCCGGAATCTTGGATTTCTTTTCAGGAGGACTGCGCTACACGCGGTTTAGTAATCGCCCCCAGGCCGGTCGAACACTTTTTGCAATAGCGTTCTTTGGCTCCGTTGGGCAGGATGCGTCGCCCCAGACGCACTCCACGACGGCAGGTCGGGCAGTACAGCAACACATTGGAGGCATCTATCGGTAATTCCTTGGACAACTGACCGCCTTGAGGATTGCGACGGTTCGGCTTGATCGACTTGCGAGTGCGATTGACCCCTTCCACGACGATCTTTCCCTCGCGTGGATAGACGCTCAACACCTTACGAGCGCGACCGCGACTGCGATCGTCGCCGGAGATTACCTCCACCAAATCGTCCTTGCGAATGTGCATGATTCATTCTCCCGGCTGGCCTATTGGCTCAGACCACCTCGGCGGCCAGACTGATGATCTTGTTGAACCCGCACTCGCGCAACTCGCGGGCCACCGCTCCGAAGATACGCGTTCCTCGCGGATTCTTTTCCTTGTCGATCAGCACTAGCGCGTTGCGATCGAAGCGAACGTAGCTACCGTCTTCACGACGAGAAGCCTTGCGAGTACGCACCACTACAGCGGTCACGACATCCCCCGGCTTGACATCTCCGCCCGGAATGGCTTTTTTGACGCTGGCGATGACCACATCGCCCAATCCGGCATAGCGACGACGCGTACCGCCCAGCACCTTGATGCACATGCATTCCTTGGCACCGGTGTTGTCGGCGACATCCAGGTAAGTGTACATCTGAATCATGACAATTTCGCCCTTTCTCGTGGTCGGCCAGAGCCATCAATTGCCCGGCACCGGCACGTCATTGGGAATCTCCGCCACCCCTGTTGGTGCCTTCTTGACCACACGCAGCAATCGCCAGTGCTTGGTCTTGCTGTAGGGTCGGCTTTCGACGATCTCTACCACATCGCCGACGTGTGATTCATTGTTCTCGTCGTGAACGTGACAGATGGTACGCCGACGAATGTATTTGCTATAGCGAGGGTGCTTGACCAACCGGGGGATCTCGACGCGACGAGTCTTGTTCATCTTGTCGCTGGTTACACGACCGATCTCGGTGCGTCGACGGCCACGGGTCTTGGTAGTCGGGGTGTTGGGGGTGTCAGCACTTTGGGTCATTTCTTAGCAGCTCCCTGGCTATTCTGCGCGGCCAGTTCACGCTGCCGCTGGATGGTCTTGATGCGAGCAATGTCTCGGCGGGCCTTTTTCATCTCGCTGGGCGTTTCCAGACGATCGGTCGCCGACTGCACGCGCAGATGGAACAGATGCTTGATGGTATCCTTGAGCGTCAGGCTCAGCTGCTCGTCGCTCATGGTTCGCAGCTCGGCCGGTTTCATGACAACTCCCTCACGAGAATTTTCAGGGCGATTCAGCGAAGCGAACCGGGAGCGCTGAACTCCCGGCACGCTGGGGGCGACACGTCTGCAACCAAGCGTCAACCGACGTTCGGACGACGCGCTACAAAACGACAACGGAACGGCATCTTGTAAGCCACCTTGGCCAAAGCCTCGCGGGAGGCCTCTTCGGGTAAGCCCGCGATCTCATAAAGGATCATACCCGGCTTGACGACGGCTGCCCAGTATTCCGGTTCGCCCTTGCCCTTGCCCATTCGCGTTTCCGCAGGAATGGCGGTCACGGATTTGTGCGGGAAGACGCGGATATACAGTCGGCCTTCGCCGCGAACGGCGTGAGATGCCGTAATACGCCCCGCTTCGATCGCTTCGGCAGACAGCCAGCCGCCTTCTAGAGCTTGCAAGCCAAAATCGCCGTAGCTGACCGTGTTGCCGCGAGTCGCCTTACCCCTTACGACGCCCCGCTGGCTTTTTCGATATTTTACCCGCTTGGGCATTTGCGGCATCGCTATCCTCCTGGGGATTCAGGTAGTCCCCGTTGTTGATCCACACCTTGATTCCGATGTGCCCCTGGGAGGTTTTCGCCTCCGTGAAGCCATACTCCACTCGTGCCCGCAAGGTCGAAAGCGGGATACTGCCAGCCATGGCGATTTCCGTGCGGGCCATTTCCGCGCCCCCCAGACGACCGGCCAACTGCACTTTGATGCCCTTGGCACCGGCTTCCATCGTCTGATCGATCGCCTTTTTCATGGTACGCCGGAAACTAGCGCGTTTTTCCAGTTGTTCGGCGATATCCTCCGCGACCAGTTGCGGATCCAGTTCGGGACGATTCACCTCGATGGTACGCACCTCAATGTGACGGTGCGTCAAGTTTTCTAGCTCACGGGTGAGCTTTTCGACTTCCTGCCCCTTTTTGCCAATGATCAGGCCCACACGAGCTGAGTGGATAAATACCGTGACCTTCTCCTGAGTTCGCTGGATGCGAATGCGGGAGATACCGGACTTCTGATTGGGGCGGGTGAAACGTTTGCGGATGAACTTGCGGATTTTCTGATCTTCGACCAGCAACTCCGCGAAGTTCTGCTTGTTAGCGTACCAGTGGCTCAGCCAATCGACCATGATGCCGGTACGAAATCCGGTCGGTCGAACCTTCTGACCCATGCGATTTTCGATCCTCACAAAGGCGAGGTCAGACCTCGCCGATTGGCCTTGGTGCTGGTGGTCGGACCGCCCGACCTGCCCGCTCGGAGTTTATCAGGCCTCTGCCTGTGGCTCCGGTTCATTGACTCCATCCCAGACGACAACGTGAATGTGCGAATAACGTCGCTTGATGGGGTAAGCCGTGCCACGCGCCCGTGGTTGGATACGTTTCATGATCGGCCCACCATCAACGCGTGCTTCGCTGACAATCAGATCATCCCTGGTATTACCCTGATCAATGGCATTGCCTAGCGCGCTTTTGAGAACCTGTTCGACCAGCCGCGCGCTGCGACTGGGCAGATAACGCAACAGTTCGAGTGCCTCGTCGGCATCTCGACCACGAATCAGATCGGCTACAGGCCGGATCTTTCGCGGCGACATATCCGCATAGCGGTGAACAGCTCGGTAGTACATGAGAACGATACCTCTTCGGCCAGCAAGTGGCTGGCCGGATGTAGATTACTTGGCCGCCGCCTTCTTACCGCCCGAATGTCCCTTGAACAATCGCGTTGGGGCGAACTCGCCGAGTTTGTGCCCCACCATGTCCTCAGTCACATACAACTTCACGAAAGTTCGGCCGTTGTGGATCAGGAAGGTCTGGCCCACGAATTCCGGCAAGATGGTACAATCACGCGACCAAGTCTTGATCGGCTCGCGGTTACCTGTCCGCTGGGCTTTCTCGACCTTGGCCAACAGACGTTCGTCGTAATACGGTCCTTTTTTCGCCGACCGACTCATGCGTACACTCTCCTCCACAGAGAGAAGTTTTGATTATAGTGGTCAGCGGCCCTCTGTAAAGGGGGGCCGCGTAATTATTTATCCCGAAAGGCTCACTCATTTGGCCGCGTAATGCGAGCCAGGCCGACGACGGCGGATGATGGCCGCGTTGGATGGCTTGCGCTTCTTGCGGGTCTTACCTCCCTTAGACAACACTCCTGTTGGGCTGCAAGGATGACGGCCACCAGACGTTCGTCCTTCGCCGCCACCCATGGGGTGGTTAACCGGGTTCATCGAGGTGCCGCGATTGTGGGGCTTGCGACCCATATGGCGTTTACGGCCGGCTTTACCCAGGGTGATGTTCATGTGTTCGGCATTGCCAATGGCTCCGATGGTGCCGCGACATTCCGAACTTAGTCGTCGCACTTCTCCCGAGGGCAAGGTCACTTGCGCCCACTTGCCTTCGCGGGCAGTAATGACCACAGCCGTCCCCGCACTTCGACCGAGTTGGCCGCCATGCCCAGGCTGTAACTCGACGTTATGGATGGTCATGCCAGTCGGTATCTTGCGGAGCGGCATGCAGTTGCCTACACGCGGCTCGACTTCTTCTCCGGAGATAATCCGGTCGCCCGCCTTGAGACCTTCCGGAGCGAGAATGTACGCTCGCTCGCCGTCTTCATACTGCACCAGGGCAATGCGAGCCGAACGATTTGGGTCGTATTCGATAGCGATGACTGTGGCCCAGATATCATCTTTACGCCGCTTGAAGTCGATGATGCGATACATCCGCTTGGCACCACCGCCACGGAATCGCGCGGTGACGATGCCCTGATTGTTGCGACCGCCCTTTTTCTTGGCAGGCTTGAGCAACTTCTTCTCGGGCTTTTTGCGAATGGAAACGCGATCGCCGACCTTCATGTTAGGCCGGACACGGATCTTGCCCTCGATGCCACAGTCGTACTTGACGACAGCATACGGCTTGGCATTAGGACGTTCGACGATTTGCTCGACAGTGCCATCGAGAATCGTCAATTCGGAGAAGTCACTGACCGAACCGCCGCGGCGACCTGGCGTCACTGGTTTGTATTGCCGAATCCCCATTTGCTTTCCTCGCAGCTGGTTAGTTCTCAGCTGTCCTTGTTGTCGCAGCACTCAGGCAGCCCATCTCGGCCACAAAGCCAGCAGGTGCCAGGTGTCCGCGAATGGCTCAAAAGAAATTGATTCCCTCACTGCTCTCGCGTAAGACGACGATAGCCTTCTTCCAGTTGGGCAGCCGACCGATACGGAAGCGAAAGCGACGCTTTTTGCCGGCGCGATTTTGTGTGCGTACCTTTTCGACCTGGACGTTGAACAATTCCTCGACGGCGGCCTTGATCTCTTCCTTGGTCGCCCAGGGGTTGACCTCAAAGGGATAAGCCCGGCGATGGGAACTCTGATGCATCGCCTTTTCGGTGAGGATGGGGCGCAACACAATCTGGTGGGCTTCGAGTTTTGGTCCGCGGGTTGGCGGAGTTCCTAACGGTTTGGTCATGGCCGGTTCCTCGTAGTTGGCTTGGCGGTGGTGGGGTTACTTGCTGCCATTGTTGCGGAGTTCCTCGAGGGCGGCTCGCGTCAACAGCAAACGCTTTTGCCGCAACACCGTGTAAGCGTTGAATTCCCCGACCGGAAGCATCTTGACATTGGGCAGATTGCGAGCGGATCGGAATAGCCGAGCATGTTTCTCGCGAGCAGCAAGGGCCTCGCTACGCGCTGAGGTGTTGTCTGCCGTTTCGGGCGGCATGGGGGGCAAAGAAGCCGTCCCAATAAGACACGTCGTCTCGTTCAGTTTCAGCTTGTTGAGCAGACCAGCCATTTGCTTGGTCTTGATGATCGAGGCTCCCGAGGCACTGTTCTCGGTGGGCAGATCGAGATCCTCGACGACAAGGGCTTCCTGATCGAGGAATTTGCTGAGAATCGCCATGCGAGTGGCCCTACGAACCGCCTTTTTGGGCAAGTGGTATTCGTAGTCGCGTGGTTTGGGGCCCTTGGCAGTGCCGCCACCACGTCGCTTGTTGGTGCGTTTGGTGCCTACGCGTGCGTTCCCCGTTCCCTTTTGGCGAAAGAGTTTTTTGGTGCTGCCGGCCACTTCGCCGCGACGCAGCGTCGAATGGGTGCCGGCACGCTGATTGGCCAGGAACATCAGCACGACTTCGTGTAGCAACTGTCGATTGATCTTGCCACCGAATTCCGCCGGATCGATCTCGACCTTGCCGACTTCTGCGCCGTCGCGGTTGTAGACCGGCACACTGATTGCTTTGCTTTCCGCTGTACTTTCCACGGCTTGAACCCTTCACTCGAACCCATTTGGGTCGGCATACACCAACAGTCGCCGTATAAATCTCACGATCGGATGGATCACTCCATCCGATCGCGAGAGGCCTGTTCGGTGACTTGTTTCTCGTCTCGGCCAGTGATGCCGTTTTGTCAACGGTCACTCGACGCTTGTTTCACGGTCACTCAGACATAATAGTCGCTCGGGCAGGCTAGGAAAGCCCTGAAATGGGAACTTTCCGGGGTAGATGGCCTGGCAGGGGCAATCAGTTAGCTCCGCCTGGCAGCACGCGGATCTTGATTTCCACACCGGGCGGGAGACTGAGTCCCTTGTTGAGGGCTTCGATGGTCTTGCCAGTCGGCTGGATGATATCGATCAAACGCTTGTGGGTGCGGATCTCGAACTGCTCACGCGATTTACGGTCGATGTGCGGACTGCGCAGCACCGTGTACCGCTCAATACGTGTCGGCAAGGGGATTGGCCCGTGAACAACGGCCAGCGTCTCCTTGGCTGTCCGCACAATTTCCTGGGCGGTTCGGTCGAGAACTTCGTGATCGTAGCCCTCCATCCGAATTCGGATTCGCTCACTGAGGTAATTTGATCCCGCCACCTGTTTCTCCTCACACGCTCGACTACTCTCGAAAGAGTCAGGATAAAGGCTACCCGCACAAGCGTCAAGAGTGGAATCCTCGCGAAAAATCGCTCTGCACAGCAATTCGCTGTTTCAAGAGGAGCAAGGCGATTCTCTGTATGACAAAATGACAAAAAAGACGATAGGCCAAGGCGATCTAGTTGATGCCTCCCCAGCATGAACCCAAGAATTGCTCTGGAGGGAATCCACGCAAGGCGGGAAAATTTCTGCTCTGCCCGTCAGCATATCTTGACGCTATGATATTCGGATGATGACGAAAGGCCCACTCGTTGGATGCGCGTTTCCAACTCGAAGCCGAGGAGAGCCTCACCGTGGTAGGACAATGGCGCAGATGGCTGGAAGGATTCCGCTCGCAACCCTACACGCGACGACCGGCTCTGGTACTGATCAACGGTCTAGCAGAACAAGCGGAAAGCTGGTTTCGCAACCTGTCCCACTGGCGTCGCTACTTCGACGTGCATCAACCGAATCTCCTGGCCTACGAGGGGCCGGGCTTGCACCAACGTATTGAAGCTGGGTTGCCCATCACTGTCGATTATCTCGTCGATCAACTACACCTCTATCTCACCCAATTTGCCCAGACTCCCCCGTATCATCTAGTGGCAGCCAGTCTGGGCGGCAAGATCGCTGTGGAGTACGCCGTCCGGTATCCGGAGAACGTCCGTCGCTTGGTGCTGTTGTGCCCATCGGGCATGGGCGACGAGGAACGTCTGCCGATCGTCGAGGGAGTGCGGCGTAACGACCTGCGTTCGTTAGTGGACAGCGTCTTTCACGATCCGCGACAACTCGATCCCGCCTTGCTGGACTATTACCAGAAACAGTTCGCCAATCGTCGCTGGCGAGTCGGCTTGCTACGAACCATTCGCGGCACGATGGAACACGTGGTTCGCGATCGGTTGCCTCTCGTAACTCATCCCACGCTCTTCATCAGCGGACAAAATGATCGGATTGTCGATCCCTCGGTGGCTGCCACCGCAGCACGCCTTTTGCCAAACGGTCAGTATCTGTGCATCCCGCATTGCGGTCATGCCCCGCAGATGGAGAAGCCGTGGCTGATCAATCGACTGGTCGTTCGATTCCTGACCAGTCCCCAACCATCGACCAATCCTCATCCGGTCAACCTCATGCTAGCGCAGCCCAACACCTTATCTTGACAGGACAGGTTGGCATGGATTTGGTCGAATGGCTGTTGGGAGGAAGTTGGCAACGCCGACTGGCAGATGTTCTCTTGAGGCAGTTTGCCAGGCGTCGGGTCGCAGCACTGAATCGGTTGAACGAAGCTGACGAACAGCATCGGACTCTCAAAGGTTTGGTCGCTCTCGCGGCCGACACACGTTTTGGCCGGGATCACGGCTTCGCACGGATTCGCACTATAGCCGATTTTCGCGATCGCGTGCCGTTGCGCGACTACGAAGCCTTCTGGCGCGATTACTGGCAGCCCGCTTTTCCTCGCTTGCAAGGTGTCAGTTGGCCCGAACGCATCCCGTATCTGGCCCTATCCAGCGGAACGACCAGCGGTTCCACCAAGTATCTGCCATTATCTCCCTCTCTGATACGCTCCAATACCCGAGCTGCCTTGACCAGTCTGGCCTGGTTTCTCGATGCGCACCCCGGCACGCCACTGCTGACAGGTCGCCTCTTCTTTCTGGGAGGAAGCACCGATCTGGTCAAACTTTCCGGGCAACCACTTGTTCGAGCTGGCGATCTGAGCGGTATCGCGGCCGTCGAGGCACCGGCATGGATGCGTCCCTTCACCTTCCCTCCGGTCGAACTGGCCTTGCTGCGCGACTGGGAAGAAAAGATGAACCGGCTAGCTCGCATCGCTGCCGGGTTGCCCATCACCATGCTGTCGGGAGTGCCTTCCTGGATGCTGGTGTTGTTTGAACGTCTGCGACAGGTGACGGGCAAGAACACTCTGGCCGAGATCTGGCCCAGTCTGCGATTGGTCTTGCACGGCGGGACTTCCTTTGAGCCCTATCGCGATCTTTTTCGCGAGCAACTCGGCAGTGCCGACATCACCTGTAGCGAGGTCTATCCCGCCTCGGAGGGCTACATCGCGGCCCAGGATCATCGCACTGGACTGCTGCGATTGATCGTCGATCACGGCATCTTTTACGAATTCGTTCCGGTGAGCGAACTGGGAGCCGACCGGCCTACGCGGCACACGGTGGCCGACCTGGAGACGGGAGTCAACTACGCCATCGTGTTGACCACCTGTGCCGGGCTGTTCGCTTACGTGCTTGGCGACACAGTGCGATTCGAGCAACGTCGCCCGCCGTTACTGCGGTTTACTGGGCGGACGAAGTATTTTCTGTCGGCCTTCGGCGAACATCTGATCGCCGAGGAGGTAGAACGCGCCGTCGCGGTAGCGGCCCGCGTGTGCGACTGTGCAGTAATCGATTTCCATGTTGGGCCGGTCTACCCGAAGCAATCCGGCCGACCGGGGCACCACTGCTACCTCGTCGAATTTGCCGGCAAGCGGCCGGATCTGTCACACTTCGCTAGAACGCTCGATGCGGAACTGTGCCGGCTCAACGAGGATTATGCGGCTCACCGACAGGGCGATCTGACCATGTTGCTGCCCGAGATCGTGCCCGTTCCCAGCGGTGGTTTCGCGGCCTGGATGAAAGCGCAGGGCAAGCTCGGTGGCCAGCACAAGGTGCCCCGCATGGATAATACTGGACAGATGACCTGGCAGATGCGTCAGTTCTTCGAGACGATATCAAGCAATGCTGGCTGAATAGGGGAACTTTTTTGTCCAGGGGCTATCACCTGCTGCGATAGATAGGTTGCCGAGGGATAGAGTGCTGGCCGCTGGGAAAGTCAGCCACCTCGAGCGAGTAACCGATCGATCAGCGAGGTAGTCGATGTTTTCTCTAGCAAAGGGTGTTTTGACGGCACTGGCCGTGTTTCTGAGTGCATCATCTATTCAGGCCTGCTCGTGCGATGTGCAACGCCTGAACCAGACTCTCGTCTGTCCCACTCCCCGAATCCTGGAAGAGGACGAGACCCTCTCGAGCGAGGTGGTGCCGGTAGGCTACAGATACCGCGGCGGCTTCAAGTATCGTGGCGGTTTCAAGAGGCCGTACTATCACCGATGAGTCAACCCTGGCGGCAGTGGCAGAGGGAAATCTCTGCCCCTGCCGCCCCAGACTTTCGGTAGTCCGTGAGGAAAACAGTTTCAGACATCATCCAACAACCCCATTTCCCGAGCTGCTTCCTTGACGGCCCGATAGAACGCCTTGCGGCAAGCCTCAGGCGTTCGATGCAATTGCAGGGCAATCTGCGACCAGGTTAGTTCCGACATCCACAAGGCAAACAACAGGCGTTCCTCATCGGAACGAAGATATTTCGGCAATTGTGCAGCCAGTTCGGTTCGCATGACCTCTTCTTCGGGACTGGCCTGCACACTCCTGAACCCCGTCCATTGATCGTTGTACTCATCGGCCAGCAGATCCGGACGAGCGAAGAACTTGCGGCAGGCATCGCAATACTTCCGCCAAGTGATCGTCGAAACCAATCTACCCAGATCCTCGAAGTTCCGCAGTTGAGAGTAATCTTCATTGGCGATGCCGGCCAGCACATTGCGCGCTACTGTCTGATAAATCGATTCCGGGGAGGTAAATCCGCTGCGATGAACGCGCAGCAGGGTGCCGGCGTGACGAATAATCTGCTGTTGATACCGCTGCTGAAACTCGACAGCCGCAGCATTTCGCTGCTCAGGATCGCGCAGCCTGGCCACGAAATGCTGAAACCCAGGTTCACTGGTAGATGAACTCGAAATCGCTAGAGATTGCTTCATCGTGTGGTTCCTTACTCATCCACAGGCACCATCAATCTATGCCCACATAGCCGAATACGATTGCAGAGAGCGACTGTGACGAGATCTTCGTGATCTGGAGGCAATCGCTGCTATAATGCGTTCATGCATGGCAGTTTCATCAGGATAACGATGGCAGGTATGCTTAGCTTCCGGTCAGCGTCATTGTGAAGCCGAATCGTATTCAAGAGCCAATCTGGATGGGAGCTGCGCGATGTCAACGGTATTCGATCCCAGAGGGCCACTTCTGGAACACGCCGAATGCTGGCGCCAAAAGGTTCCCCTCTCACTGAGCGAAATGCTCAACAAGTACCCAGAATTGCTCCAGCATCCCAGTGCCTTACTGTCGCTAGTGGATCAGGATCTGTATTTCCGCCTGCAAATCGGACAGCAACCGCACCTGGATGACTATCTGTCGGTGTGCCCGACAACCTTGCACGATCAGATTCGTCGCACCTTCGAGTTCCAACAGTTGGTTTACCCTTTGCCGGACATTCCTGGGTATGTCATCCATCGTGAGTTGGGACGCGGGGGATGTGCGGTGGTATATGATGCAACCCAGTGCAATCTGCAACGTCGAGTCGCCCTCAAACTCGATCTGATACAAACCTCTCGGTTTGCTCACGAACCGACCACCCTTGCCAGACTCAAACACTCGCACATTGTCGAAATCTATGACACCGGGGAAGTACATGGGCAGCGATACTTTGCGATGGAACTGCTAACCGGTGGCTCCTTGCAAGAACGCCTCCACAAAGGGCCGCTACCCATCGACGAGGTAGCGCGAATCGGCATCCAGTTGGCCAATGCCCTCCAGCACGCTCATGAGCAGGGAATCATCCATCGCGATCTGAAACCTTCTAATATCCTCTTTTCTCGAGAAGGACTGGCCAAGATCACGGATTTCGGCCTGGCCAAACGCATCAATGAGGTCGGGAACACCGTGGCGGGCTAGATCCTGGGGACACCAGCCTACATGGCTCCCGAACAAGCCGCCGGGCAAATCGAGAAGATTGGGCCAACCACGGACGTGTTCGCTCTTGGGGCAACGCTCTATGCCATGCTTACTGGAGAAGCCCCCTTCCGTGGAGATTCTGATGCCGAGACGATGTCGCATGTCCTAAATGACGATCCCGTAGCAATCCGACAATTGCGCCCAAGGGTTCCGCGCGATCTGGAAACGATTGTGCAACAATGCCTGCACAAGCAACAGAGCCGTCGCTACGCCAGTGCCGGTGAGGTGGCAGCGGATTTGCAACGCTTTAGTCAGGGACACCCCATTCGAGCGCGTCGAGCCAGCCTGATGGAACGTGGTTGGAAGCTGGCCAGACGTCGGCCGGCTCTAGTGGCCTCGACATTGCTGGTGTTGCTTTTGGTCGGAATCGGCCTGCTTCTTCGGCAGCTGAATCTGCGCGCTGAGCAGTTTCGACAAACACAAACCATGGTGGCCGGACTCAGACATGCCAAGGCCGATGCTGTTCCTGTCTGGATCGAGCGACTCGATGAGCATCGCTCTGACGCGATTGCGCTGTTGCGTCAAGCCTTTGATGCTGATTCCAGCATCGATGAACGCATTCGGCTGGCACATGGACTGGCATACTTCGGGGAGGTTGCGGTGGACTTTTTAGTGGACACAGCCGTTCCGCATGTGCCCTTGACACCTGGAGAATGCAGGCTTTTCGTCGAGTCGCTTCGCCAGGTAAGCGAGCAAGCCTGTACGAAACTGCGTCAGGCCATCAATCGACAGAGCGATCCCGCCTTGCAGGCACGCTATGCCGCCATCGCCCTGCATCTCGGAGACCCGGAGCCTGCCCGGAACCTACTGGTCATCCGTCCCGATCCCCAAATCCTTGCCGGCTACAAACAGGTTTTCGCGGACACCTACCGATTCGACAACTTCGATGCCAACGAGTTCGCCACCGCCGCCGGAAACCCCGAACGCCGTTCCGCCTTTATTTCGACCTATCCCTACTGGCACGGCGAGTTGACCGATCTGATCGAGTTGCTCGACGAAGAAACAGACGATTCCTTGCTGTCCGGAGTTTGCCTGGCACTGGGACTGATAGCTCCCCAGGAGGTGCGCGACCCCGCACGCTCCCAGTTGCACGACTGGCTCGGCAAAATCCACCGCAACGCCCAGCGAGCCGGTGCTCATGCGGCTGCTCGATATGCCTTGACCAAATGGGGCTTTGGCCTTTCGGCCATCGAGCCTGGCAGCCAACCTCTCGAAGGCAAAAACTGGTTCGTCAACAGTGTCGGGATGACGATGATCCGAGTCGATCCCAAGCCCTTCGTAGCAGGAGGACGACTAAACGACTACGAACTGTCCCATTTTCCCCACGCCATTCGGATGAGTCGCCCCTACTTGCTGGCAGATCGTGAGGTGAGCATCGAGACCTGGAATTGCTTTTTACAGGACGACAGCTACACCGGCCCCAGGCCAAACAAAGGAGAACGTGGGGCCAACAAGGAGGTCAGCCCAACTGCTGCTCACCCAGTGCAGAGGGTATCGTGGTTGGCGGCTGTTCAGTTTTGCAACTGGCTGAGCTGGCGTGAAAAGTGCCAACCGGCCTACATCATTCTCGACAAGGACGATCAAGGCAAGCCGTTGCCTTCCCCGGAGGTGGTGCTGTCTCTCCACGGGGATGGTTATCGATTACCGACTCAGGCCGAGTGGGAATACGCCTGTCGAGCCGGTACCGGCACCCGATATTGCTTCGGAGATCAGGAGGACTCACCGCTCTTTGCGGAAAGCGTTGTGACCTCGCAAATGTTCCGTCGGCCAACCAACCCCTGCGGACGTTCCATGCCTAATGCCTGGGGATTTCTGGACATGCACGGCAATGTGTGGGAGTGGTGCTGGGATCTGTCCGAGCATTCCCATAGTTGGCCGGTCGTCTCACAAGACCCGGTCGGCCCACAGTATCCTCTGGTTTTTCCACCGAAAAGAGTCCTCAGAGGAGGTGGTGTCGGCAATTCCTCCGGCACCTGTGATGCGTCGGCATCGGGAAGCTATCCGGATTCCAGCCTGTTCTGGAATACGGGCTTTCGTATCGCCCGCAGCATCCCACATCGCACTGACTCATCTCTCGCTGACAATACGCCTGCCAGCAAGCCACTCCGTGGGCCAGCTAGTCCCTCTCTGCGAGAGGGCAACCGAAATCGCGTCCTGAGTAATCACCCTTTTGTTCTCAAGGCTTCCTCCCGTCGGCCCATCGATCCCGACTATTGCGGTGTGGACTGGGACTATGAGGAAACTTATTTGAGCGACAATGATCTCTTCGGCTATTGGAGATCTGCCAGTAGAGATTCGGTCGCTTGTGGAGGAAAGCCAGCTATTCGCTTGACCTTTCAGACGACAGTAGCGGTGACCAGGGTGACTGTGATGGGTTGTCGCAATGTTCCCAAAGGAGGCGGGCTGTGCCAGGTTCAGCGATGCCGCCTCACCCTCCTGAACCAGGATGGCAAGATGATCTTGTCCCAGGAGTCTAGTGGAAGTGGCCCCTTCTTGGACTTCGATTGGCTACTGCCGACCCCGTTGAACGAGGTCAAGGAAATCGTAATTACGCCAACCAGGGATACCGGCAACCGCAACGAGGATGGTTCGATTGCCCTGGCTGAGATACTCGTCGATTGACGATGAGCTACGGTAACAACTCGAAGGATGCCCCTCGCGCAGCTGCCGACATCCGCACCCGCGAACTCGATGCGCCATT
>Ga0308411_10000480_pt1 | contig 26534 bp, 17 predicted proteins | sample HotsprottomLayer_2_FD_203530 | JGI IMG/M metagenome (GOLD analysis project Ga0308411, IMG submission 203530) | Hot spring phototrophic mat microbial communities from Octopus Spring, Yellowstone National Park, Wyoming, United States -... | ecosystem: Environmental > Aquatic > Thermal springs >... | reverse complement strand
TGAAGGGCGGATCGGCGAAAGCCAGATCGACCGAGCCGGCCGGCAGGCGGGCGAGGTGCTGCAAACAATCTCCGGTGAGAATCTCGTTCATGGTCGGCTCCCAACGATCGCGGGCAAGCGACGGGCTGACTGGCCTCGCCGCTTTTGTAGTTCTAGCAGTTGCAACGCAAGGGCGCAAGTTTCCTGGTTTAGGAAGAAATCGCCCTAGAGTGGGGCCAAGCCCGACGATGCCGGCTGGGCGAGTTGTAGCGGAAATCGTCGAGATGGATTGGCCTCTGGGCCAATTACACTCTAGAGTTGAGTGCTGTATCGCTTGTCCCCCCTCCATGACAGGAGGATGGCCCCTTGAGGCGTGATCCATGTTGGGCCAGCTGGTTTTGAACAAATATCGTATAACCCGCCTCCTGGACGAAGGCGGTATGAGCAAGATCTACTTAGCCCGCCCCATTGAGGGAGGACAGGAGGTCGTTGTCAAGGTACTCAAAGAGCAGTTCTTGGGGCACGCCAAGACGGTGGAACACTTCCGCCGTGAGATCTTCATCTCCACCCGCTTCCAGCATCCCAATACGCCAACCGTCTTTGACTCGGCCTCCAAGAGCATCTATGGCCCGATCCTGGTCATGGAATACCTGCGTGGCATCGACTTGCATACGCTGTTGCACCGCGAACGCATTCTTACTCCAGAGCGAACCGGCCGACTGTTGCTGCAACTGTGCGATGTCTTGCAAGCGGCCCACACGGCCGGCATTGTGCATCGCGATCTGAAACCGGGCAACGTCATGCTGCTCTACTCGGGCACCCCCCAGGAGACCGTTAAGCTCATGGATTTCGGTCTGGCGAAGATGAACTCCATGCTCTACATCTCCCCGGAAGAACTCGTGGACATGAGTCTGCCACCTGCTTCGGGAACGCCTGAATACATCTCGCCGGAGATGGTACGCGGCACGGAACTGGACGCGCGTGCCGATCTGTACTCGTTGGGCGTGATGCTCTACGAGATGCTGGTAGGTCGTCGACCGTTCCTGCACAACACGGTCGAGGGGCTGATGATTGCTCACCTCGAAGGCAAACCGCCCAGTTTCGCAGCTATCGGCCAGGCTGACCGTGTCTCGCCTGCCCTGGAGGCGGTGGTGATGCGTTGTCTGGCCAAGCACCCCGATCAGCGGTACGCCAATGCGGCGGAACTGTTCCAGGCCTACGAGGCCGCTCTGGGTAAACGTCTGACTGCTCCGCGGAGTCCGCTCAACAGTAGTGGGGTTCGCCCGCGAACCGCCCCAGTGCCTGTAAGCCCCGCTGTAAGTGGCAATGGGGCCGCTACCAACAACGCGATGCCGATTCCTCGCTCGGTTGATCGCCATGCCTTTCGCCACACCGTGGAAGCTAACATGCCCGAAGTGTTGGCCTTGACCAAGCTCAAGGGCTTCGTCGCTGATCTCGGTGGCCAGATCCTCGAGAGTGTGCCGGGCATGATCAAGGTGCGTCTGGGAGAAACGACCCCAGCGGAGAAGAAGGGCGGGCTGTTTAGTTGGTTGTCCGGTGGCAACGACAGTCGTTCCACTGCGATGACAGCGTCTCCAGCGACGGAACTGGAATTGCACATGGAGCGGCGCGATCCGAGCAACAGCAGTAAGTTGACGCTAACCCTGGTGATGCGGCCGGCGGCAGGAGGTCTGCCGACGGCCGAATGGCGCAATCGGTGTTCGGGGATCGCTCGCGATCTGCAAGCCTACCTGATGGGGCGGTGACGACTCGCCTTGCTGTCAAACTCGTTGCGTGAGAAGATGACGGGGGGTCGCCGTCACCGTCGGAAAGACTGTCGCCATGATGCAGCCGTTGGCCTGTCTCAACGGCCGATTTTTGTCGGCCGACGAGGTGCAGTTGCCCATCCACGATGCCGGCCTGGTCTCGGGAGTCACGGTCACGGACTATTGTCGCACCTACGCCGGCCGACTGTTTCGTTGGCCCGATCACCTAGCCCGCTTTCGCCGCGATTGTGCGGCATGCTTCATCCCGTTGCCCTGGGCCGACAACGAATTGACCGATCTGGCGGAGCAACTGATCCGCTGCAACCTAACTGGCCAGCCAGCCGGCGGAGAACTCGCCTTGGTGATGTTCGCGACACCGGGGTCGCTAGGTAGCTATGCGTCGGTTCCCAGGCCGGACGGCCCGCCCACGCTGGTGCTGCACACGGTGCCTCTGTCACTGGCCCGCTATCGTCGGTTCTTCACCGAAGGAGCCGTGCTGGCGATAGCCGGCCATCACGCCGCGGATCCCGAAGACTTGGCTCCGCCTGCGATCAAACATCGGAGTCGGCTACACTGGTGGCGTGCCAGTCACTTGCTGCGACAGCGCAGCGATGTGCCGGCCGACGCGGTAGCTCTGCTCACCGCTGGCCCAGGTGGCCCATTGACCGAGACGGCCATCGGCCACTTGTTGCTCGTGCAGAATCAGACGCTGGTCACCCCTCCTGTCGGAAGGGTGCTGGCCGGCATCAGTCTGCAAGTGGTTCGCGAATTGGCTGCCGAACTGGAGCTGCCGATGTGCGAGCGGGATCTGACTCTGGCCGACTGTGCGACGGCTAGTGAGGCACTGCTGTGCGGGTCGGCCTTCGGAGTGGCGGGCATTCGCTGGCTGGAGGGGCAGGGCTTTCCCTGGCCGGGGCCGATCACTCGTCGGCTTCAGGAGGCCTGGAGTGGTCGCGTAGGGCTGGACATCGTCGCCCAGATGCGGAATGCAACGGTATGAGACCCCCCAGCGAGCCGGCCTGCGTTAGCGGCCGGAGTAGCTACCTCTACCTGCTGACGCAGGGTGGCTCGCTTTATTCTTACCAGCTGAAATCAACGTTCCTTCTCCTGAAGTTGTCACAGTTTCTACCGCTGCTATGCCTCTTCCGCACACTGTGCGGCAAGGCAGGAGTAACCAATTGCGGAAAAGTTGCGGAATTAGCAGGAAAGAAAGTCATCTATGGCGACGGCATGATCCTTGCTAAACTCATCAACTGCCTGGCTCCCCCCGGGCTCTAGTTGTTAGCTTAGTGGCTCGAGCAAGGAGTCGAGAGTGGGCTGTCGCTTGTTGCGCTAGACCGCTCTGTCAGGGGAAGGGAATTCATAGCGATGGCCCGGCCTGTTGCGATCAGACAAGGCAGCTGCGAGGTGAATGAACGATTCTACCTTTCCTCTGATTTTCACGAAATCTTGCTCTATTCTAAACCCTCAATGGGTTTCATCTCTCGCGAGTATCAGTTAGACTCCAACGTGAATCTGCCCCTGGCACTGGTCGGCCCTGCGGGTTGAGCGGTGGCGAGAGACTCCCGGTGAGCGACGCTCTCGCTTGTCGGGGTGCTTCCAGGATGGATTGACAGGACACGTCAGACGAGGAGATAGGATGATGATGAGTTTGCGAGTGGTAGGATGGTCGATCGCGGCCCTACTGCTGGGAACTGCGGCGACCCAGGCCAGTGAGGCCAGTCTCGCCATCCCGGATTTGCACGAAGGTTCCTTCACGATTTTCGGCCTGACCATCAGCGGTTGGAACCTCCTCGCAGGCGGTGCTTGCGTGATTGCTGGTACTCTGGGGATCAGTCTGTACCTGCGAAATCAGATCTACAACTACCCCGCCCATCGCTCGATGCTGCAAGTCTCCGACATCATCTTCGAGACCTGCAAAACCTACCTGTTTCAGCAGGGCAAGTTCCTCTTGCTGCTGTTCGCCCTGATCGCCGCCGCCATGACCTACTACTTCTTGGCTCTTGTCGGGGAGACCATCAACACGGTGTTGCTCGTGCTGCTGTTTTCCATCATCGGCATGGGCGGATCGTACTGGGTGGCCTACTACGGCATTCGCGTCAACACCTATGCCAACTCGCGAACCGCCTTTGCTTCGCTGCGTGGCGAACCGTGGGATGTCGTCAACATTCCCTTGCGAGCCGGCATGTCGGTCGGTCTGTTTCTGATCTCGCTCGAACTGATCATGATGGTCATCATCCTTCTGGCGGTTCCCCGCGAGATCGTCGGCTTCTGCTTCCTCGGCTTCGCCATCGGCGAGTCGCTGGGGGCCTCAGCACTACGTATCGCGGGCGGTATCTTCACCAAGATCGCTGACATCGGTTCGGATCTGATGAAGATCGTCTTCAAGGTGGATGAGGACGATCCGCGCAATCCTGGCGTGATCGCCGACTGCACCGGCGACAACGCCGGCGACTCGATCGGCCCAACCGCCGATGGTTTCGAGACCTACGGCGTGACCGGCGTGGCTCTGATTGCTTTCATCACCCTGGCTCTGGCTCCGGGCAAGGATGCTGACGAAGTGGTGAAGGCCAGCATGTACGCCTTGCAGGTCAAGCTGATCGTCTGGATCTTTGCCATGCGCTTCCTGATGGACTTCATGTCCGGCGTGTCGTACTTCGTCAATCAGTGGATCTCCAAGAACAAGTACAAAGGACTCAAGGAGTTCGACTTTGAGGAGCCGCTGACTCGGCTGATCTGGATTGCTGCCACTCTGTGCATTAGCACCAGTTTCGGCATGAGCTGGCTGCTGCTGAGCGATCTGGTCGTCAAAGGAGTGGCCTATCCCAGCCTATGGTGGCAACTGGCGGCCATCATCAGTTGCGGAACGCTGGCGGCCGTGCTGATCCCCGAGTTTACCAAGGTGTTCACTAGTGCCCACTCCAGGCACGTTGGCGAGATCGTCACGGCTTCGCGTGAAGGCGGAGCGTCGCTGACCATTCTGTCGGGGCTAGTGGCGGGTAATTTCAGTGCCTTCTGGATGGGCTTGCTGATGGCCAGCCTGATGACCATGGCGTATTCCGTCAGTGTATTGCAACTCGATCAGATCATGCAGGTGCAGTTGACACCGACCGGCGTACCCGTTGGTGTCGGCTCGATCTTTGCCTTTGGTCTGGTGGCCTTCGGCTTCCTATGCATGGGGCCGGTCACCATCGCCGTCGATAGCTATGGCCCAGTGACGGACAACGCGCAATCGGTCTTCGAGTTGGCTCAAACCGAAAAACTGCCGGGCATCCACGAGGAGATCAAACGCGACTTCGGCTTTGAACCCGACTTCGAGCGCGGCAAGCTGTATCTGGAGGCCAACGACTCAGCCGGCAACACCTTCAAGGCTACGGCCAAGCCGGTGTTGATCGGTACGGCGGTCGTCGGTGCTACCACGATGATCTTCTCGATCATCCTGCTGCTGGGCCAGAAGGGGCTGCTGCAACTGGCTCTGACCGATGCTCCAGTGTTGTTGGGCTTGGTCTGCGGTGGCGCGGTGATCTACTGGTTCTCTGGTGCCTCGATGCAGGCGGTGACGACGGGTGCCTACCGAGCGGTCGAGTTCATCAAGAAGAACATGAACCTAGATAAGACTGAGGCCGACCTCGAAGACTCCAAGACGGTCGTCCGCATCTGCACCCAGTATGCTCAGAAGGGCATGTGGAACATCTTTGTGGCGTTGATGGCAATCACCCTAGCGTTCGCGTTCTTCAACCCCAACTTCTTTGTCGCCTATCTGGTGTCGATCGCTGTGTTCGGGCTCTTCCAGGCCATCTTCATGGCCAACGCCGGCGGGGCCTGGGATAACGCCAAGAAAGTCGTCGAGGTGGATCTGCGCGAGAAGGGGACGCCTCTGCATGCGGCCACAGTGATCGGCGACACGGTAGGCGATCCGTTCAAGGACACTTCCTCGGTGGCCATGAATCCGATTATCAAGTTCTCGACGCTGTTCGGCCTGCTGGCCGTCGAGATCGCTGTTGAGATGAGGCACGCCAACCAGGTCGCCAAGTCCTGGGACTTCACGTCCTACGTTGGGGTTGTCTTGCTCATTGTCGGCCTGTACTTCGTGTACCGCTCCTTCTATGAGATGCGTATCCCACAGCATCAGCCGCAGGCTAACAACACCTCTGGCCCGTCTCCTCGGCTAAAAGAACCGCAACAGACGAGTGTCGCTAGCTAAAGTGGACTTGGTCACAGAGGTCACAGAAGAATCGAGGAGGCAAGGAGGGGTATCCTTCTTGCCTCCTTCCGTTCTCCTACCACACCTTTCCTCTGACAGAATGGCTACAGCATTTCAGATTGCTACCAGCAGCAGCGAAAGCACGAACCCAGGCACTTGGTTGTAGAAAAACTCAGGCCGCCTCATCCTAGTGCCGTTGCAGCAGCAGATCCAACGCCCAGCAGCCGCGGGTGTGGCCAATTGGCCTGCGACAGTGCTGCAACAACGTGTGATCGGTACAACCGGCTTCCTCCAGGGCATCGGCAAGGATGGGCATCTCTTCCCAGCGTTTTTCATCGTAGATGTCGCAAGCCAGGCGATAAACGGCACTCTCGTTGTTACGCAACCATACCGGATCGAGAACAACCGGCCGAAAGATGTTGCCCAGGATCTCGCGGAGCAGGTCGGCCTGTTGCTGTCCTAGTTGCCGTTTGATCTGTTCATCGCCGCGGTCGATCCAGCCGCCTTGGGGATTGCGCCGCCACGGGGCGAAACACAAGCGACCCAGAAACAACATGTCCCCCGCCGCCGTCATCGCATCGGCTGCGACCACTCGCGCCGCCAGTCGAGCGGCCGCCCAGCCTGGATCGGTCACTACCTGATGCAAACTCGCCTGACGCGCCACCTCAAAGGCCGATCGCTGCGCTTCCAGCAGTTCGCTTCGGCTCGCTTGGCCGTCGGCAAAACGCTCCGCTACCTCGATGGCCTGTTGACTGTGTTCATCGAACAGCAAGTGTGAGATCATCCGGGCACAAGCACAACTGAACAATCGTAACTGCCGAGGCGTGGCCAGGCTGCGTACCTGATGCAGCATGTCACCAGGAGATTGACTAACCAGCCATTCCGACTCGGTCATATCGCCGATTCCTCTCCAGGACGCAACTCTTGAACTGATTGGCCAACTAGGGGATGCATACGACCCTCTCGCCCTTGTTGCCCTTGGATTCTATCATGCTCGTGGGACTCTTTCCCAGATCAGTGACGAATGATGAGCATGCGCGTTTTCGTCTACGAATATCTTTCAACAGGTGCCCTGAGGGGCCAACCTGGGGCCAGTTCGCTGGCACGCGAGGGCTTGGCCATGCTCACCAGTATTCTGGCCGATCTGGCCCGTCTTCCTGACATCCAGCCTGTGGTTCTGCTTGCTCCCGAACTCGGCGATCGGGTCAAAGCAGTCTGTCCGGCTGTTGGCGTGCAACCTGTGCAACTTGCTTGCGAGGAAGCCGACTTTCGGAACTTGGCTCGGCAGTCTTCGTGGACGCTGGTCGTTGCCCCGGAATTTGACGATCTGTTAGCGCGTCGCTGCGAATGGGCGTTGGACGAAGGTAGCCGATTGCTCGGCCCTGATCCGGCTACCATCCGTTTGTGCGCCGATAAACTGCGACTGGCCGAGGTGCTGGACAGCCTGCACATCCCCACGCCCGTGACGCAACTGGTTCCCACGAACGCTTTTTCCTATCCGCTGGTGATCAAGCCGCGCTTTGGAGCCGGCTCTCTGGCTACTTTCTTTGTCCGCAATAGCCTGCAAGAAGCCCAGGCGATGGAAGCGGCTCAGGCTTGGCAACAGACCGACCTGATCGCCCAGCCGTATATCGTCGGTACGGCGGCCAGTATCACTCTCCTAGCGGGGCCAACTCAGTGTGTGCCCCTAGTGCCGGGGTATCAGGAGATTACGATTAGCGATGTTTTCTGCTACCAAGGAGGTCGATTTCCTTTGGCGGCCTCCCTGCAACCGCGCGTGCTGGCTTTGGCCCAGCAACTGCTCTCGGCTTTGCCGGGATTGCGTGGCTATTTCGGCCTGGATGTGGTGGTGCCCGACGACGAGGCCTCACCGGCGCAACTCATCGAAATCAATCCCCGCTTCACCACTTCCTACATCGGTCTGAGACAACTGGCACGCACTAATCTGCTTGCTTGCTTGCTCGATCTGATGGACGGTCGCCCCGTGCAACCGCCCCTCTGGCGCGATGGAATCCAGATTCGCTTCTTTCCCGATGGCTCTGTGTTCGAGGCTTCTTCATGATGCGTTTGCTGGTTGCCTGGGTGCCGGTTACTCTTCTGGCTCTGCTTCCTGCTGCCGATCGAGGCTGTCCCGAGGACGAACGACTGACTCGGTTTTTCCAGGACTATCTCGATCGCGAGTTTGCCGCTCGACCTCTGGAGGCGACCCGACTGGGCGACCATCGCTTCGATGCTCGCCTCGATGATGTTTCCCCCAAAGCACGGGAGACCTGGCGAACGCACTATCAGCAGACGCTGAACAACCTCTCCAGCAAGATCAACAAGTCGCAGCTTTCACGCGATGGCCAAATCGATCTGGAAATCTTTGAACATGAGTTACGCTATCGGCTCTGGTTGCTGGACAACCAGCGAACCTTCGAGCAAGACCCGCGCGTCTACAACGAGTATCTGAGCGACAGCGTGTATCTGCTGTTTGCCCAGTCCACATTGCCGGCTGCCCAGAATGTGAAAAACGCCATCGCGCGACTGGAGTTTTTGCCCCGGATCGTCGCTGCGGCCAAGGCGAGTCTGAAGAATCCACCGCGAGTGATGGTCGAGACGGCGATTCGTCAGAATCAGGGAGCAATCAATTTCTACGAGAACGGCATCTACGAACTAGCTGGCGAGAACAAGGCGACCAGCAGTTTGCGACCAGCCGCCAGCCGCTCCGCCGCCTTGCTGCGCGAGTATGGACAGTTTCTCGAAAAGTCCGTGTTGCCGAACGCCACTGGAGATTGGCGACTGGGCAAGGAGAAATTCGCCGCCAAGCTGCCCCTGGAACTCAATGCCGGGTTGACCGCCGAGCAGGTGCTGGCAGATGCCGAGGCGGAGTTTGCTCGCGTGCAGCGCGAGATGTATGTGGTGGCCCGGCAACTGCATCACCGGACGCATCCGGGCAAACCCCTGCCGCCCGATGATGAGGCCGGACGACGGGAAACCATCACACGCGTGCTGGAGGTACTCAATCGCGATCACGGCAAGGGCAGTGAATTGCTCGCTCAGGCCAAAGAGTTCAGCGAGCGGATAAAGACTTTTATCAAGTCCAAGGACATTCTGCGTTTGCCCGATCCGGATCGTTGTCGTATCATCGAGATGCCGGAGTTTCAACGCGGCAACAGCGTGGCGTACCTGAATCCCGCGCCACCGCTCGATCCCAAGGCTTCCAGCTACTACGCGATCAGTCCGCCTCCGGGCCATTGGGATGCTCGTCGGCAAGAGAGCTTCTTGCAAGAGTACAATCGGTATCTCATGCAGTTGCTGACCATCCACGAGGCGTATCCGGGGCATTATGTGCAACTGGAGTATTCCAATCGTCATCCTTCCCTGATTCGCCGGGTGTTGCAGTCCGGGGTGTTTGCCGAGGGCTGGGCGGTTTACACCGAGCAGATGCTCGTCGATCAGGGCTATGGCGAGGGGGATCTAGCGTTGCGGTTGAATCAACTCAAGTGGTATCTGCGAGCGGTGGCCAACGCCATCCTCGATTATCGCATGCACTGTTCGGACTGGACGGATGAGCAGGCACTGGATCTACTGGTCAGGCAGTCGTATCAGTCCGAAGGGGAAGCCATCGGTAAGATCATCCGCGCCAAGCAGAGTTCGTGTCAACTTTCGACCTATTTCGTAGGGCGAATGGCGTTCTACAACCTGCGACAAAAGATACAGCGTGAGCAAGGCGAGCAGTTTGACCTGGGCCGATTCCACGAAGCGGTGCTGGCTCACGGCACTTTGCCGGTCAAGTATCTGGGAGAATTGGTGCCGCGACGGCTGAAGCAGCCGCGCTGAAACAGAGCAGAGCGGAAGTGGAGATAGCGGTCTGCTTCCGCTCCGCCCAAATGGTCAACCGAGTTGTCGGCGTGCCGCGTCGAGCAACTCCATCAGGAAGTTTTCGCTATCGCGGTCATTGGCCTGGCGTGCGACGGTCAAGCCCTCTTCAGCGAACTGCACGGCTCGGGCCGGTTGTTTGAGCGAGAGCATGTGTTCGGCCGCCTTGCCGCGAATCTTGAGATCACGGGGAGATTGTTCGATCAATCGCTGATAGATGCCTGCCGCTGCCTCCGGTTCGCCGCGTTGCCCGAGAGTACGCGCTCGCAACAATCCGTAGTCGATACTCCTTGCCCCATGGTTGAATTCCAGGTCGAACTGCTCGCCGGCACTGAGTTGCTGCAAAGCCGCCTCGGGATTGCCATCGCGCAAGGCCTTGTGTACCAGGAAGGCATACCACGGATAGCGATCGGTCTTGTCGGACTGGGCCGGCCGGGAGATCAGAGCCGTCGCAAAGGCTTCGGCCAGTTCCTGAGCATCCAGACGATAGGCCGTCTGATACGCCTTTTCGAGTTGCTCTTGGCTGAGAGCAGCGCGGTCGAGAGCGGCCAGTTCAGCGGCTCCCATGGCGGAGATGTTCAACGGGCCGGCCCCCGGCGTGGGGATGTCCAGCAGACCGAGTTTGCGGCGCAGGCGATTGAAGTCGTAGCCGGCCAGCAGACCTCGACGTGCGGTTTCCTCCAGAAGTTGAATGATTCCCAGCAACTTGCGGCGCAGACGTGGGTGAGCGGCGGCATCCACGGGCGTGATGTTGTTCAAAGAACGTCGCGGGCGATGAATCCAGGTGTTCTCGAAGAATTCTCCAGCCAGTTCGATGGCCTTGTGGCTGGCGGTTTCTCCCTCGACAGTAGGCATGAAAATGGCCTCGGCGATAATGTCGGGGAAGTTGGCCGGTGCCTCGTGGATTTGTAGGGCCGTCAGTGGAAGTTGTAGCCGTTCGCGGACTTCCTCGCGAAGTCGGTTGAGTGGTTCGCGGACTGGCGAGGACAAGCGAAGCACTCCACCGGCGATCAGCAGATAGCCGGCTAGTCGGGCCACCTCAGTAGCCGGTCTGCCCACGGTAATCAATCCGGTCTGGCTGTGTTCGAGTAGCATGGCAGTCAACACGCCTTCCTGATTGTTCGGCAGAGCAATCAGCCGGCGTTGCTCGACCCATTCGTTGAGCAGTGCCTGGACAGGTTCGGGATTGGTCAGGCGAGTAGTACAAATGTAATCGTGATAGTCGCAGGAATCCTCCAGTCCTGCGCCGAGGCGAAGAACTTCGGCGAGGGTAGCGGCCTCGACCGCACTGACCTCATCGCTGTCTAGTTCAATGGAGCGATCCAGCGATTGCAGGGCAGCCGCGTTATTGCCTAGCCAGGCTTGACACAGACCAAGGTTGAACCAGGCAGCGGCATCCGCAGGGTCTTGCTGGGTCAGCGTCTCGAAAGCCGCCGCCATCTTGCTCAGACTGGGGCCAACCTCGGCCAAGGCGGTATCCCAGGCGGCCCAACGGGAGCCGTTGGCTCCGCCCTGCGGCTTGCGAAAGTTATAAGCTCGAATGGCTGCCTGCGGATAGCGCGATTCCGGGCCGAAAATGCTGGTGAACAACTGGTTGATTTGCTCGTTGGTCGGATCACACCGCTGACACTGTTCGAGAGCGGCGCGAGCAGCTACCGGCCGATTGCAGCGGAGTTCGCAGTCGAAGATGAGGGCATGAATCTCGGACAGAGCCTCGCGAGCCTCGGGGGCGTAGTGTTCCGCAGCCCGACGAGCCAGCAGCAACGCACCGTGGATTTCGCCCTCAGCCAGACGCAGCCGGGCTCGGAGTCGCAGCCCGGCGGGGTAGTTGGGATTGATGGCAAAGGCCTTTTCGAGGGCTGCCTCCCCTTCTTCCAGGCGATTGTTGGCAAACAGCAGGGAGGCCTTCTGTCCCCACGCCTCGGGATTGCCTGGGTGCTGGCGGACGACTTCCTCCATAGTCCGCAGGGCAGCATCGTGCTGGTTGTTGTTTTCCTGAGCCCAGGCTTGCTGGATGCCGGAATATATCGGTTGGCAGCACCACTTGAATTTCTTGCCGCTGCCACAAGGGCAACTGGCATAGGGATCGAGACTCATTGATGGATTTCCCAGGGGCGATGGTTTTCACGCGACAGCATTCACAATAGCAAGTAATGGCCAGCGCGAGAAGCAAGCCGAGGCTCGTCTAAGACGAGAAATGTTGGCTCGAGAATGGGGTGGGCAGTTGACAGGTGAGAAATCATGCCCCATTCTTGCCGTGAGCGACGAAAAACTGTCTCCTCCTGCCTTTCAGTCCCGCCCCCTCTCCGGGCATCCCAGGCAGCGGCTCATCGTCTGTCTCGTGTGGCTGGATGCGGCGCGATTCCCCTCGTGCCTGAACTCGCTCAAAGATGCAGGAAAGAACACATGTTGACGACCGACCTCGGCGCCTGCGAATGGTTTGTCTGGGACCTGCGGCGCAGTAACCTCATCGATCGGGGTTTGCTCGATCAGGTGATCGGCGAATTCCTGAGTAAAAATCCCCAGGCTGAGCCTCCGCAACTGGCCGAATACCTCGTTCAGAAGAACTACCTGACCGAGTTCCAGGCTGAGCGCCTCTTGCAAGGCAAGACCCAGGGCTTCGTACTGGGGCCATTCACTCTCATGGATGCACTAGGCACCGGCTCAATGGGCACGGTCTACAAGGCTCAGTCGAAAACCGACAACAAATGGTTCGCGGTCAAAGTGCTGCCGCGACGCAGCATGTGGAACGTCCGCATTGCTCGGCGCAAAGTGCGAGCTTTCGAGCAGTGCCAGCATCCCGCCGTCGTGCCCTTTGTAGATGTCGGAACCGCCGGCAGTATGCACTACCTGGCTTGGCCGATGGTCGAAGGCACGCCCCTGGACAAGTACGTCGAGCAACACGGCAAACTGTCGGCCCAGGAGACGGCCCGTATTGCCTTGCAGACCGCCGAAGGCTTGGCCGCTGCCAACGCTGCCGGTCTGTTCCACGGCATGCTCAAGCCGTCCAATTTGATGCTGACCGACGATTTGCAAGTGCGCATTCTCGACTTCGGCATCGGCTGCCTGCTTTCGGAAACCGAGGGCGAATCGCTGGTGGATACCATGTCCACGGCCAACTCGGTTAACAGCGGGCTGGATTGTGCCAGTCCCGAAAGCATCATGGATCCCAGCAATCTCAGTGCGGTGGGCGATCAGTACAGCCTGGGTTGCGTGATGTACTTCTGCATGACTGGGCAATATCCGTTCCCCGACGGTACGGCGGTGGAAAAGATGATGGCCCATCAGACCAAGCAGCCAACTCCCATTCGCGACATCAATCCGGAAGTGCCCGAGGACATGGTCGCGGTAGTGGAACGGTTGATGCAGAAGAATCCCGGACATCGCTATGGCGACTTCAAGGAGGTAATCGAGGCGTTGCGGCCTCTGGCGCAACCAGCGAGTGCCGGTACGGGGCGGGTTACCATGCAGATGCCGCGCATCAAGTTGTCGCGTCCGATCGTTGCGGAACCGCCCTCTGGGGCTCCAGCAGAACCGATTCGGCCGTCGGCGATGCAACGACCTGTGCCGCCGTTGGTTCGACCGACCTCAAATTCCAACTCCAGCCCGCCAGTTCGGCCGCCGTCCCCTTCCGGTCAAGGAGGAATTCGACCGACTTCGCCTAGCGCACGCGGTTTGCCACAACCACCGGCCCGTGTCCCTTCGCCGCCGGTTCGCGTGACTCGGCCGCCTGTGGTAGAGCCACCGCTTCCGGATTCGCAAGCGGAGGAGTTACCGCAACCGCAGGTTCGCAGCTATCGGCATCCGCAATCTCCGTACGCTCCAGAGCCGGCTGCCGCTCAGGTCAACTATCCTCCGCAGCGTGAGGGCTTCGGACTAGTAACCGTGATCTTGCTGGCACTGCTGGCAGGTGTTGGAGCCTTCTTCCTGGCCAAGCTGATTCCGTTCTGAGCGACGGCATCAGCCGCTGGGTTCTCACAGCAAGGCATTTCCTGGCTCGTCAAGTGGGCCAGGGATGCCTTGCGTCGTTTTATTCCCCCCCCGCGCCAGCCGAGAAACTGTGGCCAGCTTGTCGGCACATTCCATTCGTATTCTGCATGCTCTGTTGAGTTGCTCTTGTACTTTTTCGGTAACCGTCCTATGAGAGCATTGTTCCCATACCTTTTCTGATTGGTCGTACGTCAGCGACAGGCCTGTTGCCCAGCAGAGGTCTTGTGATGGAGCATTGTCGCGCCAGAAGCGATGCTTGTTGAGCCAACTTGTAGGGAATTCCGTTGGCAAGGAAGGGGTTGAGTCTCATGTGTCGAATCACTCGCCATTTCCTTCTAGTTGGCTTGCTGTGCGTAGTTGGGATTCTGGGGTCTCATCGGGCAATCAGAGCCGACGAGAAGGTCAAGGAAGCCAGTCCGAAAACGGAAGAGATTGTGTCCGAAGGCAAAATGGAACCGTCTTTTCTCAGGATTCCTTTCGATCCACCAGGCACTTCGGAGAAACGCTATCCCTTTGCCGACCTCGGAGGGTTGATCCAACTAGATACCGGCTGGTTTTCACAGTCGAAAGAGAATCTCAAAGCTGTTGGGCGGGCACTGGATGGCACCTCATTTCGGACGGCGCGACTCTGGGGTAAAGGTTATCTCTATCCCGACATTGGCTTTATGGTCGAAATGGACTTTGGCGGTTTGGCCGCTCTGAATCCAGGCCGGCCGAATTTTCAGAATGCCTATATCGATGTGGAAGACCTACCTTATCTGGGTACTCTGCGGGTTGGCCGCTGGAAGCAACCCTTTAGCCTAGAAACGGCCACGAGTATTCGCTTTCTCGAGTTCATCGAACGTGCTTCTCTGTTTACCTTTGTCCCGTTTCGTCGCACGGGCGTGGGGTTTTTTGATGCCACCCCGGATGAACGAATGACCTATGCCGTCTCCATATTTCGTCCGGGCGATGACCGATATGGCGGCTGGTTGACCGATGAAGGAAGTGGCATGGCCACGGCAGAACGATTGACTGGCTTGTTGTGGTATCGCCGCGATGGCGAGGAGTTGCTGCATTTGGGAGTAGCACACACCTATAACGATGCGATTCGCGATCAGGTTCGTTTCAATCGCTTTGGCGAGTTTGCCGTCAATCGAACTCCTCCTGACGAACCCAACCGCACCACTCCTAATCAAGTCGATACTGGGTTGATACGAGCCAGATACTACAACGTCCTTGGCACTGAACTGGCCTGGGTACACGGACCATTCTCCTTGCAAGGAGAATACATGTTGAACATCGTGGAACGCTTCGAGAAGCCCACCGCCTACTTGCAAGGCTGGTATGTGTACGCCAGCTATTTCCTGACCGGCGAACATCGGCAGTACATCCGCAAATTGGCTGCCTTCGATCGCATTCGTCCGCTGCGGAACTTCTCCTTAACGCGAAAGGAAGGCTTTCGCGGTGCGGGAGCCTGGGAACTGACTGTACGGCTCTCGCAACTGGATCTGACCGATTCTCGATCCGATGTAGAGGGTGGATGTCTCACGGCGTTGACCTTGGGAGTGAATTGGTACTTGAACCCCAACGCCAAGATGCAGTTCAACTACATCTACAATGTGCGCACCAAGCCCAAACAAGACCTGAGCGATTTCGATGTCGTTGGCCTGCGAGCGTCCTTCGATTTCTGACGCTGGAACAGGCCACGGGTAACCAGAGTTCGCCTCCAATTCCATGACGGCCAGAGATGTTCTGTCAGTCGGTTGTCCCAGTTCGCTCTACCCAGTGGAGCCACAACGCTGCCGACGCATCGCTGGGCATTCTCCAGTCGCCGCGCGGCGACAGACTGATGGATCCCACCTTGGGGCCGTCGGGCAGGCACGATCGCTTGAACTGGTTCTGGAAGAAGCGTGTCACAAAGACTTTCAGCCAGCGACGTATCTCGTCGGACGAGTAGGGCCGCGAGAATTTGGTCTGACTGGCGAGGAAGAGAATCTTCTCGGGCGTTGCTCCATAGCGGAGGAAGTGGTAGAGAAAGAAGTCGTGCAACTCATACGGCCCGATGGCCTCTTCCGTGCTTTGCCCGACCCTGCCCTGGGTGTCCGTTGGCAAGAGCTCCGGTGAGATCGGCGTGTCAGCGATGTCGAGCAAGGTCGAACGCGCCTGCCCTTCAAACTCGTTCTGAGCGGCCCACTGAACCAGAAATCGCACCAGCGTCTTGGGAATGCTGACGTTGGGATTGTACATACTCATGTGGTCGGCATTGTAGGTACACCATCCTAGAGCGAGTTCCGAGACATCGCCGGTGCCGACCACGAAGGCGGTGTTCATCAGCAGGTTGGTTCGCACTCGGGCCTGGATGTTTTCAAAGATCAGGTCGGATCGCTTGTCGGCAGGCAACTGGCGAAGCCGAGCCGTCAACTCCTCGACATCGAGTCCCTCCAGCGACAGGCCGAACGGCGAATGGCCCAGGGCGCGCATCTCGGCCAGACACAAAGCACGAATGTCGATCTCGCGAGCAGCAACGCCTAGATGCCGGGCCAGCCTCATGGCGTTGTCGCGGGTGCGACTGGTAGTTCCGAAGCCCGGCATGGTCAGGGCGTGGATGCGCTGTCGCGATTCGCCCAGCAAATCGAAGGTCTTGCAAGTGACCAGCAGGGCCAGCGTCGAATCTAGTCCGCCCGAAATGCCGATGGCCACCGGCGGTTTGCCGATGTGTTCGAGCCGACGAGCCAGACCGGCCACCTGTGTGTTGAAAATATCCTCGCACCGCTCGCGCAACTCCGTCTGAACACGCGGTACAAAAGGATGCGGGTCGATGAACCGCCGCAACGGCAGCGGTAGGCTGGGAGTTTGCCCAAACAGTAGCGTGAATGGCACCGTGCGATAGTTGGTCGGCACCTGGGCATACAATCGCGCTTCGCTGAAGTTGACCGTACGCAGCCGATCGGTGCGCAAGCGGTCGAGATCGACATCGGCGATGGTCAATTGGCCGGTGCGTTGGAAGCGACGAGACTCGGCGAGCAAGGTGCCATTCTCGGCAATCAGGCAATGTCCGCCAAACACCACATCCGTGGTCGATTCCCAGATGCCACAACTGCTATAGACGTAGGCCGCGATGCAGCGACCGGACTGGTTGACCACCAGTTGTCGCCGATAGCCGCACTTGCCAATCACCTCGTTACTGGCAGAGAGATTGGCCAGCACCGTGGCCCCAGCGACGGCTAGATACGAACTGGGAGGCACCGGCACCCACAGATCCTCGCAGATCTCCACGCCCAGGGTGAACCCAGGCACATCGCTGGCGGCAAACAACAGGTCGGCCCCGAAGGGCACTTCCTGGCCGAGCAGTCGTAGCGTGTGGGTTCGCGCTGTGACCACCGAGGAGAACCAGCGTGCCTCGTAAAATTCCTTGTAGTTGGGCAGAAAGGACTTGGCCACGATTCCCAGAAGCCGGCCGCGACTGACCACGGCCGCACAGTTGAACACCTGATCGTCATGCGCCAGGGGCAAGCCCACGACCGCCACGCCGTGGAACCCAGTGATGCTCGCCTCGATCACCTTGCCCAGTGCCGCTATCCCTCCTTGTAACAACGACGCATGAGCGAACAGATCGGCACAGGTGTAGCCGGTCAGATTCAGTTCGGGAAAGACGACCAGAGCGACACCGACGGCCTGGGCTTCGTGTAGTTGCTCGATGGTGCGATCGGCATTAAAGAGAGGGTCGGCAACCCGCATTTCGGGCATTGCCGACGCGACGCGAATCAGGCCGTGCTGGATCATGGCGAATGACCCTCCTTCTGCTCTTGATATATAGTCCCCCTAATCAAGAGCGACCCCGAGATAGAAAAACGCCACGAAAAGGCGCGGCTATTCGGGGCTATCTCTCGGCGCATCAGACCGTATAATGGGCAGCGTTGACTTGTTGCCCCAGGAAACCTTGATGAAGCCCCCGACTCACAGCCTGACCGCTCCACCCCAGGAACTGGCTTCGCTGGTACAGGCGGCCAAGCAGCAACCGCATCAGGATGCCCCGCGTCTGGTTCTGGCCGACTGGTTGGAAGAACACGGCGATGCCAGCGATCAGGCCCGCGCCACCTTCATTCGTTTGCAACTCGAGCTACACCGCCTCGCCGCTAATGATGCCCGTCGTTCTGCTCTGGAAGATCAAGCGCGGCAATTGCTCCGCCAGCATCACTCCGCCTGGCTCGGCCCGTTCTGTACCTTTTCCGAGGGCTGGCGTTTTGATCGCGGCTTGCTCTGTCTGGAAACCGACATTCACAAAGTTCTCGGCCGCTCCGGCGAACTACTCGCGGATTGCGAGCAAGCGATCTGGCTCGATCGACTGGTTCTGCGACAGGTCTGCACGGAAACGCTAGCTCGCTTCAGTCGCTCGCCGCTGCTCTCCTGTGTCGGCACGCTCAGCATTCCGGCTAGCTCTTTGGGAGTGGCTGCCATCCGCCGACTGGTCAGTTCTCCCTTGATGGCCAGTCTGGTCGGACTCGACCTCAACTACAATCGCATCGGCAATCACGGGGCGGCGGTTCTGGGCGGCACGCCGTATCTGGCCAATCTGCATACTCTCGATCTGTGGATGAATAGCATTGGCGGTCGTGGCGGGGAAGCACTGGCCGGCTCAGAGTACCTTCAGAGACTGGAGTATCTGAACCTGGGCGGCAACTGCCTGCGTTCGCGCGGTCTAGCGGCATTGCTCGAATCGAAACTGCTCTACACCGTTCGCACCTTGCTGCTGTGGGGCAACAGTCTCGGCCCCGAAGGAGCGGCGTTGCTCGGCCAGTCTCGCGGCACGCTAGCACTCCGCTCGCTGTATCTGAACGAAAATCGTCTCGGACCCGCCGGTATTCAGGCACTGCTAGCCTGGCCGCATCTCGAAAAACTCGAGCTGCTCTCGCTCTGGGGCAACAATCTCGGCGCGACGGGCACTTGCCTGCTTGCCCAGGCCCCTTTGCATTCCCTGCACACGCTGCTCTTAAGCAATAACCGATTGGGCGATGAGGGCGTGGCAGCTCTGGTTCGCTCTCCCTACCTGAGCCAACTTACCCGCCTCGATCTGCACAATAATAACATCAGCGATGTGGGCGGTCGATTATTGCTAGAAACCGACAACCTCCCTCGCTTGATGTGCCTGGATATTCACGACAATCCCATCTCCGACTCTCTTCTCGGGTTGTTGCTACAACGCTATCCCATCCCTGCCCGAGATGCATTTTGCAGCCATCCCGCTTAGTGAAGGAGGAGCGAAAACAATACTGTCCACTGTTCTGGGTGTGTGAAGTTCTGGGTCAGGAGGCCTTTCGTCGGTTGGGGAAAAGCAGCTTGTTGACGAGGCTGTGCATGGGTGGGACGGTCTGGTCGTCGGTTTGGCGGTTGATGGTAACGGCGAAGGTGAATCCACCAATTCGCAAATGATCGCCATCCTGCACACATGCCTGCAGAACACGCTCGCCGTTGAGGAAGATACCATTGAGGCTGTTGGTATCAATGACCTGCCAGCAATTCTCGGTGAACTCCAGTCGGCAATGGTGTCGGCTGACATCTGGCAGAGGCAATCGAATGTCGCATTCCGAATGCCGACCGATGACGACCACTCGTCGCTGAACGGCCACGGTGGCTCCGGACGGTTGCAACACCAAGCGGAGCGGCGTGAAGTTTTCTGGAAGGACTTCCTCACAAGCGGGGGGCAAATGCACACGAAACGGTGAGGGTTCCTGAGCGTCTTGATTCGGTTCATGTTCCATGGTCGAACTCCTAGTTGGGGAGAGAGACGGATGGTGTGCGACCAGGCGGTGAGAAGTACTGTTCTACCAGAAGTCGCGCCTCAGAAAAAGAGGATTTGGCCATCCGGTAACGATTGCCGCTTTCTACCGGTCGGCGAGGAATAGGCGGATTGTAGTTGACAGAGGGCTTGTTCGGCGAAAACGAACCGCGCCGTAGAGCTTGAGCAAATCCCGCAGCTTTTCGAGCAAGAGAAGTTTACCCAAGCAGTCGCATCGGGCACATTTCCTCCAGACAGTGAGGTTACCGGCAATCCGGGAACTCTCCGGCTGTGCCCCCCTTTGCACGCCGATGGCGAGGAGACAGAAGTGAGGCAACATGTCCTACTAGTTCCGCTGGCCGCTTTTCTGCTTGCTGCCATGCAAGGAACTCCGGCCCACGCTGGCCACTGCGGGGCCACTTGCTACCCCGTTTACGCACCCCACAGTGAACAGTGTTGCCCTCCCGTGGTGCAACACCGGATTTGCTATCAGATCGTTCTCGAAGATCAGACCCAGACCTGCTACCGCCCCGTGTATCGCACCGTGATGCGCGAGTGTCGTTTTCAGGTGTGCAGGCCTGTCTACGAGCAGCATGTTCGGCAGGAAGTCTACCCAGTGTGCAAGCCCGTGTTTCAGACGCATCAAGTGTGCCGCAAGTACTACGTCTACAAGCCCGTTTACGAGCAGCACTACCGTACCGAGTACAAGACGAACTACCGTCCTGTGGTACAGACCTATCAGGTGCCGATCCGCTGGTATACCTACCATCCGGTCTATCAGCAACACGTTCGCCATGAACCCTACACGGTCTATAAGCCGGTCGTCGAATCCTATCAGGTGCCGATCCGCTGGTGTACCTACCATCCGGTCTATCAGCAACACGTTCGCTACGAGAACTATACGGTCTGCAAGCCCGTGGTCGAGACCTATCAGGTGCCGCAGTATTACTGCACCTACCAGAAGCACATCGACCATCATGTGCGAACTGAGACTTACTGCGTGATGCGGCCAGTGGTCACCAGCTATCAGGTGCCGATCCGCTGGTGTACCTACCATCCGGTCTACCAACAGCACGTTCGCCACGAACCCTACACGGTCTATAAGCCGATCGTCGAGACCTATCAGGTGCCGCAGTATTACTACACCTACCACCCGGTTTACCAGCAGCATGTCAAGAAGGTGCCTTATGTGGTCTATCGGCAGGAGGTGCAGACCTATCAGGTGCCGCAGTGCTACACGACCTATCGGCCGGTGTGTGAGACGTACATTCGGTACGAACCAGTGACCACCTATCGCACCTGCGTCGAGCAGCACTTCCGGGAAGTCCGCTCCTGCAAGCTGATCGCCGTGCCACAGGAAACCTGCGTGACGGTGCAGACGGGATACTGGAAGGTCGAGAAGACGTATTGCCCCGGCCCTGTGGTGGAGCGATGCGAACAGTTGCCGGGGACGTGGTCGTTCAATCCCTGCACCTGCACCTCGCACTACTGTCCTGGCCCGGTCGTCACCAAAAAGATCCAGTGCCCCGGACAGTGGATCTACAAGAATGTCTGGGTGCCGCGCACCGAGTATCGCAAGGTGCAGTATTGCACTTACGTTCCGCAGGAAGAGAAGAAACTGGTTCCCTATACGGTGTGCAAGGTCATTCCGCAAGTGACCTACCGCACAGTTCCGTATCAGGTCGTCAAGATGGTGCCAGAGCAGCAGGTACGGATGGTCACGCAATGCCGAACCATCTGTGTGCCCGAGTGCAAGGAGCAGTGCATTCCGTATACGACCTGTCATCTCGTCAAGCAGCAGCACTGCCGAATGCTGACCTGCCAGAAAGTGCGGTATGTGCCGGAGGCGAAGGTGCGGTGCATTCCGTACACGACCTGCCATCTGGTCAAGCAGGAACACTGCCGCATAGAAACCCGGCAACGCTGCGACTACGTCCCGGAAACCAAGGTACGCTACATCCCCTACACGACCTGCCGAATCACCAAGCATACGCATTGCCGGTTGCTGACCTGCCAGAAAGTGCGGTATGTACCGGAGGTGAAGGTGCGGTGCATTCCATACACGACCTGCCATCTGGTCAAGCAGGAACACTGCCGCATAGAAACCCGGCAACGCTGCTACATGGTGCCGGAGGTGAAGGTGCGGAGCATTCCGTACACAACCTGCCATCTGGTCAAGCAGGAACACTGCCGCATAGAAACCCGGCAGCACTGCTACATGGTGCCGGAGTGCGTGCCAGTGCAGGTGCCCTATACGGTGTGCAAGATGATCCCCGAGGAGCGGGTGCATGTCGAAAACGTGACGACGTGCAAGACAGTGGTGGAATACCACACTCGCTGCGTTCCGTATGTGACCTGCAAAATGATCACACAGGAAGTCTGTCAGCAGGTTCCGCAGGTGGTCTGTGACTACGAACCCTACACCGTGACAGTCAAACGATGTCGGGTGATCCCAGTAGTGATACCGAACTGTGAAAAGCCTTGCTGCCCCACGCCCTGCGAAAAGCCCTGTCCCGCGCCGTGTGTGCCGGTGCTGAAGCCGTGCAGCCACAGCGAGTGGTTTGCCCGTTCGATCGATCGGGCCAGGAACGCTTGTAACTGATTGCGACTCGCGGTCAAGCGGGAGTCAAGGAGGGGGAGCCGACAACGGCTTCTCCTCCTGCCTTTTCGGCAACACTCTGCTGCTCTACCACTTCCTTCCGTCGTCCTCTCCACCACAACAGCATATCCTCCCAGAGCGAATAGAGGACAGGAGTCAGCAACAGTGTCAGCAACAGCGACAAAGCCTGCCCGCCCAGGATGACCTTGGCCATGCCCGCGCGTGCGCCGGCCCCTGGCCCCTGGCCCAGCGCCATCGGAATCATGGCCGCCACCAGCATGACCGTCGTCATGAGAATCGGCCGCAAACGCGTGCGGTTCGCCTCCAGAATAGCTTCCCGAAGTGCCATGCCACGCTCACGCAGCACGTTGGTGTAATCGACTTGCAAGATGCCATTTTTCTTGACGATCCCGAACAGCATGAACACCCCGAACATGCCGTAGATTTCCAGGTTGGTTCGCAGCATCAACAGCGACAGCAGCGAGAAGGGAATCGTTAGAGGCAGAGCCAGCAGGATCGTCAGCGGATGGATGAAACTCTCGAACTGGGCGGCAAGAATCATATACATGAACAGGAAACTCAGAACGAAGGCAATGGCGAAATTGCTGTTGCTTTCCCTGAGCAACTTGGCCCGGCCGATGAACTCGAAGCGATAGTCGGGCGGAAGGTTCATGGCCTTAATGGCCTCGCTCAACTCCTCGACCGCATCGCCGACCGCCTTGCCTTGCAGGTTGGCCGAGATCACCACCTGCCGTTGCCGACTAAATCGATCGATGGTATTGGGCCCGCTGGCCGATTCAAAGCGAGCCACATTGATGAGTTGCACCGGCGGGCTGCCCTCGCGGCTGGTGGGCACGGTCAGACGAGCGATGGTGTCTTCGTCCTGACGAGCGGTCTGCTCGGCACGCAGCCAGACATCGTATTGCTCGTCGAGTTCTTTGTACTTGCTGACGGGTTCGCCACCGACCAGCACATTGGCGGTAGAAGCGAGCGATTGAATGGACACCCCCAATTCGCTAGCCCGTTCGCGATCGGGACGAATTCGCAACTCCGGTTTGCGGAGCGACAGGCTGGTGTCGGCATCCACATAACCGCCACGCTGCCGCATCCACTCTAGAATGCGCGCCGAATACTCCTGCAAGCGATCCATGTCTGGGCCACGCAGGTTCAGATCGACCTCGACCTGACGGAACCCTGAAGCCTGGAAGGCTGCCACATCCTGAACCGCACTTCGCAACTCGGGATAGTCGGCCATAATCTCCGTTCGGGCCTGCTGCATGACATCAAACTGTGAGTAGGGCCGTTTGCCCAAATCGAGCAGGCGGACGTAGATGACGGCCTGGGTGACATCGCCCTGCCCGCGCGAAACGCGGCCAGTCGTGTCGCCGATGATCGTGAACGTGTGCGTCACGCCGGGCAGTTTCTGGAGTCGGCTCTCGATCTCTCGGCAGACCTCATCAGCGCGTTCCAGCGAGTAACCTTCCGGCATGCGTAGGGCCACTTCCATCTCACTCTGGTCATCGCGCGGCACGAATTCTTTGCCGATCATGCCAAACAGCACCGGCGTGGACAGAAAAACGCCCACCGACAGCAATACGATGCACCAGCGGTTCCGCAGCGACCAGCCCAGCAGCCACAGATAGCTGTTCTCGATCAGCCTCCAGATCAAGCCGCTCTTGCTCGAAGGGCCGTGTTCCAGCACAAGAAACCGCGAACACAGCATGGGAGTCATCGTGAAGGAGATGAACATGCTCATCAGAATGGAAAAGCCGACGATCATGCCGAAGCAGTTGAAGAACCGACCGACCCGGCCTTCCATGAAGGCGATGGGAATGAAGATGACGAGCAGCGACAGAGTAGTGGCCACCACCGCTAGGGCGATTTCGCGAGTGGCCGAGGCGGCCGCCTCGTAAGCCGATCGCCCGTATTCCTCCATGTGGCGGAAGATGTTCTCGTGGACGACCACGGCATCGTCGATGACGATGCCGACCGCCAGGATCAAGGCGAGCATGGTGATGTTGTTGAGGGTGTAGCCCATCGCCTGCATGAAGGCGAAGGTACCGATCACCGAGGTCGGAATGGCCAGCGTGGCGATGAGCGTGGTACGCCAGTCGCGGATGAACAGAAGAATAGTCAGGCTGACCAGTATAGCGGCCAGAATCAGGTGTAATTTCACCTCTTCGATAGAGCTTTTGATGAATCGTGATTGATCGCGGATGACCTCCGTGCGAATGTCGGGCGGCAGCACCGCACTGATCTCCGCCAACCGCTGCTTGACGGAGTCCACGACCTGAACGGTATTGGTGCCGGACTGCTTCTGGATGATCAGGCTGACCGCCGGATCGCCGCCGTAGCCGGACATCAGTTCATCGACCTGTTTCGACCACAAGCGACTCAGCCCGCGTGGTTCTTCGACCGAATCCTCGACGCGGCCCACATCGCGGATGCGGATGGGTTGGCCGCCACGGTTGGCGATGATCAGATCGCTGAAGTCGCGCGGTTCGTGAACCCGGCCCATCGTGCGTAGCACCAGTTCACGTCGGCCCTGTTCGACCCGGCCACCGGGCAGTTCCTGATTCTCTCGCGCCAGTGCCTGACGTACATCCTCGATGGTCAATCGGTCGTACTTGAGCAGTCGGTCGGGATCGACATAGACGTTGATAGCTCGCTGACGGGCACCGACCAGAATGACGGCACCGATGCCCGGCAGCGATTCGAGGTCTTCCTTGATCTGCTTGCGAGCAATCTCGGTCACCTCACGCAGATCGCGTCGGCCGGACACCGCCACGGTCATGATCGGAGACGCATCGATGTCAAAGCGGTCGATGATCGGCGGGTCGATGCCGACCGGCAACTGACCTAGGATAGAGCGTACCTTGCCATCGACTTCCTGAGCGGCCGTCGCACCGTTCTTTTGCAGAACGAACTGCACGACCACCTGCGTAATGCCCTCGCGAGTCGTGCTACGCAGTTCGTCGATGCCGGAAATCGTGTTGACGATCTCCTCGATGGGCTTGGTGACACTGGCTTCCATCTCCTCGACGCTGGCACCACGGAGCGTGGCCGTGATCGTGACGACGGGAACGTCCACGTTGGGGAACAGATCGACGCCGAGTCGATTGTAGGAGACTAGTCCCAGCACCACCGGCATGCTGACAAGCATGACGGTGAAGATGGGCCGACGAATGCAGATATCCCAGATCGCCATGATATATTCCGATGAACTGTAGGCGGGTGTTGGCTTCCCTAGTGGCTTTGCGCCGAGGCGGTTACTCGCGAATCGCGACGGGGGTATCGTCGGCCAGTTGGCTCTGTTCGCTCGTGACAACTAGGGTGCCGCTTGGCAGATCGCCGATCACTTCGATCCAGCGTTCGCGACGTGTGCCCTTGGAAACCAGAATACGCTCGCCCGTTTGTACCGGAATGGCTCGCGTTTTGCCCTCGCGAACGGCAAAGACCTTGGTGACTCCGGCGAATCGCACCACCGCTTCTTCAGGAACGGTCAGGGCATTGTCCGCCTCATGCACCAGAATAGCCGCCTTGGCGAAGCTGCCGGCTCGCAACTGGCGCTGCTCGTTGGGTACGGCGACTTCCACTGTGAAGGTGCGGCTGATTCGCTCGACGGTGGGATTGATGCGAGCTACCTGACCTTTGAAGGTACGTCCTGGATAGGCTTCTACACGCAATTCGACGGGCTGTCCGGTTCGGATCTCGGCAATGTGGCGTTCGGGCACCGGAGTGACGAGTTTGAGCGGTTGATCGATGACCAGCCGAAACAGCGTGGTGTTGTTCGGGCCAGTGCGGATCATCTCGCCCTCGGCCACCTTGCGGGCACTGACAACGTAGCGCACGGCGTTGGGATCGGTGATTCCCGGAGGCAGCCGACTCGCGGACGGACACGGAACGATGACGCGAGTATCGGCCAGACGTTGTCGCGCCATTTGCAGTTGTACCTGACGATACCGCGCCGCAGCCAAGGTAGCTCGCGCTTCGATCTCGGCCTGTTCGCGACTGGCCTGGGCCACCTTCGCTTCGGTCTGAGCTTTTTCCATGTCTTCCGCGGCGATGACGCGACTGAGACCCAGCCGACGCGAGCGTTCCAGGACTTGGTTAGCGTTTTCTTCCAAATTGCGCGCGCGAGCGATGGCCGGCAGTCGTTTGAGATCGATTTCGTGGTCACCGAGCAACTCACGCAATCCTAGTCGGGCCAATTCCAGTTCCAGACCGCGTTGTGCTTCCTGTTCGGCCAAGCGGTAGTCGGTATCGTCGATTTCCAGGAGCAGATCTCCGGGGGCCACCTGATCGCCGATGTCCTTGCAAATGTGCCGAACTCGACCCTCGACCTTGGCGGCGATGTTGACTTCTTCGTGTCCTTCG
>Ga0308411_10000478_pt1 | contig 26555 bp, 21 predicted proteins | sample HotsprottomLayer_2_FD_203530 | JGI IMG/M metagenome (GOLD analysis project Ga0308411, IMG submission 203530) | Hot spring phototrophic mat microbial communities from Octopus Spring, Yellowstone National Park, Wyoming, United States -... | ecosystem: Environmental > Aquatic > Thermal springs >... | reverse complement strand
ACGCTCAGGACGAGCTTCGATCCGCCTGGAGGGCTCTGGAGCCCAGGCAATCGGAATTGCTGGGAACACCAGCGTTTCGCTGGTTCTCCGAGCCACCACCCTGGCCGCCTGCCTCCGTGTTGAGGATGCTCTCGAAGGATGGGGAGGAGGGAGTGCAACTGGTTCACGAGTTGGCTCGGCAACTTGTCCCGGATCCGGGGCTTCGCCAGGGATTGCTCAGGAACTGGCTGGGTGCGCCGCGGGCGGTTGACCTGGACGTGCTCGCGGAGCTGTGTGTCCTGGAGGAGGGGCGGCTGGTTCGGGAACCGCGGTTTCGCACCTGGCTGCGGGTGGAGTGGGCGGCTTGGGCCCGGCAGCGTTATCGGCGGGTCCGGCGGCTGGCGGAATCGACGTCCTCGGCTCACCCCGGCCGGCACGAGGATGGGACCTAGACAAACGCGTTGGCCGGTCGTGGGTCGTTTCATGAGCCGGATCATCTTGGAGGGGTTGAGCAAACGTTTTGGGAAGGTGGCGGCAATCGACGGCGTCTCGCTCTGTCTGGAGCCGGGCGAACTGACCTGTATCCTGGGACCTCCGGGAGCCGGCAAGACCACCCTGGCCCGGCTGGTCGCCGGGCTTGAGCCGCTGGACGACGGCGAGATTTACGTCGACCAGCGGATGGTTCACAAGCTTCCCCCCGCCGACCGCGGCGTGGGCCTGGTGTTTCACGACTTCGCCCTCTGGCCCCGGCTGAGCGTTCTGGAAAACGTGGCCTATCCCTTGCGCGCCCGGCGGATCGCAAAGCCGGATCGCCTTCGGCGGGTGGCCGAGACTCTCAGCCTGCTTCGCATCGACAGTCTTGCGAATCGGGATCCCAGCCAGCTCGCGCCGCCCCAACGACTCCGCGTCGCGCTGGCCCGGTCGATCATCGCCCAACCGCAGTTGCTCATCCTTGATGAGCCGTTTGCTCGTCTGGACGACCGATTGCGGGAGGAGCATTGGGAGGAGTTGCGGCGGCTGCGGACAGAACTGGGTCTCACCACCTTGTTGCTGACCCGCTCGGTTGCCGACGCCCTCGCCCATTCCAGCCGGCTGGCTGTCATGGATCAGGGCCGGATCCTTCAGGCGGGAACTCCGGACGAGCTCTACAATCACCCCCATGACGCGTTCGTGGCCCGACTCTTGGGACCCACGAACCTGCTTCACGGCCAGATCGATGGCGGGGGAGGAGAATCGAGACGTGAGGTCGTCGTGAGGACTCCCTTGGGGAGGCTCATTGCTCGGGCAGGTGGCGGGATCCCCCCGGCCGGCTCCCAGGTCACCATCTGCATCCGGCCCGAGACCCTGAGCCTGGGCCCGTCGATTCCTCCGGATTGGAACCGATTTCCAGGGATCATCGAGCGGATCGTTTTCCGCGGAGAAGTGCGTCAGGTCGATCTCCGGGGACCTGGCGACTGGCCGATCTCCGCCCGAATTCCTCAAAACCGGAATGAAGGGGTCCGGGAAGGTCAGAGTCTGACGGTGTCGGTCGCTCCGGACCATGTCCACCTGCTCTCGGGGCAATTCGCCGTTGGGCCAGCGTCTTGAACCCGGAGAGACGCGGAGTCGCTCAGACGCGGATCACGACCTTTCCAAAATGGGTGCCGCTGGCGAGGTGGCGCATCGCCTCCGCCGCCTGCCCAAACGCGAACACCCGGTCGACCACCGGCCGAAGCCCATGGACGGACACGGCCCGGATCATGTCTTCAAACATCGTCCGCGAGCCGACAAAGATTCCCTGGAGCCTCACAGTTCGCATGAGGATTGGCAGCGGATTGATCTCTCCTGGTCCCGAGAGGATGCCGATCACCGCGATGAACCCTCCCCGCTTCACGGACCGTATGGATCGAGCCAAGGTTCCCGCCCCTCCCACCTCGATGACCAGATCAACACCATCGCCGTCCGTCAGCGCGCGGACCTCGTCGTCCCAGTTGGGGTTGGACTGGTAGTTGATGCCGGCCGAGGCTCCCAGATCTTTCAGGCGCTGGAGTTTCTGGTCGCTCTTGGAGGTTGCGATCACCCGAGCGCCGGCCATGCGGGCGAATTGGAGGGCGAAGATCGAAACCCCACCGGTCCCCTGAACCAGCACCGTCTCCCCCGGTTTGCAGGCGGCAGCGACGAACATGGCATTCCAGGCGGTCAATCCGGCGCACGGGAGAGTCGCCGCCTCTTCGAAGGTCAGGTGGGATGGCAGCCGCACCAGTCCGGCTTCGGGAAGGACGACTTCCTCCGCGAGCAATCCGTCGGCCTCCCCCCCCAGGGCGGAACGAGCCGCTGAATCGTCGATCGGGCCCGCGATCCAGGCGGGCATGAAGTTGGCGGCGACCCGATCCCCCACGCGAAACCGAGTGCATCCCTCCCCCAGGGCGATCACCTCCCCTGCTCCATCGGAGAGCGGAATCAGGGGAAGCCGAAGCCTGGGGTTGTAGACCCCTTGCGCGACCAGGAGATCGCGGTAGTTGAGCGAGACCGCCCGGATGCGAACCAGCACTTGCCCGAAGCCGGGACGAGGCGAGGGGAGCTCCTCGAGCCGCAAGGCATCGGGTCCCTCGAAAGCATGGAGACGGTAGGCTTGCATCGGAATGCTCCCTGAGCGCTGGGGACAGCTCGAGTCGCAAACTGGCAGGGACCGAGTCTCGCCTGATAGGATGACGCCTGCACCAGGTTTTTGCGACGGGAGTTTGTAGTTGCGGGGCTTCCGATGAGGCTGAGCCGGTGGTTGGGAAGATCCTTGAGGGGAGTGGCCCACGCGCTTTTTCTGGTGCCATTGGCGATCTTACCGATCCTTGCCTGCAGCGACACCGGAGCCGAGGGATCGTTGCGGTTTTCACTCTTCCCGGTCGTCTTGACCCTCCACGACGCCCTGGTTTGGCAGGGGCTCCGCAACAGCCTGATGGCGGCAGCCCTCGTGGCCTGCGGGGCTTGCCTCATCGGCCTCGGCCTCGGCCTGCTCGTCTCGCGGTGGCGATTCTGGGGTCGCCCCGTGCTCGCCACTCTGGTGATTGGGCCCGCCGCGATTCCCCCCTGCTACCTCGCACTGGGTCTGCGGAAGGGGATCGGTTCGCCGAGCGAGCTTCCCTGGATCTCGGATGTGGTTTCCCGGGCGACAACCAATGCGACTGCCGCCAACTGGGTCCCTTGGGGGGAGTGGATCGCCTGCGCGATCATCCCAGGAGCCGCTCTCGCCACCCTCGCCACGGCCCGGGCCTCCGAAATTGTCGAGCCTCAAGACCGAGAAGCTGCGCGATTGGCCGGTGGAACCCGCCTCTCGATCTGGACACTCGTCGATTGGCCATCCATCCGCCCGCAATTGAGCAGGACCGCCGCCTTTCTCTTCGTGATCACCGTCGCCGACCCAGGCGCCCCCCTCATCCTCGGACTGCGTCCGACCCTGGGGACTTTGATGGCCGAATGCTCGATCGGAGACGATCCCTTTCCCCGGCTCGCAATCCTTACCCTGCTTGCCGCGGCAGGCGCATCTGTGGGACGGATTTTCCTAGTCGGCCACCGGCGGGACTCGGCCCCGGCGGAGGTGGAGCGCGGCTCTGACTTCCCGGCGCAACCGAGGTCGACGGCCGCGTGGCCTGTCGCGGCGCTGCTGTCCTCGGCCTTGCTCGGCTGGATCCTGGCGGCCTGGCTCCCGGTCGCCGCGCTGGTGGCCGACCTGCCGACCAACCTCCGCAACTTGGATTCACCGCGGTCCACCACCCGAGATCCCATCAGCCTCGAAGTCGGCGGATTCGCTGCGGAACACTCCGTTCCCATGATTGCCAAGAGCCTGTTGCTCGGCGTGTCCATGGGTCTGACCATCCGCATCGCCAGCGCCGTTCATTCAAACTGGAGGGGAAAGCCAGCCCGAGGACCGCGTGAGAGGCTCCCGTGGTCCTCGCCTCTCCTCCTCCCCGCCCCCGTCGTGTTGGTCGCGGTCCTCGGCCTGGCGCGGTCCGTAAACCTGATCTTGGCGTGGCTGGCGAGCTGCTGCCCGTTCATCCCGGTGGAACCCGCGGTCCGCTGGTTGTCCCAAGCCGTTGATCTTGCGTGGATGCCGAGTCCGCTGCTCGTTCTCGGGACCGCTTTTGCGCTTCTGCCGCGATTCCAAGAGTACGCTCTGGCCAAATCCGAATTGGAGGGCGATGCGGGCCGGCGGGCTGACCAGGCCATGCTGGCAGGTTTCGGTCACCGCATGGTCCGCCGGCTGGGACGGCGACACACGGCCCGCTGGAGCCTGGAGGTTCTCGGTGCGGCCCTGGCCGTGACTGCCATGACCCCTGGCCTGATCCTGACGCCGGTCGATCCACATCCTGTTATCGGCCCCGCCGTCATCCGCTGGGCCGAGGCACCAGGCCTACTTGGGCAGGCCGGTGAGATCCTGGCGGTGGGGGCCATTGCGCTGAACCTGAGCGTCTGGGCCTGGGCCTTCGCAAGAACTCAATCCCCCCGCAGCACCGGGGGCCGGGAGCATGGCTGGCCCCTGGTCCCTTTCATGTGAATGGATCCCGAGGAGAGCTCTCGACACATGAGCACTTGAACCCTTAAGATCCGTTGTGGTGACGGGTCCCGAGACCGATCTGCAGATGTGGAAACCCCGCGAGACAGCTCGATGCAACCGGCCAAACTGGCGCTTGAAGACGGAACGGTTTTTTCGGGGAGAGCCTTCGGCGCCCCGGGGGAAGCGGACGGGGAAGTCGTGTTCAACACAAGCATGACGGGATACCAGGAGATCCTGACGGACCCTTCCTATCATGGCCAAATCGTGGCGATGACCTACCCGGAGATTGGGAATTACGGGATCAATGCGGAGGACGCCGAGAGCCGTCGCCCCTGGGTGCGGGGATTCGTCGTTCGGGAGTTAAGCCGACTTGTAAGCAATTTCCGGGCCGAAACCACGCTCCACGATTACTTGAAGGGGCATGGCATCCTTGGCATCGAGGGGATTGACACTCGAGAGTTGGTACGGCGGACCCGACTCCATGGGGCCATGAAGGGGATTCTCTCGACCGAGGATCTCGACGACGAGAGCCTCGTCTCCAAGGCCCGTCGAAGCCCGGGTCTCGTGGGCCGTGACCTGGCGAGCGAGGTGATGCCCGATGGAGCGTTTACCTGGGAGCCGGGGTTGGACCATCGGTATCGAATCCCCTTGACGCCGGACATGGCGGCCCAGCAGCGGTCTGCTGGAGAGCCTGGTATGGGCCTTCGTCGGCCGCACGTCGTCGCGCTGGATTTTGGCATGAAGTGGAACATCCTCCGCCACCTCGTTGAGATTGGCTGCCGGGTCACGGTGGTTCCGGGTTCGGCCGCCGCTGAGGAGGTCCTGGAGCGGCACCCTGACGGCATCTTCCTCTCCAACGGGCCAGGCGACCCTCGCCCGCTGCTCGGTCCCACGGCGACGATCCGGACCCTCATCCGCAAAGCCGCCGAGGATCAAGGGATCCCGATTTTTGGGATCTGCCTGGGCCACCAGCTTCTGGGCCAAGCGTTTGGCGCTCAGACGTTCAAGCTGAAATTCGGTCATCGGGGAGCGAATCACCCGGTTCGCAACGAGCAAACCGGGAAGATCGAGATCACGACCCAGAATCACGGCTTCGCGGTGGATCCGACGACCTTGCCCGGCGACGTCGCGCCCAGCCACATCAATCTCTACGACCACACTCTGGAAGGGCTGCGGCACCGCCGTCTCCCGGTCTTCGGAGTTCAATATCATCCGGAGGCGTCGGCTGGCCCCCACGATAGCCAATACTTGTTTCGCGAATTTCGGTCGCTGATGGCTCCCGCTTGCTCTGGCTGAGCCGCCTCCCTCGAAGTCGGCTTCTCCTTGGGACGGCAACGCGTCAGCGGAATTGACGGTCGTTCCCGGCCTCGTTACCTTGAAACTTTACGTCGCCAAGCAAATGGCGGATTGATGTGGGATCGGAGCGATCGTGGTGAGTTCGACTTGCGTCGTCGGTCTCCAGTGGGGAGACGAGGCCAAAGGCAAAATCGTGGACCTGCTGTGCGACGAACACGATGTCGTCGTGCGGTACCAGGGGGGGGCGAATGCCGGGCACACGGTGGTCCACGACGGCGCCACCTACCGGTTCTCGCTGGTTCCAACCGGCATCCTCCGCGACGGCGTCGATTGTGTGATTGGCAACGGGGTGGTGGTCCATCCCCCGGCGCTGCTTCGCGAGATCGACACGCTCACAAGCCAGGGTGTCTGTTTCGGAGAGCGATTGCATCTCAGCGACCGGGCCCACGTGATCCTGCCGCATCATTTGGAAGAAGAACGGCTCACCGAGGAGTCGACGGCGGCGGCAGATCGGCTGGGTACGACCCGGCGTGGGATCGGCCCTTGTTACCGCGACAAGGTGGGCCGGGTCCACGGGGTACGGATTGCGGATCTGTATCACCCCTCGGCGTTTCGCGAGCGGTTGTCGCGGATCGTGGATTACAAGAACCGCTTGCTCGCGGCTCTGCTGCCGGATTTCGTTCCCTTCGACGCGACTCGGGTTGCCGACGAGTATCTCGAATACGCCGAGCGTCTCCGCCCCCACGTACGCGACACCACGGCGTGGCTCCACCGCGCTTTCGAGGAGGGACGGCGGGTGCTCTTTGAGGGGGCCCAGGGGTCGCTCCTGGACGTCGATCATGGAAGCTATCCGTATGTCACCAGTTCCAACAGCAGTGCGGCGGGGATTGCCTCGGGCACGGGCGTCCCCACGCGACACATTGATCGCTGGATCGGTGTCGTCAAGGCGTACACCACCCGAGTCGGCGATGGGCCATTCCCGACCGAGCTCGACAATCCGACAGGAGAGCGAATCCGTCAGGTCGGCAAGGAATTCGGGACGGTGACGGGTCGACCCCGGAGGTGCGGCTGGTTTGACGGCATGGCGGCGCGGTACTCGGCGCGGGTCAACGGAACGACGGAGCTGGCGATCATGCTCCTCGACGTTCTCAGCGGTATCGATCCTCTGCGGGTCGCCGTGGCCTATGAGACCGAGGCGGGACCGCTCGAGGGGATGCCAGCGTCGCTCCACGACCTGCAGCGATGCCGTCCGGTCTACCACGACCTGCCCGGCTGGTCGGAGGACCTCACGGGTGTTCGTTCGTGGTCTGACCTTCCCCGGCAGGCCAGGGAGTACGTCCGATTTCTGTCGCGGACGGTGGGGGTCCCCGTCACCATCGTTTCCGTCGGACCCGATCGCGGGCAAACCATCGCCGTTTCCGATCCGTCCCCCTCTTGAATCGATCGCGAAGACCCGAGGAAGCTGGGAGAAGGACCGTCGGATGCATGAACGATCGCGAGGTCCCGGTTCAGAGACGCCATGACGATCACCGAAGAAGGACGGATGCGATTGCAAGCCTTTGGGTTGACGCCGGAGATGCTACCCCGGCACGTCGCCATCATCATGGATGGCAACGGCCGGTGGGCCCAGCGCCGGGGATACCCTCGGGTCGCCGGGCACCGCCGCGGGATTCAAAGCGTGCGGGCTGTGGTTGAGGAAGGCTGCCGGATCGGCCTGGAGCAATTGACGCTTTATTGCCTCTCGGTCGAGAACTGGAAGCGCCCTCCGCGCGAGCTGAAGTTCCTGATGCGTTTGCTTCGCCATTACCTTGTGGTCGAGCGAGCCGAGTTGATGGAGCAAAACGTCCGGCTGCGGATGATCGGTCGTCGCGAGGGGCTTCCTTCAGACGTCCTCGAGGAGTTTGACCGGACCGCTCGGTTGACGGCGGACAACGACGGGATGGCGCTTTGCCTGGCCGTCAACTATGGCGGCAGGAGTGAGATCAGCGATGCCGCGCAGCGACTGGCCGAGGACGTCCGGCAGGGCCGGCTTGACCCCTCCGAGATCGATGAAGAGCGATTCGCGTCGTATCTCTCAACCGCCGGCATGAGCGATCCCGACCTCCTGATCCGCACCGCCGGCGAGATGCGGATCAGCAATTTCCTCCTCTGGCAGGTGTCGTATACCGAACTCTGGGTCACTCCGACCCTCTGGCCGGAATTTCGCGAGGACGACCTGCTCCGGGCATGCGCCGCTTATGCGTCCCGCGAGCGGAAGTTCGGCGGGCTTCCCCCTGCGACTCTGGCATCTCGAAAAGCTCCGGTTTAGATTGGAGATCCGGCGAATTCTGAAGCGGCGCGACGAGCGCCGCGACTCCTGTTCCGTCCAACGCCCCGATTCCGACCCGAGATCCCGAACCGGTCCCCCTTCTCGTTCATGCTCGCCACACGGCTGGTCAGCGGCTCTGTCCTGATCGCGGTGGTTCTGGTCGTCCTTCTGGTGGACGAGCGGTTTGCGCCCTGGTTCCCCCTCTGGTTTTGCCTCTCATTCACCGCCTTGCTCGCCGCCGCCCTGGAGCTCGTTGACCTGCTTGGCCACGCCGGAGTCCGGCCCTCGACCAACTCGGTTGTCGGCGGCGTCGCTGCGCTGGTGGTGGCCAACTGGATGCCGCACCTCCCGCCTCATCTCGAATGGGGCAGCGAGGCCTGGTCCCTGCTCGAGGAGCCGCTGCAGCCGATCAGCGTCCTCTCGTGGCCGCTCCTGGCGTTCACGGGGGTTTTGATGGTCAGCTTTGTCGTCCAGAGTGTCCAGTTTTGTAAGCCGGGGAGGACCATGATGACGATCGCAGCCACCATTCTGGTTGACGCCTATGTGGGGCTGCTGGGAACGTTCATCATTCAGATGCGCTGGCTGGAGGGGTCGTTGCATGGGGTGGTGCCGATCTTGCTGCTGATCGCGACGGCCAAGGGAGCGGACACTGGCGCCTTCATCTTTGGGAAATTGGCGGGCCGCCGCAAACTCTGGCCCGTCCTGAGCCCCAACAAGACGATCGAGGGGGCGGCCGGCGGGCTCTTGGTCGCGATCCTGGGGGCAATTCTGGTCACGACGGGAGCTGAACGCCTGCTTGACATCCCCTCCTTGAACTGGACACAGACCATCGCGTTTGGGCTGATTGTCGGCCTGGTGGCGCAACTCGGAGATCTGATGGAGTCGATGATCAAGCGGGATTGTGAGCAGAAGGACGCCTCCTCGGCCATACCCGGCTTTGGGGGTGTCCTGGACGTCCTCGATTCGCTCCTGTTCTCGGCTCCGGTCGCGTTCGTCTTGTGGCTTGGTTTCAGCCCATGAACCACCGCTCCTGGTCGCGCGACCGATGTCGAGGTCGTCCGTTCCTCCAGGCAGGGGGAGGTTTCGGGGCGGACTCCTTCGGCGTCCGAATTCCCGTGATGACATGCAGTGATGGTGTTTACGAGGTGATTCGCAGGGGGTCGGCAGTGAGGTGGCGTTGGTTGGTTCCGAGCGGCTTGTTTCTTTTTGTGTTTCGGCGGCATAGTTATATTAATGGAGCTGGCCAATCGCGCCGAATTGGTGACCCGACGGCAGCCACGGTGGGCCCGTGGCCGAGCGGCTCGGCCAGCGAAAGGTGAGGCATGCCCGAAGCGACCATCCATTTCGAGGATCACGCCGAGGAACTCGCGGTTTTTGGGAGCCGAGATCAGCATCTTCGGAAAATCCGGGACTCTCTTGGCGTCAAGGTTCTGGCGCGTCACGGTGAGGTGCGTGTTGAAGGCGACGATGAGCGGGTGCGACAGGCGGGCGTGATTTTCGAGGGCTTGCGGGCACTGTATCGGGTTCGAGGCACGATTGCGTCGCCCGATGTCTCGGAATTGATTGAGCGAACGATTCAGGCAAGCGACCCGGCCGCGTTGGGGACGATCGAGATTCGGGAGGGGAACCGGGTCGTCCGTCCCAGGTCGGAAGGCCAGAACCGCTACCTGAAAGCGTTGCGCGATCACGAATTGGTCTTTTGCGTCGGTCCGGCCGGAACCGGCAAGACGTATCTTGCTGTGGCGATGGCAGTTTCAGCCCTTCGCGGAGGTCGGATCAAGAAGATCGTCCTCGTTCGTCCGGCGGTCGAGGCCGGCGAACATCTCGGCTTCTTGCCTGGGGACCTCGAAGCCAAGATCAACCCCTATTTGCGGCCACTGCTGGACGCACTGCATGATTTAATGGATTATGAGCAGATCCGCCGTTACATGGACAACGATCTGATCGAGATCGCTCCATTGGCGTACATGCGTGGGCGAACCCTCAACGACGCGATGATCATCCTCGACGAGGGCCAGAACGCCACGGTGCCCCAGATGAAGATGTTCTTGACGCGAATGGGTCAGAACGCCAGGATCGTGGTCACCGGGGACATCACCCAGGTCGATCTTCCGGCGGCGACCCGAAGTGGATTGGCGGATGCGATCGATCGGCTGTCGGCGGTGGCGGGAGTTGCAACGGTTTATCTGGACCGCTCCGATATTGTTCGGCATCCCTTGGTGCAGGCCATTGTGAACGCCTATGAAGCCGACGAGGCGATGCGTGACCGGGAGCCTCGAGCGGATCATCCACCGGCCGCGATTGGCTCTCACCCTGCTCCTCTCTCCGATGCAATCCTCGCGGAGTAAGCGTCATGTCCCGGTGGCCTTCCGCGGGTCCCGTTCCAGCGTTGCGACCGAATCGATCCGTGATGGCACCTGGCCCGGATTGGGTTCTGACGCCCTCCGCGATCCCCGCCTGGTGGGGCATTCTCGTCCCGCCCCGCGCTGTTTCGAGAAGCTTCCATGAGCATGGGTAAACGTCGGCCGAAAGCCGCGCGAGCACAGCTTCGGTCTCTCCCGGCCTCTCCTCAAAAACGACTCCGGACTGCGCGGCAGCGGGCTCGCCTGGCCTGTTTGGGACTGCTCACGATCACGGTCGTGACCACCGCGGCGATCGTGCACGGCTCTGGACCACCGTTTCCCTACCGCCTGGGGCAACGGCCCGACCGAGAGATCCGCGTCAAGGTCAAGGAGTTCCGGATCCGCAATCAGACCAAGACCAGCAACGAGCGGCAGGCGGCGGCCGATCAGGTTCCTCCTTCCATGATCAATGATCCCGCCCCGATTCAGGATCTGGCCGACCGGCTGGACGACCTGACGGTCACTATTTCCCGTTCATCGCGATTCGAGGATCTGCCCGAGACCCTCCGCTCCACCTGGAAATTGACCCCGGACCTCTTTCTGGACATCAAAGCCGCCACCGACACCCCGGAACGACGCGACAGTCTGCATGCTCAGATCGGGCAGGCGTTTGCTCCGCTTTTGGCCAGTGGCGTTCTCGGACCTGAGGCGTTGCCTCGAAGCGAGGAGTCCAGCCGGGTCCTCTCGGTGCGGAATCTGGGGGAGCCCGAGTCGGCCGCCCGCCTGGTCCCGCGTGAGCGGGTGGTTCCGGAGCGAATCGCCAAGCGCGATGGACCGGTTTCCCGCGAGTTCGTTGCGAGTTTCACGGCCCCCCGAATCGGCGAGACCCTCTTTCAGCTCGTGGCCGACCGAATCGACAGCCGCCCCACGCTCACCTACGATTCCCAGCTGACAGCCCAGATGCGTGAAGCCGCTCGTGCCCGCGTTCCCGAGCTCTACGACACCTACGCCAGGGGGGATGTCCTGGTCGAGCAGGGTCAGGCAATCGGGGAGGAGCAACTCATCCTCCTGAAAATGGAGGACGCCACGGCGAACCAGGAGCGAACACTCGGGGAGCGGCTCCGCCGGGCAGCGGGGATTCTGGCTCTGGTTGCCTTCTTGTTCGTTCTCGCCGGTTACTACGTCTATTGGCACGAACCGGCGATTGCCAGCGACCTCGGTCGGATCGTCGGGATCTGTGGTTTGGTGCTGCTCTGTTTGGGCGTGGTCCGGTTGCTCGCCAACCAAACCTGGAACGCAGAAGTTGTCCCGGTGGCGATTGCCGGGATGATCCTGGCCATCGCGTTCAATTCCAGCCTGGCGCTGACCGTCACCCTCTGCCTCTCGATCCTCACCTCAATCTCTTTGGGGATGGGAATCTCCCACTTCCTCGTGGTCATGGGAGGGACTTCGGCGGGAGTGCTCGCGCTCAACGAGGTCCGGACCCGAACCAAGCTGATCAAAGTCGGGGTGACCGCAGCCGCGACTTACTTTTTGCTGACCTGGGTAACTGGGCTCTGGGAGCACCAGCCAGTCGAGCTGATCCGGGCGGATAGCCTCTGGCGGGCGGGGTGGGGACTGATGGCGGGCTTCTTTCTGGGGGGGAGTCTGCCGTTCCTTGAAAATGCCTTCGGAATTGTCACCGGTATGAGCCTGTTGGAGCTCGGCGACATCACCCATCCCTTGCTTCAAGAACTGGTTCGCCGGGCTCCTGGCACCCACAACCACTCCATCACGGTGGGCGCCATTGCCGAGGCAGCAGCGGAACGCATCGGGGCCAACGCTTTACTGGTACGCATCGGCGCGTATTTCCACGACATCGGCAAGATGCTCAAACCTCACTATTTCGTCGAAAACCAGGTGGGGGCAGCCAATCGGCACGCCAATCTGGCTCCCGCGATGAGCACGCTGATCATCATCGGGCACGTCAAGGATGGTGTCGACTTGGGGCGGCAGCATCACCTTCCCGAACCGATCATCGACCTGATCGAGCAGCATCACGGGACAACGCTGGTGGAGTATTTTTATCACGAGGCAAACCGGCGGTCCGGCGGTGGCCCCGATGCGCCGAGCGTTCAGGAAAGCGCATTTCGATATCCCGGACCGAAACCGCAGACACGCGAGGCGGCGGTGCTGATGGTGGCTGACGCGGTCGAAAGCGCAAGCCGGAGCCTCTCGGACCCAACACCGTCTCGGATCGAGGGACTGGTGAGCGATCTCATCGATAAGCGGTTGCGCGACGGCCAGTTCGATGAATGCTCCTTGACTCTTCGTGAGATCGCCGAGATCCGCGATAGCCTCACCAAGTCGCTGATTGCGATTTATCATGGACGTGTGAAGTATCCCGAACAGCGGACCGCGTGAGGATCCCGGCCGGGGTTCCGGGGGGCGAGCGGTGAATTGGGAGAAGCTCCTCGCTTGACCGCCGCGAAAAGCACGCCTCGGCTGCCCGGGTTGCTGGATTGGATCGCTGGAAGAGGAGGGGATGGTTCCGAGGAACGGCGATGGGGGGACTCACTCGGGTTCGCGTTCTGGGCCTGGAACGAATCCGTCGGGCGTCCACGTGGAGGTCAACGACGCCTGGGGTTCGTTCCCGGGGGCTTCGAAGCGACTGCCTGAGGTCGTCGAGTGGGTGCTTCGAGCCGAAGGTGTCGAGCGGGCTGTGATCTCGATTGCGTTGGTCGATGACGCGACGATTCGGCGAATCAACCGTCGCCACCTCGGCCATGACTGGCCGACCGATGTCCTCAGCTTTCCGCTTTCGCAACCTGGTGAAGCGGAACTGGCCGGCGAACTGGTGATTTCCACCGAGAGGGTCCGGGCGAAAGCAGAGGAATTCGCTCTGGATCCCTGGACCGAGCTGATACTCTATGTGATCCATGGATTGCTGCATTTGCGCGGGTACGACGATCATCGGGAATCGGACGCCGCACGGATGAAACAGCGCGAGGTCGCCCTTCTGTCAGCGTTGGGGTTGCCCGATCCGTATTCCGCGAACCCTCGATCTCGCACAGGCGGGCCGCGCGGGGAGGATGCAGGGTGCCGAGGTTGAGCCCGACACTCGTGGTCGCCTTGGGACTCCCGTTGTTGCTTGCCCACCTCGGCATGATTGCCCTCACCAAGGCGCTTCAGTCGTATTCGCGGAGTCGCCTCGAGGTGCTTGCCGCCAGGAAGGGGCGACCGGAACGGGCAGACGAGGTGGCGCACGCCGACATTCGAACGGAGCGTGCGGCCGAGACAATCGCTGTTTTGACGGGTTTGATGCTGGCCGGACTGGCAGGGGCAACCCTGGAGCATTGGATGCCCCCGGTGCGGCTGGAGCTTTTGGTGCTCATGGTGATCGCGTTGGGGGGCCTGGGATACGTCCTTGCGGGGGTCGTGGGCAAGGTCTTCGCGGAACCGATCCTCGATGTGTGTTGGCCTGCAGCCGTGGTTGTGCGGGGTGTTGCCTGGCCGTTCTCGCAGGGTTTTCGGGGAATTGAGTGGGTTGTGGAACGGCTGGCTGGCTACGCCGACAACCACCCCCGACCCGCGAGCGTGGAGGTCGAGATTCCCGGGGGAGAGGAAGATTCCGAGGATTCCGAGCCTGAGCTTCCGGAACTCACCCGGACCATGGTCCAGCGAGCCGTCGAATTCTCCCGCCTGAGCGTTTCAGACATCATGAGACCGTCCTCGGCAATCGTGTCGCTGCCTGCTGCGGTGACGTCCCACGTGGCCGCCGAGACGTTTCGGAGGAGCGGACTGAGCCGGATCCCGCTTTATGGGGCGAATCGAGACGACATCGTCGGCGTGCTGCTGGCCCGTGATCTCCTGGACCGAATGATCCAGGCGGACGATCCCTCGCGGGTTGTACCCAGCCGGTTGGCACGGCAAGCCTTCTTCGTTCCGGAAACCCGGGGGGCGCTCGAGCTGCTGGAGGACCTGCGAGGGAGCCGAGTTCAGCTGGCGATTGTTCTGGACGAGTATGGGGGAGTCGCCGGGCTGGTGACGATGGAAGACCTGCTCGAACAGCTGGTCGGACCAATCGAAGACGAAACCGACCCCCAGCCGCACTCAGAGCCGATCAAGCCGCTGGGCGGCTCTCGCTTTGAGGTCGACGCGACGATGCCACTGGAAGATCTCAACGAGCGGTTCGGCCTTAGCCTTCCCACCGAGGAAGACTTTCAGACCGTGGGCGGATTGGCGTTTCACGCTCTGGGACGGCTGCCTGAGAAGGGGACAACCTTTCGCTTCGAGGGGGTCGAGTTCACAATTCTGGACGTCAAGGATCACGCGATCCGACGGATTATGATCGACCTGCAGCCAGTGACCTCCAGGGCGGGAGGCTCGGAGGCCTGAGCCGCAGTTCACGAATCAGGAGACGAGGAGGTTTCCGGCGTGCCCGCGAACCGAACGCTGGCACTGGTGCTGCGCAGGATCGAGGTTTTCGAGACCTCGCTGGTGGCCACGCTTTTCACACGCGATCTGGGCAAGGTGTCGGCCCTTGCCAAGGGCGCGCGGCGGCTGAAATCGGCGTTTCAGGGTGGGCTTGACCTGCTGAGCGTTTCGGATATCGTGCTGCTTCCCAAGGCGTCCGAGTCGCTCGACCTCCTGGTGGAGGCCGCGCCGCTTGAGCGCTTCTCATGTCTGCGCCGTGATCTGGCGGCCCTGTATGCCGGCTATTACATCGCCGAGCTGTTGACCGACTTGACGGACGAACACGACCCTCATCCCCGTCTGTTCGACGTGGCGAGGATCACTCTGCGGCACCTGGGCGACCCAGATTTGCGGACCCGGCGGGTTCTTCGGTTTGAACTGGCCTGCCTTCGTGAATTGGGGCTGATGCCAACCTTGGACCGCTGCGCCCAGTGCGGCGAGGCGGTGGTGGTCAAAGATGAAGTGGCGTTCGGACTGGCGACCGGCGGCGTCTTGTGCGCGTCGTGCTGGCCCGGACAACCCCATGTGAGAACACTCTCAAGTGCGACTCTGGAAGCGATCCGCGCCCTGGCTAGCCCAGGTTCTGCATGGCGCGAGCTGCCGATGGCCGAGGACTCCGGCGAACTCACCGCGGTCCGTCAGACTGTCGGCAGCCTGGTCGCCCACGTCTTGGGGCACTGGCCGCGCCTCTGGCCTTACCTGGGAGTGTGACGCGATGGACCAGGAGTTGCCGAACGTCGGCGATGATCGCCGCCGAAATCCGAGCTTGCTGTCGGCCCTCGGGATCCCCTTGCATTTGCCATCTTCTCGGATCAGCACCGCTAGGTCCCCAAGTCTTCGCTCGCTCATGCTCTGGTTCGCCGCAACGCTCCCTTGCTGGCTCAGCGGCTGCCAGAGCCTCGGCCTGCCGCTGAGTGAGTGGTCGGCAGGTTACGATTCTGGACTGTTCAAGAAGATCTCTCAGGAGGAGAAGGAACGAATCGGCTCCGCTTCTGCGGAACGCTCGAGGAATCTGCTACAGCGCTGGCTGGCCCCCAGAGGAAGCAAACCCTCCGAAGCTCCTGAGGAGTCCGCCGTCGACGCCTCGTCGTCCTTGGTGCTGGGTTCGGACGGCTGGCGGCCGATGCTCCAGCCCAAACCCAATCCCGAAGCTGAGCGAGAGCTCGAGGAAGCCAAGAAGCTTTTCCAGCAAGGAAACCTGCCCCAGGCCGAGACCGCCTTCGCGCGGATCGCCCGGCGTCGCAAGGGGACCCATTGGGGCGAAAAGGCCCAGTTCTACCTCGCTGAGACCCAATTCCAGGCAAGAAAATACGTGGCGGCGAACGACAGTTTCCAACAGCTTTTCCACGACTACCCGGGGACCGAGTTCCTCGACCAAATGGTCAGCCGAGAATATGCTTTGGCTCAGCTTTGGCTCGCCCAACACGATCCCAAAGCCCCGCCCGAGCAGAAGCTGCCCTGGTACTCCCGGTTCACCGGCCAGCAGCCCTTGATCGACACCCGGGGGATGGGGTTAAAAGCGCTGGAGCACGTTCGGCACCACGATCCCACCGGACCGCTTGCGGACGATGCGGTTCTCCAAATCGCGGATTACCACATGGCCGCCGGAGACTACGAGTCGGCCGCGCTGTACTACGATCAGCTCATTTCCGACCATCCCAAAAGCCCGTTTCTTCAACGAGCCCAGCTGGCGGCGATCGAAGCTCGGCTCAAGGCCTACCTCGGTCCCGACTACGACGGTGAGGGGCTCGAGAAAGCCCGCGAGCTCGTGAAGGTCACGCTCGCCAGTTTTCCAGATCGACAAGCCAGTTATGAAAAGCTATATCACACTCTCGATCTGATCAACGATCAGGAAGCCGAGCGGACCTACCGGATCGGCGACTATTACCGCCGCATTGGCAAGGTTGCTTCGGCGGAATTCTATCTCGGCAAGATCCCTCAGCGCTGGCCGAGCAGTCCCTGGGCGGTCAAGGCCAAGGCCGACCTGGCCAAGCTCGCGAAGCTTCCACGGACCCCCTCAAAGCCAAGCACGATCCTGACCCAGCCGGGAGCGAACGATCCTTACTTGAGCGCCGGGCCCATGGGGCCGATGGGAGCTGGCATGGGAATGATGCCAGGCGGAATGTTTTGACCGGCGGCTGTCCATCACCCGGGACGCCATTGGACCTGGATGTCCCGCGATGCGAGACGAGATGTTTTCCTCGGGGGCCTGTCATGCCCGCAGCCTCGCGCCCGTCCGAAGTTCGAGTGTTGACCAGTCCCGTGGGGCTTCGACGCTGGAGGTCCGCGGCGGCCTCGCTGACGATCCTGGCGGCGGCGATCGCGGGGTGCGGCTATTCGATTCGGGCACCGTACGACCGAAGCGTGAAGACGGTGTTCGTTCCGGTCTTCAAAACCCAATCTTATCGGATTGGATTGAACCACAATCTGACCGAACTGGTTCAAAAGGAGATCGCGTTGCGAACGCCTTACCGGGTCGTCGGTCGACCGGAGGAGGCGGACACCATCCTTGAGGGAACGGTCAACTTCGCCGACAAGAACATCGTGGTCGAGAGCCCGTTCAACTTACCTCGGCAATTGAATGCCATGGTGAGCGTCTCGGTGAACTGGACGCACAATCCCCCCACGGAGGTGGAGAAACGGCGTCCCCCCACGATCGTCAACGAGGTCGTCAACTTTGTTCCCGAAGTTGGTGAAACGGCGTTGACCGCGTTCTATCGGGTGAATCAGCAGCTTGCCCGCCAGATCGTCGATATGATGGAACAACCCTGGTACACCGACGCCGACCTGAGGTGAGCAGTCAAACGCACTCTCCCAGTTGCACCTGAATGGACTCCACAACATGATCCATTGGGAGGCCCGGGGCCGGCCGCTCCTGGTTGCGGCAGCCGAGCGGCCAGCCGTCATGGCGGTCCTCAACGTCACGCCCGACAGCTTCTCGGACGGAGGCCGCGCGCTGTCCGTCGACGATGCCCTCGAACACGCGCGGCGGCTGATCGCCGAAGGCGCGGATCTGCTGGATCTGGGAGGAGAATCCACGCGGCCCGGCGCTGAGCCGGTCGCGGTTTCGGAGGAGCTGCGCCGGGTCGTCCCCGTGGTTGAGCGGCTGGCGAGCGAGACGCCGGTCCCGATTTCCATCGACACCTCAAAGGCGGAGGTGGCCCGGGCTGCTCTGGAGCGGGGAGCCTCCATCGTCAACGACGTCACCGCGCTGGAAGGCGATCCGAAGATGCTGCGAGTCGTTGAGGAGTTTGGAGCAGGCGTGGTCCTGATGCACATGCGCGGAACTCCTCGGACCATGCAGATCAATCCCTGCTATGACGACGTCGTGGGCGAGGTTTACGAATACTTGGCTGGCCGGATCGCGTGGTGTGAGGCCCACCGCATCCCGCGTGTCCGCCTCGCCATTGACCCGGGAATCGGTTTCGGCAAGACCCTCGAACACAATCTGGAGCTGTTGCGGAATCTGGAACGCTTTGCAAGCCTCGGCTGCGCGGTGGTGATTGGAACCTCCCGGAAGGGGTTCTTGGGGAAACTGACGGGTCGTGACGTGGCGGGCCGGGAGGTCGCCTCGGTGGTGTCGTCGCTGGCGGCCTGCGTCCAAGGGGCCAGTGTTGTCCGGGTCCACGATGTTGGCCCGATGGTCGATGCGATCAAAGTCTGGACTGCGATTCTCGGCTGGGGAGCCAACCGATGAACGAGCGCATGCAAGCGGAATTGGTCGCCTCCGTTGATGACGATGGATCGCCCTCTCTGGAGGAGCGATGCCAACAGCTCGCGAGCCGAGCGAAGGCGGCGTCGCGACGGCTGGCTGTGGCTCAGGGTCTGCTCAAAAACACCTGGCTCGATCGCTCGGCCCGGGCGTTGGTCGTTCGCTCCCCCGAAATTCTTGAGGCCAATCGGGGGGATGTTCAAGCAGCCCCGGCGTTGGGCCTCGGTCCTGCTGCGGTGGACCGGCTGACGCTCAACCTGAAGCGCATCGAGGAGATGGCACGGGCGCTGCGGGAGATCTCGGCGTTGCCGGACCCGATCGGCGAAGTGGTCACTTCCAGCCGGCGGCCCAACGGCCTTGAGGCCATTCAGGTTCGGGTTCCGCTTGGGGTCATCTTCATGATCTACGAGAGCCGGCCGAACGTGACCGTTGAGGCCGCGGCCCTCTGCGTGAAAAGCGGCAACGCAGTGATCCTCCGGGGCGGCAAGGAGGCGATCCGTTCCAACCTGGCGCTCTATCGAATCCTTGCCGACGAACTGGAGGCAAGCGGCCTTCCTCGCGAGGCGGTGCAGCTCGTGGAGACGACCGACCGGGCGGCGGTGGGCCATTTGCTTGCGCTTCCCCAATGGATTGACCTGGCGATCCCCCGCGGCGGCGAGAGCCTCATCCGGCGAGTTGCCCAGGAGGCCAAAATGCCCGTGATGAAGCACTACAAGGGGCTTTGCTCGGTCTACGTTGACGCCTCGGCGGATCCCGAAATGGCACTTCGCATCGTCCAAAACGCGAAGGTGCAACGGCCGGGCGTCTGCAATGCCGCGGAAACCCTCCTGGTTCACCGGGCCATTGCTCCCAGCTTTCTTCCTCGCGTTGCTCAAAACCTCCGCGATGCGGGCGTTGAGCTGAGGGGGGACGCCACGGCCTGTTCCCTCGTCGAGGGGATGGTGCCGGCCCGTCCCGACGACTGGGATACCGAGTTCCTCGACAAGATCCTGGCCGTGGCGGTCGTCGATTCCATCGATCACGCCATTGAGCACATCCGCTGCCACGGCTCGGCGCACACCGACGCGATCGTCACACGCGACCTGGCAGCTGCCCGAAAATTCGTGGCCGAGGTGGACAGCTCCGCCGTTCTTGTCAACGCCAGCACTCGATTCAATGACGGCGGCCAACTTGGACTGGGGGCCGAAATCGGCATCAGCACCGACAAGTACCATGCCCGGGGTCCCTGCGGGCTGCGGGAGTTGACGAGCACGAAGTGGGTTGTCTACGGCGACGGCCAGGTCCGAGAATAGTCAGGCCCGCCGGTCCGGCTGAACCAAAGCCGGTCTTCCACTCCGTCGTGAGTTCCTCACGCAGGAATGTTCGTCAGGCCCGCGATTCGAGTGCCATAATTGCTTGGACCAGCCGCGGCGGTCTGGGCCTCTGCGCGACCGCATTCTCGCATTGGAATCAGGGTTGAAATTGGCCTCGATTTGGGAAGGCGGCGGTCTCTCTCTGCGCGACCCAATTCTCCCCCGAGAGCTCCGAGAAGCCGCCATGAGCCATTTTTCAGTCAGGTCGTTTCGTCCCCGCCTGGAATCTGTTGAGGATCGCTGCCTTGCGGCCGTTCATCCGGTCGAGTCCGCCATCGGATTCAACTCGAGCGTGTCCCGGATCCGACCGGTGGCGGACCACCGAGCCACTGCCGAGCTTCAGCTCGAAACGCAAAGACTGCCACGACGTGTCAACCCGCCCATGCGATTTGGCTGGAGCCGCCCTCCGGCCGTGCTCGCCCGCGGGGGGGGCGCGCCGGCTCCTGGACAGGGGACGCTCCCCGCGAATTTCCGAAACTGGGGCGTCATCACCCTCTGGAACACGACCACCCAACCCATCACGTTTTCGGTCTCGGCGTCCACGTTTCAGGACGGCCGTTACTTCAACTTCATGCTCCGACCCGGCCAGTTTCAGTCGTATTTCGCGACCTACGATGACTTCAACAACGCGCCTGCCTTCCGGATCACGTTTGACCCGATCGAACGCACCAATCCCCTCCTCATCGCCAATATCAACACCGTCTTTGAACGCTCGAACTGGTACCCCGGCCGGGGCACCGAGGGCCGTCCCTACGCGATCGCGGTCAATGTCAGCGGGCTCTATCTGGCTTCGATCTGAATCCCAGTGTACGCAAGGAGCCATGAGCGAAAACCAATCCGGCCGTCCCCTCGGAAATCGCGAAGGGGCGGCCGGTTCGTTCGAGGTCCCTGAGAATGAAGGCCGGATCAGGGTCTGCCAGAGAGCTGCTGGGCCTTTCGCACCAGTTCGACGAATTCGCTCCGCCGACCGGTGCGGTCACGACGCAGACTCGGAGCAGCCAGTTCCAGAACAGCCGCGTACGTGAGACTTCCTCGAGAGGGTGAATCGCGCAACAACATCCCAAAGCCGGCCACGGCGGCGGCGAATTTGAAATCGTCGGATGCCTGAGCGTAGTCCAGCCCACGATCGACAATCCTGCGTTCGATGAGCCGGCTCTGCTGACCCTCCGGCTCCTTGTGACGGATCCGAACGATCAACGATGCCTCGGGAAATCCCGAGAAGCTGCTCGCCTTCGTAGCCGGCAAGCCATCGGAGTTCGTCACCCGTCCATGCCGAGACGCTGGAATCCACTCATACAGCGCGGTGACGTGGTGCCCGGCGCCGATCTCCCCGGCGTCCTTGGCGTCGTCTTGAAAGTCCTCGTTGGCAAGCAACCGGTTTTCATAGCCGATCAGCCGATAGGCGGCGACGACCGAGGGATTGAACTCGACCTGGATCTTGACGTCCTTGGCAATCGTGACCAACGTCGATCCCATCTCCGCCACCAGTACCCGCAGGGCCTCGTCTGGCGAGTCGATGTAAGCGTAGTGGCCATTGCCCCGATCGGCGAGCCGCTCGAGTGTCTCATCGCGGAGATTTCCCATCCCAAAGCCCAAGACGGTGAGAAAGACCCCGCTTTTCGCCTTGGCCTCAATGAACTTTTGCAGCTCGTCCGGGCTCGTGACCCCAACGTTGAAATCCCCGTCGGTGGCCAGGATGACGCGGTTCGTCCCCCCATGAATGAAGTTCTGGACCGCGATGTCGTAGGCCAGTTGGATCCCCGCTCCGCCGTTGGTGGATCCGCCGGCCCGAAGCTGGTCAATCCGAGAAAGGATCTCCGCCTTGTTGATGCACGAGGTTGAGGGGAGTACCAGCCCCGAGGCACCGGCATAAACAACGATCGCGACCCGATCGTTCTCGCCGAGCTGCTCAACGAGCCTGGCGAGCCCCCATTGCACCAACGGCAGGCGATCCGGCGCGTCCATCGAACCCGAAACGTCGATCAGGAAGACCAGATTGCTCGGGGGGCGGTTCTCCTGATCAATCGGCTTGCCCGCAATCCCGATTCGGGCCAGGCGATGGTCTGCGTTCCAGGGGCAGCGGGCGACCTCCACATGGACCGCGAACGGCTCGGCGCTGTGGGACGGCGGCCGAGGATCCTGATAGCTGAAGGAGTTGAGCAATTCCTCGATCCGAACCAAATCCGGCGGAGGCAGTTGATCGTGCTGGAGCAGGAAGCGGCGGACGATCGAATAGCTCGCGGTGTCGACGTCGATCGAGAAGGTCGATTGCGGCTGTTCGATCGCGGATTGAAAGGCGGTTTCCTGAGGATCTTGCGCCTCCTGGCCGGCTTCTGCCGACTCGTCGGCATCGACACCGAGCTCTGGCTGGATCAAGGGGAGTCCAGAATGGTCGTTGACCTCGGACGGGGGAACAACCGCGCCGAGCGGCACGGCCGCCTCGCCCCCCACCCCCGGTTGCGCACTGCCAAGAAGGCTCTGCGTCAGGACTTGAGGCAAGCGGTCAGCCGGGGTCGCCGAGGCTTGAACCTGTGGACTGTTGGCGACGTCCGAATGCAACCGCGCAGCGCGCTGAGGATCCATGGAGATTCGGTCATCGTTTGCGGTCAAAGTCGAGGAGGAAGGGAACTCAAGTCCGCGCGCATCGAACCTGCGACTGACCGTCGGGGAGCGAGCAAGTGCGGACGTGGAGGATCCGTCGACGAGTTGTTCCTTGGCCGCAGGCGTCAAGGCGAGGCGCTCCGCCGCCTTCAATCCGCGGTCGGTCCCCGCCGTTCGACTCAGAGAAGTCGAGTCTTCTCGGGAGGCCCGCGCCAGTTCTCGCCCTCGGTTGGCGGACTCCCTGCTGGCATCGGCCAAGGAGAAGGCCTTGAGACCTCGCGGCGCTCGGATGGGTTCATCCCGCCCAATCGCGCTGGCGGCCGAGGCGGGTTCCAAGACCGAGCGAGGCTCTGAAGACGGCGCCACGGCAAACGCGTTGCCGTCCGCGGCAAGTGCACGAGCGTGCTTCTCGGTCGCCCGAGCCGGCCGATCCGTCCGGGGGGCCTCCCCCGTCGGCTGGGGCAAGGCTGAGCGTCTGGAGAGCTGCCGAGCCGTCTGCAGCGCCTGAAGCATCAATCCCGCCGTGGCACCGACGAAGAGAAGGGCCGCGACCGGGCGCAACCATCGGGCGATCTGAGGCCAGGCGGATCCATGCGGTCGTTTGGCCACCACCTCACTCATCCGCAGGCAGGCTTCGATCTTTTGATGTTGTTCCGGCGTGAGCGCCGCTGAGGCGGCTCGCTCCTTGCGGAGCCCGCGTTCCAAATACCGACAGGTGGCCTGAATCTCGGAAACCACCTGGAGCGCCTCGGGATTTCGCGCCAGCAGGCTGTCGATCATGGCGGTTTCAGCGGGGTCAAGCTCGCCCAGGGCGTAGGCTGTGAGCCGCGGGTCGTCGAGTTCGTGAGACATCCGAAATCTCCTTCCTGGGCTCAGGCCCGAGCTTTGGCCGGTTGGCCGTCAAAGAGGTAGCCCCGCAGTGTCTTGATCCCCGCGTGGATCAGATAACCGACGTTCGAGACGCTCTGACCGCTGATTCGGCTGATTTCCTGGTAGGAGAACCCGTGCTGGAACTTGAGTCGAAGCACTTCCCGCTGGTTGGCGGGGAGCATTTCCAGGAGCTCCAGGACTCTCGAACCAAGGTCGTTTTGCTCCGCGATGTCTTGAGGTCCGGGGGCCGGGCTCAGGCACCGGTTGACCTGCTCTTCGCTTAGCTGGGACATGCGATGCTCCTTCCGAAGGACGTCGAGCGCGCGGTTGCGGCAAACCGTGTACAGCCATTCGGCGAGATGACCCTGAACCTCCAGCCGTGACCGGCCACAGAGCTTCACGAAGGTGTCTTGCACGACGTCACGCGCGGCTTCCGAGTCTCCGAGCAGGCGCGATGCGTAGAGGGTGAGCGGACCCTCGAAGCGTGCCACGGTCTCTCGAACCCAGGTCGCGTGGTCGGGATCAGGGCGATCTGCCATGGGCCTGCTCGGAAGGATTGGGGTTTTCACTCATCCAGACAACGCTTGGCGGGCCCGTTTCTTAGCGGCGATTTCCGGGAGAAAGCCGGGAGACTCTCCGCCACCAACTTCGGCGCTGGCATCCTCGAAGTCGTACTTCAGTTCTCAAGACGGACAACGGCTGCCTGCGTGATGTTCAGAGACAGGCGAAAGCGATCGTGGTCTGGAGCCTCCTCCGGTTTTCCCCTCAACGCTTTTTCAGCCCCGGCAGCTCTGAATGAGCACTCCCTGTCCCGACAGGCCCGGGAAATCGAACGCGGCAAAGGCGATGTGCCCATATTTCCGAAGACGGGCAGGTCTGGAGCAGGTGGGCCCCCGTGCGACGATTGATTTCGACTGCAATGGCGCGATGGCGTGCGATGATCTCGGTGAGAAGGGAGTCCGACCCATTGCGAAAATTGATCCAGCCATCAAGGAACGGCCTCTGAATCAGATGCGATCGCCAACGAGACAGAGGGGGCAATCGCGGCGCACTGCTTCGTTTGCGGCCAGGGAGAGCCGCGCAAAGGTGAGGATCTCGGGGGCATCAGAGACCCAGCCGTCGTCGGGGTCGCGTCCGACGTTCAGGAGCTGGAGCAGCCCCTCATCGTCGGTGGGGAGCTCCCACCTCCTCCCCAGTTCAGCCAGTTCACTTCGAAGACCGGGCAAGCTTGCACAACGCAGCGGCAAGCCCCCCGCAAGCGGGAGCGAAATCGCCTGCACGTGGGCTGGGAGGTAGACTCCACCGATCTCAGAGTCGATGGCAAGAAGATTGGGGATTTCCTCGGGGCCGAGCTCGAGGGAGGCTCGCCGCTGCAACTCCGCCCACCCCGCATCGGCTTGCTCTCCATAATGAAGCGGAGGCTCGGTTTCCCAGCGGCGTTCCGATCCAAATGCGTGGTCCAGCAGGTCGGCGACCTCCTCCGCAATTCCCGGTTCGAACGCGCCACGCACGCCACCCACAGTGAACATAAGCGCCATGGTGATGCCCTCAGGGGTGATCTCTGTCTTGGGTGAAACCCGATCAGGGACGCAGGAGCCGCGTCGCGGATCTTGAAGGCCCGGGAAACTCCGAATACCAAAAAACCGCCGCCTGGAAGCCGGGAGTGACCGCGGGAGCTCGCCCGGGTTCGACCCAGGCCGCCAACAGCCGACGAAAGGGAACGACATCGGGCACAAACCAGTAGGCGCGAAGACGGCCCTCCCCTTGACCCGCCAACCGCAAGCCAAGCCCAGTCGCCGAGCTCGGTTGCCCAAAGTCCGTCACTTTGGAGGAAGAGGGGCCGCGAACCTTCTCAAGTGGTTGGGCCTTTGCCAACCTGGGCAGCAAGGGATCCGGAGAAAGCTCGCGGTCGATCGGCAGTCCGTCGACCACCACCCTGAGGGGACCATCGGCCAACCCGCGAGCCTCCTCCGGCCCCAAGGCAACAATCCCCACCAGATGCCCTCGTCCCTGCTGGTGAACGGCCGGAACCCCGCGGACGTCCTCAGTCTGGAGGCCGACTTCCGGTTGCAATCCCTGCTCTCCCAAAGTGGCGACCCGGAGGTATCCGGCGTCGCTGGCAACCTCCCGTTCCACGAGCACGCGAATGGTCGCCGCCACCGGCCCCTCCGTATCCAACCGAACCACTCCGATCCTGCGGTAAGGCATCGGTAGCCGCAAATACCAGACTCCCCCTCGGATCCCGGCCGGCAAGGAAATCGAGCCTGCTTCCGGCGGACCGCCAACCGCCAGACCGAGCTCGACGTCCACTCCTGCCGCGACGTCGGGGGATGTCATGTCCTGCTCATGCTGGTCCCAGAAAAACCGCAATCGCGCCTGAGTCCAGGCTTGCGTCGTTCCCCGGCTGGGAATTACCTGAAAGCTCCGGACGGTCGCAGGTCCAGGAGGAAGAGCGAAGATGTGAGTGCTCCGCCCCTCTCCCTCGAATTGGTAGACCGCCGGCTGACAATGCCGGAGCTCCGCTTGCTCGTAACGATCCGGCCGGCTCCAAACCGCCACTGCCCTTTCGAGCAGAAGAGGTGCCGCTGGTGAGGGATTTGAAGCGTTGGTCTGAATGGCCGCCGATTCCGGGAGCCGCGTCCAAATGACCTGGTACGCAATCACGTCCATACCCTGGACGGTAATCTGACAACTCTGTCGAAACAAAACCGGGACCCGAGTCGCCAAGCCGCCGGGCCAACGGTTCATGACCCCGGCCAGCTCGCGCGGATCCTCCGCTGTGGTTTCTGGAGAAAAATCCACAGAGACAACGGGGCGATCGTCCCCGTCGATGTGGATTCGGAGCTGTCCCGAGCCCGCTCTGGCTTTCGTACTCCCGCTCCCCTCCGGATGAGCCAACGTCAGACCTTGGAGCACGCCCGGGCCGACCAAAGCGGCGAGCACAGTGCACTGGTCCTTGGCCTCATGGTCGGTCGGCTGAGAGTCAGGCTGGAGTGCCCCTCGGCTCGAGGTGATGGTACGACGGAGAACTGAGGGATGGCGTAACCTGGCAAGCCGGCCAAGATCAACCAAATCGACCGGGCTGCCCTCAGACACATAACCTTCCGATGGT